>Ga0193716_1000990_pt1 | contig 16854 bp, 18 predicted proteins | sample U2c1metaG_FD_145901 | JGI IMG/M metagenome (GOLD analysis project Ga0193716, IMG submission 145901) | Soil microbial communities from a riparian zone of the East river system, Colorado, United States - U2c1 | ecosystem: Environmental > Terrestrial > Soil > Riparian zone | place: USA: East River...
ACCACCACACCATTACCGGCCGGCACCCTCACACCCGAAGCGGCGACCGGGTCACCCGAACGCGGCCTGACCATGCCCACCCGCAAGCACACCCGCGCCCAACACACCGCCCGACGACTCCACGCCGAACGCGAACGCAACCAACGCGCCATCGACGAAGACCCACCGCCGTTCTAACCAACTGGCATCAAGCGATCCACCCAGCTTGCGCAGCCTCGGCTCGAGATCGTTGGTGCACTCGGTTTACGTCGCCCCGGGTGACGAACGATTCCGGGTGTACCGCATCAGCGGTCGGCCGACGCCGCCCGTCCCCTGACTGGTCCCCTAGGCGGGGGGACGTGCGGATTTGCAGATCCGGGCCACACCGCTGCCTCCGCGATCCCCCGGGCTCCGGCCACCGCCCTCCGCGGGAGCGTTCTCGGACATCTAGGCTGATCAGGTGCAGCGCATCTGGGCAGCCGTCATCGTGGCGTGTTCGTCCGTCATGCTCGCCGTCGCGGGTCCTGCTCGCGCCGACGGGAACGACCAGCAGTTCCTCGACCTACTCAAGGCCAACAACCTGGCGTGCGGCCAGAGTGCCTTCGACTGTCCGCTGGGCGATGCCTCGATGATCTCGGTCGGCCACCAGATTTGCACGCAATTGAAGGCCAACTCCAGGCGGTCGATCGCGAGCCTGATCGCCAAGAACAAGCCAGGCGTGCAACCCCAACAGGCCATAACGTTGGTCGTCGCCGCCGAGACCGCATACTGCCCCAAGGACTAACGCGTCGCGTCAGCCCAGCTTGCGCAGCCTGGGCTCCAGATCCTTCTTGAAGAGTTCGAGGAAGCGCCGCTGATCGTGGCGAGGGTCGTGGAACACCAGGTGATTGAGCCCCCACTTGACGTACTGCCCGACCTTCTCGACCGCTTCGTCGGGATCCGAGGCGACGATCCAGCGCTTGGCGACCTGTTCGATGGGCAGCGCGTCGGCGGCCTTCTCCATCTCGATGGGGTCCGTGATGTCGTGCTTCTGCTCGGCGGTCAGCGACAGCGGCGCCCAGAACCGGGTGTTCTCAAGGGCCAGCGTCGGGTCCGGGTCATACGAGATCTTGATCTCGATCATCCGGTCCACGTCGTCGGGGTTCTTGCCAGCGGCCTCCGCGCCCTCCCGCATGGCGGGGATGAGCTTGTCCTTGTAGAGCTCCTCGCCCTTGCCGGAGGTGCAGATGAAACCGTCGCCCGCGCGCCCGGCGTACTTGGCCACCTGAGGCCCGCCCGCGGCGATGTAGATCGGGATGCCGCCCTCGGGCACGTCGTAGATCGAGGCGCCCTTGGTCTTGTAGTACTCGCCTTCGAAGTCGACCCGGTCGCCCAGCCACAGTTCGCGCATCAGCCGCACCGACTCACGCAGCCGGGCGTAGCGCTCCTTGAACTCCGGCCACTCGCCCTGGTATCCGGTGGCGATCTCGTTGAGCGCCTCGCCCGTGCCCACGCCGAGGAAGATCCGGTCCGGGTACAGACAGCCCATGGTTGCGAACGCCTGCGCGATGACCGCGGGGTTGTAGCGGAAGGTCGGGGTCAGCACCGACGTGCCGAGGACCAGGCGCTCGGTGCGTTCACCGACGGCCGTCATCCAGGCCAACGAGAACGGCGCGTGACCCCCGTCGTGCCGCCACGGTTGGAAGTGATCGCTGACGGTTGCACTGTCCATACCGTGCGCTTCGGCCGCCACGGCCAGTTCGACGAGTTCGCGTGGGGCGAACTGCTCCGCCGACGCCTTGTATCCCAGTTTCAGTTCAGCCACGCTTCGTTTCTACTCCACTGCCGCAGGCCGTGCTTCAGCGCGCTCCCACTGGCTGCATAAACTCAAGGCATGGCGGCCCTCACGGAGATCACCGACACCGTCCACTTTGCTCACACCGACCTGGTCAACTGGACCCTCGTCGCCGACGACACCGGCCTGCTCGTCATCGACGCCGGGTTCCCCGGCCAGCGCGAGGAAGTGCTCGACTCGGTTCATCAGCTTGGGTTCGGCATCGACGACATCCACGCATTCCTACTCACCCACGCGCACGTCGACCACTTCGGTTCGGCGATCTGGTTCGCGAAAAACCATGGCACGCCGGTCTTCTGCCATGCCGGCGAGGTCGGCCACGCCCACCGCGAGTACCTGGAGCAGGTGTCGCCGGTGGACTTGGCCACCAAGTTGTGGCAACCAAGCTACCTGAAGTGGACCGTGGAGATCGCCCTCAAGGGCGCGTTGAACCGCGAAGGCATCCCGACCGCCCACGCGTTGACCGAGGAGGTCGCGGCGGCCTTGCCCGGTAACCCGATGGCGATTCCCACTCCCGGCCATACCGGCGGGCACTGTTCGTACATGGTGGACGGAGTGTTGGTCAGCGGTGACGCGCTGGTGACCGGTCACCCGGTGTCCACGCGCCGTGGACCGCAACTTCTACCCGGCCTGTTCAACCACGATCAGGACGGCTGTGTGCGCAGCCTGGCCGCGCTGGGACTCCTCGACGCCGAGGTCGTGCTGCCCGGGCACGGCCCCGTGTGGCGGGGTCCGATCCGCGAGGCCGCCGAGCAGGCGGCACGCTGATCGGGTCGACCTGACTCCGTTGCCAGAGATGCGGTTTCGCCCTGGTAAAGCGCGGTATTGCAAAACTACATAATTCGCTGCGCGGCAGACCCGCCTGAGTTACCGTCGGTCATACCGGGTCGGGCACACCGGGATTGATCGGAGGCCAGCAATGGCATTCGTTGAACAGATCACGGGCGCGTGGATGCGCCGGCTAACGATCGCTGCGATCGCGAGCGCAACCTTGCCCGGCCTGATCGGCGTCGCGGGTGACCCGGCTACGGCAGGAGCCTTCTCCAGCCCTGGCCTGCCGATCGAATACCTCGACGTGCCGTCGCCGTCCATGGGTCGCGACATCCGGGTCGAGTTCCAAAGCGGCGGACCGGATTCCCATGCGGTGTACCTCCTGGACAGCATGGAGGCCGGAGACGACTTCAACGGCTGGGACATCAACACCGCAGCGTTCGATTGGTACTACCAGTCGGGGCTGTCGCTCGTCATGCCCGTTGGCGGGAAGTCGAGCTTCTACAGCGACTGGTACCAACCCGCGGTGGGCAACGGTCAGACCCAAACCTACAAGTGGGAAACCTTCCTGACCAAGGAACTTCCGGCGTGGCTGGCGGCCAACGAACAGGTCGCGCCGAATGGCAATGCCGCAGTGGGCTTGTCGATGGGTGGGTCCTCGGCGCTGGCGCTGGCGATCCATCATCCGCAGGAGTTCGTCTACGCCGCATCGCTGTCCGGCTTCCTGAACCTCTCCGCACCAAACTGGACTGGCCAGGTCGGAATCGCGATGTCCTGGAACGGCGGCTTCAGCCCCGAAGCCATGTGGGGCCCGCCCGGCGACCCGGCATGGGCGCGCAACGACCCGACTGTCAACGTCGCACAACTCGTCGCCAACGGGACGCGCATCTGGATCTATTGTGGCAACGGCACACCCGGAGACCCTGCCCTTGCGAGCCCGGACGCGCCGATCGCGGGCCTCGGCTTCCTTGAGGGATTCGCCATCGACTCAAACGTCGCCTTCAGGGACGCCTACCTGGCCGCAGGCGGCAACAACGGCGTGTTCAACTTCCCCGACGGCATCCACAGCTGGGGCTACTGGGGCCAGCAGCTGCAACAGATGAAACCCGATCTGCAAAGGGTATTGGGCGTGGCTCAGGTGAGCGCTTCGTAACCAAGCAGGAAGATCGCCGTCAGGCACAGCCCGCACGACAGCAGGATCGCGGGCATCAGGATCATCTGGTCGAGCTCCTCGTCGTCGAGGGCGTCACTGGCGACGCGCCCGAACAACACCCGGCCAACGACGTTGTCCCGGAATGCCCGCACCACCCGCCGCACGGCCTTGACGTCGCGCTTGCGTCCGATCAGCGTCCGCAGAAGGAATCCCGCGACGAAGATCGCGATGGCGCCAAGTAATAGCAGCCATCCCACCACCGTCTGCGACAACACGTTTCCCCCCGGGATGTCGGCGAAACCCCCGTTGCCGCGAAGCTTAGAGGCCGAGGCGGTCCCGCAACGGGAACCCACCGAATTCGTTGCGCTACTTGCCTTCTCTCACTGCAAGCCCCACTGTTTGGCGATCAGTTCGTGCGAGCGCAACCGATCTTCGTGGCGGTGCGTGACGGACGTGACGACCAGCTCGTCGGCATTCGTCACCCGTTGCAGGGCATCCAGGCGATGCGCGACTTCGACGGGATCGCCGACGAACTGCGTCGCAGTACGGTCCTTCACCACCGCGAGCTGTTCTGCGGTGAGCGGAGTGCTGGTATTTGGATCCGGGTACGGCACAGCGCCATCACCCGCGCGGATCGCGTACACCCAGTGCCCGTAGCTCGATGCCAGTTGCCGCGCGGTGTCGCCGTCGTCGGCGACCACGATGTCGGCCGACACCACTACGTAGGGTTCGCGCAGCGTCTCAGACGGCTGGAACGCCGTGCGGTACGCGTCGACCGCCTCCAGTGCGGTCGCTGGGGTGATGTGATAGCTCGCCACGAACGGCAGCCCGCGGGCCCCCGCGACCTGTGCGCTCTGGCCCTTGCTGCTGCCGAATACCCACGGCGACAACGGGGCCCGCTCCCCCGGCACGACGTGCGACTCAACGCCTTCTGGCGCGTACGTACCGTCCAGCATCGCCAGGATGTCACCGACCTGATCACCGAAGTCCGGTGGAACCGCCCCGGGCTGTTGCAGCACCGTCATCCGGGCCTTCAGCCGAGGGTTGCGCATCAGGGCACTGAGATCGAACGGCGGCGGCACGACGACGCCATCGATCTCGCGCCATTCCCGCGGCGGCTTCGGCTGATCGCTCGCCGGCTGCTTGGCCGCCTCGCGCCTGCGCTGCCCGGACCGTCCGACCCCGAGGTCGATGCGGCCCGGGTGGAACGCGTCGAGCATCCCGAAGCTCTCGACGACGGCCACGGCGGTGGTGTGACCCAATTGCACTGCGGCTGCGCCAACCCGGATGCTCTGCGTCGCGGCGGCGATCTGGCCGATCAACACGGCGGGCGACGAACTCGCCACGGCGACGAAGTGGTGCTCGGCGATCCAGTAGCGGCGGTAGCCCCACTGTTCGGCCTGCTGTGCAAGGTCGACGGTGTTGCGCAGCGCGGTCGCCGCGTCACTGCCCGCGCTGATGGGCGCGAGGTCGAGGATTGAAAGGGGGACGTTCATGGTCGGCTCACCTTCTCGTATCGCGCTGTCACGTCAACTCCTTGGCGAAGGCCACCGGGTAGACCTCGCCCACGGAGGGCAATGGCTCGGCAAGCCTGCGGTAGCCGGTGGCCAGGTAGAGCGCCTCGGCCTCGGGTTGCCTGTCGCCCGTCGTCAGATAGATGCGGCGATAACCGGCCACGGCGATCGCGTTCTCCAATTCGGCCAGCAGGGCGCGGCCATGTCCCTGGCGACGGTGGCCGCTGTCGGTCCAGATGCGCTTGAGTTCGGCGGTCTCCTCGTCGAACCGGCAGAACGCCCCTCCGGTGACGGGGCCGCCGTCGAGCAGTCCGACGAACATGCCGCCCCGCGGCGGCGCGAACTCATCCGCCGGATGCTGACGCAGCCAGGCGGCAACTGCGTCGACGGTAGTGCCGTACCGGGAGGCGTATTCGACGGCGAGTTCGGCGAGCAGCGGCTCGGCCAGCGCATCGTCCTGGCCGACCGCCACGAATCGCAGGTGGTTCAGTGCAGACACGGCCATCACCTAACTGTCCAACGCGGGGCGCTCTTGCGCATTCCAGGATGACCCCTTCGGCTCATCGTGATCGGAATCGATGCGGTTCCCCACGCCGCTTCTCAACCAAACTTGACACGTGTAAAGTTTCGCCGCATGGACAACATCCGTGGCAGGACCATCGCGATCACCGGCGCTGCAAGGGGCATCGGCTACGCCACCGCCAAGGCCCTGCTGGCCCGCGGTGCGCGCGTCGTCATCGGCGACCGCGACGTGGCGATCCTCGAGTCGGCAGTGACCGGTCTGAGCTCACTGGGCCCGGTGTCGGGCTACCCACTCGACGTGAGCAACCAGGAGTCCTTCGCGACCTTCCTCGACAAGGCCCGCAGCGACGGCTCCGGTGACATCGACGTGTTGATCAACAACGCAGGCGTGATGCCCGTCGGCCCATTCCTGTCGCAGTCCGATCAGGCCGTTCGTTCCGCCATCGAGGTGAACCTGTACGGGGTGCTCACCGGCTGCCGGCTGGTCCTGCCCGAGATGGTGAAGCGCCGCGGCGGCCACATCGTCAACGTGGCGTCGATGGCAGGCATGGTCGCGGTGCCCGGCCAGGTGGTCTACGCGGGCACGAAGTTCGGCGTCGTCGGCCTTTCCACCGCGTTGGCCGACGAGTTCGCACCCCAGGGCGTCGAGGTGTCGGTAGTCATGCCGACCTTCACCAACACCGAACTGATCGCGGGCACCAAGGCCACCGGCGCGCAGAAGCCCGTGCAGCCGGAGGACATCGCCGCGGCGATCGTCAAGGTGCTCGACAAGCCCAAGACCCACGTTTCCGTGCCGGGGCCGCTGCGGTTCGTCGCAGGCGCCACCTCGATGCTGGGCCCGCGCGGCAGGCGCTGGCTGTCCAAGAAGATGGGCAACGACCGTGTCTTCCTGGACTACGACGTCAAGGCGCGGCAAGGCTACGAGAACCGCGCACAGCACGCGACGGGCGTCGTCGACGAGTAGCGGGGACCGTGCGAGGCTTGGATCATGGTCAACGAGCCGCTGGACATCGCAGAGAAGCTGTCCCTGGTTTCCGAGCACTGGTCACCCAAGGTGGTGGCTCGTCTCAACGACTACGAGATCAAGGTGGTCAAGCTCAAGGGCGAGTTCGTGTGGCACACCCACGACGACACCGATGAGCTGTTTCTCGTCATCGACGGTGAACTGACGATTCAGCTGCGCGACGGCAACGTAGTGCTGCGTCCCGGCCAAATGTACGTCGTGCCACGGGGCGTCGAACATTGCCCCATCGCCGATGGCGAGGTGCACGCCGTACTGATCGAACCCGTCGGCGTGGTCAACACGGGCAATGCAGGCGGCGCTCTCACCGCTGAGTACGACGACTCACTCATATAGCTCGGGGACGGCTAGAGGCCTGCGGCACCGCCGGCCCGCATGATCCTCACGAGGTCGCTCCTGGACGTCGCGCCGACGCGCTGACACGCCCTGAGAATGTGGCCATCGACGGTGCGCACCGAGGTGTACAGCCGGTCGGCGATGTCCTTGCTGGTCAACCCCGCCGCGACCATCTCGGCGATTTCGCGCTGCCGCGGGGTCAGCGGCTGCGGCGATGCCGGACTGCGCGTGGCAGGCGTGCACAGCCCGCCGCAGTCCTTGGCCAGCTGCGCGGACACCGACGCCGCGAACAACCCGCGGCTGCGGGCCTGTGCACCGGTGAACGCCACCGCGGCCTGCGCGGCGGCATCGGCGGCCGTGCACCGGTCGCCGATCGCCTGGTACGCCTCCGAGGCGGCCAGCAGCCCCTCACCGTCGCCGGCCAGCAGCGACTCGGCGTGTGCGGCAACGGCATCCGCCAACGGAAGGGACAGGTCGTCGGCCAACGCCCTGGCGCGGGCCGCGACGTCGGGCAGCTCTTTGGTGACGCCCCACTGCACGGCAGCCTGCAGGCACGACAACTCGTGGGTGGGTTGTCCCCTGTCACGCGCCACGGCGGCTTCGGCGAGCACGGTTTCGATGGCGCGCGTCAGCGAACCGCTCGCGGCCAGCGTCCAACCGGTGGCGGTCGCGAGCGCGGTCTGCATGAACAGGAAGTCCGGTTTGGCGCACTCGCGCGCCTCGGCAAGCATCGCCTTGGCGGCCTCCGCCTCACCGAGCTTGGCGTGCGTCTCCGCCAGCGCGAACGTACATGCGGGTCGCAAACCCGTTGTGATTCCGTGGTTCTCGACTCTGGCCAACGCCTCATGCAGCAACTTCTCGGCGGCCCGCAGGTCGCCCCGCATCATCTCGGCGGTGCCCATCAGGAACACCAGGTTGGCGTAGGCGAGACCAGGCATGTCGTTGGCCATGCCGAACAGGGCCGTCGCGGCGTCGTGGCATTCGTGGATGCGTCCGGTCAAGCGACAGGCCCTGGCATACACCCCGCCGAACCAGAACCTCATGTGCGCCGTCTCGAAGGAGTTGGTCGCCCGGTCGAGCGCAGCGCTTGCCACCGGGGTGATGTCGTCGGCACGCCCGAGTGCGCCTGATGCCATCATCAGCGCCACGGCCGCCACCATTGCGTTGATGTCGGCCAGTTCCCCGGACTCCAATGCGGCACTTGCCTTCTTCTCGGCATCGACGCACCGGGTGAAGACCGCATCGACACACGCTTCGACGGCAAGGCGGCCCGCACGCTCGGCGTCGGTCTCCGGCCCGTCGGCGAGTTCGGCAAGGATGGCCGCCGCCTCGGCCGGCCTGCCGAGCATCCAGATCAGGTTAATGGCCCGCAGCGTCGCCCAGCGGTGCCGATCGGTGTCCGCGTGCGCGCTGAGGTCGCGCAGGAACTCCTCGGCCGCCTCGCCTCGTCCGGCCACCAGCCGGTTGATCGCCTGGAGCTCGACGGCCGCCTCCATTCCGGACACCGCGGCGGCAGTGGCCAGCCGGTCGGCGAGGTCGAGGTCCAACAGCTTCATCGTGTGCCGGGCCGCGTCCATGTACAGCTCCGGGTCGGGAGGCAGGTCGGACTCCAGCGTCAGCAGCGCCCGGCGCACCGTCGTCTGGGGATCGTTGTCGGCCCGGCCCGCCAGCCTCTTGGCGAGGTCCCCGCGCACCGTCGATAGGTACATCTCGCCCGCGGTGGCCCGCCGCAGCTCGCCGTACAGCGGGTGCGCCAGACGGGCCATCAGCGCGCCCGTCGTGCGCTCGACGGTGACCAGGTGCATCTGCTCGGCCGTGGCCAGGTGCTCGCGCCCCACCGCCTCGGCCAGCATGTCGACGTCCATCGGCTCGTACTGCGAGAGGGTGTCCACCACCAGCGCGACCTCGGGCTCCAACCGGTCCAATTCGTTGCCCACCAGATCGCTCATGCTCTGCGAGACGGCGACGTGGCCCTCCCAGATCCACACGCCGGCCACCTCCCGGAGCCGGCCGGCGGCCACCTGGTCCTTGACCAGCCGCTGCAGGAAGAGGGCATTGCCGCCGGTGAGCCGGAAGAACCGTTGGGCGCTGCGCGCGTCGATCGGACCGTTCAACTCCGCCTCGACCATCGTGCGGGACGCTTCGGCGGACAGCGGCTCCAGATCGAGGCGGGCCAGCAGACCGTCCTTCCACAACGCCTTCACGGCGTCCGGTTCGTCACTGCCGGTGCGGACGGTCACGACCAGGCGGGCCTCGCGGGTCTGTGCGAGCTGATGCACGACGTGCGCGGAGAACTCGTCGAGCAGGTGTGCGTCGTCGATGCCGAGAATGAACCGCCCGCCCCGCTGCTGGGCGACAAGTGAACTGATCACCCGCCGCACACTGGGCACGGGGTTGGAGACATCGGAGACGGTCGCATCGACCAGGGCGGCGTTAAAGGCGCCCAACGGAATCGGGCGTCCCGATGCCGTTCCGACCACCCAGTTGATTCGCGTGCCAGACGACGCGGCCTGCTGCAGCAACTCACGCGCGAGGCGCGTCTTGCCAACGCCCGCGGCACCGGCGATCACCACACCCGCGAAATTGCCTACCCCACTCAGCGCACGGCGCAGGGTCATGAGTTCGTTGTCCCGCCCCGTCAGCGCATCACCGCTGGTCACGCGCCGACTATAACGCGATTCACAGGTTGGGACGGGCCGAATGCGCGTCGTGCGGCGTTAGTGCCACGAGTTCGAACGGATCCTAAATGCAGAGGTCGCCGATGCAGATTCCGCCAGGCGGCTGCCAACCGTTGTTCCATCCCGCATCTCCCAACGGACCCTGGCCCCAGTTGGGTGCGGGCGGACCCCACCGGCGGTCGTCGTGGTGCCCCCATCCGGGTCCGGGAGGCGGCGGTCCGCCCCAGGCGGGAATGGGACCAGGTCCCGGACCGGGCGCGGCCTCGGCCAGACCGGCGCCCGCGCTCATCGCCGCCGCAGCGAGTCCACCAGCAATGACCACACCAGCCAGCAGTTTCTTGGTTCTCATGTCGAACAACTCCTCTCGCGTACCAGGGCACGCGTCTGTCGTGTCGAAGACTTACCGCCGTCTACGTTCATCGCAGTGCGCGGCTGACACCCAGTATCGTTAGCGGAGTTAAGTATCTGCTTTGTGCGATCTCTGAATTGCCTATATGGCAGCCGAGCGGGCGAAGCGGTTCCGCGACGACGTGACGGCACTCAGCAAAGAGCTTGCCGGTCTGAAAAGACTACGCACACAGCGTGATACGACGAACCAGCCGGCGCTAGTTCACTAGCGGCTTTGGGTCGCCGATCCGGTAGGCCTCGATCTCGCCGAGGCGCGCGAACAGCTGCTCCACGGTGAACCGGTAGTCCACCTCGTCGGCCTCACCCGCGCCGACCAGGATCACGTGCGGTTCCTCGGGATCGCTGAGCCATATCCGGGTGACCGGTTCGATCGACTCGTCGTCCACCTCGGCCGCGGACGGCGGATAGAACCACGTGATGAAGTCCTCGGTGGAGAACTCACGGTCGAATTCCCAACCCCGCCCGATGATCTCGTTGGCGATCAGGGCAACGCCCTCGACGTCGGCGTGTACCTCGTCGGGCAGCCAGCGGTCATTCCGCGCGACGATGCGTCTCTTGCGCCGCGCCTTCTTGGCCGCACTCGTCTTGGACACGGGCTAGCCGAGTGCCCGGTCGAGGTCCGCGATCAAGTCCTCGGTGCCCTCGAGACCCACCGACACCCGGACCACGGCGTCGCCAAGCCCGATCGCCGCCCTGCCCTCGGGACCCATCGCCCGGTGCGTGGTGGTCGCAGGGTGCGTGATCAAGCTCTTCGCGTCCCCGAGGTTGTTGGAGATGTCGATCAACTTCAGCTTGTCGAGCACCTCGAATGCCCGCTGCTTGGTGCCGCCCGCCAGTTCGAACGTCACCACCGTGCCACCGCCGCGCATCTGCCGCTTGGCGAGGTCGAACTGGGGATGCGATTCCAGGAAGGGGTACTTGACCCACGACACGGCAGGATGCGCTTCCAGGAACTCGGCAATGAGGTGTGCCGACCGGTTCGCGTAGTCCACCCGAACGGCCAGCGTCTCAAGGCCTTTGAGCATCGTCCATGCGTTGAACGCGCTGATCGCCGGACCGGTGTGGCGCATCAGCTTCTGCACCGGACCGTCGATGTACTCCTTGTCGCCGAGGATCGCCCCACCGAGCACGCGGCCCTGACCGTCGATGTGCTTGGTGCCCGAGTACACCACTACGTCGGCACCCAACGGGAGACCCTGTTGCAGCAGCGGGGTGGCGAAGACGTTGTCCAGCACCACCTTTGCGCCTGCGGCGTGTGCGAGATCGCAGACCGCGGCGATGTCCACCAGCGATTGCATCGGGTTGGACGGCGTCTCGAAGAAGACCGCCTGGGTGGGCACCGACAATGCCTCCTCCCACTGGGCGAGGTCTTCACCGTCGACGAACACCGTCTCCACGCCCCAGCGCGGAAGGATCTCGTTGCACACCACGAAGCAGGAACCGAAGAGGCTGCGCGCCGCGACCAACCTGTCGCCCGCCCCAAGCAGTGCGCCCAGCGAGGTGAACACCGCGGCCATGCCGGTGGCCGTCGCGAACGCCGCAGGCGCACCCTCGATCAGGCGCAGCCGCTCCTCGAACATCGAGATGGTGGGGTTGCCGTAGCGCGAGTACACGTAGCGGTCGATCTCACCGGTGAACGCCTTCTCGGCGTCGGCGGCCGTCTCGTAGACGTAGCCCGACGTGAGGTAGAGCGCTTCGGCAGTCTCCTCGAAACCGGACCGCAGTAGGCCGCCGCGCACGCCGATGGTGGCCTGGCTGACGCCGTCGGGCAGTTGGGCCGGGATCCGGACGGAAGGAACTTGGGGCTCGGTCATGACTGCGTCCAGGGAAGTCCGATGGCCCGCCAGCCCGTGCCGCCGCGGTGCTTCTGCTCGTCGAGGTTGCCCTCGAAACCGTCGAGCACGTTGTACGAGGGCGCGATGCCGATCTCGGTGGCCGCCTCGGCGGCGCCGATCGAGCGGTTGCCGGAGCGACACAGGAAGACCACCGGCCGCTCGCCGGGCGTCACGCCCGCCGCGATCAGGTCGTCCACGAAGCCGTCGTTGTGCTTGCCGTCGCTGCCGTTCCACTCGACGTACACGACGTCGCGCCCGAGGCCGGAGAGGTCGGGCACACCGACGAAGCGCCATTCGGCGGAGGTGCGGCAGTCCACGAGCACGGCCTCGGGATCGTCATTCAGCAGGTCCCAGGCCTGCTGCGGCGTTATGTCTCCCGCGTAGCTCACGATCGCGAGTCTCCCATACCTAACTGGAGGCGGGCGAGCACACCTTCCACGTGCCGTCCTCGCGCGCGACGTTCAGTTCCGCCCCGGAGGTGGCATCCGGGGTGTTGTCGAAGTGGTAGGTCACCTTGGCGACGGCCTTGTCGCCGTCGATCCGCACTTCCCGCACGCCGTCGACGTAGCGTTCACCGTTCTTGGCCACCGAATCACGTTGGCGAGCAAGGAAGTCCGACTCATTGCCCTGCTCGGCGCGGCAGGTGAAGTCGCGGAAGCCCGAGAAGCTCTGCCGTTGCAGCGCATCGTTCTGGCCGACGATCGCCCGACTCACGTCCTGCTCGGGGGAGGGGCCGTCGCCGCCGAAGGAGTTGGCCACCGCGATTCCGATCACGATGAGCACCACGATTGCCAGCGCACCCAGAAACGGCGCGATCGTGGGCCGGTCGGCCTCCGGTTCGGGCTCGGGTTCGGTCACGACTCCGGCTTGCGCAGGGCGGCCAACACCTGGTGGGCGCGGTCACGTGCGCGGACCACGTCCGGTGCGGTGGCCAAGGCCACGGATAGCCCGTCCAGCACGCGCACGTCGCTCTCGGCCACGTCCAGCGCGTCGGCAAGCACACCCGTGCCCGGTCCCTCGTGCAACACCTCGGCCGCGGCTGGCGAGATCATGATGGTGTCGACCGACAGCCCGAGGATCGCGCGGGCGTGCAGTTCGAACTGCGAAAGGCGCTGCGACCGCAACGTCACCAGGCCGACGTCGTCCGGCCTCGGGCGCACCGACGAGAAGTACACCTCGTCGCCCTTGACGAGGAGCTCGACGTTGAACACGCCGCGCCCGCCGAGCGAGTTGACGATCCGCGCGGCGATCGACCGGGCCGCGTCGAGTGCCGCCGGTGTCATCAGATGCGGCTGCCACGTCTCCAACGGCCCGCCATCGGACTGCCGGTGGCCGATCGGTTCGCAGAACTGCACCGTCGGCCCAGAAGGTCCGACGGTGCGGACGGTGAGCATGGTGACCTCGTCGTCGACCTCGACGACGGTCTCCACCAGCACTCGGCTCGGCGTGTCCCCGGCGGCGATGGCCCGATGCCAGGCAGGCTCGACGTCGTCCTGCCTGGTCAGCACCGACTGCCCGTCGGTCGGGGCTCCCGCCACCGGCGTGACGACCAGCGGGAATCCCGCATGCTGGGCGACCGCGGCGAGTTCCTCCTCCGAACCGGCGAACCAGAATGGCACGGTCGGCAACCCGAGCTCGTCGGCGGCCAGCCGTCGCAGGCCTTCGCGGTCGAGGCTCAGCCGCGCGCCTCGCGGGGTCGGAAACACCTCAACGGCGTCGTGTTCGGCCGCGGCGATGAGCACGTCGGTCGAGATCTCCGCCGAGTCGGCGACCACGTAGGCCGGTTTCTCCTGGTCGATCCACGAATTGATCACGCCGACGTCCGCACCCTGGTTGACGGTGTGGGCGACCGCGCCCAGCCGCTCGAATGCCAAGGCCAGATCGCGGCCGGCGCCGCCGGTGCTGAGCAGCATGACCACGGGTCGGTGATCGGTCGGTTCAGTCATCGCGGTCCAGCCTGCCAGAGAAGTCAATCCAGCCGGATGTCGACATAGCACCAGCGCCAGTTTTCCCCCGGTTCGATCGAGCGCATCACGGGATGGCCGGTCTCGTGAAAGTGGGCGCCGGCGTGCTGATGCGGGCTCGAGTCACAGCAGCCCACGTGCCCACAGTTCAAACACATCCGCAGGTGCGCCCAGGTACTCTCGCCGAGTTCGCTGCATCCCTGGCATAGGCCGGGAGTGAGGGGTTCGGGCTCCGCGACGTCCACCGCGGCTGACAGGTGCTCGCAGGTTTGCGGCGCGGCATCGACGTCGCGTCGTCGCGATCTCTTGAGCATGCTGCCCAGGATAGGAGGTTGGCTACGTGGGTGCCTCACTGCTCGCGGTGCTCGTGGTGTCAGTGCTCCTGGCCGGGGTGGCCCGCCGCTTCGACGTATCGGCGCCGCTAGCCCTGGTGGTCGCGGGTCTGCTGGCCGGCTCGATCCCCGGCCTGAAGGGCATCGAGTTCGAGCCCAACCTGGTGCTGTTCGTGATCCTTCCCCCGCTGCTGTGGTCGGCGGGCCTGGAGAGCAGCTACGTCAACCTGCGCCGCAACGTCAGGCCGATCGGATTGCTCGCGGTGGGACTGCCGCTCGCGACGACGTTCGCCGTCGGGGTGGTCGCCTTTCACACGGTGCCGGAGCTGACCATCGCCGCGGCGCTGACGCTCGGCGCCATCGTCGCGCCGCCGGACGCGGTGTCGGCCGCGGCGATCGGCCGCAGGCTCGGCCTGCCCCGCCAGATCATGACGCTGCTGGGCGGGGAGAGCCTGCTCAACGACGCCACGGCGCTGACCGCCTACAAGGTCGCGCTGGCGGCGGCGATCGGTACCGCCGCCACCTGGAGTTCGGGTCTGAGCACGTTCGCGCTGGCCGCCGCGGGCGGCGTGGTCGTCGGCGGCGCGATGGGCTGGTTGATCGTCGCGATTCGGACGTGGTTCGACGATCCGTTGGTGGAGAGCGCCATTGGGTTGGTTGCGCCGTTCTTCATCTACCTGCTCGCCGAGGAGGTGCACGGCTCCGGTGTGATCGCGGTGGTGGTCGCCGCGCTGATCATCGGTCAGCGCTCGACGCGCGCCAGCTATGCCACCCGGCTGCAGGACAGCGCGGTGTGGCGGGCGCTGCAGTTCGTGCTCGAGTCGTTCGCGTTCCTGCTGATCGGCCTGCAGCTGCCGACCGTGGTCGGCGAGCTCACCGGGATCTCGGCCGTCGTCCTCGCGACTGCGTCCGCGGCGGTGCTGGCGACGGTGATCGGCGTCCGGATCATCTGGGTGTTCGTGTTCGCCTACCTGCCGAGGATGCTGTCGCCGCGCATCCGCGCCAGCGAGCCGAGACCGACGCCCGCCCAGGTGTTCATCGTGGCGTGGGCAGGCATGCGCGGCGTGGTGTCCCTCGCCGCTGCCTTCGCCGTTCCCCTGACGACGGCGTCCGGGGCGGCATTTCCCGGCCGCCCACAACTCGTCTTCCTGACCTTCGTGGTGGTCGTCGGAACCCTGCTGCTGCACGGGCTGACGCTGCCGTGGCTGATCAAGGTGCTCGACGTGCAGAACGAGGACGCCGCACGCGACGCCATCGAGGAGGCCGCCGCCCAGACCAGGGCGGCCAAGGCCGCGTCCGACCGGCTCGACGAGCTGCTGGCCGAGGACCGCGCCCAGACCGACGTGCACCAGCGGGCGGCAACGATCCTGCGCAGTTGGAACACCCGGCGGCAGAACGCCGCATGGGAGCGACGGTTGGGGCGCGGCGACGACGAGATCGGCGAGAGTCCGTCGGCGGCGTTCAAGCGATTGCGACTGGAGATGCTGGCCGCCGAGCGAGAGGCCTTCATCGCCGAACGCGACTCCGGGCACATCGACGACGAGGTGCTGCGGTCCGTGCTCAACGGGCTGGACCTCGAGGAGGCCACGCTCAACCGCGACTGAGCGCGCTAGCGTGGACGGCGTGCAGCCAACACTCGATCGCGTCACGGTCGACACCGCCCTTGGTCGGATCAGCGTGCAAACCGCAGGGGACGGCGACGCGATCCTGTTCTGGCCGAGCTTGCTGATGAGCGGTGACATGTGGTCAGCGCAGGCCGAGCACTTCGCCGCGCGCCACCGGGTGGTGTTGATCGACCCGCCCGGGCACGGCCAAAGTCAAGCGCTCACAAGCACATTCACGTTCGATGAATGTGTGCGCACCATCGTCGACGTGCTCGACGGCGTCGGCATCGAACGCGCGCACTTCGTCGGAAACTCCTGGGGCGGCATGATCGGCGGAACGTTCGCCGCCACCCACCCCGACCGCATCGGCAAGGCGGTGCTGATGAACTGCACGGCGTCCGCCGCGGGCGGGCGACAGAAGCTCGAGTACGGCTTCCTGCTCCGCATGGCCGGGTGGCTCGGAGGAATCCGGCCCCCGCTGACCCGGTCGGTGCTCAAGGCGTTCCTGGGGCCCACCACGTTTCGCGAACGGCCCGACGTCGTCGCCTACGTGCGCAATGCCGTGCAGGCCGTCAACCTCGACTCGGGTGCGTGGGCGGTGCGCAGCGTGGTGCCCCGGCGGCCCGACCAGCGTGCACTGCTCGGCCGGGTGACGACGCCCGTCTTGGTCGTCGCGGGCGTCGAGGATGCGACGTTCCCCAACCCGGAGACCAAGGCGATGGCCGACGCGATCCCCGGTTCGTCGTTCGTGATCCTCGACGGTGTGGCGCACCTGGCCGCCCTGGAGAACCCGGTGTTGGTCAACCAGCTGGTGGAGGACTTCCTGGCGCGCTGAGATTCATGTCGTCGTACAGCAGCGCCATCCGGTCGGAGAGACCACAGCTTGCCCGACATGTGCAGCGC
>Ga0193716_1000991_pt1 | contig 16852 bp, 19 predicted proteins | sample U2c1metaG_FD_145901 | JGI IMG/M metagenome (GOLD analysis project Ga0193716, IMG submission 145901) | Soil microbial communities from a riparian zone of the East river system, Colorado, United States - U2c1 | ecosystem: Environmental > Terrestrial > Soil > Riparian zone | place: USA: East River...
GTGAGAACGAGTATCCGTCTGATTCTTGTTCAAAGTTCTATGCTTGCGTGATCTGAAGGTAGAACTTGCCACCCAACGATAGCCGTTGTCCGTACGATCCAAGACACGATCTGTAAAGTTCGGATAACGAGTGCGAGCCATTGCTCTCCCGTCTGCCACGCCGATTTCCCAGCCCCACTCATTTTTCACCCATACCGTATCACCTGATGAGAACAGGTCTCCACTCTTGGCCTCTGCAATCGCAGGGGGGCGATCTCCACCGCTGTAGACAAGGAAGGGGACCCTTCGTCTACGATACAAGAAAGATTCTGATCTGAATTGGACTGACGCGGACATGATGTTAAACACAGACAGGGAGACGAGTGAAAGGATGCAAGAGAGAGGCAAAAAGAAGCGCCCATTGGAAGACAACGCGGTAGCTGTATGGATAAACATCCGATTTCCGATATACTGCAATATAAAATGGAACAGAATGATAAAGAAGAGTTTAAAATTTGTTGGTGTCATTAAGCATACGGTCGGCAAAACATCCAGACTTCACGTACAACGCAGTCTTGGAATAAAATTCCACAAATTCGAAGATCTACCCCTTCATCGTGTTTCGTGTCGGGAGTGTAACGGACAACCTGTTGATTTTCTACAATCAAACAATGTTAACAAATCAGATAGCCAGACACCATCGCAGTCTCTGGAGTTTTAAAAAGATCCATTTGAAAGGTCGACAGCTATAAAGGTGAATCTCGAAGTACTAATTTCGATAGAACTGTTTTTTGGATACCGATCTCCGTGGAAGTTTGATGGTGAGTCCGGTTCCCCTCTCACCGCGTTCAGTCATATTCCTGCCGCGTCTAACAACCGATCGAGTGGAATGCTGTAGTTTAGACAATGCAGACATGATGTCAGAATGTATGCGGATAGTATGAGTATATTTCGAAACTGACATTCTGGACAATTGGATCCCCTGCGTGCCCTCCATAACCGTATACCTGCCCAAAATAATGTTTTTCATTATCTATTAACAAGGGTGAGTCCGACTCGCCAAAAGCATGGTGTAGTATGAAATGCGAACCTATCCATTTAGCGCTTGCCACAACACGGTATCCGACGGGGTGAGCCTCTTCCGGATTGCAATCAATATGATCCCAAAAGCTTTTGAGCAAACGTTCACACGTCTTGAAATTGTCCATGCACTCCCATCTGCATAAAGTCAACGTTAGAAAGACGATCAGCAGAACAGTGCGGGATTACCGACGAGTTGTCGCTCTCTGGATATCCAAACCACTTTATCGGTAGTTGGAGTTTGGTTGCGTTGACTTAGGCACAAATGGCATACCTTCACCAAATAACACTGAAACCATCAAAGATTTTTCGTTAATGTACGCATGCGAGGTTGTCGATAATCACTCACCCATTCATTTTGTAGGTTCACCTCTGCAGCAAGGACGACCTCTAATTCGTTTGTTCGAGAAACGAGAATATGTCAGTCTGACATACTTCGACTCCGACGTCGCTCCGTTAAAAAACCAGAGTGAACATACCAACTTCGTAGAGTTTTTCGGTCTTTTTACGATTGGGCATATTGACGGATGGCTGAATATTGGTTGGTTCAATGCTAACAAGAGGGGGGGGGGGAGGGGTTGTCGCAACGGCAGACGAACGCAATAGATTGTGCAAGCAAAACAGCTCCGCAAATTCGGAGGTTTTGTCCGCCACATGTGGCTGTACAGGGAGCGTGGAATACTTCAAAAAAACCTTACAGACATTGGACTTACGACTCAATGGAGGATATACAAACGTACACACTATAGAATTAACGCAGAAAAACACACCCCCTAGCGATGCAAAAGATGATATAACAGCAGGTGAAACGAGCAAACATCACGTGATAAAATAAATCGCAACGGTCTGGAACGCACGGCAACACGTTGCAACGACAAGTAAATTCTTTAATTCTATATACATGTCGATCTGAATGCACGAAGCCGGGATGAACTAGTATGCACAGAACATGAAGTAGGTATCACTAGTAAGAAAGTTTGATAAACTACATAAGAATACATGTAAGTTGCACAGAGGCGTACCAGGTCGAAAGACAGGGACACAGAAGAAATATATACGTGAGGGATACCAACTGGAATGACAGAGACAGACACTGTGCCTTTTCATCACATTCAAGTCGTAAATAAACATGACAGTACCGCGGAGGACAGGGGCACTAAACGGTTCCGTTGCTTAAGAGTCAAGAACCTTCAACGTACCAACTTCGTAAAGTTCTTCAGGCTCACGATTGGACATGACAGGTTTATACGAAAACAGCTAAATATCAGTCAGTTCGATATCGATTTCATAACTCCAGCAGCGGACAGTTGGTACTTACAGGATGTTGTTGCAACCAACACTTGGACACGGTAGATAATAAAGAAAAGAAAAGCGACTCCAACTAATTTCGGAAGCTTTGTTCGCTACACGTGGCCATAGAATACGTCAGACAACTTTACAGGCGACAGACTTACGGGGTTTTGATGCCTCGGGATGCGCGGATACATTTAATGTAGAATTAACATGGAAGAATACATTCTTCGGTGATGCAGATGATGGCATGGTACTGCAGACGAAACAAATGAGTCACGTGGCGAGACGATTTGCAACGGTTCGGAACACATGGCAACAACAACCCCACACAGTGTCGGCTGTGCGTCAAATTGCCGCTTCTCTCCTTGCAGCGTGTGATTCTCGTCCTGCCACCTACACCACTGCAGTAATCCCTGAAGTGACGCTCCTAACATATCTTGTATAATGCCCAACCAACTTGACCAACTTCACTCTTTGGTATTCGGCAGCCTAGGTCAGTGATAATATGTGTACAGTCGAGACGTAAGGAGCTGATACTTCCCCAATATAGATGCACCTACTGTCGCTCTCAATGACAATGAATCCAATCGCCAGATTGTTTGCGGCAATCCCAGCTGCCCTCTCACCACCGGCGACGGGAACCTCTTAAAATGCAGTCGATGCAAATTTCGTCATTATTGTGTGAGTATTTGTTCTTATATATGCTAACATATACGAGTTAACTCCGTTTTCAGAGTACCATCTGTCAGTCAGCTCATTGGCCAGCCCACAAGGACGAATGTGCTGTCATGACTGCAGATTTTGGTGATCCTGCCGCGATATTTGATGTCAAAGCCAAAACCCAATTTCGGCATTTTATCGACCGGTACAGCCGCTTTGTAAATTTTCTCGTATTTTAAACTCTCGACCATAGTTGTAACTATATATTTATTCAGTTCAAGCTATATGCGATGGTCCTGGCCAGTAATGACTTTCCCGGCACTAGCGGAAATCCATATCAACCCACATTCTGGCAAAGTCATCGATTGAAGGTGGACTTGATGGGTCGCACAGATGCGTCCAATGCTCCACGAACAATCCGAGTTGAGCGCGTGTACATTGTCGATGCAATTGGATACGAACAGCGGGTTGGTTGGGGCTTGTGGGTCGACTATACTCTTAAGTATATTCGTTGCGCCAACATCCTTTCCGACGGAGTGGAATTCGACCGTGTAATCCAAAATCTGACCATACACGGAGATCCACAGCAAACAGAGCAAGTTCTACAGTTGGCACATCGATTTGGGGCGGCTGACTGGGCTACAATCAAGGAACGTGTGATGAGAGCGGTGGATGGGATTAATAATCAGATATGAAAGTGGATGTTCGCTTTTTTGCCTTGGGGATCCATTATCCCTTTTCAGGCAGCGTCGTTGGTATTCAATCGGTTCAATCTATCTATTAAAATTGACGATACTTCTGCTGCGGGTTTTAATCTCCCGGAGACTTCCCAATTCACGTACGCCGAAGGCGTCCGGCCTTGTCGTTAGGCATCAACCGTGTATTAGAGTATTGCGAGGACATTGGGGGTCGTATGGGTGCATATAAAACACATTGTTATGTATATAAGTGACGAACGAAGGTCTTTTAGCAAAGTTATAGTTTAATAAAATTTAAGGGTGTAGAGGGGGCGCATTAGAGGACCAGGGCGGGGCCCCCGGTATGTATATACGAAGTTATCACGAGTGAGAAGGGTTGCTTCTGCTACGTGAAACCGTCTCCTGGGTTTTGTCTTTTTCTGCTGGGGTTTCAACGCTAAAACCACAAAGAAAATATGACTGGATCCCCTTCCCGGGTGATCCTTGAGTTCACACGCATTGAAACATGCCCAGCTGAGAACGGCAGTGCGATGCTTTGCCCATTTGGCAATGGTGTCGTCAATAACGACGAGGTGACTCGGGCATTCAACGTGACAGGCCCCTGTTGACGAGGCTAGGACCAGGGCCCTTCTATTGCACAGAACCTGTTGCTAATGTCAGAAAGTTGCAACACTGATCAGGTCAACAATGCAAATCTTATGAGAAATTCACGCCTTTCTCTGGCAGTCGCGGTCCTGTTCATTGGTATTTATATTTCAGGTACTCGAATTGAACAGATTCTACTTACGCAGTACTTATACAAATACGAGTCCAGAGGTATGAACTTTGTAAATATCAAATTTCAACATACGCGTCTGCAACCGGCACAAACCGATAATTTTGCTGCTCCAGTTCTCCTACATTGATTGCAGATAGCACCATGTGTCCCGGCATCCTGCTCACTAGAATATCGAAAAGTGCCTGCCTTGGAGGTGAACCAGTATCACACGTCCGAATCAAGCAGATGGAATCACGTGATCGTGAGAAGTTGAATTTACATTAAGGGCCCGCCGCCGCAATGGTTTAGACTTTCCTTTAACCACCACCGTCTTCCAACAGTCGCTATAACAGCTCGCACATCGACCGGGGCTGCAGACCCTGTCGAAATGCTTGCGTAGCACTGTTGATAGGCACTGGTACGTTCATACAGGGTGATTCCTGTAAGAACAGGTTCATTTAGTTCCGTCAGTGTAAAAACCGACAGGACAACGTACTTGCGGGAACGCTGATACGTGAAATTCTCAGTGGAGTTGGTATAAAAACCAACCTGATAACTTACTTGCGAGAACGCTAGTATGTGACATTCTCGGTCGAGTTGGCTTAAAAACCAACCAAACAACGCACTCGCGAGAATGCCTGTGCGTAAAACTGAACTGGCATAAAAACCAGTTTGGTAATGCACCTGTGAGAATACAGGCGCGTGCTCCTTGGAATTCGTGGTTGGGTCGGCATAACACCTGACCTGACAAATAGACCCCTCTTACCCACCGTTCACGTTGAGACACTGCCGGTCGGTTAATGGGTCGGTGTAAAGACCAACTGGGGTGAGAATACCTCTGGGTTGGTGTAATACCTGGCCCGATGAATAGACCCCCTCTTACCACCGTTTACGACAAGACACCGCCAGTCGAGTCTGTTGGTTCATTTTGCCACCACCTGTGTCGAAACACCAATGGTGAGTTACTAACAGTTTGGTGGTTACAAAATAACCTAACAACTTATCAGGAATCCGTTCCGTTATCCCCTCCGCGGTACGTGACACCACCAATTTTATTTTGCTGCACATGCCAAACGCTATGCGCGCCAAACCAAAACCAACACCTCCTGCGCAGTACAATATGCGTGTCCCAGCCGTTCCGTTATCCCCTCCACGGTATGTAACATCGCCAATTATATCTTACTATACATGCCAAACCGACACCAACAGCATCTCCTCCTGCACAGTACAATATGTCTGTCCCAGCCATTCCGTTATCCCCTCCACGGTACGTAACATGGCCAATTTTATCTTACTATGCATGCCAAACCGACACTAACAGCGTCTCCTCCCGCACAGTACAATATGCGTGCCCCAGCCATTCCGTTATCCCCTCCACGATATGTGACATCGCCAATTCTATCTTACTATGCACACCAAACTGAAACTAATAGTGTCTCCTCCTGCACAGTACAATATGCGCGTCCCAGCCATTCCGTTATCCCCTCCACGGTACGTAGCATCGCCAATTCTATCTTACTATGCATGCCAAACCGAAACCAACAGCGTCTCCTCCTGCACAGTGCAATATGCGTGTCCCAGCCGTTCCGTTATCCCCTCCATGGTACGTAGCATCGCCGATTCTATCTTGCTGTGCATGCCAAACCGAAACCAACAGCGTCTCCTCCTGCACAGTACAATATGCTCCGCTATCCCCCCACGGTACGTAGCATTGCCAATTCTATCTTACTATGCATGCCAAACCGAAACCAACAGCGTTCTTGCACCGTCCATAACCATTTTACAATTACATTTTAACTTACAATCCCTTCTTTGTTTTATCCTTTGCAAATGATCAAGTGGCTGGCCACCCTTGTTTATTTGCATTGGGTATCCTCTTTTTTGTTTCGATCAGATTTGTTTTTTTTATTACTTGCAACATATGTAACCCAAGGCAAAGCATGTATAGCTATATAATCTGTTTTTCCTGGTAGGGATATAGAGGGTACGCAATATACGCCGATCAGTACAGATGCCTGTATAGATCAGAATAAATCAGACCGATAAGCGCCTACGTCCATATTCGTTGGCAATAGTCTAAAGCCAGTTCGGCACAAATCCCCTCCGGCGGCAAATGCCATCAGTCAGGCAGATATAGTAAGGCACGCGATGCAACACAATGCAACACAACGGAACTCGTTGCAGCACAGTGTAGCACCCATATATATAGTCACATGAGCAACAATAAACAGGAGCGACATACAACTGACTTATCCCAGTAACCCGACACCATGGTCACAGCCACGTGGTTCGAATCTCTATTCGGTGTTAGTTAGGAATTTTTTTCACGAGTTACTTCCAACCATTATCAATGGCACGCACAAAACAGACTCCCCGCTATTCAACTGGGTTAAACGCAACCCGCGATCGCTCTTTGGTTGCCAAGGCTGTCCCTGGCGACAAACTTGTAAGTCAACTTCAAAGTCTTTCAAACGAACTTACTCACCCAGCCCACACTTTTTGGCTTCTTTGCAGCCAATAGTACGTGTAAGGATAAGGTTTTAAAATTTTTTGTTCCTTTCTTTTCTACTAATTCTGTCAACTTACTTGCAGACACAGGGTGCATCGGGAGTTACTGATAATACTGGGGACACCGTGAGTGTTGTCTGTAGCATGGTCTTACTTTACTGAAAACATGCGTTTAGATCTGTACGTTTTGCAACAACGGCGGGAAAGTGGTAAATTGCGATATATCAGGCTGTAACCTTGGATTCTGCGATTCGTGCATCGTGAACCTCCGCAGCGGCATATCAGACAAAGAGGTAGCGCAACTTGTATTCGAATGTCCATCGTGCTTCCGCACACGTAACAACTCACGTACAGCTATTGAGTTGGAGGCGTACAAGGTACGTTAGCATTGATAAACTTCCAAAGTCATTCTTACACAGGAACTAAATAGCCTTGGGGTTCGGGTGGCCACAAGATCGACAGCAACGCCTTCGTGAAACCGACCGTCTCCACCGACCGTGCTTCGTACCCACGTGTTGATACTTCGCCCCTGGCGATCTTAGTGTTCAATCTGGAAGGGTTATCTGTTCGCGGTCTCCCACAACAGCAGGTCATCAATCACCTGGAAGGATATTTCGTCGAAGATCGTGAAGCCAACCTCATTGTGCATACATTCGAGTTTGCGCTCGATTCTTCATCCATAGAAAATTGGACAAAGCAGCTAAGTCGTGTTGTGAACGAACTCGAAAAGTGAGTGTTCGGGTTGGCTGGCGTCGAGCCCGCGGTATATTCATTCACTATTGATTTTAGGAAGGATGTCAAGAGGGTTGGGATAATTGTACACACACACTCGGACCCGGATACAGGCGATTTACACGCTCGAAAAGATGCAGCATGCACCCCAGATAATGTGAGTGTCGTATAATTAATTTTATATACATGGGTGACGAATCAAACGCAACAGTTCCTGTCGATTCTGCTGGGTGGAAAACTCCACCCCTTCATCAAAGGTGCCGATTCCGCCATACTTGTATTGCTTGTATGTGGGGGACCTTTTCACAACCAGAACGCTCGATTCGCTCTCGAAAAATATATCGATAAGTAAGTACAACAACAATACTTATCACAACCAATGGATTGTTAACAAGACGCGAAATCAACAGCGATCTATATCACGCTGTCATCGGCTTCACCTGCATGGATTTTGTACCGCACAACACCGGATCATTCCTCACAAAAATATTCCATAGGCACTTTGTGAACAGGAAACCGATCAAACAAACGATTCGAACATTTTTATATGAAGAGATTTCGATGGGTGCCCATTCGGAACTGATGGTCTATTATGGCCGTATTCCCAACGACGCGAAGGGAAAGAAACTGGCCGAATTGGCGAGAGGACGAGCGTGGGTTGTTTACAAATATTCGTGGGCCCATCTCAGCATGCGTCCGTTCACCGTTGTAAGGCCAATTCAGTGCCTCACATGTCGTCGACTCCACACGATCGAAAGCAGCGCACGCATCGACAAGGCCAACGGCAACAAACACGTTGTCGTTACCCTACTGTGTTCAGCCTGCGGAGCGCTTGCAGCATACGCAATGAGTCCAGGACTCTGCGTACTGGAAGATAGCAGGCCTTTGACATCTGTTGTCGATGTGCCAAACTGGTCTTGCAAGACACGCGGAGAATGGTGTTTCGAGGTCGTCGAACCGGCGGTGGAGGTGGAGTCGGCTTAATGAATTCATCAAAATTAGCCGTACGTACAGCAATTTCAGCGTAGTACATATATCTCCTACAAGTCACGTAGGCAATTTTTAAGAAAATACGCAATCGCTAGAGACTCGAAATTAGGCACCGTAGCAGCAAGATATGCCTGTGCACATATATAATCGGATATCGGATACCTCTAGTCTTCTCCACTCACATAGCGTAACTGTCACGTCAGAAAGATCCACTGTTATCCCCACCCAAGCCACGGCCTATTCGTTTTTTTCCTCTACCGGAATCCGCGCAACTGAGAATACGCAGGCATGAAAAGAAAACGTAGTGTCGTGAACCATGGGCCAGGTATGCAAACCACGAGAACAAGGTGAGCAGCCAATATCCCGAAAATCTGCATCATCTGATTTTCACGTATCCAGCGACAACGATATCCCCTCCCGTGAGATGTTACTGGGTAAACAATTTCGCCGAAGGCTGGAATACCTATCTCAGTTGCATGACAAACGGCAAGTAGACATGCTGCCTTTACACCTTCACCGTTTTATTTTTATTCACTTCTGTCTCGGCTGTCCTCATCGTTAAAAAACTTCGGATGAAACGCTTCTCACCTGTAGTATTTTAATACCCCTTGCGGTACCGGCAAGGATGAACAACGAAACAAAACCACGAATGGAACGCATGAATACTGAATTCAAGCGTTTCAAAAACATCATCAAGACGATCGCCGAGGCGTTTACCAATCCAAGTTTGACATCTTTCTCTAAAACCGTTCAGAAAACACGTTAATCAAATATTCGGATTGCAGTATACATAGGCTTTGACGCTGTAGAGTTTAATCAGAGACATGTCAACAAAAAATCATTTCCAAACCCCAACATTGGTCTTGTAAACGTACCTGCAACTTTTGTCGACAGCCGAGGCAGAATAGTGATATGGCATCTCCCGGATATCACGCCTCAGAATATACATGTACGTATTTCAAACCGCTTCACGTGATTCACCTGACACGCGAACCAAGGACGATGCAATGACAGCTACTACTTACCTCGCCAAAATCCTCGACAGTACCCGCAAACACCCAGTGGCTGGAAAGAGTGTTTCTTGGCGTGTCCATGCCAAGAACTTTGCCAAGAACAGTCCTACTCGAAGACACGTGAGTGGCGTCGAAACGTTCTCAGCTGGCTGGTACGCCCAGGGACATAACGTAAGTTCGTGGTTGCCTTATGTATCTGGTTTATAATATTCATAGAATGATATAATTTGCTCAGCGACTGACTGACCAGCTGCTGGCGTCATGTAGCCTCAGGGATAAAGAGAACTCCGAAGCAACAGCCTCGTGGCTTGCAGGTACAACCGAATACGAGATTTTGATGAACATAATACTCCTCCTCATACATCCCGACCTTCATCGCGTTGGATTAACTGTCCTTGAAAGGCTGAGGGACACAGAAGAGACCAAGGACATTGCATCTCTCTGGGTGTCATATTTCACAGGAATCGCCGTTATCAGTAACCGAAAGACGCCCAGTCATAATGACACCAACGGACGTCCAGAATGGTACGATTTACTATCGGTCAAAGGAAGCAACGTTCGACCTGCACGGTTGGAATTTAAAGAGTTGGGTTTAAAATTAGACTACGGACCTAAAACCGTCGTGGGCGCATGCGGGCAGATCTTCGAGCACAGTGTCGATTTTTGGGGCGAAGGGGATAGAATCTGCTATGCTCACTTTATGAGGGATAAAGTTAGAGCACGATTCGGTGTAGATCCCGGCGGTTGGGTCATGCAGGATCTGTATGCATCAAGCCTTTCCGAGGCATTCCGTAAACACAAAAACTTCATCTCCTAGTCGAGTAATAAATATATATAGACAGTAAAGGAGTAGATGTCCGATCACAGATACGTGAATACTCATAAGAATAAGTCGACGCAAATATCAAAAAATTGATAATATCGAACAGGCACAATTTTGCGCAGCAGTGCAAAGTGCCAGAACCTATCATTACATGTATCCGAAGGGAAGTAGTAATGTTGAGGTCGGCACATTCACCCTGCAGCAGATTAAGAACATATTCATGCCACAGGCCAAAATTAATTATGATGTAACACCCATGTAACGACAGACGGCAGTAACGACAGACTACTCAGGAGGTAAAACGCTGAGGCACAGCTAATGTAAATGAAGACGATATGACGGAACGAGAAAATGAGTAAGGACAGACTGGTATAAAAGGAGCAACGACCGACGATGGCAATCAAATATGGATACGACACGTTGAGGATGCGGTTGACAGGATAACAGAACACAGCGTGCAATTATTTCTTGCCTGGAATACCCAAAACCATCGCCCACTGAATGTTGAAAGAGACGTTAACCGGAGCTCCCCTGCCCCAAGTGTTAACCGTATAGGCGACGACCGCGCAAGCATGCGAAGGAATTTCCGTGGGGAAACGCTTAAGACGATCCAGATCTGCGAGCAATTCATAAAAGTTACCGGTGTATTTTCTAGCATCGTAGATGGGAACTGAAGGGCAATTATAATATGCTGAAACAAGGATATTCAGAAGGACCACCTACCAATATCGTGACACGCTAAAACCGGCGAGGTACCGCCACCACCAGGGCCACGAGAGAAACGGTTGGAAGCACTCGGGCGACGATTTCCACTTCGAAAAGTGGATGGCGAAGAAACAGCTGGAACAAGACACATTGTTCAACGGCACTCGAAAAGAAAATCAGAATAAACAAATAAATCGGACATACAATTATCAGAGCTATAAGTCGTTGCAAATGATAGGTTATCCATGTAGTATTGAGCCTTGAATTCGCGGGCGTGTATGACGTGACCGATGGCACCGACAAGGCGTTCCCACTCCCCTTCGATGCAAGCACCTTCAATGACCTTTTGAAACCTGCCAGTAGACGACACTTTGGCATCTTGCAAATTGCAGTCTTTGACAACGATGGTTGACAGAAAAACAATAGGAGCGCCACCGCCAACTGCATGGAAATGGGTCGAGCTACCCATGCCAGTGGAGATCTTCGCAGGGTCAGTACGAGACAGGTTGGCGAATTTGGGTGAACCGCCAAACGTAACAGCTTGGTAAAGCAACCTGAACAGCCAAAAAGTTTTATGCACATGTTATAGACAACAAAGAACAAAAACTTACACATTGTCTATTTTCGGGATTTCGGTTTGAATTCCGGTATAGCAAGGCTGGCCAGGACCTTCCTTGTTCGACCATGATATAATACAGGCAGCTCTGGCAACAAACAAATTAACCAACATCCATAAAGTCATAATCCAGAAAAATACATACTTGATATTGGCCAAACCTTTGTAAGAGTCTTCGAGTTCCGGGTCTCGGTTACCAGCGTCGCACTCATCAACGTCAGGAGAACTTTCGCTACAGAATACAAAGTCAACACCTTCTAACAACCACAGGAACAATTTTGAACACCTTGTAACTTGATCCTCTAGGTAGGTGGATCCTTCGTCGGAACTGTTATCACCTCTACTTGCAGGGATCTTCCCCTTACCCATTTTGTCACCTTTAGCTGTAGATAAACTGAGGCAAGTGGCATCAGAGAATGTACTAGACACACGGGACAGATACGCACCTATTGCGAGGAGTAGCCTTGTTATTGGCGAACGTAGATGAACTTGCACAAACAACATCAGACATCGCACCAGACACCCAGGGTGCATGCACACCTTTTGCGAGGAGTAGGTTCATCCTCATATTCAAACGGAGATTGCAGTTCATCGCCGTCGTATTTTGAGCTATTTTTCGAATTTTTATTCGACACCGTACCAGAAGACGTCCTGGGCCTTTGACTCGAACCCCTGCGCAGTTGCAAAAAGATTACATATAAAATATTGTACAAAGGATTTAAAGATACATACCCAAACACGTCATCACCTTCGTCGCTTTCGGCTGACTTCGAAAACCTGTTTTTGCTGGCAGCAACAATATATACATACGCCAAACTCTCCGGATAAGAAGCTACTTACAAAGGCAGAACAACTTCAGGTTTCTTCAGAGCACTTTTGAGAGGTGTCACAGACTTGGCAGCATTGTCAAATCGAACTCTTTGCATCGGGGCCACGCGTTTTACGGGACTATCAAGCATTCTAAAAGCAAAACATCAATAACATGGAACAAAGTTAGATTACATTAGACACCTACTCAAAATCCTCGTCGTCGGTAATGGGAGAAGTCATGGCAGAAGCAGAGCGCTTCCTGCTTATACATTTCATTTTTTAATATTCAGAAAATCACAGGTCGACGAACCTGGAGGAGGAAGGGGTCTTTGGGATAAAAGAACGGCTGATTACAGCGTATGCACATAAGTTAGACCGAATACACAACATCGAACCATCGCATACCTTCGAGTTGGGGTGGTGACGACGTCATCGTCAACTATGGACATTGCACTTTTGGTGCTTTTGGTACTCTTTATGCTCATTGCGCCATCGCTATCGTAAGCGGAAATGCTGAAGGAGAAGGGGGGGAGGGGGAAGTCACAAAAGAGAACACCAAACATCAGAAACAGAAACACACTCAACATCGTCTTCGTCTTTTGCAACTTTAGCGGAAAGACGAGACCGAGACCGAGAGCGACTGGCCATGCTGGATGGTGTATTATCCGATTTAAAAAAAATAACACACACAACAGAATCATCCATACCTGGTAGAGCTTTTCACGCTTTTCATATCTTCGTCGTCTGAGATGTCAATACTACAAAACCGGTGGTCCGGTCAGGCTCGAGGCATATATAACAACAATGTAAACTCTTACGACTGTTCAACACCAGATCTCGAAGACCTCAGAACCTTCTTAGCAGAGGAGCGGCCACGAGGCTGACTGCAATAGTTCAACCCAGATAAGTCACAGATAAAAATCTAAAAGGTATACTCACGGAGTATTGGTGCTAGCCTTACTAGTAGCGGCCAAGGCAGATTTCCCGTCGTCATCAGAGATCTCGATACTACAAAGTTAACAGATCAGCCAATAAAATCAACAAGGCATAAAAGTAGCTTACGCATCGTCGGCCTTGTATTCTACGGACTCCGAAGAACCTATGGTTTTTTTGGTGGAAGGACGACCACGGGGACGACTGAAAGAGATCAGCCAGGTTGTAAACCAAAATCCACAATGTGTACTGACTGAGGATCAGTGCTGACATTTGGAGCAGATGTTTTGCCGTCATCCGATCTACTCGTGTTGTGAAGTCAATAGTTGAACCGGACATGTGTGTAAAACAGAACAATAACTCACGCTTCGTCAGCCTCGTCATCGATAAACTCAGAGGATTTTACGATCTTCTTGGTTGAAGGGCGACCACGGGGGCGACTGGAGGCGGCAGAGTTGGATTTCTTAGCAGCAGGCATATTTTCAGAAGAATGCTATACGGAAATGTCGAGAAAGAGAGGTCAGAGGTGTGATGGCTGAGAAATAGAAATCTAAGGAAGAAACCAGGACGTGGTCGACAGGAATGACAAGATACCAGACTCTTTAAATAAAAATCAGTGGAGCCGTATGCGATCACGGCAAAAAAACACGACACCTAGATTGGACCCGCTCAAACATATAAAAAAAAAGCGAAGAAGCAAAGGCCACCTATCTTCCTGCACCAACTGCAGGTCCACACCAAATAAGGCTACGGAACGCAATGCAACATAATGCAACGCTCAAGGAAGCTAGAACCACCAGGTTAACCTGCTTCCTGCATCAACCAAATAAGGCTACGGAACGCAATGCAACGCTCAAGGAAGCTAGAACGACCAGGCTAACCCGCTTCCTGCGCCAGCCAAATAAGGCTACAGAACGCAATGCAACACAATGCAACGCTCAAGGAAGCTAGAACGACCAGGTTAACCCGCTTCCTGCATCAGCCAAATAAGGCCACGGAACACAACGCAACACAATGCAATGCTCGAAGAAGCTAGAATGACTGCGCCTCAAACAGAAGAACAGACATCGGGGGGACAGTACAGTTACTTGTCAATTCACATAGAAGATGTCAGATCCTTCTACCGAAAAAAAAAAGAGACTCATCCTAAACCTGCAACAATTGACTAATAGCGATCATGCCACAACCAAATACTACTTTAAGGTTCTGTCACCGGAGCGTTGCATGCCGTTCCGTTGCCTTATATGGACACAGTGAAACTCTGTCATATGGTCTTCTGATCGGGAAGGAACAGGGTTTAGGTTTTAAAAAAAGAAAGAAACAAGAAAGCATAAGAAGCAGAACAAGCCAAATCAAAACCGACAGCTACTACAGAAATGCAAGACTTCCTTCCGAGAACAGAGAACTTGATAAGCAGCAGCCACGGGCCATTTAGATAAGGCTCGCAGACAGAGCGGATAAAACACGTCAACAGAAAAACGAAGACGAAGATCACCAAGTAGCTATACCGTCAAACAACGAACGATCGGTCAGCCTATACCGCATACGGCACTTCATACGCAATAGGTTCTTCGGTGACAGAGCCCTTATTCGTCTCGAATCGTCACACAACTCGTACATGGATTCATTTTATGATATCGCAGGAGCAGGTGAGTAAACAAAGTTTTTTTTATTATGTTTTTTTGTTTTTGTACTTTATTGAATCTTACAAACCTACCAAATCGTCCGCAGCCAAGGACTTACAAGGGATCACGGAAGACCGACTCGGAGCGCAAAACAACACAATTCAACTTACGAACATCACAGACGTACGTGTACAAACAGAGACCCGCAGAGACAACCCCACGTAACCGAACACAGATTGACCTCTTCAAGCCTACGTACAGCGAACAACCAAAATGCTGGAAATTCGTTACATCAACTACTGATGTCGCCGAACAAGAAGAAATCGTGTTGAGCGTGCAGGGCATAATCACGCACATGGACCTTCCTCCATTCAAAAAACGGTAAGTAATCACATAAACAGCCATTCCACGATCTTACGAAGAACGATAAGTACTGCCAAACGAACACAAGGCTATCTACGTCAGACGGTTCAGGTGACAGGGCTAAACCTGCCTCCCTTCGAGACGTGCATCGACAATATGCAGCATCTCCATCAGGTGTTATCACGCCAGGTACCTGAAGGGGACATGGAGCCATTTTCACCAAGCACGTCTCTGTCTTATCCGTCTATCGAATTTGGGACACGATACTTCACATCTCGTCGCGATGATCCGCTCAGTGCAGCCATGCCTTTCGACCATGCCGTCGACCCGAAGGGAATATTGACGTCTATGGTAGCAGACGGGTACTTCCACAGTGAAGACAACAAGGTGCTTTATTATCGTCTGGTACCTTCATCTGGGAACGGCCAGCAACTCCGGTACGTATTTATTCACAACGGACGGACTATAGTTATAATGATGCCAACAGGTTTGAACCGATGGATCCTGTACGTTTCAGGATTGGCGATATCGTAGAAGTTCAAGCCACCGTTTCCGCCATACCAGTAAAGGGCAACAAATTCAAGACCGTAGCTCAACTCCGCTCTTTGGCACTTATAGATGGATCATTTACAGAGGTCAGTGCAAATCGAAACAAACCAAACTGCAGCGACTCATCAGCCATGTAGAAAGCTGCAATGCAACGAGCTAAAGCTTCCATTCAACCAGCAGGTTGGAAACCTGCAATCAAAAGGAAAGTGGGATACGAGACAACGGACGACGACATAACGGAGGCACGCAGGGGTATCGTAAACTTGAACATGAACGAACGCATGTTGGACTAAGAACTTATTCAATGAGGTAACTGAGGATTTGTAGACGAAATAATCAGTCGTATTGTGGCTCTGAATATATACAAGATCATGAATGTATGTATTCACGGATCACCACTGCGAGCCTATAAATCAACCAGCTTTATCACTCACCATATAACGAACGCAGAATAAAAAGTCTCACCCGGCTCACCCGGACACATACACGTACCTCACCTGCAGGCTGCAATAGACTGCTTATATAGATATGAAATACCTTGGTCATATATGTGGGGGACTGGCTGAATATTTGAAAGCTGTTTTGGGGGCCGATTCACACCATAAATAGCAATACACCCTTTGCTATCCTAATATTTTACCTTAAAAAAGCGGTCAACAAACACATTTCATTATTACTGACCTATTCACACCTCTGAATAGGACTCAAATATTGTGTA
>Ga0193716_1000992_pt1 | contig 16839 bp, 11 predicted proteins | sample U2c1metaG_FD_145901 | JGI IMG/M metagenome (GOLD analysis project Ga0193716, IMG submission 145901) | Soil microbial communities from a riparian zone of the East river system, Colorado, United States - U2c1 | ecosystem: Environmental > Terrestrial > Soil > Riparian zone | place: USA: East River...
TCCTTCAGCAGTGACTTGGGTAACGTATAGGCCAGGCTGACGTTCTTCAGCCGGATAAAGTCGCCTTTCTCTACGAACCGTGAAGACTGGATATAGTTCTGACCGGTGGAACTAAAGGCGGGAATATTGGAAGTCTCATTGACGCCGGGGATATACCTGTTTTTTATCGCCGCAAGCATCGGCTGCCGGAAATCACCCGAATACGTCATACTCGCGCCATAGAGATAGTCCAGCTTGTCGAATCCAAAAATACCCTGGAAGAAGACATTCAGGTCAAACCCTTTATAACTGATGCTGTTGTTCCATCCGATGGAATATTTGGGCAGACCATAGCCGATGATGGTGAAATCCGCCGAAGAAAGCTTATTATCGCCATTCACATCGGCGTAACGCGCATCGCCGGGAGCTGCGCCGAACTGCGCTGCCAACGCTGCGTCCTTTGGCTTCCAGGTGCCCATATATTTGAGGCCCCAGATCGCGGCCATCGGCCGACCGGTGATCATGACAAACTCAGGTTGCGTGGACGTGCCCGCACCGACATCCGAACTGTTAAAGATGGTATCCTGCCCGCTTTTAACCAGGTGAAGGATCTTATTGCTGACCAGCGAAAGATTGATGGAGCTGGTCCATTTGACCTTGCCGGACAAAGGCGTTACGTCGAGGGAGAACTCCCATCCTTTATTCTGCACCGCACCGATGTTCTTTACGATGCTGCCGCCCCCGACATACATGGGTATGGCCACCGGGAACAACAGGTCGCGGGTCTCCTTTACGTAATAATCCGCGCTGAAATTGACAAACCCCTTGACGAGCTGCATATCCAACCCGAGATCCTTCTGTTCAGTCGTTTCCCATTTAAGATTTGGATTACCCGGATTACTGATCAACACTCCCGGGACATGAGTGCTGGAAGTATAAGTAGCCGAAGTAGTGGCATAACTGGCTAAAGTGCTGTAAGGGCTTATCGCCTGGTTACCCGTCAACCCCCAGCTGGCCCGCAGCTTCAACGCATTGAACACATTCAGGTCCCGGATGAAATCTTCCTGCGACAATACCCAGCCCGCGGAGACAGAAGGGAAGTAGCTGAACTTGTTATCGCCCTGGAAACGCGAGGACCCATCTCTCCTCAGCGTTCCGGACAAAAGATATTTTTCCTTATAAGAGTAGTTGACCCTGCCGAATAAGGAGAAAATGCTCCATTGCGATACGCCTGCACTTAATGCGCTGGGGGTGGCGAGGTTGAGGTTATCATACATGAACGTAGGATAGACAAGGTTGACGACACTCGCGCTGAAACCGTCGTCTTTTTCCTTCTGTTCCTCCACGACGGCCGTGATGTCTAAATTATGTACGCCGTTGAAAACATGTTTGTAATTAAGGGTATTTGTATTCTGTAAATTCAGGGATGTGCTGGTGTTCCTGCTGGCAAAGGTGTTGGAATTAACGACCAGGCTTCTGTAATACTGATTTTGTGCTCCGACAAAATTGACGCCATACTGTACATGGAAGGTCAGGCCCCGGAGGATGGTATACATCAGGCCCCCCGTTATATTGGCGCTGTAATTCTGGGTCTTGTTGAGCACGTCGGTCGTCAAAGCGACAGGATTCAAAAAGACCGAACCTACAGGATCGGTTTTGGTGTAATTTCCCGCGGAATCATACACCGGCACGGTAGGCGACCAGGCCAACGACTGCACGATAGGGTTCGCGCTTCCCGTAATAATGTTCGTATTCAGATAGTCCCGAACGGAACCATTGAAATTGATATAGGTGGAGAATTTATCGGAGATCTGGGAGTTGATGTTCGACCTTAGGTTGTAAAACTTATAGGACGAATTATTGACAATGCCCGGCTGATTTTGATAGGCGCCGGAAATATAATAACTCGTTTTATCCGTTCCGCCTGACAAATTCAGCTGGTACTGCTGGCCGGTTGCCGTATTATAAATATCCTTTTGCCAATCTGTCCCGCCATTTTGTTTGAAATCGGCGACCTGCGTAGGGGAATACACCGGACTGGCCCCCGTGGCAATGGAATGGTCATTCACCACCTGCGCATAATCACCGGCGTTGAGCTTATCCAGCGTTTTGGCAATACGGGAGGAGGTCAGCCGGGTCGTAAAGTTGATGCTGGTACGGCCTTTAGCCCCTTTTTTGGTGGTAATGATAACAACCCCATTGGCGCCCCGGCTGCCGTAAGGCGCGGTGGCGGAGGCATCCTTCAATATTTGCATGGATTCTACATCATCCGGCCCGAGCAAGCCAAAATCCCCGCCCACGAATCCATCGATGACATACAACGGATCATTGGCGCCGTTGACCGAGTTGGCACCGCGGACCCTGATCCGGACGTCTCCGCCCGGCGCGCCACTGGCATTGGTCACCTGCACCCCGGAGGCCCTTCCCTGCAGGGCCTGGTCAAGTCTCGTTACCGGCTGGCCTTTGAAATCCGAGGCGTTCACGGATCCCTGCGCTCCCGTTAGCGTGGCTTTCTTCTGGGTACCATAAGCGACCACGACAACATCATTCAGCGATTTGTTTTCCGCCTTCAGCGAGACGCTGATCTCCGTCTTGCCGGCAAGGGATATCTCCGTGCGGCTAAAACCTACATAAGAGATGTCGAGAATGGCGTTTGGGCTTGTGAGGCGAATAGTGAAGGAACCATCCCGTTTGGTGCGAACGCCCGTGTTGGATCCTTTTTCATGTACGGAAGCGCCTTCGAGCGCATCTCCGTTGTCATTCGTGACTTTTCCTGTGACGACGATGGTGTTTTGTGCGGATACGCTTAGCGGAAAGCATGGAATAAGGTTGATGGCAAGCATGACCATTATCAGAAGTTTGATAATAGCACCAGCGGGATGAGATCCGCCGGATCGTTTGGTTTGTTTCATGTTCAGTTTGTTTTGGATGACAAGAATTTTATACGCAGATCAGATGATTTTTTTAATTGATTTTTGGCATATATGGAGATTGAGTGAATAATAATTGTTTTATGTGCAAGAGTGCCTTTCAGGGCGCCGTGATGTCCTTAACCTGCTGTCGGATATCATCCATATCGAAGATCTTTTGCCAGTTATCCCGGAATAGAATAGGCTTTGCCCGTTGACTAATCTTATAGGCGGCATCGCTGAAAGTGCCATTCACCTCTTTAAACAGGACGGCAATCTGTATGCGGAGATGGCCCAGTACAAAATCCCTCGCCGCGGCTTCCGGTACGCCAAGGGCAACAATTCTGTCATACCCTTCCTTCACCGCTTCCATGCAGGTCTGTGCAAGCGTCTCCACCATGGCAGGTTCCAGGATCGCCATTTGCTCGAGGGTAATCCGATGGGTATGATGGATGGGCGCATACATGTTTTTGGCAACTTCCTCTCCCAGCGCATAGTGTCCCTCATTGCCGGACATCAGCGTAACCACGATGCTTTGTTTGGCTGAGATACCGCCATAAAAATCACGAAAAGCCGGTTCCGAAGTTTCCCAGTTGAATACGGAAGGATGACAGGGATGGGCAATCACATAGCCAAGGTCATCCCGGAAATGGATGACGCCGTCGAAAGGAGCGGCAGGGTCCAGGGTGATCACCAGTGCCCCCGTTTTCATCCGGGGAATGATATCCTGTGACAATTTCCCGATCACCCTGTCCGGCAAGGCCAATATGACGACATCGCTGCAGGGAAGGACATCCTCCGCTTTGCTCACCGTCACGCCTCTCTGTGCCAGGTTTAGAATACCCTGATCGCTCACTTCGAGATAGCAAATGTCATATTCGGGATGCTTTAAAAAATTATCCGTCAGCCTGCATCCCATTTTACCTCCTGCTCCTACCAGTGAAATTTTTATCATAGATGATCTTTTTTAAGAAATCAAAGAATACTTTTCAGATACCCGATACCCTTCTCTGCCCAGCATTTTTCCCTGGCAAGGGTCTCTTCGGCATCGTTCTCAAAGGGTACCCACTGCTCCAGCACACCCGTTTTACAACGCCGATAGGAGCGGACCCTTTCGAGTAAAAAGGGTATATCGAGTTTGCCTTCACCCGCAATCTGCCCCTCCACGATAAAGCCTTGCTTATGCGCTGGTCTTTTAATATTGAAGTCCTTTATGTGCAGGTTCACCGTATAAGGGGCAAGAACTTCAATGACGGTATCGATGCCTTCGCCGGCACCCAGAGAATTGACACTGTCTAAACAAATGCCCACGGCGGGTGAATCGATGGCCTTCATGATCGTTTCCAGTTGCCTTACTTTCAGCCGGTCGTGATTTTCTATGGCCAGAATGATATTTTGCCGCTGCAATAGATCCAGACAGGATCGGATGATCCCGATTACCATGTCGACAGAAGGTTGGTAGCCGTCTTCATCGATGACAAAACGTAAAAGACGTGCGCCCATTTCCCGGCAGATGTTGATGTACAGCTGCAAATGTTCCACCGTAAGTCCTTTCGCTCCTACCTCAAGAGCTATTTGATGCTGACGCAAAAAATCTTTAAAGGCGCCGAGCCTTTCCGGAGAAAAATGATGCAGCGGCAGATTATCGCCCACCTGTACAAGTGAGAGTTGCATCGACCGGGCAAGCCCGATAAGCGTGAGCTCGTCAAAAGGCTGCCCGGCTGCGGCGCCGGCGGCATCGACAGCCCAGCCATACGTATATGTGCTTATCCCCAGTTCCATTTTATAAAGTGGTTCTTTTGATCAGTTTTCCGGGATTGGCAATCCGTTCAGCGCGTTTGCCGGTAATGATCTCGCCGGCCGTTTTCCCCATGCCTGCAAAGTCGGTGCTTACTACCGTGATCCCGTTAAGCAGCAGCTCCTTCATAGGCGTATCATCATAGCTGATCAGTCCGATATCCTTGCCCGCCCGCCATTTCATCTTATTGATATACTTGATGAATCGAAAAAGGTCGCTATCGGAAAATATCAGGTATGCTTCTCCTGCGACGATATCCTTCTCGACAAGATTGTCCAAGATCCTGAGTGGTATATTTTTTTTTGCGCAATAACTGGTGGCGCCCTTGATAATGCCAGCAGGAACATACTGAAAATGCTCTTTGCCGAGGATAAGGTTCAGTCTCTTGTACTTTTTCAGGGAAGCTTCACCGGCCGATAAGGCATTTTCGATATCCTTCCGGAAATCCTGGTAGACACCGGCGCATGTCCCCCGAAATTTGGGGACATCCTTATCCAGTAACAGCAGCTTATCGGCGGGGATGGACTGAAGGATGCCCGATACGTCCTCGTCGAAATGGGGCATGATCACGTAATAATTGTACTTGCCGATACTGCTCCGGATCAGGCTTTCGAACTGTGCCAGGTTGTGGTGATGGAAAAAGATGCTGCACTGGCTGTCCTTCGGCAATGCAGCTATAAATGCCTGGTACAGGGTTTCCTTATACGCATTGATGGTGTCAAAGAGCAGGAAGATGTTAAGACTTACTTTAACCGAAGTATTGGCGACAAAAAAGCCCTTGCCATGCTGTGAAAGAATGATCCCCTTTTCCTTCAGCTCCTCATACGCCTTTGTGATAGTGACTTTGGCGATCTTTAAGTCCGACGCCAGTTCATTGATAGAAGGCAACTGGTCGCCTTGCAGCAGGGCCTTCGTTTCGATTGCCGATATCACCGCCTGGATCACCTGCTGATACTTGGGAGAGTTGGAATGACTGTCGATGTGCAATATTTGTTTCATAAATGGCAAAAGAATTGTTTTTTTCCAAAAAACCGCTACCTTCGACTAATAGATGCAGTACAGTACAGTACACTTATGCGAATGTAAAAATGTTTTTTTGGATTTCACAAATAATTTTTTAAATGAAAGAGAAATTACGGTTTGCCATCTTAGGCTGTGGCTTCTGGGCGAGGTACCAGCTACCTGCCTGGCTGGAACTGGAGGGCATCGAGCCGGTCGCATTGTATAACAGAACAATAAGCAAAGCTCAATCGCTTGGTAAAAAATATAATATTCCGAGCTGCTATGATAATGTCGAAGAACTATTGCAGAAGGAACAATTGGACTTCGTAGACATTATCACCGATGTGGATACTCACGCACCTCTTGTCAGAATGGCTGCAGAAAAAGGCCTGCCTGTTATTTGCCAGAAACCGATGGCGCCCTCCCTGCAGCTGGCCCACAGTATGCTGGACACATGCAGCAGACGGAACATTCCCTTTTTCGTGCATGAGAATTTTCGCTTCCAGGCGCCCATAAGACGCCTGAAGGCCCTACTGGAAGAAGGCGTTATCGGAAGGCCATTTAAAGCCTCTATAAAATTCTGCACCGCTTTTCCCGTATTAGACAACCAGCCCTTCCTCGCGGAGTTAGACCATTTCATTCTCACAGATGTGGGCAGCCATTTATTTGATGTCTGCCGTTTCCTTTTCGGAGAAGCTTCTTCCCTGTATTGCCGGTCGGCGAGCATCACCCCGGGCATCAGGGGCGAGGATGTTGCCAATGCACTCCTGACAATGGACAGCGGACTTCACTGCAACCTGGAGATGAGTTTCGCCTCTATCCTGGAAAAGGATGCCTTCCCCCAGACCTTCATCCTGATCGAAGGAGATAAAGGCTCCCTTCATCTCACCAGCGGTTATGAAATAAGGATCACCACCCCCAAAAGCACAAAGGTGGTAATAGCGGCCCCGGTAAATTATCCCTGGATGGACCCCGCCTACGCAGTAGTACACAGCAGCATCGTTGATTGCAACAGAAATATCCTGCGGGCGTTGCAGGGCCTCGGACAGGCGGAGACGACGGGGAGGGATAACTTCGAGACCGTGAAGCTGGTATGGGCTGCCTATCAGTCGATAGAAAATAAGGCAGTGGTGGATCTAAAGAAATTGAGCGAAGAATATTCCCTAAACGGAATATATTCACCATCGGAAAAGACAGCTTTAAAAGCAATCTAAAACCAGACATGTCATTAGAACTTCATCATATCACACGGAGGTTTCCCGGCGTAACGGCGCTGGATGATATTTCCATCTGTATACGCGAGGGAGAAGTACATGCATTGTGCGGCGAAAATGGGGCCGGGAAAAGCACGTTGATCAATATCATCAGCGGTAACCTGCAGCCGACCTCCGGAGAAATTCATATGAACGGCACGCTTCTTCTTATAGAGAACCCCTTACAGGCCCTGAGCCGGGGCATTGCTGTGGTCCATCAGGAGAAAAGCCTGGTGGACACCCTTTCCATCGCAGAAAATATCTTCGCAGGTCAGCAACCCACCAATAAATGGGGGTTCATCGATTTCAAAAAATTATACCGGCAGACAAAGGCTCTTCTCGAAAGACTGCAGCTGACCAATCTGTCACCGGACACCTGCGTAGCGCGATTGTCCTCCGCACAGAAGCAGATGATCGAGATAGCCAAGGCATTGTCGAAAAACCCTTCCATTCTCCTGCTGGACGAACCCACCGCTTCCATCACGGAAAAGGAAACGCAGCTTCTGTTCGGCATTATCAGGCAGCTGAAGTCCCAGGGCGTTTCCATCATTTATATTTCCCACCGCATGGCGGAAATATTCTCCATCGCGGACAAGGTATCCGTCCTGAAAGACGGAAAATACCAGGGCACAAAAGAGATCTCCGACACGAATATCGACGAGCTGATACGACTGATGGTAGGACGTAACATCGCTGCCCCCGCTGCAGGCGATGCCGTACAAAATGAGATCCTGCTGAATGTGAAGGGACTGTCCGGGAATGGATTTAAGAATATCCACCTTACGATAAGAAAGGGAGAGATCGTAGGACTGGCAGGCCTCATCGGCTCGGGAAGAACCGAAATTGCAAAAGCCCTGTTTGGCGCCATCCCGGCCACAGGGGGAGAGATATGGCTGCATGGCAAAAAAGTCATCGTAAAAAAAATAGCCCAGGCTATCCGCGCTGGCATCGGCTATCTCCCGGAAGAAAGAAAGACGGAAGGCATATTCGGCATGATGACGGTGGAAGAAAACATCATTTCAGCCAGTCTCCACTCGGTGAGAAACAAAGGCTGGTTCAGCCGCAAAAAGATGAGTGCCATCGCCGGACATTATAAGGAGGAATTAAGGATCACCACCACCAGCCTGCGGCAAAAGATCAACACCCTTAGTGGAGGTAACCAGCAAAAGATCGTTTTTGCGAAATGGCTGCTGCGGAGCCCCGAGATCTTAATCGTAGACGAGCCAACCCATGGAGTGGACATAGGCGCCAAATTCGAGATCTATAAATTGTTGCGGCAAAAGGCTGCTGAAGGCAAAGGCATTTTGCTTATTTCCTCGGAATTGCCCGAGCTGCTGTTGCTGAGCGATACGATCCTCGTAGTGCGCAGCGGAGCCATCGTGGAAAAAATGGCCAGGGCCACGGCGACGGAAGAGAATATCATGCAGGCCGCCTGCGGGTTTTAACGATTATAAAGATGTCATCATGAAAAAAATATTTAAAGAAAGGATATATACCCTGGCGTTCACCATCGTCCTTGTCTGTATCGTCTTCGCGGCCATTTACCCCTCGCTGTTCCCCACCTTTGCCAACATGAAACAGGTGCTCCTGAACTTATCGATAGATACCATTGTCGCGGTCGGCATGATGTTATTGATGATCAGCGGTTCCTTTGACCTGTCGGTGGGCTCCGTAGTGGCCTTTGCCGGGGGAGTTACGGCCCACCTGATGACCTATAATGAAATGAACGTGTTTGTAGCTGTATCAGCCGGCTTGATGTGCGCCCTGGGGGTGGGCATCGTCAATGGCTATCTGGTCGCTTATGCGGGAATAAACCCCATGATCCAGACACTGGCTATGATGGGCATTGTTCGCGGGCTGGCACTAATGATCAGCGGACCAGGCATACAAAATCTCCCATACTGGTTTAATACAATAGGACAAAGTAAATTGCTGGGTCTCCAGATGCCGGTATGGTACATGCTTGTCACCGTAGCGATATTTGCATTACTGGTGTCTAAAACAGTCTTTTTCAGAAGATATTATTATATCGGCAGCAACGAGAAGGCGGCATTTCTCAGCGGCATCGACCCGAAAAGAATGAAATTTTACAGCTTCATCATCGTAGCCCTGCTGGCAGGCGCCGCAGGCATATTACTGGCTTCCAGGCTGGGCGCGGCGCTGTCCACTGCCGGAGAGGGAATGGAGCTGCGGGTTATTACGGCGGTGATACTGGGTGGGGCAAGCCTGGGCGGCGGCGAAGGGAAGATTGCCGGCGCTTTGCTAGGCGCCGTTTTTATGGGATTGATCGGCAATATAATGGTGATCGGCAGGATCAGCGGTTACTGGCAGGAGATCATATTAGGCATTATCCTGATTGCAGCAGTAGGCCTCGACCAGTTGCTGAAAAATGAAAATAACATGCGATGAAACAATACTTTTGGATGGCTCTCCCGCTGCTATTTATTGCCGCCTGTGAACTACCTCCCCGTAACGAGGCACAGGGGGATGCCCGGCCCGAAAAGGAAAGGGTTCGCCGGGGTAACAATTATGAACATGAAGAATATGTATTGGTTACCACCGGCGTCACCATGCCGTTGTATGTAAATCACGACCTGGCCGAATTCCGGCGCTGGGGAAAGGAAAGAAAGGTGAAAGTTTCCATCATAGGGCTCAAAGACATGGACATCAGCGCCCAGATCAATACCATCGAACAAGCCATCCTATCCAAACCATCAGGTCTGCTGATCAATGGCAGTGACCCCGCCCTGGCCCAGGTCATCAATAAAGCTGTTGACGCAGGCATCCCCACGGTTACCTATGATAGTGATGTACCCAACTGCAGGCGCAATGCCTTCATAGGCAGCGACTGGTACCAGATAGGACAAACACAGGGAGAGGCAATGGCAAAATTGCTGAACGGCAGAGGCAAAGTGGCTTACATGGGTATTGTAGGCCTGCCCATCATGGAAAATGGTTTCAGAGGTTTGCTGGATGCGCTGAAAAAATACCCCGGCATCAAAGTGATAGGTAAATATGACGATAAAGGAAATGTAGAAGAAGCCGCCCGTATCGCATCGGATCTGATGGCCGCAAACCCCGACCTGGGCGGGTTCTGCGGCTTTGATAGCAACAGCGGGCCGGGCATCGGCGTCGCTATCGGGGAGGCGGGAAAAGCCGGCAAAGTGAAAGCTACCACCGTTGACTGGGAGCCCAGGCATTTACAGCTGGTAAAGGAAGGTGTCATCCAGTTGCTGGTGGGACAAAAAAGAGAACTGTTCACCTGGTACGGCGCACAGTTCCTCTATGACATGGCGCATGCCACGGTACAGCTATCTAAGGACGATGTAAAAGCCGGCGTCAGCAACGTGCCCTATAGCATTAATACCGGCGCCATTCTTATTACAAAAGATAATATTGATCAGTTCCTGAATTAAGAATAAGATGAATCTACAAGCCGGAAAGCTGTCAATGATCTATGAAAATGGCTTCCTTCGCCATATCACCGCCGGAAAGACCGAGGTCATACAGATGATCTATTTCGCCATAAGAGATACCGAATGGAATACCATCCCATCCACTATCACCAAAGAAGAAATAACGAAGAAGGAAGACAGCTTTCACATCACCTATCACCGTCTTTTTAACACAGACGCGATACAAATGCAATGGCGGGTGCAGATCCGGGGAGAGGAGAACTCGACGATCCACTTCGAAATTACCGGTGTGGCGCTTAACGATTTTCAAAAGAACAGGATCGGCATCTGCGTACTTCACCCCATAAAAGAATGTACCGGTAATAAAGTGCTTGTCATCCATGGGGACGGCACTGCCGAAGAAAGCATTTTTCCGGTTGATATCAGCCCCCATCAGCCTTTTAAGAATATTGTCGCCCTGCAGTGGAATGTCATTGAAGACAGTTTCGCCATTCTCCGCTTTAAAGGAGATATTTTCGAAACTGAAGATCAGCGCAACTGGACGGATAACAGTTACAAAACGTACTCAACCCCGCTGGACCTGCCTTTCCCTACATGGATCAGGAAAGGAGAGGAGGTGCACCAAGGTGTCGATTGCTCGCTCGGCGTTGGCCGCAATGCCATGCCCATCCCCGCCATCGGCATCGGCCGGTCTGCCATTAGAAACGACAACTATAAGGCAGGACTGACTATCTTATCGACCATCGGCTTCAGCCATTATCGGGTCGATCTGAACCTGCAGGACCCGGAGTGGCAGACAACACTTGCCGAAGGTTTGGAAGAGGCTCAATGCCTGAAGGCCCCCCTGGAACTTGCCTTGCACATCCCCGCAACCGGCACCGTCTTCCAGGAATTCCTCCAATATGCGCCCGCGCCCCGACAACTAAAAAGTATCCTGCTCCTTGAACAGGACAGTCCCTGCATCAGCAACCAATTACTTGAAAAAGTGGTGCCGCTCTTGAGACGGCAGTTCCCTGGTGTCTTAATAGGTGGGGGCACGGACAGCCATTTCGCCGAATTGAACCGGTCTGAAGTCATAACGGACGATCTGGACTTTGTCAGCTATGCTATCCACCCGCAGGTACATGCTTCAGATGATGCTTCCTTAATGGAGAATGCTGCTGCCCAGGGCTATACAGTCAATACCGGAAAACACAAATATGCTACGAGGATACACGTCTCTCCGGTGACCTTACAGGCTCGTAATAGCAGCGATGCCAGGCAACAAACGGAATTTGCCGCCGCGTGGACAGCCGTTAGCCTGCAATCTTTAATGGAAGCCGGCGTTTCGTCCGTCACTTACTTCGAAGCCCTTGGCGTAAAAGGGGTTGCCAGCTATAACAAAGAATTTATCCCGTTTCCTGTTTTGCGGATATTCAGTGATTTCACTCAATTATCCCATCTAAAGTGAAAACCCGGGAATTATTTTTTTACAAACCGACTTTGCTTAATACCGCCATCGGTTTTTAGTTGTATGATATAGATGCCTGCGGGGAAGGGCCTCACAGAGAGGGAGGTGGTGTTTATTCCATCAATCAACGAAACGGAAGCTGCCAGGAGTCTTTTGCCTGACTGATCATAAATACTATATGAACCTCTTTGTTTTCTATGGCAGGATACAGTCACCGTCAGGTCCTCTTTGACAGGGTTAGGATAGACAATCAAGGTCGTCTCTGAGTTACTGGAATTCACCACTATGATCGGTGAATAGGTAAATTTTCCGTCCAGGTCCGTCGGTTTTAGCCGGTAATAGCCGATGCCCTTGATCGGGGTACCGTCAATAAAGCTATAATTTGTCTGGCTCGGGGAATTGCCCTTTGCCGCTACCTGTCCCAGCGGCATAAAATCTTTTCCATTGCTGCTGCGCTCAATGACAAAACGGGCAGTGTTTTGTTCGGTTGCGGTGCTCCACTGGCAGAGAACGGCGGGGAGGGAGGCAGACGGACCTTGCCATTTTGCGGTAAAGGAAATTAATTCAATCGGTAGCGGGATCCCGCCGCTGAATGCCGCAAAGCTTCTGACGGGCTGTCCGCCAAGTGTTGCATAATTGCCCCCTATATACAGGTTTCCTCCGTCTATTGCCATTGAATTAACCGGGCCGCCGGCATTCGGATCCCAGGCGGTAGCTGCTCCGGTAGTGGAATCCAATGCCGCGATCCTGTTTCTGAATTGCCCCCCGACAGCCGTAAAGTCTCCCCCTGCGTAAACGGTACTGCCATTGACTGCAAGGACATTGATTGCGGCGTCTGCACTTGGGTCCCAGCCAGTCGCCAGTCCTGTAGTTGCATCCAATGCACCCACAAATGTTCTGGGTTGCCCCCCGATAGAAGTAAACGATCCGCCTGCGTATACTGTGCTGCCGCTTATGGCTATGGCGCTAACCGTGCCGTTGGCAGACGGATCCCAGCCGGTAGCCAATCCGGTGGTTATATCTAAGGCTGCGAACCCGATTCTTGTTTGTCCTCCGATGTCAGTAAAGCTTCCCGCCGCATAAACCGTAGTGGCGTTTGTGGCCAGGTTGGTAACCGCTGCATCTGAAGCCGGATTCCATCCGGTAGCCATTCCGGTACCAATATCCAAAGCGGCGATCTTGCTTCTTAATTGGCCCCCGATGGAAATAAAGTTTCCGCCTGCATACAGTGTGCTGCCATTTACGACTATGGAATAAACAATGGCGGAGGAGTTCGGGTTCCAGGAAGTAGCCAGTCCGGTGGCAGAATCCAAAGCCGCGATCCTCGACCTTCCCTGCCCCCCGATGGAAATAAAGTTTCCGCCTGCATACACGGTGCTGCCTGATACTGCGATGGAATTAACAGTGGTGCTGGCATTCGGATTCCAGGAAGTCAGCGAACCTGTTGTGGCATTTAATGCGGCGATCCTGTTTCTCGCTTGCCCTCCAATGGAGACAAAGGACCCGCCTACGTATACATGGCCGGCATTGGGGCAAATTGCATTAACTGTGCCGGCGGCGTCTGAAGTCCAGGCGGCAGCCAATCCGGTAGTACCATCCAATGCTGCCAGCCTGAGTCTTGTTTGCCCTCCGATGGTAGTAAAGTTTCCACCGGCATACACGGTGCTACCGTTTACTACTATTACATTAACTGAATTGCCGGCATTCGGATCCCAGGCAGTAGCCAAACCGGTGGCAGTATTCAAAGCGGCGATTCTGTTTCTTGTCTGCCCTCCCATGGTAGTAAAGTCTCCCCCTATATAAAGGGTGCCTCCATTCAAAGCCATTGCTTTCACATTGCTGCTGGCATTCGGATTCCAGGCAGTAGCCAGTCCGGTGGCAGAATCCAAAGCTGCTATATAGTTTCTGTTTTGTAACCCTATAGTGTTGAAGTTGCCTCCGGCGTACACCGTGGTACCGTTAACGACAATTGCACTGACAAGGGATCCGGGAAACGCATTCCACGCGGTAGCCAATCCTGTAATAGTATCCAAAGCAGCCATATTGCCTCTGGGTTGTCCCCCAATGGAACTAAAGTATCCGCCCACATATACCGTGCCGCCGTGTTTAGCCATACAGGAAACAGCAGCGTTGGAATTTGGATTCCAGCCTGTAGCCAGTCCTGTAACCGTATCCAAAGCAGCGACCCTGTTTCTTGCCTGCCCGCCCAGGGAACTAAAGTAACCGCCCACATACACAGTAGCGCCATCCGGAACGATAGTTATTACCAGGTTGTCGGGATTGGGATTCCAGGCATTTAAACTGCCGTCTGCGTTGATCCGGGCCAGGTAGTTTCTTGTCTGTGTGCCTATCCTGGTAAAACTGCCGCCAATATACCAGCCTCCGCTGCCATCCTGCACCGCTGACAAGACCGAACCGTTAGAGACTCCAAAAGCCGGATCGCGTGCTCCCGTGTTGATATCCAAAGCAGCACCGTATGGCATTTAAACATGCAACACAATCTAATCTGTATTTTGTTAATATCCATTGATTTATATGCATATTTGGGCGTTCTTGCCAGGAAGGGGGAGGAGAGAATTATTCTAGGTGTTTAAGCATAGTTTTATTGCCAAATTGCACTTAGTGGTCTGTTGCCATTGCGGACAATGGCGTATATTTAAAAATCATGGCTAACGAAGCATTCAAGTTCACCGGTGAGGACGCATTAAATTACGAGCAATACCTGGGGCCGTTGTTGTTCGAGCCTTCTGCGTTGGAGCTTTTATCGTTTGTCGGTCCCCCCGACGTGCCGGTTGTATTGGAAATTGCCTGCGGAACGGGCCGGCTGACCCGGCATCTTCGCTACTATTTCCCTTCTTCCACCAAACTCGTTGCTTCGGATATCAGTCCGGATATGATCGAACTGGCCCGGAGCCATTTAAAGGATCCTTCCATCGAATTTCAGATGGCCGATGCTCAGCAACTTCCTTTTTCCGATAATTCTTTTGACCTGGTGGTTTGTCAATACGGACTGATGTTCCTGCCTGAAAGACTAAAAGGGTTCAAGGAGATCTTTCGGGTTTTAAAGCCCGGAGGCCGGCTGGTCTTTTCCACCTGGGACAGCGTCGACAAGATCCCCCTGGTGGGCCTTATCTTTAATCAATTCATTCTGCCTTTCTTTCAAGGGGAGGATCTCACCCGCTTCCTTGTTCCTTTCTCTATGTATGAACCAGCGATCTTGTCAGGTCTCCTGCAAGACGCCGGGTTTACTGATTGCAGCGTCGTTCCGATACAGTTTACCAGCCGCAGTGTATCGCCGGAAGCGGTGGTGAACGGATTTTTGGTAAAGCATCCCCTGGGGAGACAGGTGGCGGCAAAAGACCCGGCAGCCGTCGAACCCATGGCAGAAGAAATGCAACGACGGTTGGCGCTGCGATTTGGAGTAAGCGATTTTGTTTTTGATCTTAAGGCCCTGGTCGGGATAGGTCGCAAATAATACCTGTTTGACATTTCTGGATTTAAATAGAGAATTAACTACAAATCCGGCGAGTGCACTTTATTGACAAGAGAGCGGCAGCCCGTTGACCGTACGGGGGCAGCTGAACGGTGTCAATGGAAGCATTAATTATAACCAGGTGAACGATTTCGTCAATGAGAATACCTTAACCTACACAAAGAATATCAATGAGAACAACCAACTGACGGCGACCGGCATATTTTCCACTCAGTCGAACAACACAAAGGCCTATGGATTTACGTCGGGGAAGCTGCCGAATGAAAATCTGGGAATGAGCGGTCTCGATCAAGGTGTTGTCATTTCTACCAATTCCATGCTGTCGAATTTTACGCTGGCTTCATTTGCCGGCAGGATCAACTACAGCCTTTTTTCAAAATACCTGTTCACCGCGACCTTCCGGGCAGACGGGTCGTCCAAATTCCCTGCCGGTAACAAATGGGGGTACTTCCCCTCCGGTGCATTCGCCTGGAGATTCAGCGAAGAGGGTTTTATGAAAAACATCCGGGTCATTTCGAATGCTAAATTGAGAGCATGCTATGGGGTAACCGGAAACAACCGGGTGGCTGACTTTGGCTATCTTTCCCAGATATCCACTAACAGCAATGCCTATTATACTATTGGCAACACGCTCCAACAGGCCTTCTTTGTCACCAGCCTGGGCAATGATATATTAAAATGGGAAAGTACCGGACAGTTCGATGCAGGACTGGAACTGGGTTTCTTAAAGGACAGGATCAGCGTGGAAGCCGGTGTCTATCTTACTTTGTCGCAACTTTCTTATTATGGGGATCAATATCCGCTGATCGTCACCAATTCCACCGACGAGGGGTTGTATAACCTGAACAATACCAGCCAGCAGATATTTTATTACAACGAAACGTCCAGCGATGCCATTAACAGCGCGCTCTGGTCGAATTTTTATACCGGGATAGATCGTGCCAACAGGCTCCTGGAAAATATCAACGTGGCAAAGGATATCTCCGATGTGGATCGTAAACATGTGATGGCCGAGGCCCTGTTCTTACGGGCCTATTTCTATTTTATGCTGGTACAATGGTATGGTGATGTCCCACTACGGCTTACCTCCACACAATCTGCTGCCGACGGGCCACTGGCTTTCACCCCCGCAAAAACGATATATGATACGGTGATCGCACAAATGACGGCCGCAGAAGGTATGCTCACGGATCAGAAGGCAAGTTCCCTGAGTTATAATGAAAGGATCACGTATACAGCCGTCCAGGGCATATTGGCCCGGGTGTGCCTGTATGCTGCCGGTTATCCCATCAACGATACCAGGCGATATGCAGACGCCCTGGCCTGGGCAAAAAAAGTCGTGGCATCCGGCGAACACAAGTTGAACCCCGATTATTCCCAGATCTTTAAACTGGAATCAGCCGATGGGTATGATAATATCAACAGGGAAAGTATCTGGAGATCGGGTTCACCTGGAACCCGGCGACCCTGGCCCTGACGGCAAAGGCAACCGAGATCGGCGTTCCGACCAGCGCGCCCTCTGTTGGCCGGGTATTAGGG
>Ga0193716_1000993_pt1 | contig 16824 bp, 15 predicted proteins | sample U2c1metaG_FD_145901 | JGI IMG/M metagenome (GOLD analysis project Ga0193716, IMG submission 145901) | Soil microbial communities from a riparian zone of the East river system, Colorado, United States - U2c1 | ecosystem: Environmental > Terrestrial > Soil > Riparian zone | place: USA: East River...
ATCCACGCCAGCATACTGGTCGTCGTTGTCTTCCCATGAGTCCCGGCAACCACCAGCGACTCACGGCCCAACAGGAACTCGTCGTGCAGAATCGAAGCCATCGAGCAGAAAGGAATCCGCGTATCAAGCACATGCTCCAGCTCCACGTTGCCGCGGGAGATGGCATTGCCAACGACCACCAGATCCGGCAGCGGCTCCAGATTGCTCTCGGAGTAAGGCTCATAGATGGGTATCCCCAGCCCAGCGAGCAGGTCGCTCATAGGAGGGTAGGCAGCCGCATCCGAACCGGAAATACGGTGCCCCTGCAACTGCAGCATCCCTGCAAGCGAAGCCATAGCCGTGCCGCAGATGCCGATGAGATGGATATGTTTGGAATTTTGCATTGATTGTGTCTGTCTTGCTCGCCAGCGAAGAAGCTAAACCGTTACCGCAGCCTCAAGGAATTGCATCTGCGGACTAGCCACATCTGTCAGATCCAGCTTAACAGGAATGCCCAGCGGAAGACTGATATTAGCCCCATTCACATGGCCGCAGCGCAACCCAATCGCAATTGGCCCCTCGAAGTCCCGAAGCGAATGCAGAATCGCCTGCTCCAGATACTCCTGTTCCTCAGCCGCAACACACTGATCCATGTTGCCGAAGACGATGCCACGCACACTCTCCAGCCTTCCCGAGTAGCGCAGGTGCAGCAGCATGCGATCCCACTGATAAGGCTTCGTGCCAATGTCCTCCAGAAAGAGGATGCTGTTCCCCAACTCAGGAGCATAAGAAGTCCCAAGAGCCTGCGCGAGGATCGAGATACAGCCGCCACGCAGCCTGCCCTCAGCAACACCCTGACGAAGCACACGCAAGCCATCCGAAACACCCAGAGACCAGTCGCTATCGCCATGGAAGGTATGGTTCCAACTCGCCAAGTCGACTCCGCCATCGCGGGCGAAGTCTGCCGCGACCATCGGAGCATAGAAGGTGACGAGATTGACCTCGTTCTGGAACCAGCTGTGCAACGAGCTGTGATCGCTATAGCCGATGAATGCCTTGGGATTAGCCCGAACCAGTGCAGCATCCAGATGCGGCAGCAGCTCCGCCGAACCCCAGCCTCCGCGAGTACAGACGATCCCGTCGATAGACGGATCGGCAAACGCAGCATGCAGATCCGACACACGATGCTCCAGCCTACCCGCATAGTACAGCGGTCCACTATCGAGCGCATGCGGACTAAGCACAGTGCGGTATCCAAGAGCCTGCAGATGACTGATGCCCCGATGCACCAGATCACGCTTCGGAGTACTCGCAGGCGAGAGGACAGCCAGCGTCGCGCCAACACGCAACAGTGCAGGCTTTACCGGTGGAGCCAGCAGAGTCATAGCTCGTACACCTCGCCACGGCAGACGATCTCGGCAGGCCCAGTCAGCCGCATAACCGCATCAGGCGACGTCCATACAGTCCGCTGTGGTCCGCCCTCGGCATTGGCCGTAAGCTCGCGCCTGACGCCTCGCAGCGCCATTGCCGCTGCCGAGGACGCACAAGTCCCCGTGCCGGAGGACGTAGTGGGGCCACAGCCTCGCTCATAGATTCGAAAGGCAATCTCCGCCTCCGACACAACCCGCACGAACTCCACATTGGTTCCATGAGGAAACAGCGGACTTGTACTGATGCGACCACCGAGCTCCTGCCATGTAAGACCATGCGCACTGAAGTCGTCCGAATCGACGAAGAGGACGAAGTGAGGATTGCCCACATTCACCATAGCCCCGGCTACATTGCCAACACCGGGAACCTCAATCGTCCGCGGCATGACGCGCGGCACGCCCATCTCGCTCTCGATAAGGTAGACCGGATCAGCCGCCTCAACCACCTGGCAGGTGCGTAGCCCCCCATGCGTCCCCAGAGCCACCTGCTGCTTCCCTTCACTGCTCGCAAGCCACGCAGCGACGCAGCGAGTGCCATTGCCGGAGAGTTCAGCCTCACTACCGTCGGCATTGAACAGACGCAAAAAAAGTTCGCCGTTTGGCTTGCGCTCAAGAAACTCGATGCCGTCCGCGCCAACGCTGGTGTTGCGAGCGCATAACTTGCGAGCCAGTGCAGCGTGACGACGCTGTGCCAGGTGTTCTTCAATAATGAGAAAGTCGTTCCCACAGGCATGTGCTTTTACAAATGGAATCATAATGTTCTTATTCTGCCTCAGCATCGCGAAAAGCGACTACCTGGTCCGTTGCGTCACTGGCCCTCAATTCGGCGCCACCAAGCAGACAAGCTGTCAGCAGCCGTGTCGCCGTGCCGGTGGAGAGCAACTCCTGATCGATCTGGCTGAAGTGGAACATCGAAGGGATAAGCATAAGTCTGGCTGCGATCGTAGCACCAGATGATGCGATCCCGGCCTGCATCTAGTGCTGCGGTGTTGCCGAAGAAGAAGCGTATCGGTCGGAATGATAGGTGCGCGCACAGGGCTGCCCCGTAGTGCAGAGCACAGTCAGCTCCGTGAGCCCCTCCGGATGTTCGGCCACAGCTTTGGCTACCTGATCACCGGCTATGGCGACCACATAGGCTGCGCTCTCCGCGGGCCGTGCCAGTGCTGCCTGGAAACTGTCACGGTCACCCTCGTTCAGCGTCTGACGAAGGGGTATGCCAGCCTGCTGGAGCGCGCCGACATGATCGGAGTTGTACATCAGGATGGGAACGCCCGAGGGGAGGGACTTCAACTCACGCGCAAGAGCCGCCTCGAAGGCAACTCGTGTCGTCGAGTTCACGATCGCCTCTTTCAGGACGAGTGGCACCTTATACATCATGACAACCACATTGAGAGCAATCAGAGCGAGCACGATGGGATGAAGCAATCGCGCCTTGAGCGGCTCCGACCGGCTCCATCGATGATGCAGCCACGCTGCTGCGAAGCAGGAAAAGACCGCAAGAGCCGGAAGCATCTCCATTCCGTAGCGCGAGTTGTAGTACGAGTGCGGCCAAAGCGGGGGGATGAAGATCGGTACCGACCCATAGGCAATCGAATATATGTAAAACGGCAATGGCAGCCAGAGAAGGGACGCTGAAAGCGCAACCCTGCGGCGAACAGCGAGGAACAAGCCCCCCAGAGCCGCAGCCATCACACCGAAACCTAGCTCCCACGCCGCCATATCCAACTGCGCAGCGCGGGTGTAATAGAAGAACGCCAAGACCGGATTGTGCCACCCACGATAATGCTGCGATCCCGGAACAGTCGTCTTCTTTTCTATGGCCGCCGCCGAGTACGGGCCCCGCATAAAGTCGAGCGGATCATGGAAGAAGTGCTGGTTGTAAGCCAGCCAGATGAGAGGGCCCGCGACAATCAAAATCGTAAAAACAAGGAAAGCTGGCGCAACGCTGCGTAAAACCTTGCTATTGCGGCGAAGCTCCCAGGCCAGCATGCACCACACAACCGCGCCAAGTATCCATCCGTCATACCGTGTGAAGACTGCTGCAACAATGAACAGTGCTATGAAGATCAGCCGTCGCGCGACAAGAGCACGCAGTCCAGCGCGGATGGCATCAACGCACTCCATGGTGAGCAGCGTGATCCAGATAAGCTCCGCGAGAAACAGCGGCTCCGTCATCGCGGTCGTCGCGAGATAAAGCAAGTTTGGATTCAATGCATAGAAGGCTGTAGCCACGAACGCCCAGCGCGGCGTCATCATGCGGCGCGCGAGCCGATACAAGCCCACAACACCAACTATGTAGCAAAGCAGTGACGGCCATGCACCCGCCAGACCGTTCTGCCACCACTCCATCTTCTGGACGAAGGGTAGTATCAGCAGATGCGGCAGAGGCAGCCAGACGCCTCCGAGCTGAGACAGTCCGGGGTTGCGCGAGTCCAGAATGCGGCGCGCGATGCCAAGATGCGCCACCGCGTCCCCATACAGCAACATATACCCGCGCGCAGTACAGACGAGCAGCGAGATAAAAGCCAGCACCACAGCCGCTAAGGCGACGGGAAAGGTCTCCTCGCGACTAGCCGGACGTATCTCCTCCAATGCATCGGCAGTAGATGCAGGTCTGGCGCCGGTCAGCGTAACCGGTGCAATCCGCCTGCGAGATCTACCCCCCTGCATATTCAAGATGCGATATCTCCATGAAGAGCTTGAACCGATCGTCGATCTCCTGCCGTGTTACTGCCTGTAGACGTTCCGTTCCGAATCGTTCGACAGCGAACGATCCCATCACACCACCGTAGAACATCGCCTTGCGGAAGACAGCAGGCGTCATCTCCGGCTGCGATGCCAGGTAGCCATAGAATCCTCCCGCAAAGGAGTCTCCTGCTCCCGTAGGATCGACCACCTCCGACAGCGGCAGCGCCGGCGCGCGGAAGGGATGCGAGATCTTTACGGCGCCGTCAAAAGACCGGTCGCTGAAGAACGAGGTGGCGCCATACTCTCCATGCTTCACGACAAGCGTCTTCGGCCCCATCGCTAGAACCTTCTCGGCAGCAAGCACCAGATTACGCTCTCCCGCCAGCATCCGAGCCTCGCCATCGTTGATCAGCAGTACATCCAATTCGTGCAAGACCTTGGCCAGATTCGCCGCATGGTCCGCAATCCAGTAGTTCATCGTATCGCCGCAGACCATGCGGACATGGGGCATCTGACTGCGGACGCGAGCCTGAAGCACAGGGTCGATGTTCGCCAAGAAAAGATACTCGCTATCCGTATAGGCATCCGGAATCTTCGGCGCAAAAGTTTCAAAGACATTCAGGTCCGTACCCAGCGTCTTTGCCTCATCCAGGCTGCCCGCATAAGAGCCGGTCCAGTGGAAGGTAAGCCCCTTTGCCCGTTCGATACCGCGCGTATCGATGCCGCGCCGCGTCAATACTGCCTCGTGCTCCTGCGTAAAGTCTTCTCCAACCACAGCGATGACGCGAACCTGAGTGAAATAGCTGGCTGCAAGAGCGAAGTGCGTCGCAGCTCCTCCGAGGCAGTGATCTACTGCTCCATGCGGAGTCTCAATGCTATCGAAGGCTACCGATCCTACTACGAGAATTGACATAGACTCTTTCCTGAACAACTTTGGTTTTAATTTATGAGAACTCTGGACACAGAAAGAATGCTCCAGCTGCTACTTACTTACAAATATTTATCCAGCAGAACAGACAACCGCTGTCGCGCCTCCACAGAAATCATCTTGCGGTCTGTCAGGATGGCGTATTTCAACGCATTGCCACAGGCACAAGACTTTTCGGTCGGCATGGCTGCAATGGCAGCCTTCACGACCTTCGCGGCGTTATCTGCGTTCTGGTGCAATACAGCCACAATCTGATCGATGGTGACGTCGTCATGCCCCTCCCGCCAGCAGTCGTAGTCTGTCACCATGGCCATCGTCGCATAGCAAATCTCCGCCTCGCGAGCCAGCTTCGCCTCCTGCAGATTGGTCATCCCGATGACGTCCGCGCCCCAGCTTCGATAGAGGTTCGATTCCGCGCGTGTCGAGAACTGCGGCCCCTCCATGCACACATACGTGCCACCTTTTTTGCCCACAACCTCGACGTTGGCACAGGCCCATTCGAAGACAGCAGTCACAGTCGGACAAACCGGATCACCGAAGGCCACATGCGCCACGATGCCCTCGCCGAAGAAGGTCGACGCACGCGCAAACGTACGATCGATGAACTGATCCGGAATCACGAAGTCGGTCGGTTTATGTTCTTCCTTGAGCGAACCGACGGCAGACACGGAGAGGATGCGCTCAACGCCCAGCATCTTCATGGCAAAGATATTGGCGCGAAAGTTCAACTCGCTTGGAAGCAGCCGGTGTCCACGTCCGTGCCGTGCCAGAAATGCGACCTGGCGGCCTTCCAACTCACCCAGGATGAAAGCGTCTGATGGATCTCCAAACGGTGTCGCCACCCGCTCTTCACGCACATTCGTAAGTCCCGGCATGGCATACAGACCACTGCCACCGATGATTCCAATCTCTGCCTTCTTCAAATGTCTTGCTCCTCTATCGGATGCTGTCCGGCCAATCGTCTACGGATGCCCCATAAAAGTATATCGTTTCAAGCTGCTCGCATTGATCATCCCAAAGGACGACAGTGCTCTCGACATGTCCAGCGCCGGCTCGTGCAACTCCACCCCGGCAATCTTCAGCGGACCGCTAGGCTGCACGCTCGCAATGCTGTCGCGCAGCTTACGCGCCAGCGGAAGACTGAACCCTTCACCGATAAAGACGCCTGTTCCGGAGATAGAGAGCAGGACGTCCCCCTCACTGGTGGAATAGACCTGCTCATGTTCATCCACCTCGTCCTTGGGACGTCGTACAACACCCGAATACTTCCGTGGTATCTGTGCAGCGTAAATATTCAGAAAGGACCGTGCTGAGTCCTCATTTTTCCACTGGGAGTAGTAGAGCAAGCCAAGTGAAGCGGTGGACTCCTTCTCCGCAGCCGTCACCGCAGACTTGCGTTGGGCGGCATAGTACACGCCCCCATTCCACGCCGGTGCCAGCGCGTCCGCCATCTCCCGTCCACCAAACAGCTCGGTCAGGATGCGCACATCCAGCTCACCCATCACACCCAGGTCGTATGGCGTGTACTCCGCATCCAGCAGCGGATGAATATCCGGCAGCCGGAGTACCGGCACCGGCGCATGTGACATATAAGCCTCAGGGTGCATAATCTCGAAGCTCGACGACGGAGGATTCGCGAGCACATCGGCAAATGCTGCCTGCTTGCCGCCCTTCACCAGAATCGCCTGCTCAAAACTAAGTCCTTCGCTATAAGGAAACAGCAGCGACTGCTGCAGCAGCAGCGGAGCCCGGGCCAACACAGGCGAGCCGCTCGTATCGCCAACCATATCCTTCAACTTGCCTCCCAGCGCAGGAGCATCGGCAAGGGTCTTCCCTGTCGACCGCAGGGTGTAGTCGATGAAGACCGCCATCGCCTGCCCCTCGGCAACCGCGCTGCGAGCCGTCTCAGCCTCATCCAGCTGCAGGTGATGATTGTCCTCCTGCACATTACGAGCCGTGCCGTTGACACTCATATCCGACCACTTGGTCAAGCCCACCTTCTGGTCCTGCAGCGCATGGGTCAGCTCATGAGCCAGCACCGGCTTCTGCTCCTCTGGTTGAATCCAGTCCAGCAGATTCACCGCCTTCGTCTTGTTGTCGTAGAAGCCGGCAATCTGCTCCGTCAGCAGCGTGACAAGAAAAGGACGCAGATGAAAATCCCGGTCCAGCAGACCGAACTTCTTCAACACAATCTCGGAGCGCTCCATCCGCTTCGCGCTTTCGTCCTCGTCGAACTTCTCCTTCAGGTAGCGAGTCACCTCATCGCGCGATATCAGCTTGCGCTTAACGCTGTGCTCGATCGGCAGCTTCGTGTCGTTGCTGACGAAGTTCAAAATCTCATCCACGGAGCGAAAAAGCTCCTTCGCCTGTTCCTTCGTCATAGGAGCCTGGCCCCCATTTTGCGCCGCTACCTGCCCCGCACAAGTCATGCAAGTAGCTGCCCCTAGAGCAACCACCGTCATCCACACCCTCAGAATCCCGCTCGAACCGCAATGTCTTAGCCGCAACATCAACCTCTCAATCCATCGTTATAATCAAGTGTACGCAGAGTTTTCCCTGCCGTCCGCTATGACTCCTGCAGCCCATTCCGACACAAACGCCCCCTCGGCAACGAGCTCGGCGTCTCAGCTTGCCGCCCTCCTCAACGGAGCCGGAATATCCCCCCTCGACAACACCGGGTGGATTCGTGCGACCGGCGAGGACCGCGTCCGCTGGCTCAACGGCATGGTGACCAATTCTGTTCAAGATTTGAAGTCAGGCAACGGCTGTTACAACTTCGTACTGAGCGTGCAGGGCCGAATCCAGGGGGACGCCTACATCTTTGCCGAGCCCGACGCCCTTCTGATTGAGACAGCTTCTACCCAGGTTCCCGGCCTGATGGCTCTGCTGGACCGTTTCATCATCATGGACGACGTAGAGTTGGCAGACGTTTCAAGCGCCCGATCTGGCCTGGAAATCTCTGGCCCACAGGCAGCGTCGTTGCTGAAGGGTATTGGTTTCCCCCTCGAACACCTCGAACAACTCGCCGAACTCGAGATACGGACGATAAGCTGGAGCGCAGCCAGTGTCTCCGTCATACGCGCTTATAGCCCCCTCGTACCTCACTTCGAGATCTGGACAGACGCCACGACCGCCGCGGATCTCTCGACGTCGCTCCTATCCGCCGGTGCCAACCTTTGCGAGCAGCAAAGCAGAGAATGGCTCCGCCTACTTGAGGGAACACCGCTCTACGGCAGAGACATACGTGACCGCGAACTCCCCCAGGAGACCGCGCAGACTCGCGCGCTGCACTTCGCCAAGGGTTGCTACCTCGGTCAGGAGATTGTCGAGCGCATCCGTTCGCGCGGAAACGTCCATCGCACCTTCAGCGCCTTCCGGCTTGAGGGAGAGCTTCCCGACGCAGGCTCGACGCTGGATGCAGACGGAAAACAAGTCGGCGAGCTAACCAGCGTCGCAGCAATCCCGCTTTCAGGAGACCCCGGCAAAACCGTGCAGCTTGCACTGGGATACATCCGTCGCGAAGCTCTGGACCGTGCTCTTCCACTCCTCTATGCTGGCGGAGTCGCAGTACCAGTCTCCCTACCCTATTCGATAGTGGAGTCCACCAGCCTACAAGCTTCATCTGAACCTTCTGAAAGAGTGTGATCATGTCCGAACAAAACAAACCTTTCGTTGTTACCGATCGCCGCAAGTTCACCATGGATGGAGAGCTCAGGCCCGACGCCGACCCATCGCCTGAGAGAGAGAAGCGCGAGCCCGTCGCCGTGGAACCTGCAGTAACGAGCGAGCCGCCCCCCGTCGCCGCATCGCAGGACTCAGCCCAGGGGCATGACTTCCCGCCCCCGCCTTCAGCGGAACAGACCGATCAGGCCCGCCAAGCCTACGAGATGACGGCTGACCGTCTCGACACCGCCATCCGCGCCGCCAATCCCGGCATGGATCATCCGCCGGCCATGAGCTTCGACCAGCTCGTACAGTCCGTCTACATGACGGCCATCATGCAACTCGGTGGCGCCACACCGGAGGGTCAGCAGCCCCAGGTAGACATCATGGGCGCTCGCCAGAGTGTCGATATGCTGGGAGTCCTCGCCGAAAAGACGAAGGGCAATCTCACCCCTGACGAAACGCGTCTGCTCAATAGTGCCCTCTTCGAGCTGCGCATGGCGTTTCTCGAGATCACCCAGGCACTAGCCCGATCTGCCGCAGCCAAGGCGCCTGCCGGTGGCCGTCCAGGCCCGGTTGGCCCAAGCATCGTCCGCTAAACGATGGAGGCGACTCTCACCTTTCTCGGTAGCGGTACCTCGATGGGCGTACCGACTCTCGGCTGCGTGTGCGCCGTCTGCACCTCCGCCATCTCTCCCGATGGCGACCGGCGCAATCGTCGCACACGGCCGTCCATTCGTCTGGCCTACGACGGCCGCACCGTTTTGATCGATACGGGTCCAGACTTCCATGCGCAGGCACTTCGCGAAGGCATTCGGCGCGTCGATGCGGTGCTCTATACACACGGCCACGCAGATCATGTAATGGGCTTTGACGACCTGCGCCCGCTCAGCTTTTACGCCAAAGGCAATCTGCCCATCTACGCGGATGACGACACCGCCAAAGCCATTGAACGCATCTTCGACTACACCTTCCGCACCGAAGACCGCTATCCGACCAGCGCCCGCGTACAGATCCACCGCCTCGACCCTGCGCCCGGAGCCGGGTTCGATCTCTTCGGAGCCTGCTTTCGCCGTGTCCCTGTCCTGCACGGCCGTCAGCAGATCACCGGCTATCGCTTCGGCAGTACCGCCTATCTTACGGACATGAGCGATATCCCCGAGGAAAGCCTCCCCCTGCTTCAAGACCTGGACGTCCTCATCCTCGATGCGCTGCGGCGCGATCCGCACCCCAGCCACTCGCACCTCGACAAATCCGTCGCCTTCATCGAGCAGCTCAAGCCCCGACGAGCCTTCTTCACCCACATGAGCCACGAACTCGACCACGCGGCAACCGAGGCCACGCTCCCGCCCCATATTCGCCTGGCCTACGACGGCCTGCAGATCAGATTTGAGATTGCCCGATGAAGATCTATCGCCAGCTCGCCGATATCCCATCCGACTTCGGACCCTCCGTAGCCACCATCGGCAACTTTGACGGTGTCCATCGCGGACATCAGTGGGTCATCGCCGAAGTCGTCGCCCGCGCCCGCACCCTTGGCATCGTCTCCATCGCCATCACGTTCGATCCACATCCAGCGCGCGTCATTCGCCCTGAGGCAAGCCGCCCGCTCATCACCCCATTGGCACAAAAGCTTGCCCTGCTCGGAGCTACAGGCATCGACGCGATTCTGGTCCTCCCCTTCACCAGCGATCTCTCACACATGACTGCACGCGCCTTCGCCACGGAGGTCCTGCAACAGAGGCTACACGTGACCGAGTTGCACGAAGGAGAGAACTTCCGCTTCGGCTATCAGGCCGAGGCCGACATCGATACTCTCGAAAAACTTGGCCTGGAGCTGGGTTTTGGAGTCCGCGTCTATGCGCCGCGCAGCTTGCGGGGGCAGGTCATCTCCTCCAGCCGAATCCGACAGCTCATTACGGAGGGCAATGTCAGCCGTGCCCGCGTTCTCCTCGGACGCCCCTTCGCAATCGCCTCCACACCGGCCTCTGGACGCGGCTATGGGACACGTTATACAGTCCCCACCATCAACCTCGCGCCATACCCCGAGCTGCTTCCGGCAAACGGTGTCTACATAACGTCGCTGACGGTTGGGACAGGAACAACCAGCGAGACCTTCGACGCCGTGACCAACATCGGCAACCGTCCCACCTTCGGCGCCGACTCCTTCGCGGTAGAGTCCCATCTGCTCAACTTCCATCCGATTGAGCTGAACGAGCAGACTCCCCTGACGCTGACCTTCCTGCGTCGGCTCCGTGCGGAGATGCGCTGGCCCAACCCCGAAGCGCTCCGCGAACAGATCGGCCGCGATGTCCGTCAGGCACAGCGCTACTTTACTTTGTGCCGGGCGGTGGCTTCGAAACCCCGGACCGCTGGCTCTCATCCGGCTTTGCTGGCGCCGTAGCTCCCTTTGCCGGAGCGACGGGATGCGTCGCCCCAGGAACCTTCGATTTATCGACAACAGGTGCGGCTGTATCGGCAGGCACACCATTCGAAATAGCTGGTTTCCGCTCCGCTGCGCTCGGTGCAGGAGCATCCGGCTCATCATCCTCTGGAGCGGGTGGAGACTGTTTCGATGGACTACCGATCTCCGCCACTTTATTGATGGGGACATCCAGCGTCTTCTTCGGCGCGCCCGCGCTCGCAAAGGTCTCATCTGGCTTGTTCGCAATCGCCGCCCGCATAAAATCCATCCACATCGGCAGCGCGGCACGAGCACCCGTCTCCTTTTCACCCAATGACTGCCGATCGTCGTACCCAATCCATGTCCCACAGGTGATCGACGGCGAAAACCCAATGAACCAAGCATCCGTATAGTCGTTGGTCGTGCCGGTCTTCCCCCCCAGCGGATGCTTCAGTTGCGATGCAGCGCCCCCCGTTCCCATTCGGACCACAGCCTGCAGCAGTTGCATCATCGTGCGTGCGGTCTCAACCGAAATCACCTCTGTCACCTGAGGCATCTCATCGTCGAAGGGCAAGCCGTCCGCCTGAGTCACCTTGCGAATATAGTGTGGCTCAATGCGAATCCCATCGTTGGGAAAGACGCTGTAAGCGCCCACCTGTTCATACAGAGTGATATCCGCGGAGCCTAACGCCACAGGCAAAAACGCCGGAATTTCACTCGTGATACCAAACCGGTGCGCCGTCTCAATGACCTTGCGAATTCCCAGATGGTTTGCCAGCTTCAGCGCGGGAATATTCCGCGACTCCGCAAACGCACTCAGTAAAGTCATCGGCCCCTTGTAGCCCGCCTCATAGTTATGCGGGGTGTAAGGTCCATTCGGCGTTGGAAAGGTCGTCGGCCCGTCAACAACGATGTCGGTCGGCTTCTCCCCCGCCTCAATCGCCGTCGTATACACATACGGCTTGAACGATGATCCTACCTGCCGCTGTGCCTGTGTCGCCCGGTTGAACTGCGAGAGCGCAAAGTCACGCCCGCCGACCATGGCCACCACCTCGCCGTCCGCGTTGTTCACTGCCATCATCGAGGCCTGCACCCCTGAGTCCTGCTCAAGCGAAGCACGCCAGATGCCGTCCGGAGAGCTTCCCTCCAGCCTCACGTAAACAACGTCACCGTTGCGAAGAAAGCTATCGCCGTCTATGTTCTCCGTCCACTTCCAGTCCTCCGGTGTCAGAACAGCCTGCCGTGCCCCCAGCTTCACCTCGACCCGCTTCGGCAAAACCGCCGTCACCACCCCGTGGACGTAGCTCCCCTTCTCGAGTGGCTGCGACCAGTCCGGATGTTTGTAACGCTCCACCTCCAGGCCGGACAGCACGATATTCGGCAACCCACCCTTCCATCCATGGCGTCGCTCATAGGCAGCAGTACCCTCCAGCACAGCCTTGTTCGCAACCATCTGCAGGTCGAGATCCAGCGTCGTAAAAATTCGCAGCCCCGCTCCGTGGACCTCCTCGACGCCATACTCCTTCTCCAACTGCCGCCGCACCTCCTCCACAAAATAAGGAGCCACGCTGTTGGGAGCCGCTTCGATATGCAGCCCCAGCGGCGCAGCCATGGCCGCCTCTTCCTGCTGCCGCGTGATCTTGCGATCGTCCATCATCTCGGTCAGCACCAGGTTGCGCCGCTTCAGCGCCCGCTCCGGATATCTGACCGGCGAGTAGTACTCCGGCCCCTTCGGCAACGCGGCCAGCAGCGCCGCCTCCGGAAGCGTCAGGTCCCGCACATGTTTGCTGAAGTAGTACTCCGAGCCAGCCTCGAACCCATACGTCCCCCGGCCAAGGTAAATCTGATTCGCATACAGCGCAAAGATCTGCTGTTTCGTGAACCGCCGCTCAATCTGCATCGACAGGAAGACTTCCTGAATCTTGCGCGCATACGTCTTCTCCGAAGAGAGAAAGAGATTGCGCGCCAGTTGCATGGTCAGCGTCGATGCACCCTGCGCGCGCCCCTTCGCATGCAGATCGCGATAGGCTGCGCCCATGGCCCGCACCAGGTTCACTCCCCAGTTCCGTTCGAAGCTCTTGTCTTCAATCGAGATGATCGCCTGTCGCAGCACCACAGGAAAATCCGAATACGGCACAACCACACGGCGCTCCAGCGCAAACGAGCCGAAGACCCTTCCGTGAACGTCCAGCAGCTCCGTTGTAGTGTTGGGACGATACCGCGCAAGGTCTTCCATCTGGGGCAGATCGATGGAATAGACCAGCATCAAGCCGCACATCGCCCCGAAGACAGCGGAGAGTCCCAGCAGCGCATAAAAGGTAATCCGTCTGGCTATCCGGCGACTGGGATAGTCCGGGCCGTTCAGCGTGACACGCCGAAGGATCTGCCGCCACCTCGGCTCAACTTCCAGCTCCGGCAACCTTGTTTCGCGGTGGAATAGGCTAGGCACGACCCCTTCAGCATAGCAGGAGCCCCGCCCCTACCGACCCTAGACGGCCTTGCTCTTCAACAGATCAAGCGCCTTGGTAAGCTGCTCATCCACTGCCACTGCGGGCTTCCGCGGTGCCGGCTGAGCATCGGGCTTAGTTAAAGCCTGAGCATCGTCGGTCGTTGCGTCATCACCAGCTCCATCATCGACATTCGAAGCCACCAGCACCCCTGGAGTCACACCCTCATCCTGCAGCTTCTTCCCCGAGGGCGACGCATACTTCGCAATCGAAAGAATCAACGCCGCGCCATCCGGCAACTCAAAGGTCTTCTGCTGTGCGCCTTCACCAAAAGTCTTCTCTCCCACGAGGTCTGCACGCTTGTTGTCCAGCAGCGCGGCGGCTACCAACTCGCCAGGCCCGGCAGTCCCGCGGTTCACCAGTACGACCACAGGTGCCGTCGTGTTGATTACCTTCGACGCATCCGCAACAAAAGTCTGTTTCTCCACCCTCTGGCCTTCCAACGTCGCAATGGTTCCGGACTTCAACAGGAAGTTCGCCAATCGCGTCGCCTCCGCCATATCCCCTGCAGCAACATCGCGCAGGTCAAGCAGCACCTTCTTGTTTCCAGCCTTCTGCATCGCCTTCAGCTTGGTCTCCACCTGCTGTACGTGATCGTGGTCAAGCACGCCAGGCTTCAGGTACAGAATCGACGAGTTCTCATACATCGTCTCTGTAACAGGAGGTACCGTCGTCGCAACTCGCGTCATCGCGATCTTCTCGGGCGCCGCCTTTCGCGGTCGAACGACCGAGACCGTCAACTCGCTCCCCGGTTGCCCTTCAAGCAAAAGCTGAATCATGGCCAGCGACAGATCACGCGTATCCTGCCCCCCAATGGCTTCGATGATGTCCCCATCGTTCAGGTTCGCCTTGTCCGCCGGACTGCCCGGCACTACGGACACCACCGTGGCGTAGCCATATCGCTTCGAGACATTGATGCCCACCTGCGCCTTGCCACCCTTGTCCGCTTTGTATGTCTTATAGTCCTCGGGCGTCAGGTAGCTTGAGTCCGCATCGAGCGACTCCAGAAGCCCCCGAAGCGCGCCATTCGTCACGCTGTTGATGTTCGGCTCCTCGACGTAATCTGTCTGGATATGCCGCAACACCTCGCTATAGACGTTGATCTGGCGGTACGCGCCATCCTGCGGCTCCGATGCCGCACTCACACCACTGGAGTTCACCCCAAGGAATACGGTCAGCACGAGAACAACCGATATGACAAGCAGCAGGATCTTTGTAATCTTGGGCATAGGTTCGAACAGTCTCCACAAACAGCTTAGGCAACTTCGCCAACAGGGGTTAGACGCACCCCGTTGCTGAAATGATACTCTCGTACGAAGATTGCGCGATACCGGGCGCTACACAACATTGGTGGCGGTGGGCAGAATCGAACTGCCGACCTACGGGTTATGAGTCCGTCGCTCTAACCATCTGAGCTACACCGCCGATGTGTGTATTGCCTGTGCCAGCTGAAGATCGCGCGACAGGAGAAAGAAAATCGCCGCGGCACAGTCAGACTCAATAATACTTGATTCCGGGCAGCACGAAAAGCAGTCGCCCACAGTTCTCGGCGTCATTCCTGCCCGCCTCGCCTCCACACGGCTCGCCCGTAAGGTCCTTCGCACCATCGCCGGCAGACCGATGCTCGCCTGGGTCTTCGAGGCCGCAAAGGCCTGCCCGCAACTCGATAACCTGCTGATCGCCACCGACTCCGCAGAGGTCGCCGAGCTCTGCGAGCGTAGCGGCTGGCCCTTCCAGCTCACCTCGCCCGACCTGCCCAGCGGCACCGACCGCGTACACGCCGTAGCCCAGCAGATCCATGCGGATATCTACGTCAACATTCAGGGCGACGAGCCTCTCCTCAAACCCGAGCACATCACCGCGCTCCTGCGTCCCTTCTCCAACCCACAAGCCGACGTCTCCACCCTCAAAGTCCTCTGTACCGCGGCCAACATCAACAATCCGAACGCGGTCAAAGTAGTCGCCGCCGCCGACGGACGAGCCCTCTATTTCTCTCGCGCGACCATCCCCTACGACCGTGACGGCGCCCGGCCGCAGTACTGGAAGCACATCGGCCTCTACGCCTATCGCAAAGAAGCTCTCGATCGCTTCCCCACCCTGCCCACGAGCACGCTGGAACAGACGGAGCGGCTGGAGCAACTACGCTTCCTCGAGAACGGCATCAACGTCTACGTCGAACCCACCATCTTCGACACCATTGGCGTAGACACCGAAGAAGACCTCAAACACGTCGAAGCCCTGCTGCTGCACTAGCCTGCTGCTGTTCCGTAAGTTCCTGCTGTTGTAGGTTCTTGCTGTCATCCTGAGCGCAGCGAAGGATCCCGAAGCACTTCACTCACCGGAGCAAACCGCAGCTCCATCCCACTCGCATTCGCAGCCACAACCAGCCCCTCCAGCGAATCCACAATCCAATCCGCCTCTTCCAGCTCATCCACAACATGCGTCCCCAGCACGCCCAGCACACGGCACCCAGCCGCCTTCCCAGCGCCCACACCCGACGGCGCATCTTCCACCACAACGCACTCCTCCGGACGAAAACCCAGCAGCTCAGCCCCGCGCCTGTACGGCTCCGGATCAGGCTTACCACGCACGACCATATCGCCGCTGATAATCCGCTCCGGCACCGGCAACCCCGCCGCATTCAACCGCCCCAGCAGGAGCCTCCGCGTCGCCGACGTCACGATCGCCCAACGCTCCTGCGGAAGGCTCTCCAGCAGCGCCTTCACCCCCGGCAGGACCGTAAGATCGGCCATATCCTCGATCTCCATATCCTCGATCACCCGCATTCCCTCCACCGGGTCGATGTCGGGCCGCAACGTCTTTATGATCTCGATGGCCCGCATCCCATGCGGCACCTCGTAGATCTCCGCATTCGGCACGTCGTACATCTCCGCCCATCTGCGCCAGCAACGAACCACAGACCCGATGGAGCTGACGAGCACACCATCCATGTCAAACAAAATTCCCTTCGCCTCAACGCAGATCAACTCGCTCAAACAGTGCTCCCTTGCAGTACAAATCTTCGCGCCGCCTCGAGCACGCGCTCAACCGATGCCGTAGAACAGCTCTCGCAATACACCCGCAGCAGCGGCTCCGTGCCCGACGCGCGCAGCAGCAGCCAGGTCTCAGCCGCATTTGGCTTGCCCTTACAGTCGGGATTCTCCAGAAAGAACTTGATGCCGTCCATCGTCTCCATCCGCAGCACCTTCAACCCCGCAAAGTCGG
>Ga0193716_1000994_pt1 | contig 16823 bp, 14 predicted proteins | sample U2c1metaG_FD_145901 | JGI IMG/M metagenome (GOLD analysis project Ga0193716, IMG submission 145901) | Soil microbial communities from a riparian zone of the East river system, Colorado, United States - U2c1 | ecosystem: Environmental > Terrestrial > Soil > Riparian zone | place: USA: East River...
CCCCTCGCGCATCAGGAGCAGGCCGAGGGTGTGGTCCAACTCGGCGTCGGTGAGCAGCACGGCCTGCAGCGGGACCGCCCTGCCCGCGTCGGGATGCAGGTCCGGGAAGGACTCGATCTGCGACTGGATGTCCGGTGAGGCGTTGAAGAGGAACCACTGCTTCCGGTCAGCGCTCACCGCGATCGACGACTGGGAGCGCGGGACGCAGGGACGCGAGCCGGTCCGCACCGCGCGGCATGGCGGACACCCGCAGTTCCACTGCGGAAAGCCGCCGCCGGCAGCGGATCCCAGCACTCGCACCCACACGACCGATCACTCCCCTGTAGTTGAGACGCCACGACGAGGCGCCGGGCCGCATGGACCCGGCGCCCTGACGTGATGGGCTACCTGGCCCCGTCCAAGATGGCCACGTATGCGGTCACCTCGGCGGACACCCGGATCTCTGCGAACGTGGGGGCTTCCCACTTCTCCAGAGCGCTGACTGCGGTCTTCTTCTCCATGGTGTTCTCCTTCTCTCTCGGTTTCGTGGATGGTCTAGCGGACGGGAATCAACCGGGCAGGGCGAAGGCGATCAACGCGCTGCCGTGGCCCTGGCCGAGCATTCCGGGGATGATGCCCTCGAGCCAGCCGCCCCAGCCCACCGGAACGACGACGTACTGCTTGCCGTCGACGCTGTAGGTCGAGGGGCTGCTGTGATGGCCACTGCCACACTGGAATTCCCACAGCTTCTCGCCAGTGCGCGTGTCGAGTGCGACGAACTCACCGGTCGGAGTGCCCGCGAACACCAGGTCGCCTGCGGTGGCGAGCACCGACGCGGCCATCGGGTAATCGATGCGCCAGCGCCACTTCTCCTCACCGTAGCTATCGAACGCACTGACCGATCCGGCCATGTCGTCGATGTCCACCTCGACGGCAGCGCCCCAGTACGGCATGCCCTCCTTGAACTCGCGACGACGACGAGTGGCGGTGGCGCCCACGTCGGCAACCGGCACGTAGAACATGTCGGTCTTCGGGCTGTACGCCGCGTGCGTCCACTCCTTGGCGCCGGCCGGACCCGGGTAGAAGTGGACCGGCTCGCCTTCCTTGTCCGGGTACCTCCGCGGGGTCACCTTGCCGTCGCGGGTGATGACGCCCCAGTCGATCCGGTCGACGAACGGAGTGACGTGCTGCAACTCGCCATTCGTGCGGTCGAGAACGAAGAAGTAGCCGTTCTTGTCGAAGTGACCGAGTAGTTTCTTGCCGTCCCGCTCGAACAGGGTCATCTCCATGGTGGAGTCGTAATCCCAGAGGTCGTGCGGGGTGAACTGGTAGTGCCACTTGATCTCACCCGTGTCGACGTCCAACGCCACGACGCTGTCCGTGTAGAGGTTGTCCCCCTCGCGGACCTCGCCGTCGAAGTCGGGTGCCGGGTTGCCGGTGCCCGCGTAGTACAGGTTCAACTCCGGGTCGTACGTGCCGGTGACCCAGTGGTTCGCGCCGCCGCGCGCCCAGGCTTCACCGTCGGCGGGCCAGGTCTCCGAACCCGGCTCGCCGGGCTTGGGAACGGTGTACGTGCGCCACAGGTGCTCGCCTGTCTCCAAGTCCCAGTTGTCGATGTGGCCACGCACACCGAACTCGCCGCCTGCGCTGCCGGTGATGAGGGTGTTCTTGACGACCAGCGGAGCCAGCGAGGCGCTCTCGCCCGCACGCACGTCGCCAATCGTCTTCTGCCAGACCAACCTTCCGTTGGTGGCATCCAACGCGAGCAGCTGTGCGTTCGGGGTGACGAAGTACACCTTGCCGTTGGCCACCGCGCAGCCGCGGTTGACGTTGCCACAGCAGAGCGAGACGTCGAACGGCACTGCGTGCTTGTAGCGCCACAGCAGCTCGCCCGACACCGCATCGAGAGCCCAGAACCAGCCGTCCCAACCGGTGACGAACATGACGCCGTCCACGATCAGCGGGCATGCCTCGAACGCATAAGTCGAGGAACCCGCGATGTGACCGGCGGAGCCGGCCTGGAAGATCCACGCCGGGCTGAGGCTCTTGACGTTTCCGCTGTTGATTTGGTCCAGCAGGCTGTACCGCTGGCCGTCGTACGCACCGTAGTAGGTGAGCCAGTTCTGTGATTCCGAGCGCGCGTCGAGCAGACGTTCGGAGTTGACGTCATCCGTTACCGCAGGTGCGTTTCCGGGGATGGCGCTCAACGCGGAGTGGGGGATCGCGTCCCCGGCCTCCACGTATTCAACCTTTATTTGGTTCTCGTCGGAAATATCTGGGACAACAGTCATTTTGGGTTCCTCCTACGGGCGTGGCTGGTCTGGACGGTCGAGACGGGCTTCCGGCGGCACCTCGCCGAGCACGACGATGGCGGCGGTGAGTCCCCGACCTTCGTCGTTGCCACCGGGCGAGCTGTACCAATAGAAGCCCGGACCGTCCAAGGTCAGCGTCGCCTTGCCCCTCGAATGGTTGAGCAGCCCGAGGAACTGCTTGTCGCCATTGCTGGGAAACAACGCAGAGTGCGTGTTCTTGTCATCGTTGATGACCGTGAGCTCGATCACGCCACCGTGCGGCATGACCAAGACGGCCGGCTCCCAGCCGCCCGAGTCCTCCAGGATCGTCAGGGTAGCCTCCATCGTGCCGTCGGCCCGTTCGGTGGCCCTTTCGATCGAGCCAGTTCCGAGCATTCGACCGATGGTCGCCCTGTTCTGAGTATTCAGACCGAGCTCGGTCAACAGGTCTTCTCGTTCATTAGTGATCGTCATTGGACCTCACCTCCTCATCAGTGAAACGTCGTTGTTTGTCGTGTGGAATGCGAAGGCCGTCGGGTCGGATCGCATCACGTCCTATTTGCTGAATTCCTGCCTGCTGAATTCGGCGAGCCGAAACTCTGGTTGGCTGTGCATATACCCTCGGCTCCATTTGGTCGGTCACATCTCGCTTGAAATTGCCGTCGGTAGTCGAATCACTTCGCTCACCCGAGCGCTCGTTTCGAGTCTGTAACTAAGTGAACGATAGGTTCGGTCAACCCTCGCGTACAGGCGTTACCGCAGGGCGGTCTTACCTTGCCGTTCGCACGCCGCTAGATGCCGTTCGTGGTGATGCCGATCACATCCGTGCACGCATAGTCGCAAGAAGATTCCGGCGCTCAACGCCGGGTACCTGCAGGTTCGCTGTCAGATCGGGCCGAACGCACCACCACGTCGTCGCGACATCCGTGCACATCCCGAGCTTTCACACTGCGACCCCAGCCCTTCAGCCCGGAGCGGCGTTGGCAAGCGCGGGGGGCCCGCCGCGGACTCGTTTCGTCGGCAATTTCGGTGTGCAGCCTGCCCTCGGGCAACAGGTGCCCGCATCGCTGGATCGGCGAATTGCCGCGCGTTGCGGGTTGACCGGGCGAGCCCGTCGGACTCGGTGAACTACGTTCTCGCGTACCCGGCATCAAGATCGCCAGCCGAATCGTTCTGCTGATCTCCGGCGGCGCCGTCACCCTCGATCAGAATGCGGTAACGCGGATATTCGCGGGCGTGAACAACGTGGCCGTCGAATCAGGGCCGGTCGAACAAGTCGAGATTCATCACCTTGTCCCACGCGGCGACGAAGTCGCGGACGAACTTCTCCCCACCGTCGTGGCTCGCGTACTCCTCCGAAATGGTTCGCAGCACGGGGTCTGCCAAGAAGGCGAGGTCGACGCGACTGGCGATTCCCTTGACCTCGCAGCTGTCGCGGTCGCGGCCCTCGTAAATCACCGTCCCGGTGACGCAGTCCGTCGTCGGTGCCCACTCGGTGTCGGAGTCGAGCAGGTTGACGAAGAATTCGTTGGTCAGTGCGCCCGGCGTCGAGGTGAATACGCCCAACGGAGACCCACCGTGGTTGGCGCCGAGGACGCGCAGCCCACCGAGCAGCACCGTCATCTCGCGGGCACTCAGCGTCAGCTGACTCGCGCGGTCGATGAGCAGGTGCTCCGCCGGCAGCCGACTGCCCGTGCCGACGTAGTTCCGGAATGCGTCGGCAGTCGGTTCGAGCGCCGAGAACCACTCGACGTCGGTCCACTCCTGCGTTGCGTCCGTACGCCCCTGCCGGCAGGGGACTTCGATGTCGTGACCCGCCTCGGCTGCGGTGTGTTCGATCGCGGCACACCCCGCGAGCACGATGAGATCGGCAAGCGAGATCTTCTTGCCCCCGCGTTGGGAATCGTTGAAGACGTTGCGGATTCGCTCCAGGGTGTCCAGCACGGCCGAAAGGGTCTCGGGCTCGTTGACCTCCCAGCCGCACTGCGGTTCGAGGCGGATGCGCGCGCCATTGGCCCCGCCGCGCTTGTCACTGTTGCGGAACGTCGAGGCCGAGGCCCACGCCGTGGCTACGAGTTGGGACACCGGAAGGCCCGACTCGAGGATCTGACGCTTGAGCGCGACGATGTCGTCGGCGTCCACGAGTTCGTGATCGACTTCGGGAACCGGGTCCTGCCAGATCATTCGTTCGGACGGGACCTGCGATCCGAGATAGCGCTGAACCGGGCCCATGTCGATGTGCGTGAGCTTGAACCAGGCCCGGGAGAACGCGTCAGCAAGCTGGTCCGGATTCTCCAGGAAACGCCGCGCGATCGCCTCGTATCGTGGATCCTCCTGCAACGCGAGGTCGGTGGTGAGCATCGTCGGGGCGTGGGTCTTGGTTGGGTCGTGAGGGTCTGGAATGGTGCCGGCCCCCGCACCGTCGCGCGGGATCCACTGCCACGACCCGCCAGTGCTGAGCGTCACTTCCCACTCGTAGGCGAACAGCGTCTCGAGGAAGCTGTTGTCCCACTTCGTCGGCGTGGGCGTCCAGATCCCTTCCAGCCCACTGGTGACGGTGTCGGCAGCCTTGCCGCAGCCGAAACTGCTCGCCCAGCCCAGGCCCATTGCCTCCACCGGCGTCCTACCCGGTTCGGGACCGAGGCAGCTGCCGGGGGCGGACGCGCCGTGGGACTTGCCGAACGTATGCCCGCCCGCGATCAGCGCCACGGTCTCCTCGTCGTTCATCCCCATCCGGCCGAACGTCTGACGGATGTCGCGCGCGGAGGCTCTCGGGTCGGGCACCGTGGCCGGGCCCTGTGGGTCGACGTAGATCAGCCCCATCTCGGTTGCCGCCAGGGGGCATTCGAGATCCCTTACGCCGCTGTGCCTTTCGTCGCCGAACCACTGGGTCTCCGGACCCCAGTAGGTCAGATCTGGTTCCCAGACGTCCTCCCGACCGCCGGCGAACCCGAACGACGCGAAGCCCATCGACTCCAGCGCGCGATTGCCCGCGAAGACCATCAGGTCGGACCATGAGATCTTGCGGCCGTACTTCTGCTTCACCGGCCACAGGAGTTGGCGCGCTTTGTCCAGGTTGCGATTGTCCGGGAAGCCGTTCAACGGGGCGAACCGCTGCATGCCCGCGCTGGCGCCACCCCGGCCGTCAAGGCTGCGGTAGGTGCCCGCGCAGTGCCAGGCCATGCGCAGCATGAGCGGTCCGTAGTGGCCGAAGTCGGCCGGCCACCAGTCCTGCGAGGTCGTCAACACCTGGTCCACGTCGCGCGCCAGCTGGTCGAGATCCAAGGACCCGAACTCTTTGGGGTAATCGAAGTCCCTGCCCATCGGATCGGCTCCGCGGGCGGGACGACCCAGCGTCTTCAGGTTGAGCCGCTGGATGGGTTCGACCTTGACTCGGCCCCGGCCCTTCTCGGGGCAACCGCGCCGCTTCGCCGAGCCGCGCTCGCGCACGATCTTGTCGTAGGTCCTGGTGACGTACGCGTCGGGGTTCACAGGCACTGGCGGGCCTTCCTCTATGGCTCTCTGATCTCAGATGCCGAGCGCACGACGCACCGCGCGCACGTTGCGTCGGGACACCGGCACCATCGTGTTCTGGGGGTCGTCCATGACCAGGACGAGCTCGCCCTTGTCTCGACGTTCGACCTCGCGAATACGGTTCAGGTTCACGATGTGCTGGCGGTGCACCCGGAGGAATCCGGCGTTGGCCAGTTCGGTGTCGAGCTTGTCCAGACCGGGCGTCGCGGCCTGCATCCTGCCCTGGTCCGTGGACAGCCACACGTCGTTGCCATCGGATTCGGCGGACAGGACTTCCGGCGCCCGCAGGAGCACCATCCGGTTCTCCCGGATGCCGACCACTCGACGTGACTGTTCCCCGGAGGACGTGCCCGGCTCGGCGTAGGTGCCTGCGTCGGGCCGTGGCAACTGCTCGCCATCGGCGACACCGAAGGAGATCAGGTGTCCGACCAGATTGTGGTGCAGGAACACCGGGCGGATCGCTATCGGCGACGGTTCGTCGGCGAGATGGGTGAAGATCTGTGTCGAGCCGGTCCAGTCGGGGTTGTGGCTCGCCTGCTTGCTGGCATAGCGGATGGCCTCGATGAACGCCGGGAGCCGCGGATTCCAGCGCACTGCCGGGTCGACGGCCGGGGAGTTGCTCGGCACTCCGAGCGGAATGCTCGCCATTTCATCGGCGACCACTACCTTGCCCCCGATGTCGACGGCTGCCAGTGCATTGGCCGACCGCGCCCTGGCGTGGTTGTACGCACCGAGCAGTTCGGCGCCGCCGCTGCGGGCACACATGCGCAGTTTGCTCTGGGTGTGCGCGGCGGCGTTCGCCAGCCACGTACTCGCGGACGCAGGCATGTCGCTGCGCAACGTCGAGATGTTTAGGCTCGCGATCGGTTCCTTGCTCACGACGTCCCGCACCGCAACACCTGCACAGGTCCAGTCGTGGAAGGCCTGGCACCAATGTTCTTCCTTCCTGATCACCAGGGGGTTCCGCGTTCCGAGGGCAGTACCGATGCCGTTCGTGCCCACCGCGGTCTCCGACCAGCAGTACCACGGTGCGAGGCCGGTCCCGGCGGCGACGGCGAGCGTGGCCTTGTCGCCCCACTCGGCCAGGACCCTGCCGTTGGCATCGGCGATGATCACGATGCCGAACTTGGACACCTCGTGGACGATGGCCGCGGCGCGAAAGCCGAGCTCCGCGAAGACGACGTCGTGTTCGAGTGAATGGTGGACCTCCGTGACCGCGGCAGGCACCTCCGACAGCAACGGGTCGACGCGGTACTGGTCCCGACATCGTTGCCAGGAGATCGCCACTTCGGGCCGCACGCCGCGGACGTCGTCATCTCCCTTGACGAAGCGCTCCCACGCGTCGTACAGCGGAGTGGTGCCCGTGGCGGGGGGCGACTTTTCGAGCTGTGCACTTGACATCGGGGTCCACCTTCATGCTTGGACTTGAACTACCGAAGCCACGGGCGCCTCATTCGGCACTCCTGGCATGCCCCTGCCGGTCGCTGGGACATCCTGTGATGTGAATCATATACCTCTTCGATTGTGATCCGTTCGAGCAAAGAAATGACGAAATCACCGGCGCTCCCGGCGAACTCACGCCGTCACGTCAGCCGTCGGGGTCGGCGACGTCCTCGGCCGCCCTGAGCACGCGGAGGGTGTTCTTGCCTGCGAGCTTTGCCAGCTCAGCCGTGGACCACTTGCGGTCGGCGAGCGCAGCGAAGAGCCTCGGATACCCCGACACGTCCTCGAGGCCCTCGGGCATGGCCTCGGCGCCCATGTAGTCACCACCGATGCCGACGTGGTCGATGCCCGCAACCTCGCGCACGTGCTCGATGTGTGCCACGACCTGTGCCAACGTGGCGACGGGGGGTGGCGACTGCTCGGCAAGCTCGGTCATCAATGCGTCGTAGGCCGGCTCGCCCTTCTGAACGCCGCGGCGTCGAGCCTCGGCCTTCGCCTCCGCGTGCCAACCTGTGACGGCCGGTGAGACGAACGCGGGCAGGAACGTCACCATGCACACGCCGTCGTTGTTCGCCAAGATTGCCAGCACGTCGTCGGGCACGTTGCGGGGGTGGTCGCAGATCGCACGGGCGGAGGAGTGGCTGAAGATCGCAGGCGCAGCGGTCACGCGAAGCGCGTGCCGCATCACGTCGGCCGACACGTGTGACAGATCGACCAGCATTCCGAGCCGGTTCATCTCGCGTACGACGTCCTCGCCGAACTGCGACAATCCGTGCAGCACTGGATCATCCGTCGCCGAGTCGGCCCATGGCACGTTCCGGTTGTGGGTCAGGGTCAGGTAGCGAACCCCCAACGCGCGCATCATGCGCAGGACCGCCAGCGATCCGTCGATGCAGTGGCCACCCTCCATGCCCAACAGCGATGCGATCCGGTCGCCGGAGGCTTCCACGTCGTCGGCAGTGGTTGTCAGCACCAGCCGGTCGGGGTAGCGAGCCACCAGGCGCCGCACGAAGTCGATCTGCTCAAGCGTCGCCGCCACGGCCGAGGGTCCCATGAAGCGCTCCGGGGAGACGTACACCGACCAGAACTGCGCAGTGACGCCACCGGCCTCCAGCCGCTTCAGGTCCGTGTGCAGCTCGGGGACGAACGCGGTCAGGTCGACGGCGTCCAGGTCGGCGTCGTACTCCTGGCGCATCGCCCAGGCGAGATCGTTGTGGCCATCGATCACCATCGTCATCGCACCTCCTCGGCCGTTCCGACGTGGCACGTGCGGCATTTTGCGTCGAACGTGACCGCGGTCACCTTACGGCGAGACCGCGCGGTTCGACCCCAGCACGCAGCCAATGACCGTTCCCCCGGGCTGGGGCGCCGCCCATCGGCTTCTGAGTACCGTTCGCGGTCCAACCAGTCGGGTAGGTATGCCCTTGACCTGCGGTTCACTGGACGGCATGGCCGCGACGGGCCACCCATGCGGGACGATCCCACCCCTGCTCTCACCCATTCGGTCGATGTCGGCGGACCCGGTCACTGGTGTGCTCTGGGTCACACCGAGGAAGGCGACGAGAGGAAGAGTCATGGGAACTGAGATCTTCGTGATCGACGACGGCTCCACACCCGTCGTGAACGGTCATCGCGTCCCGAGGGGATCCGGAGGGCACCGGGCCGACGTCTCTCGTCGTCTCCGACGACTCGGCGCCACGGCGATCGACGTCCCGTCGCTGTCGGCCCAGCACCTTCCGCAGGCATATCTCGGCAAGTCGCCTGACCTCTGGCCAACAACACCCGCGCGGCCGGATGATCGGCGGAGCCACTTGCACGTGCGCTCATCGGGTGCCGTCTCACGGGGCCCGGATGCCGCCGAAGCGGCGACGCTGCTGGCCAGGCGGGACCGCACGGCCACGACGGTCAGCTACGACCTGAACATCGGGGCCGCCGCCAATGGTCGTTCGACATCGGACCGGACCTCGATCGAGTTCATGATCGGGTGCAGCGACATCGTCACGATGAGTGAGTGCGACCTGGTGTCACTGCGTCGCGGTGAGCGGCACGGCGATGCGGTCCGCTGGCTCATGGCGCGCGGTCCCGCGATCATCGCGTTGACCGACGACCTGGGTGGCTACGTCGGATACTTCAGAGGCGGTTCGGTCGTCCATAGCCGCCGTGCCGCCAATGTCGGCACCACCCACAGTGTCGGCCGGGCCTTGAGCGTCGGCCTGCTGTATGCCCTCGACGAGCGGGGCCTGCTCGGCGCGGGTGCACACGAAGCGTTGCGGCGAATCGGCCGCCATGAGGTCCACGGCGTGTTCAGCGACGCGAATCGCTATGGCGCACTGACTTCTTCACCTCTGCGTTCCCCCACCCCGAGGCACGAAATCGAGCTGGGTGCATAGCAACGGCTAGCCGAGCGCGTACCGCTGCAGCGTCGGCGCCAACCAGTCGATGAGCTCGTCTCGGCTCATCACGACGACGGGCGGCAGCCGTAGCACGAACCGGCACAAGGCCATGCCCAGTACCTGCGTGGCGATCAGACCGGCCCGACGCGGTGCGTCGTCGGGCACCAGCTTCGCGATCGCAGGCAGCAACTGCGCCGCGAAGATGTCGGTCATGCGTTGGGCCGCTTCGGCATTCGTAGTGCTGGAGCGCAGCAGCACGATCAACGCGTCATCGTCCTCCCAGCGCGCCAAGAAGTGCGATGCCATCGCCACGCCCACCTCGGACCGCTCGATACCGGCGAGGTCGGGGAAACGCAGGTCGAACTCCGCGGCCGCGGCGAAGAGCTGGTCCTTGTTGCCGAAGTAGCGCATCACCATCGACGGATCGATGTTGGCGTCGGCCGCGATGCCTCGGATGGTGGCGGCTTCGTACCCCGATTCGGCGAACCGTTCCCTGGCCGCAGCCAGGATGACGGCCTTGGTCTGATCGGCTTTCCTACCCATGCCAACGAGTGTATGCCAACGCGTGTTGACTTTTCTAGTCCCGAGGCGCACCATGGAAATGCCAACACACGTTGGCAAACATGACAAGGCAAGGAGATCACCATGAACGACACCGACGTCCTCATCATTGGGGCCGGCCCCACTGGCCTGACCCTGGCCGCATCGCTGCTGGCCAAAGGCACCAGGGCGACGATCGTCGACCGCCAGGCCGAAGGCGCGAACACGTCGCGCGCAGGCGCCATCAATGCCCGCACCCTCGAGGTGCTCGAAGGTCTCGACGTGGCCCGCCGCATGGTCAAGGAGGGCGTCCAGGCGCCGAACTTCACCATCCGCGACGGCAAGAACGTGCTCATCCCGATCGATTTCAGCGGACTGCCGAGCGCCTATCCGTACACGCTGCTGCTCCCCCAGAACGACACTGAGAGGCTGCTGCTGGGACGGGTCGTCGAGCTCGGTGGCGAGGTGGTCAGGCCCAAGGTGCTGGCCTCCGTCACGCAGGACGGCGATGGGGTCACCGCCACGTTCGAGGACGGCGACGTCATCCGCGCGGCCTACATCGTTGGCGCCGACGGTATGCACAGCACCGTGCGCGAGCAGGCAGGCATCGGATTCCACGGAGACAAGTACGAGCAGTCATTCGTGCTCGCCGACGTGCGCCTGACGGGTGAGGCGCCCACCGACGAGGTCGTCTTGTTCTGGGCGGCAGCCGGGCTCACGGTCGTCGCGCCGCTACCCAACGGCGCGTTCCGGGTCGTCGCCCCCGTCGATGATGCCCCGGAGGTGCCAAACGCGGATTTCGTCCAGCGGATCCTCGACGACCGCGGCTACGGCGTCGGGCGGATGACGGTCACCGACGTGGTGTGGGGTTCGCGGTTCCGCATCCACCACCGCGTCGCCGACACCTACCGTTCGGGCCGGATCTTGCTCGCAGGAGACGCCGCCCACGTGCACAGCCCCGCGGGTGGACAAGGCATGAACCTCGGCATCCAGGACGCCGTCGCACTGGCCGAAGCCCTGACCCTCGTGCTTGGCGGCGCCCCCGACGCGGTGCTTGACGACTACGCCGCGGCGCGGCGGCCGATCGCGCAACAGGTGATCACGCTGACCGACCGGCTCACCAGGATGGCCACCCTGCCGCGCGCCCTGCGGCCGATTCGCAACACCGCCATGGGCGTGGCCGGGCGCATCCCCGCCGTCCGGCGTGCACTGGCCTGGCGCCTGTCGGGCCTGGTGTACCGCTGACGTTTGAGGTGTCGGTGCGATCGGGAACCATGAGCGCATGACCCAAGCGAAGACCTACCCACACGGCGTGCCCAGCTGGATCGACACCGTCGCCCACGACCTGGACGAGGCCAAGCGGTTCTACGCCGGCCTCTTCGACTGGACCTTCACCGACGCGATACCCGCCGAGGCTCCTGGCAACTACCTCATCGCCACCATCGGCGGGGAGGACGTCGCCGCGATCGCGTCAGCCGATTCCGACGACGAGCCGGTCACGTGGCGCACCTACATCGCCGTCGACGATGCCGACGCCACCGCCAAGGCCGTCGACGCCGCAGGCGGCACCGTCACGCTTGCCCCGGTCGACGCCGGACCCGGTGGGCGGCTGGCCGTGTGCGTCGATCCCCGAGGGGCCGAGTTCCGACTGTGGCAGGCACGCAAACGGCTTGGCGCGCAACTGGTCAACGCGCCGGGGACGTGGAACTTCAGCGACCTGCTCACGTCGGATCCGCACACCGCCGCCACGTTCTATTCGCAGGTGTTCGGTTGGGAGGTCGACGACATCGGGTTCGCGACCATGATCCGCCGACCGGGCTACGGCGCTCACCTCGCCGCGACGGTCGACCCCGACATCATGGCGCGGCAAGCCGACATCAGCGCGCCACCCGGGTTCGAGGACGCGGTGGCCTGGATGGGCATCATCCCTGAGGGCCACCCCGAACTCTGGCAGGTGACCTTCACCGTCGGCGACCGGGACGCCTCCGCGGCCACCGCCGAGGAACTCGGCGGCACGATCGTCGACACCGAGGACGCCGAGTGGACCAAGACCGCGACGGTCCGCGACCCGCAAGGGGCTCAGTTCGTGCTGAGCCAGTTCACGCCGCCGAAGAGTTCGCCAAGCTGACGGCGCGGCGCCTGCTCTGGACGTAGAGCACCGCAGCGGCGGCCGCCGCCTCGAGTACCGAGAGCGACGTCGCGACGGTCATCAGAGTCGAGGCAGTCGGCACCCCAGTACCGATCAACACGGTGCTGATCACCCCGGTGTGGCGATGGCCAGGCGCCGACCAGTGCACCGCGATCATGCCGAGGTTCATCACCGCGACGAGGCACCACGCGCGCGACGAACCCACCGTCCACAGGTCACGGGCGCAGTACAGACATGCCCCCATCATCGCGACGACGAGGACGGCCAAAGCCGGGTTCTCGGACCGGCCGAGCATCAGCGCGTGCACCGCCGCTGAACCCACCGCCACCAGCGCACACGCCCGCCGCCCGAGGACGGCGGACGTGGTCGCGGCGGACATGGGTCAACTCTCGCAGCAGTGCGACGTCGGCGCCACCGGAACATTCAAGGCGGGATTGCGGTCGAAGAATCCGACTGGCTTCAGCTTGAACCCGGCGTAGTCGACCGGCATCACCGGCCAATCCTCCGGCCGCGGGAAGTGCGTCAGACCGAACGTGTGCCACACCACGATGTCCTCGCCGTCGATGTTGCGGTCCTGTGCGACGAACGACGGTAGGCCTCCGTCCCCCGGATGCTGGTTCACGAAGTCTCCAGCCGAATAGCGTTCCGCGGGATCATATTTGGTGACCCAGAGGTGCTTCGTGGCGAACGCGGCACGCTTGGCGGAGCGGCGAATACAGTAGAAGTCAGTAGCCGATGGTTGGGGAGAGCAGGTAACCACCGATGTTCGAACGTTTCACGGATCGCGGACGCCTCGTTGTCATCCTGGCTCAGAAAGAGGCCCGGATGCTCAACCACGACTACATCGGGACCGAGCACATCCTGTTGGGACTGATTCAGGAGGGTGAGGGCGTAGCAGCCAAGTCACTGGAGTCGCTGGGCATCTCGCTGGAAGGCGCACGCAGCCAGGTCGAGGAGATCGTCGACCGAGGAGAGCAGGCGCCGCCAGACAAGATCCCGTTCACTCCGCGCACCAAGAAGGTGCTGGAGCTGAGCTTGCGCGAGGCGGCGCAGCTCGGCCACGACTACATCGGGACCGAGCACATCCTGCTCGGCCTGATTCGCGAGGGCGACGGCATCGCCGCCCAGGTGCTGGTCGAGCTGGGCGCCGAGCTGACACGTGTGCGCCAGCAGGTCATCCAGCTGCTGACCTGAGCCCTAGAGGCCAAGCAGCCGAACGCTTTCCGCGCGCATGTCGACCTTGCGGACCTTGCCGGTGATGGTCATCGGGAACTCGTCGACGACGTGGACGTAGCGCGGAATCTTGTAGTGCGCCAGCTTGCCGGCGGCGAAGCCGCGCACCGCGTCGGCGTCGAGCGGCGCGCGGCCGGGCCTCATCCGGATCCACGCGCAGGTCTCCTCGCCGTAACGCTCGTCGGGGACGCCGATGACCTGGGCGTCCTCGATGTCGGGGTGCGTGTAGAGGAATTCCTCGATCTCGCGCGGATAGATGTTCTCCCCGCCGCGGATCACCATGTCCTTGATCCTGCCGACCACGTTGCAGTAGCCGTCCTCGCGCATCACCGCCAGATCGCCGGTGTGCATCCAGCCGTCGGCGTCGACGGCCTCGCGGGTCTTGGCCTCGTCCTGCCAGTACCCGAGCATCACGTTGTAGCCGCGCGTGCAGAACTCACCGGGTTGGCCCCTGTCGACGGCGGCGCCGGTGTCGGGGTCGACGATCTTGATCTCCACGTGCGGATGGGCCCGGCCGATCGACGAGGTGCGCCGGTCCAGGTCGTCGTCGATCAGCGTCTGACACGACGCGGGCGAGGTCTCGGTCATGCCGTAGGCGATGGACACCTCCGACATGTTCATCTCGTTGATGCAGCGCTTCATCACGTCGACCGGGCAGACCGAGCCCGCCATGATCCCGGTGCGCAGCGACGACAGGTCGCGCGTGCCGAAGTCGGGATGGCCGAACATCGCGATGAACATCGTCGGAACGCCGTAGAGCGCGGTGCATCGCTCCTGCTCGACGGCCAGAAGCGTTGCCCCCGGGTCGAATCCTGGCGCCGGGATCACCATCGTGGCTCCGTGCGTCGTGCAGCCCAGGTTTCCCAGCACCATGCCGAAGCAGTGGTAGAAGGGCACGGGAATGCACAACCGGTCGCCGGGCGCCAGGTTGAGCAGATCGGTGGTGAAGTACCCGTTGTTCAGGATGTTTCGATGCGACAACGTCGCACCCTTGGGGAAACCCGTTGTCCCCGACGTGTATTGAACGTTGATCGGTTCGTCATTGGTCAACCCGGCCATGCGCGTCGCCAGTTCGTCGGCCGTGACCGCCTCGGCGCCGTCGCGGACCTTCACCCAGTCGTCGCCGTCGAGGAAGACCACCTTCCGTAGCGCGGGCACCTCGGGCCGCACCTCGTCGACCATGCCCTTGTAGTCCGAGGTCTTGAACGCCGACGCAGCGACCAGCGTGCGCACCCCCGACTGGTTCAGCACGTAGGCCAGCTCGTGCGTGCGGTAGGCGGGGTTGATGTTGACCAGGATCGCGCCGATCTTGGCCGACGCGTACTGCACGATCGTCCACTCGGGGCAGTTCGGCGCCCAGATACCGACGCGGTCGCCCTTGACGATCCCGAGTGCCATCAGACCGCGCGCCATCACGTCGACCTCGGCGTCGAGTTCGCCGTACGTCCAACGCCTGCCGCTGAGGACGTCGACGAGTGCCTCGCGGTCGTGATGCCGAGCGGCGATCCGCTCGAAGTTCGCCCCGATGGTCTCCTCGATGATCGGGGTGTCGGTGGGTCCGGCGTCTTGGGACTTCATCGCTCACCTACCAGGTCTTCGTACCGGTGCTCCGTCTCGATCGGGGAGCCCGATCGGTGTGCCTCATCCTCGCGCTTGCGCAGCTCAACGCGGCGGATCTTGCCCGAAATCGTCTTCGGCAGCTCGAAGAACTCGACGCGGCGCACCTTCAGATACGGCGCGAGGTGGTCGCGGGCGTACTCGAGGATCGACCTCGCGGTCTCGGCATCGGCGGCCCAGCCCTCGGCTAGCGCGACGTACGCCTTGGGCACGGCCAGCCGGGTCGCGTCGGGCTGCGGCACCACGGCCGCTTCGACGACGGCGGGGTGTTCGATGAGCACGCTCTCCAGTTCGAACGGCGACACCTTGTAGTCGGAGCACTTGAACACGTCGTCGGTGCGGCCGATGTAGGTGATGTAGCCGTCCTCATCGCGGCTCGCGACGTCCCCGGTGTGGTAGTAACCGCCGGCCATGACGGCGTCGTTGCGCTCCGGATCGCCGAGGTAGCCGGTCATCAGGTTCAGCGGACCCGCGCCGAGGTCGAGGCAGATCTCGCCTTCGTCGGCGAGCTCACCGGACAGTGGGTCGATCAGCACCACCGGGACACCGGGCATCGGGCGACCCATCGATCCGGCCTTGACGGGTTGGCCGGGTGTGTTGCCCACCGACAGCGTCGTCTCGGTCTGGCCGAACCCGTCCCGGATGGTCAGCCCCCAGGCCCGTTCTACTTGGGCGATGACGTCGGGGTTGAGCGGTTCCCCCGCGCCGAGCACCTCGCGAAGACCGTCGGGGCGGGCGCCGAGGTCGGACTGAATCAGCATGCGCCACACCGTCGGTGGCGCGCAGAACGTGGTGACGCCGGCCCGGCGGATCTGATGCAGCAGCGCGGCCGCGTCGAACCGGGCGTAGTTGTAGACGAAGATCGTCGACTCGGCGATCCACGGCGCGAAGAAGCAACTCCACGCGTGCTTGGCCCAACCGGGTGAGCTGATCGCGAGGTGCACGTCGCCGGGACGCAGACCGATCCACGCCATCGTCGACATGTGTCCGACCGGGTAACTGATCTGCGAGTGCTCGACTAGCTTGGGCTTGCTGGTGGTGCCCGAGGTGAAGTAGACGAGCATCGAATCGTCGACGGTGGTCCTGGTGACGAACGGACCGGCGGTCGCGACGTCGTCGGCCTCGGCGTACGCGTGCCAGCCCGCGGTGGGTTCGCCGACCACGACGCGGGTGAAGTCTCCTGCCACATCGTCGAACTTCGCGCTGTCGACGGCGTTGGCGATCACGACGTGCGCGCCGCCGCGGGCGATCCGGTCCGCGAGATCGGCCGGGCCCAGCGCGCTGGTGGTCGGCATGATGACGGCTCCGAGCTTGGCCACCGCCAGCATCGACTCCCACAGCTCGACCTGGTTGCCCAGCATCAGGATGACGCGGTCGCCCTTGGCGACGCCGAGTCCTTCGAGCCAGGTCGCCACCCGATCGGACCGATCCGCCATGTCGGCGAACGTCACCTTCTGCTCGGAGCCGTCCTGCTCGACGATCCACAGCGCGATCCGGTCCGCGGCGGTGGGATCCCGCGCGATGACGTCGAACCAGTCGGTCGCCCAGTTGAACGAGCCGGTCAGCTGCGGCCATGCGAAGGCATCGACGGCCTTGTCGTAGTCGCTGATCAGGGCGACGAGTTGATCACGGGCACTGCGGTAG
>Ga0193716_1000996_pt1 | contig 16814 bp, 20 predicted proteins | sample U2c1metaG_FD_145901 | JGI IMG/M metagenome (GOLD analysis project Ga0193716, IMG submission 145901) | Soil microbial communities from a riparian zone of the East river system, Colorado, United States - U2c1 | ecosystem: Environmental > Terrestrial > Soil > Riparian zone | place: USA: East River...
CGCAGGGTCCAGCAGTTCCTTGATCGGCTCCTGCTTGGCGAGGCTTGCGACGAGGAACTGGAAAACCCGGTTGACGTCCGCCTTGTCCTTGACCTTCAGCTTCGCGGCGATTGGCAACTTGCTGATCGGCGATGATGGATCGTTGGCCAGTTTCACCATGCCGACGTATTCCGCATGGTCGGTGACCCCCTGGAAATCAAGCGGGCGCACCAGCTTCACGTCGAAGCCTCCGGGATGTTTGATCGCTTCGCCCAGCGAGAAGCGATAAGCCTCTTCCGGACCGGTAATCATGTTGCCGATGACGTAGGCATCGAGCGACCAGCTCGTATGCGAGTGCGTCTGACCGAAATAGGCTTCGCGATCGGGATTGCTCGCCACCTTGGCCGGCTCGGCCGCCGATGCGGTGGTTCCGAGCCCAAGTCCTGTCACGGCGCACATCATGGCCAGGATCAATTTCGTCTTCTTGTTCATGGAGACTCTCCTGTGTACTGGCGCTGGCGAGCGCAGTGATGACGCGGGGCGTCGGCCCGGCGCGCACGACGAAAGGCGAGGTCTGCTGCGGACGGCATGCAGGCGCAGGCGCCGCCGGTCGCGATTGCGGCCATCCTTCTGCTACCGGCGTGCAGGGTCAATCGGACCTTGGGCCCATAAGCCGCGCGCCCATGCAGCGCGATTGCTGCAGCGCAACCAAGGCAGGCCCCACGTGGACTGCCTTTCGAACCGGCCGCATGCGGTGGGTGCGGGCCGCGATCCATGCTGGTACCTGAACGAGTCCGGAGGGCAACGGTATGCATTCAGTCTCGCGCGCGCAGCCTTGTCGCGGCACGGATCTTCTCCCTTCCCCAGAGTACTTCCGTGCTGATCGGAGTGGACGACGAGCCAGGGACGGCCGCTACTCTGCTTCGCTTGTCTCCCCTTCCCGTCCCCAACGCCTCGATCGATCGCGTCCACCGGATTTTTATAATCCAGCTTCAGCGTCGTGCCGTTGGCCGGGACGAATGCGCTGACCATTCCGCCCGCGGACTGGCTCGCGGTGTCAGAGCACGTCGCGTCCGCCATAGCCTTCATGGAAACGCGCACGTTCACGGCTTGCCATCGCAATCGCGACCGTTGTCGAAAGTACGTTTCATATCGATCCTCAGTTTGGTTGTCGACGAATTCGTTGTCGATGAAGATGCAGCGATCTCCAAGGACGTAACCGCAATCGGCCGCGTCACGCAGCGCTCTGCATCTTTACAATTAGCGTCTACGCAACAACACACTCGCGCAGCTCTGCCAGAATCGTGGCTCCTTCGCACGGCCGGATACATGGATCATCGAGTTCTGTCCGCTTCGTTTGCACTCTGGATTGCAGCGATCGCGTTTGCCCCGGCAGCTGGCGCCCAAGCCGCGCCACAGGACGCGACTGCCGAGCTGCCGACCGTGGTCGTCAGCGGCGAGCAGCCCGGTCCCGGCCTGTGGAAGGTTTCCAGGAACGATCATGTGTTGTGGATTCTGGGAACCTTGTCGCCGCTGCCCAAGGACATGGCCTGGCGATCGAAGGAAGTCGAAAGCGTGATCGCGCAATCGCAGGCGGTGCTCAATCCGCCGCGGCTCAAGGTTGACGCGGACATCGGTTTCTTCGGCAAGCTGCGCCTGCTGCCGTCGCTGGTCGGCGTGCGCGACAATCCCGACCACGCGACGCTGCAGCAGATCGTGCCGGCCGACCTGTATGCGCGGTGGCTCGAGCTCAAGACGAAATATTTCGGTCGCGATCGCGGCCGCAACCTCGAAACCTGGCGGCCGATCTTCGCCGCGCTGGAGCTGTACGACGCAGCGGTACGCAAGACCGGCTTGACCCGCTCCGACATCACCGGAGACATCGTGCGCAACGCCGCCGCGCGCGCGGGCATCGAGACGACCACGCCGCTGATCACGCTCGAAGTCGACAATCCGCGCGAAGCGGTCAAGAAGTTCAAGGGCAGCGAGATGGAAGACATCGAGTGCTTCCGCAAGACGCTCGATCGCATCGAGGACGATGTCCAGACCATGGCCGCACGCGCCAACGCATGGGCGACGGCCGATCTCGAGACGCTGCGCAAGTTGCCCGATGCCGATCTCCGCGCGGCGTGCTTCGCGGCGGTCACGAATACGGAGCTCGCGCGCGAGCGCGGCATCGCCGACATCGACGTGCGCCTCAAGCAGGCCTGGATGGACGCCGCGACGGCAGCGCTGGCGAAGAACCCGGTCAGCTTCGCGCGCCTGCCGATCGACGACCTGCTCGCGCCGGACGGATATCTGGCGAAATTGAAGACGCGCGGCTACGCGATCGAAGCGCCGGATGACCCTGTGGCTGATCCCGCAGACTCACAGTGAATCGCCGCGGCGTGTTCATGCGCGGACCAGCTTTGCTCCCGTAGGATCAGTACGTCGGCCGCTTGGCCATCCTCTTCGATAGGGAGAGTCATCATGTGGAAGAAGATTCCCGTAACGGATGATTCGCTACCGTCGAGTCTCGCCAGCGAGCTCGATGGTCTGACGGAACAGGAACGACTGAAAGTTCTCGGCTATCTGAGCAGGGACAGGGGCTCCCTGCTGCTCAACGAGCATGCCTCCAGGGCCTTCCGCACTATCCTCGAGGACGTCGAGCACGAGGAGATCGACGCGCCGTCCGAGGATGAGCTGAGCACGTTCCTGCCCTTGTTCCCGCCGCGATTCAACGTGTCCTGAGCGTCGCATCGCCGTGCGTTGACTGACGCCGCTGCCGGCGAGGTGTGGCGCGTGCGGATGGCCGCGACAATCCTGTATTCGTGGGCATCGCCCGGATAGTGCAAAAAAGCACGCAGACCCCCTCGCCCACCCACCTTCCTCCAACGACAGAAATAGTACGAGACTCATCGTTGACTGCGGCGAAAACGCGGGCTAGGATCATGGACCGTGGGCGTTGACCGCGTGGGAATCCACCCCGGTTTACGACGCCCCAATCAGAGGAAGGGGTTCATTCGTGAAAACCATCATTGCCGTCGCCGTTGCATTGGTCGCCGCGTTCAATCTGGCCTCGGCCAAGGAGAACTACAAGGAAAGCGCCTTCAACGCGGATACCAGGGACAAATTCGAAAGCGTTTCCTCGAACGTGCGCAAGGAGCTCGAGAAGGGCGGGCGCTACGAATATGTAAAGCCGGAGGAACGCCGCCAGATTGATCAGAAGCTGACCGACATGTCCGCAGCGTTCAACGAGAGCGGTTCGGTCCAGACCATGAAGGAAGACACGAAGATCAAGCTCTTCAACGATCAGGAAGTGATCAACTCGATCCTGACCAAGCGCGACAAGGATCGGGTGATCTGCACGAAGCAGGCGCCGATCGGCTCGCACATTCCGGTCACGTCCTGTCACACCTACGGGCAGGAAGAAGACGCACGGCGCGGAACACGGAACCAGCTGGACAAGTGGAAGCAGGCTCCGTGCATAGGCGCTCCGTCACCGGGCTCGCCGCACCCGGCTTGCAACATGAGCTCGTCGCAAGGAAGCTGAAAAAGCTGCCGGCACGGCGACGGCTCGAATCGCCCGTCGTGCTGCTGCTGTTTTGTTGACGTGGTCTGGCAAACTTCCCTGTCCTCGCGGTGTCGGTCCCGGAAGCAGGCGGTGCTTCCAGGATCCGGCATCGCGTCGACGGGGATTTCGCGCGCGTCGGCGGAGATTTCACCGCAAATCATCGGCGCGCGGAATGGCAGCGCCGGCGGGTAGAAAGGATTGGAGCTAAGCGGGCTGGACCGATCGACTGGCGATCAGTGCATCGTGCCGGGCCGCGCCGGCGCGTACTCGTTCGACGTCCGCCGCCACAGCTCGCTCTGCAGGCGCTTGTGCTCGGAGGAGCCATAGCCGCCGGCCATCACGACCTCCCATTCACGGATGCGCAGCTCGCGATCGGACAGACGGTCGACAGGGAATTCAGTGACGTTGTACATGGCGGCTGGATCTTTTCGGTCTGGTTGCCTAACACACAGCATATTGTGTGCCACGGTATCAGGGACGCCACCGGGAAGCTCTTCGTTTCACTGCGGGGCCCGCGCGGCCCGCACGGCGCCAGCGCAAGTCCGCCCGATACACCCGGATCAGTCGAGGCCGGCCAAAGGCGAATCGGCGTCGAAGACCTGCGCATCGAAGGGACCGGGGCCTTCGCTCCGCTGCAGGCTGTCGCGCGCTTCCTGCTGCATGCGATTGAGCGTCTTCAGGAAATCGGGAGAAGTGACGTCCAGATGGTCGAGTCCGAGGCGCTTCAAGATATCGTGGCTCATGCTTCATCCTTTCCCAAGATCTAGTCCCCGATTGCAGGGAGCCTTCCATTCGGCGCCGTGGCCCTGGCGGCCGCCGATGCTCAATTCATGACCAGAAGATCGCTGCCGATCAGGCAGGCGCCGGCGACCGGCATACGCGCGTCGTGCCGCCCTGGGACGGCGGTTCCGACCGTGCCGGAGCGATCGCTGTCTGTGCCGAGACTCCAATCGCCACCCGCTCCGGCGCCGGCCAATCCGCCGGAAAGATCATCACGCCCGGACGAAGCGCCGGGACTGACAGGCTCTGCGTAAATCTGACAATCCGCGAGACCGCGCTCATTTTGGCCACGATCGGACACATCGCGCGCGGCGACCAGCGGATAGCCGGCGCAGCCGGCCAGCAAGCTGAGCGCGACCATGGCGACAGCCAGCAGCGGAGCCAGCGCACCCGTGTTGGCGGGCGCCTTGCGCAGCTCGCGCCGCTCCGGCTGGCAATAAGTGCTCTTGCACGTACCCAGGCCGGGAATGCTGGTAGCTACGTAGGTCTGATCGGGATTGATCGCGACCAACGCGCCCATGTTGCGTAGGACAGACAGGCTGCGTGAGGCAAGCGAGTCGTGGTTGGGCGAGGTGCTCATGGAACCCCCTGCTTGTCTCGATGCACGTTCTCTCATGCACGTGACAAAGCAAGGGTTGGGCCAATCGGCCCCGGCGCACCCAACCGGTCGTGATCGGACGCCGCACATGAGGTATCGGCTCGCAGCCCCGAAAGACGACGACGGACCCTTCCCTTCAGCTAAACCTTCTACGGCCAACAAGCATCCGAACCTGCGATCCGACTGAAGGAATTCGACATGACCCGTCTGCTCTGCGCCGCCCTCCTCGCTTTCCTGCCCACGCTCGCCGGCGCCTGGGAATGCCACTTTACGGCGGAACGCAATTTCGATGTCGACGCCGCAGGTCTCGGCACGGTCGCCTTCGATCTGGGCTCCAGCGACGTCGTCGTCGAAGGCGTCCCCGGCCTGGCGCGTGTCGAAGTGCGCGGACGCGCCTGCGCTTCCGAGGAAGCCTGGCTCGATCAGCTGACCGTCGATCAGCACCGCAGCGGCGACCGCCTCGAGGTCACGCCGCACGACGGCCACGATCTCAAGAGCAACTGGTTCGGCTCGAACTACGCGTATGTCGACCTGCACGTCCGCGTGCCGACCAAGCTCGCGATCACGATGAAGAGCCAGTCGGGCGATGCCGAAGTCCGCAACGTCGCCGCGCTCGATTACGAAGCGAGCTCGGGCGACCTGCTGGTCGATCACGTCGCCGGGATGCTCGGCGCCAAGGTCAGCTCGGGCGACGTGCACGGCGAGGACATTGGCAGCGTCGATATCCGCAGCACATCGTCCGGCGACGTCAATCTGCGCAACGTGCACGGCGAAGCGAATGTCGGCCGCACCGGATCGGGCGATCTCGCCTTCATCGACGTCGGCAGCGTGCATGTCGGCAGCGTCGGCTCGGGCGACGTCCGCGTCGACCAGGCCGCCGGCGATGTCAGCGTCGATTCGATCGGCTCCGGCGACGTCAGCGTCGATGCGGTCGACGGCAACTTCCGCGTCGGCTCGAAGGGCTCGGGCGATGTGCAGCACCGCAACGTGCGCGGCACGGTGTCGGTTCCGAACGACGACGACGACTGAGAGATAAGACGACGGTGGGCCAAGGCCCACCCTGTAAAATCTCATAGGGTGGGCCTCGGCCCACCATTGCTCACATTGTTCATCGCACGCCCGCTGGACGCATGCGTGATCCGGTGGCAGCCTGCGCGCGACGCAATCGTTGCCGCATCGGCGCACGCATGGATTTGCAGATACTCGATCTGGACGGCTCGCTGACGGCGCAGTCATCGCTGCGCGAAGCGGCGTCCTGGCAGTCGATGCGCACGTTCGACCTGCGCGATCTCGGCCCTCGCCTGCGGCTGTGGGCGCGCGCGGCGACGATCGCCGAAGCGCGGCGCCGGCTCGGCGCCGCCGACGTACGCACCGCTTCCACGATCACTCTGCTCGGCTCCGGCGATTTCCATCACGTCGCCGGCCTGCTGCACGAGCGCGTGCGCGAGCCGTTCACGCTCGTGCATTTCGACAATCACCCCGACTGGGTGCGTCTGGCGCCGCGCTGGCACTGCGGATCGTGGGTGAACCGCGCGCTCGAGCTGGCGCAGATCGCCCGCATCATCACGCTCGGGCCGTGCAGCGACGACCTCGTCAATCCCGGCCTCAAGGGCGGCAATCTCGCCGCGCTCGCCGCGGGGCGTCTCGTGCTGTATCCGTGGCGGCATGCGCCATCGCGCGTCTGGCGCCGCATCGCCGATGGGCCCGGGCATCGCTATGAAAACGGCCGCCTGCACTGGCGAAACCTCTGCGAAAGACAGCCGGGCGAAGCTATCGCCGACATCATCGCGCAGGTTCCGACCGAGGCCGTGTGGTTCAGCGTCGACAAGGATGTATTGCCGGAGAACGAAGTGGTGACCAACTGGGACCAGGGCGAAATGCCGCTCGACGCGCTATTGCACTTCATCCGTGCGATCGGTGCGCAACGGCGCGTGCTCGGCGCCGACATCTGCGGCGAGTACGCGCCGCCCGCGCACGCCAACCCGTTCAAGCGCTGGGAGGCACGCATCGACCAGCCGCGCCGCGCCGACATCGCCGCAGCAAGCCTGCGGGCGAACGAACGCGTGAATCGCGCGCTGCTCGCCGCGATCGTCGAGAGCGCATCGTCATGCTGATGTTCGCGCTGCTCGCCGGTTCGGTGCTGTGCGACGTCGGCGGACAGGTCTGCTTCAAGCTCGGCCTGCGCGAAGGCGCGCGCCCTGCGCGCGACGGCATTGGCGGTTTCCTGTCCGGGCTCTTTCGCTCGCACTGGATCGCGCTCGGCGTCGCCATCTATGCGCTCGAATTCGTATTCTGGTTCGGCGCGCTGACGCTGGCGCCGCTGAGCCTCGCGATACCTTTCGCGGCGTTGTCGTATTGCGGCGTCGTGCTGGCAAGCCGTCTGATCCTGCACGAGCCTGTCTCGACGCAACGCTGGGCCGCGACGCTGGTCGTCGCCGCCGGCGTCGCCGTGGTCTGCTGGCCGGTCGCTGCCTGAGCGTACGCAGACGCATGATCAAGACGTCGGAATTCCATCTGCTCGGCGGCCGCTGCGGCGTATTGCTGATCCACGGCCTCACCGGCACGCCGACCGAGATGCGCTTCGTCGGCAACGGCCTCAACCGCGCCGGTTTCACCGTGCTCGGCATGCAGCTCGCAGGTCATTGCGGCGATGCAGCCGATCTGCTCGCGACCGGATGGCGCGACTGGTACGCCAGCGTCGATGCCGCCGCCGAACGCCTGCTTGCGCAAGTCGATCGTCTGTTCGTCGCCGGCCTTTCGATGGGTGCCGTGCTCGCGCTGAAACTGGCGATGGATCGGCCGCGCGATGTCGACGGCCTCGGCTTGTATGGAACCACGTTCTTCCACGACGGCTGGGCGACGCCGCCGATCGGCCGGTTCGCGTTCCTGCTGCCGGCCGCGATGCGCCTCGGCATCGGACGCCGGCGCAGCGCGGACGAGAAACCGCCGTACGGCATCAAGGACGAACGCATCCGCAACCGCGTCGTCGGCGCGATGCTCGCCGGCGACAGCCAGGCCGGCGGTCTCGCCGGATTTCCGTGGCCCTCGCTGGCGGAGTTCCAGCGGCTGTCGCTGCACGTGCGCAATCGCATCGGCCGTGTGCGCGCGCCGAGCGTGATCGTGCATTCGTCCGACGACGACGTCGCCAGCCTGCGCAACGTGCACATCATCGAGCGCGGCGTGCGTGCGCCCGTGGAAACCGTGCTGCTCGACGACAGCTATCACATGGTCACCGTCGATCAGCAGCGCGGCATGCTGATCGAACGCTCCGCGCTGTTCTTCCGCCGGATTGCCGAAACCCGCCCACTGCATGTGCCGCACGCCGCGATGGCTGCTGCGCTCGATTGATGGAAGCATTGTTCGCCCGATCCATCGAAGCGTTCGGCCGCGACGAATGGAATGCGCTGTTCCCGGGCGAGCTCGAGGACTGGTTCTATTACCGCGCGGTGGAAAACGCCGGGCTCGATGGATTCGAATGGATCTATCTTGCCGTGTGGGACGACGGACGCCTGCGCGCCGCGGTGCCGGGTTTCGTCACCGCCTACCGGCTCGACACGACACTGAGCGGGCCGCTGACGCGCGTGACCGGTGCCATCGCGCGCGTCGCACCGCGATTGCTGGCGATTCCGCTGGCATCGCTCGGATCGCCGGTCGGCGAGATCTGCCATCTCGGCTTCGCCGCGGATTGCACTGCCGCCGAGCGGCAGCGCCTGACCGAAGCGCTGATGAGCAAGCTGATCGAATTCGCGCGGCAACGGCGCATCGGAATGATCGCGGTCAAGGACGCCAGCGGCGCCGACGACGAACTGTGGGCCGATGTCTGTGGTGCTGCCGGCCTGCGACGCATGCCGGGCCAGGCGAGCGCGGTGCTCGAGCTGCCATTCCGCACATTCGACGACTATCTCGCATCGCTCGGCGTCGGCACGCGCAAGGACATGCGCCGCAAATTGCGCTCGCGCTCCGCGCTGCGCATCGAATGGCGCAGCGAGATCGACGACATCCTCGATCAGCTCATGGCGCTCTATCGCGCGACGCTCGCGCACGCGAAATACCGCTTCGAGGAATTGACGCCGGCGTACTTCCTCGGCGTGCTGCGCGATCCGCGCGGTCGGGCGTCCTGCGTCACCTACTGGCTCGACCGTCGCCTGATCGGTTTCAACCTGGTTCTGCGCGACGGCCGCCGCCTGCTCGACAAGTTTTTCGGCATGGACTACACGCTCGGTCCCGCATACAACCTTTACTACCTGAGCTGGATGGAGAACGTCCGCTACTGCATCGAGCACGGGCTGGCGAGCTATCAGAGCGGCCAGGGTCTCGAGCACGAAAAGCTGCGCCTCGGCAGCCGGCTGGCGCCGAACTGGCTGTGGTATCGCCACCGCAACCGCGCGGTCGATCGTGCGTTCGCCATGATCGAGCGCATGTTCCGTCTCGACAGCGTCGATGCGCACGCGACGGCGCGGCGAGTCGCGCGCGCATGAACAAGCCGACGCACGCCGCCGTGCTTTCCACCTGGGCCGTGCTGCTCGCGCTCGGTGCGCTCTGCCAGATCGCGCTGAAATATGCCGGCATCGATACCGGCCCGTTCGATTTTTCGGCGCAGGCGTTCGCCGCAGCGACGGGATCGGCATGGCTGTGGCTGGCGATCGGCTGCTACATCGGCGAGTTCGTCGCCTGGATGGCGATCCTTCGCCACTCCTCGCTGTCGAGCGCATTCCCCACCGGCGCGATCGTCTTGATCGTGCTGATGATCGCGTCGCGCTGGCTGTTCGACGAGCCGCTGGGCTGGTCGAAAATCACCGGCTCTGCGTTGATCGTGCTCGGTGTGCTGATGCTGGGACCGGATCAGCCCGTGCCGGCGCTGCCCCCTTCCGCCTCCGGCACCTTCCCCCGCTGCGCAGGGGAAGGAAAGAAGGCGCCCTCAAACGTGAATCCTTCCCCTGCGCAGCGGGGGAAGGTGGCGGCAGCCGGAAGGGGGCAGCCCCGCGACACGCAATCCATTGCGGAAAGGATCGTTCCATGAGCAGCATCCAGGACACCATCTTCGACATCATCGCCCGGGAATCCGGCATCGACCGCGCGCGCATCACGCCGCAGGCGACGCTGAAGGACCTCGATATCCAGTCGCTCGACGCCGTGCAGATCCTTTTCGAGATCGAGGATCATTTCAAGATCACGATGCCGGACCGCGATCCGAATTTCGATACCGAATCGGTCAAGGGATTGATCGACACCGTCGAAAAACTCGCGGCCGAGCAAGGCCCCGCGCAAGCGCCCGCGGCCTGAGCCCGCATGCATCGCGTCGTCATCACCGGCATGGGAGCGGTAACTCCGCTCGGCCACAGCGCGGTCGCGACCTGGGCCGGCATGCGCGAGGGCCGCTCCGCGATCGGTCCGATCAGCGCGTTGCCGCGCGAATCGCTGCGCTTCGGCATCGCCGCCGAAGTGCGCGGCTTCGATCCGCTCGCGCATTTCGACGAGAAGCGCGTGATCCTGCTCGATCGCGTTTCGCAGTTCGCGCTGGTCGCGGCGCGCGAGGCGATCGCGCAATCGGGCATCGATTTCAATAACGAAGCGATCGGCGAGAACACCGCCGTCGTCATCGGTACCGGCGTCGGCGGCGAGCAGACGCACGACGACGCGTCGCGGCGCCTGTACGGCGAGAACAACCCGCGCCTGCATCCGCTGACGATCGTGCGCCTGATGGCGAATGCACCGGCGTGCCACATCAGCATCGAGCACGGGCTCAGCGGCCCCGCGTTCGCCACGGTCAGCGCCTGCGCCTCGTCGAACCACGCGATCGCGCAGGCATTCCACATGGTGCGTGGCGGCGTCGCCGATGCGGCTGTGGCCGGCGGCAGCGAAGCGTGCATCACGCTCGGCGTCGTCAGGGCCTGGGAAGCGATGCGCGTGATGGCCGACGACACCTGTCGTCCGTTCTGCAAACAGCGTCGCGGCATGGTGCTCGGCGAAGGCGCCGGTGTGTTCGTGCTGGAGACGCTCGAGCGCGCGCGGCGGCGCGGCGCGGTGATTCTCGCGGAAATCGTCGGCGCGGGAATGTCGGCCGACGCGGCGGACATCGTATTTCCGTCCGAAGCGGGCGCAGTGAAGGCGATGCAGCGCGCGCTTGCCGACGGCGGGCTCGCAGCGGAGGGCGTCGACTACATCAACGCGCACGGCACGGCCACGCCGGCGAACGATCCGACCGAAAGCAGGGCGATCCGCCGCACCTTCGGCGCGCACGCGGACGCGCTGGCGGTGTCGTCGACCAAATCGATGCACGCGCACGCGCTCGGCGCCGCCGGCGCGATCGAGCTCGTCGCCGTGGTCGGCGCATTGCGCGATGGTGTGATTCCGCCGACCGCGAACTTCCTCGATCGCGATCCGGAATGTGATCTCGACTACGTGCCGAACACCGCGCGCGAGAAGCCGGTGCGCGCCGCGCTCAGCAATTCATTCGCGTTCGGCGGCCTCAATGCAGTGCTGGCGCTGCGCCGGACACCCTGATCGCGCGCCCAAGCCGCCTCAGCTCGCGATACCGCCCGCAAATTTCTATACTGGAGCAAGGAGGGAGCAAACCAAGGAGGCTCCATGTCGAAGAAGAAGACGATTTCCCGCCGCCTGCGCGCCGGCTCGTTCACCGCTTTCGCGCTCGCCAGCTCCGCGGCGTGGGCGGACCACTCGCCGGCGCTCGATCCCGTCAGTATCTGGATCGGCGGCTACTACGCGAACGCCGAAGCCAGCCTCGGAGCAAAGACGCCCGTCGGCAACGTTTCCACCGGCGCGCTCGATCTCCAGGACGGCGACGAAACCGTCGGCCGTGCGCGCCTCGATCTGCTTTTCTTCGACACGCAGGGATTTACCTTCGACTACTACACGCTGAGCCATTCGTCGACGGATACGCTGACGCAGCCGTTCAACTTCGGAGGCGTTCCGTTCGAGCTGAATTCGACGCTGAAGGGAAAACTCGACTTCAGCGCCGGCAGCGCATCCTGGCACTGGTGGCTCGACGCCGGCGACGATGTGTTCGGCATCGGACTCGGCGCGACCTACTACCGCGCCAAGCTCGATATCGCCGGCACGATTGCACTGAACGGCGAGACATCGGCGGCCAGCGTGCATTCGGACGAGGATGCCGTCGCTCCGCTGTTGACGCTCGCATACAAGCATGCGTTCTCGGACTCGTTCCGCTTTTATATCGATGCGTCCGGCGTGCGCAAGAGCGGCGGCAACCTGACCGGCCACATCTACGATGCGCGCGCCGGTCTCGAGTGGTTCCCCTGGCACAACGTCGGCGTCGGCGCCGAATATGGCGACACCCGGATTCGCCTCGACCGCGAAAGCCAGAATTACGATGCGAAGCTCGACCTCAAACTGCACGGCCCCTCGTTGTTCGCTCGCTTCCGCTTCTGATGATCGACAAGGATGCGCCGAGTTTCTGCGCAAGCTATTCAGGTGCGCGAGCGTATTCCGGAGGTAAGCATGCAAGGTTCGAAACGCTTGTTGTTGGCCGCCGCGCTGGCCGTCGCCGGCGCAAGTGTCCTGAATAGTGTGCCCGCCGAGGCGCGCACGGTTGTCTACGCGACGATGGAGCCGCCGGCCCTGCGCGTCGAACGCGTACCCCCGCCGCGCCACGGTTACGTGTGGGCGCCGGGTTACTGGTCGTGGGGTAATCGCCACTACAACTGGCAGAGAGGCCACTGGGAGCACGAGCGCCACGGCTATCACTACGCACCGGCGCGATGGGAACGCGATGGCAACCGCTGGCGTTATCACGGCGGTCGCTGGGATCACTGATCGAAGGCAGCGTCGCCGAACGAAAACGCCCGCCAGGGCGGGCGTTTTCAACGGAAACGATGTCGAGCGATATAGCCAAGGCGAAAGCCTGAACCAAGAAGGACACGAAGGACACGAAGGACACGAAGAAAAGCGTTCAAATGCTTCTCCTTCGTGTCCTTCGTGGTTCAATCTTTTTCACCGAAGAAAAAGCGGTGGGCTGAACCCACGCCTTGGAACCTTGAAACTCAGGCAGCCTTCGCACGCGTCAATGCCTGATCGAGCAGGCGCAAGGCAAGATCGATCTCGTCGCTGCCGATGTGCAGCGACGGCGCGAACGTGATCACGTTCTTGTAGTAGCCGCCGACGTCGAGAACCAGCCCGACCTTCCTGCCATTGTCGTCAAGCTCGCCAGCGAGCCCGATGTCGCACATGCGATCCAGCAGCTTCTTGTTCGGCGTGAACCCGTCGGCTTCGCAGATCTCCGCGCGCAGCGCGAGGCCGAGGCCATCGACGTCGCCGATTTCCTTGTGGCGCTTCTGCAGGTCGCGCAAGCCGGCGAGAAAATGAGCGCCCTTGCGCATGACCATCGATTCGTAGTCGGTCTCGGCGAGCATGCGCATCGTCTCGAGTCCGACCGCGGTGCCGAGCGGGTTGGAGGCGAACGTCGAATGCGTGGAGCCGGGCGGAAACACGGTCGGATTGATCAGCTCCTCGCGCGCCCAGATGCCGGCCAGCGGATTGAGCCCGTTGGTCAGCGCCTTGCCGAACACGAGCACGTCCGGCCTGACGCCAAAATGCTCGATCGACCACAGCTTGCCGGTGCGGAAGAACCCCATCTGGATCTCGTCGACGACGAGCAGGATGCCGTACTTGTCGAGCACGCGCTTGAGGCCGGTGAAGAAATTCGGTGGCGGAATCACGTAGCCGCCGGTGCCCTGGATCGGCTCGACGTAGAACGCGGCGTACTCGCACTGCCCGGCCTTCGGATCCCACACGCCGTTGTATTCGGTCTCGAACAGGCGCTCGAACCTGGCCACGCAGTGTTCGCCGTATTCCTCCTTCGACATGCCCTTGTTCGAAGCACGGAAGTGATACGGGAATTCGACGAACTGCGCACGATCGAAATGGCCGTAGCGACGGCGATAGCGATACGACGAAGTGATCGCCGACGCACCCAGCGTGCGCCCGTGATAGCCGCCTTCGAATGCAAATACGAGGCTCTTGCCGTTCGACGCATTGCGCACGAGCTTGAGCGAATCCTCGACCGACTGCGAGCCGCCGACGTTGAAGTGCACGCGGCCCTTGTTGCCCCACTTGCGCTCGGCATCCTCGGCGACGATCCTCGCGAGCTCGATCTTGGTCGGATGCAGATACTGGCTGGCGACCTGCGGCAACGTATCGACCTGCTGCTTCAGCGCGTTGTTCAGGCGCGGATTGGCATAGCCGAAATTGACCGCCGAATACCACATCTGCAGATCGAGGAACGGCGTGCCGGCCTCGTCGTAAAGATAACTGCCCTCGCAGCGCGCGAAGATCTTCGGCGGATCGCAGTAATGCACGGTGTCGCCGAACGAGCAGTAGCGCGCCTCGTCCGCCAGCAGCTGCGCGTCGCGGCTCGGCAGCGCATTGTGCCGCGAGATGTCGTAGTTCATCGAAACCCGCTCACTGTGAAGTCGTGCGCCTGCACGGCGCGGCGGGCCTGCACGGCGAGTTCGCCGGCGACCAGCGTCGGCAGCAGGTCCAGCGCATCGGCGAAACCAGTGACCGGCACGTATGGGATTCCGGCCGAGCGGCAATGCTCGATCAGGCGGTGCTTGGCGAATACGAGGTCCGCTTCGGCGGCGACGCAGAAATCCGATGCGCCGTCGCCGATCAGCAGCACGCGCTGCTGGCGATGCGGCAGGACGGACTTCCGAACGGAAAATCGAGACGCCAGCTGCGCTCGCCCGCGACTTCGAGCCGGTTCGCGATGATCGGCAGATGTCCCAGTCCATGACTGCCGAGGATGCGCCTTATCGCATAGTCGATTCCGTCGCTGACGATCGCCAGCGCAATGCCGAGGCGTTCCACTGCGTCGACGAATGCGGGGAACGCGCGATCGATCATCATGCCGTCGAGATGCGCGTCGATCTCGTCGCGGTTTGCGTCGAGCAGGGCGACCTGCTCGGCCATGCAATCGTGCGAGCCGATCTCGCCTCTGCGCCAGGCCTGCTCGATCGCCTGCCAGCCTGTGCGCGCGAAACGTTCCAGCAACGAATCGGTGATGTCCTCGACGGAAACCGTTCCGTCGAAATCGCAGAGAATGGTCCAGTTGGACACGCTCTTCTTCCTTGGTCTTGCGGGCAGACCCTATCGGCAAAAGCCTAGCTTTGACGTCTTTCGCGGCCCTTTCGCGGAAACGCGCGCGCCGACGGGCGCAGACGCTCAGTGGCGGAATCGCACCAGCACGCGCTGTCCGATGCGCAGGTCGCCGCTTTCGAGCAGCAGCACGCACTCGACGTCGTGCGCGCCGGCACGCTCGACCGGATCGTCGGTCAGGCGGCTCGGTCCGAACACTTCGCCGATGCGCAGCACGCGCGCCGGATAGGTTTTCGCCGGATCGGAATCGCGCACGACCTCGGCCAGCATTCCCGGCTTGACCTGATCGACATAGGTCTCGTTGAGCTCGGCGCGCACGATGCGCGGGCGGTCCGGCAGTATCTCGAACAGCTCGGTCGCCGCCTGCGCGGACACGACGTCGCCGACGTGCGCCGAACGCCGCACGACGCGTCCCGCGACCGGAGCCGTGAGCGTGCGCACGTCGAGCTCGGCGCGCGCTTCCTCGACATGCGCGCGCGCAACCTTCACTGCGGCTTCGGCGGCGCCGACCTCGGCCTGGAGCACGCTGACCGCCGCCGCCGTCTCGTCGGCCGACTCTCCGGTCGCGGCGCCCGCTCCCGCGGCCTCGCCGATGCGGCTCGCCTGCACGCGTGCCTGCGGAAGACGCGCTTTCAATACCGCGACCTGCGCTTGGGCCTGTGCGAGTCCGGCTTCGGCGACTTCGACGCCGATGCGCGCCTGGCGCTGATCGAGCGTTGCCAGCACGTCGCCGCGTTTGACCTCGTTGCCGTCCTCGACCTTGACCTCGTCGACGCGCCCGTCGCGCGGCGCGACCACGCGGATCAGACCGCCCTCGACGTCGACCTGGCCGCGCGCCATCGCGATGTACGCATTCGTGCTCGCGGGCTTGTCGGCGCTTTCGCCGTCCACGCAGCCCGCAAGCCAACCTGCAAGCACAAGACCAAGAGCGAGCGAATTCCAGGATGCGCGACGGGCGATCATCGCGTCATTGTAGGGTGGGCTTCAGCCCACCGCGAACAGGCTCGGACGACGGTGGGCTGAAGCCCACCCTATGCAAGCCCGTTTGTAGCGGTTGTGGTCTGCGATCGGAAAGAACCCTGCCGTCTTCCATCTCGAGCACCCGATCGGCGTGCGCGATCAGGCGCTGATCGTGGCTGACGCAGAGCACCGTAGCGCCGTGCGCGCGCGCGATGCGATGCAAGGTGTCGATGACGATCTGGCCGTTGGCGGCATCGAGCGCGCTGGTCGGCTCGTCGGCGAAAACGAGTTGCGGCTGCTTGGCGAGCGCGCGCGCGATCGCGACGCGCTGCTTCTCGCCGCCGGACAGCTCCGCGGGGCGCAAGCGCATGCGGCTGGCAAGACCGACTTCCTCGAGCGCCGCGCGCGCGCGGCGCCGCGCTTCCTCGCTGCCGAGGCCGAGATAACCGAGCGGCAACGCGACCTGCTCCACCGCATCGAGTGCCGGAAACAGGTTGAAGCCCTGGAACACGAAGCCGGTGTGATGCAGGCGAAAGCGTTCGAGCTCGCGCGGTTTGAGACGTGCCAGATCCTGTCCGAGCGCCAGCGCGCGTCCACTGTCCGCGCGCAGCAATCCGCTCAGGATCGCCAGCAGCGTGCTCTTGCCGCACCCCGACGGACCGGAAACCAGCGTGAGCTCGCCCGCCGCGACGTCGATCGACAGGCCGCGCAGCACGTCCGCGCGCACCGAACCGGTGACGAACGATTTGTGCAGCGATTCGGCGACGAGCGCGCTCATGCGTCAACGCAGCAGCAGTGCGGGATCGGCGT
>Ga0193716_1000997_pt1 | contig 16808 bp, 14 predicted proteins | sample U2c1metaG_FD_145901 | JGI IMG/M metagenome (GOLD analysis project Ga0193716, IMG submission 145901) | Soil microbial communities from a riparian zone of the East river system, Colorado, United States - U2c1 | ecosystem: Environmental > Terrestrial > Soil > Riparian zone | place: USA: East River...
GGCTCTGCGCGTCGGCGCCCCGCTGTCCTTGTAGCGCCACCAACATCGCGGCCTGATTCGGCGACGCCGACAGCACCGCGCTGCTCACGGCCCAGTATTCGTTGGCGGTAACCCCCGCCTTCTGGATGACCTGCTGCTGGTTGATCAACTGCGACCGGTACCCGTCGGTGGCCAGTGACTGTGCCTTGGCGAAGTCGTCCTTCAGCGTTGCGCTGCCGTAGCTCAGCATCTGCTCGACCATCCGAGGACCCTGCTCGGCGATCTCGGTGCGGGTCGTCTCCACGGCACGGTCGTGCCGATACACCGTCTGATAGCCCAGCCCACTGCCCGCAACGCAGAGCAACGCGGCCACCAGGAACACGATGCCTGCGGTTCGGCGGACGTCGCCCTTCGCGGGTTCGACGGTCCTTGCCTCGGTGCGCAGCAGCAGATCCGCGAAGGTCCGGTTCCGGGAGTCCCACAGAGGCCACAGCCATCCGACGAACAGGCTCGCCGTGTCCAAGAGGTGAGCGACATCGCGCAGCAGCAACCGGGCGATGCCTGCCGGGGCGCCCGGCCGGGTCACGACGCGGATGCCGAACAATGCGCGGCCAAGGCTCCACCCGGTCAGAACCGGTAGCAACCACCGGTTCACTACCGTCACGATGAAGGTCAGCACCACGACCGCCACGTACACCCACCACAACCAGCTCCACCGCGATGTGGTGAGCGCGAGCAGCCCCATCGTCGCGGTCACGGCGACACCGGGCAGCACGTCCACGGCGAGCGCCCCTGCGCGCGCAGGCCAGGAGGCGTAGCGGATCGTCTCCTGATCCGTCGCCGGTGACTCCGTCGTCTGCTCGAGCAGTGCGGTCACGATGTGACCTGGTCCAGTTTGGCGACCTTGTAGGTGCCGTCGGCTGGGGCCATCTGCACCCGCAACCGGTAGCCCTGCTCCTGATCGGCCGCCTGCGAGTTCGTCACCTGGACGCGAACCGCCACCAGCACGTCGACCGAATCGTCGGGGTTGTGCCGTTCCACGGCGGCCCGCAGGTCGGACACCTTCACGTTCACGCTGGCGACCTGATAGGCGTCGACCAGCATTCCGGCGAACAAGTTGGCCTGCACGGCGAAGTCGCCCGTCGAGCACTCGAGGATCTTCGTCTGGCTGGCCGCCATCGCCGCGGTGTCGGGAGCCTGCGTCGCGGCGACGCATTCCTTCGCGCGTTCCAGGGCGACGGCGTCGTCGCGTGCGATCGCCTCGCTCTGATCATGGGACCGCAGCGCGAGGTATCCGCCAACGCCGACGCCGGCCGTCAGGAGCAACAACACCGCACAGATCGCGGCGAACCATCCCCGGCCCAGATGCTCGGGACGCCGCGTCACGGCATCCTGCTCACCCGAATCCGCCGGCTCCGCGTCCTCGCTCTGCTCCGTTAGTTCTGTCGCGACCGAATCATCGGGCGCGTCGGTGTCATCCAGTGCTTCGGTTTCCTGTCCTCCGGTGGGGTTCAGCTGGCTGGCGCCAGCATCTCCTTCCATCCGTCGTCTCCTGTTTTGCTTGAATTGGTCACGGAATACCTGGTCCCGTCGGGTCCAACGACCTCACCGCTGGACGGGCTGTAGATCGCCGTCGGACCTGATGCCGGAGTGTAGATGCACGGGTTGGGCTGCTGGCCACTGCATGCGACGCTGCCCTGGCCTGGCGCGGTGAGCGGGTCACTGATCGGTGGCGGCGTTCCCGGCAACTGGTCGGCAGCCAGTGGGTTCATCCCGTTGTTGATCGACGGTGCCGGTATCACGTAGCCGGGTTTCACCGGCTGGTCGCATCGTGCGCCCGCGGCCGGGCAGGTAAGGATCTGGTTCGGGTCCCCGTACCACGGGTTGGTGCCCAGCGGAACGTACGGTTCGTTGCTGTGGCACTCGGCAGGCGACGCCGCACGCTTGCCAGGTACGTCGGCACACGGATAGTTGCGCGCACCGCGAACCACGTTGCCCTGGAAGTCCTTCGGGATCTTGCAGTAGGTGGCCGGTGGCAGCGGCGCCAGGCTGGTGTCGGCCGGTGCACGCCACTCCGATGCCGGAAGGAACCCCGTCAGACACGGTGGCGGCTGGCCGAGCGACAGCCCGAAGTGCAGCAGACCCTCGCCGTCGAAGATGGTGGCGGTCTGGGCGATCGTCCCGATCTGGGGCAGGATCACCAAGGTCTGCTCGAGCCCCTTGTGGTACCGCTTAAGCATGTCGGTGACAACCGCGACGTTCGCCAACGTCTGCGGTAGTGAGTCGCGCACATCGCTGAACACTTCATTGAGCTGATCGGCCGTGGGGGCCGCCTGCTGCAGGCCGCTGCGCAACGCCTGATCCTGCTCCGCCGTCTGGGACGTGATGGTGTTCAGGTTGGCCGCCCACTGGGAGATGGCGTCCCCCGAGTTGACCTGGCTGTCCAGGATCGGCGTCGAGTTGTTGACGATGTCGTTGACCGGGCCGAGGTTGTCCTTGAAATCGCTGGCGATCGCGGTCGTCGAATCGACGAGACGTTGCAACGCAGGACCCAGTCCGCCCACTGCCTGCGACGTTTCTGTCAGCAGCGAGTCGATCTTTTCCTTGGGCAGTACCGCAAGGCCCTTGTTCGCGGAGTCCAGCGCGGGGCCGACCTCACTGGGCACCGAGCTTTGGTTGATGGTGGCGCCTCCGGAGAGGTACTGGCCTGGGTTGCCCGTGGACACCAGGTCCAGGTACTGCTCGCCGATCGCCGACACCGAGTGCACGTTGGCCGTCGCATCGGCCGGGATCCTGATGTCGCTGTCGATGCTCATCTCGGCGAGTGCCCCCGTTTCGGTAGGCACCACGGATCTGACCTTGCCGATGGCGGTACCGCGGTAGGTCACGTTGGCCGTTGCGTACAAACCGCCCGACCTCGGCAGGTTCGCGTACAGCTTGTACTGGCCGATACCGGCAAGGGCCGGCAGCCGGAGGTAGTACCAGCCCAGCACTATCAGGGCGATCATCGTCAGAATCGTGAACAGGATCAGCTGGATCTTGATGAAGCGGGTCAGCACGGCTCACTCACCCCTTTCGACCAGCGGGCCACCAGGCACGTTGTGCGCGTTCGGGGTGAACCGCACATCCGGGATCATCGTGTCTGGGTCGCGTCCCCACGCCTGCTCGAGTGCCCGCAGCATGCCCGACACACCGGTACCCGTGAGGAACCCGTTGTCGATGGCCGACAGCGTCAGATCGACGCCGACCGAGACGTTGATGTAGTCGCCGCGGACCACCTTCGGCACGTTCTCGATGCTGAACGGAGCCGTGAACAGCAACTTCATCGCACCGATCAGGTACGGCGAGGCCTTGCCCAGTTGGACCAGCGGCCGCTGCAGGTTCTGCAGGTTGGTGTGGATGTCCGGATTCGCCTGCGACAGCGTGTCGTCGGCAGCCTTGCTGATCCGGCCCAGCGCGGTGACCGCATTGGCGAACAGGTCTCGGGTGTCGGCGAAGTGCTTGATCAACGGTGGGAACTCGGTCAGCACGCGATCCAGGGTGTCGTTGCGCTGCGCGACGATCGACAACAGCCGGTTCGTCGAATCGATGGCGCGGACGATGTCCTGGCGCTGCGCGTTCAACTCACGGGTAAAGGTGTCCAACCGGCCGAGGAACTCGCGGATCTGATCCCCACGACCCGACAGGATGTTGTTGATCTCGGTCTGGATGGTCTCGAGGTTCGGGATGCCGCCACCGGTCAGGATGGTGCCGATGCTCGCCAGCACCCGCTCGGTGGTGGGGAACGACGAGGAGTTCTGCAGCGGGATGGTGTCCCCGCTCTTGAGCAGCTGCGCCGACGGCGGGTCGGTCGGTGGGTCCAGTTCCACGTGCTGTGAGCCCAGCAGTGAGGTCTGGCCGATCTTCGCCAGGGTGTTGGACGGCAGCTTGAGGTCCGACTGGACGTCAAGGGTCAGCGTTGCCACCCAGTTCTTCAGCTCGATGGCGCGGACGCTGCCGACGAACACGTCGGCGACCCGGACCCGGCTGTTGACGTTGAGCGCCAACGTATCCGGCATCTGGACGTAGAGCGTCATGGTGCTCTTGCCGCCCTCGACACCGCCCGGCATCGGCACGTTCGCGATGCCCTTCCATCCGCAGGAGGTCAGGATCAGCCCTGCAGCGAGCAGTGCTCCACCCCGGCGGGCGACCGTTCTCAACTTCAAACGCTTCAGCATTACCCAGCCCCCTGCTCAGCGGGCAGCGGCGGCCCCGCGGGTGCGGGCCCGGCATCCGGAGGTGCGATGGCGCCCAACGGATCACCGGCGACCACGCCCGGTGCGGGACCGGGAGGCGGTCCTGGCTGCGGGTACCACGGCGGTGGCAGCGGACTGTTCTCGGTGTAGGCGTCCGGCGGACCTGCCTGATGCGGCCCCCCGAACGTCGGCGGAGCGGGGGGCACCACGATGTCGGGGCCGCCCATCAGCTCGGACAGCGACTCCGGGGTCAGCATGTTCTGGGTGAACGGCTGCACGTCGACTCCCTGCATGCCTGGCGCGACGACCCAGCCAGGCTCGTGGTTGCCGTGCGAGAACAAGGTGTCACGCGACCAGATCCCTGGCACGGTGGTGTCCTTGTAGCCGGGAGGCGGCTGCAACCGCGGCTCGGAGTACGCGACCTGCTTGGGCAGCGTCATCGCGGTGCTGAGCATGTTCAGGCCGAACGGCAGGGTGTTGAACTTGATCGCGTCCAGGATCGGTCCAAGGTACTGCGCGCACAGTTCCGCGGAGTCCTGGTAGCCAAGGCGACTGCCCGCCTGGATGGCGCTGCACAGGAACTGCATCGGGTTGGAGAACTGGTTGATCACCGGCACCCCGACGACGCCACCCGCGACGGGCGACGAGATGTTCACGGCGTTGGCGGCCAGGTTGGGGAACACGTGCAAGGTCGTCTCGAGGCCGTTGCGCGGTTCGGGCTGCAGGATCGCGTTCGTCACGTCGGCGAGCTTGTTCACGTCGCCGGTCAGCACAGAGGCGTTCTCGTTGAGGAAGCCTCGCGTGGTGGTCAGCAGCTGGTTCAGGTCCCGCAGGGCCGTTGACACTTCCCGGTCGGTGTTGGTGAACGCATTGGTGAACTTCGCGAGGTCGTTGTTGAGCTCCACGAACTGCTGATCGCTCTTGTAGAGCGCGTTGACGAACAACGCCAGGCTCTTCACCACGCCGAAGAAGTCGCCGCGACCCTGGTTGAGGGTGGTGAGCGCCTCGGACAGACTGTTGAGCGTTTGGTTGATCTGCTCGCCCTTGCCGTTCAGACCGTCGGCGAAGGACTCGATGACGTCACCGAACGGGCCCTTGGGCTGTTCCTTCGTCGGGCCAAGATCGGTGAGGATCCGGTTGATCGAGTCGCGCAGCTCGTCGTACTCGACCGGGACCTGGGTGCGGTCGATCGGGATGACGGCGCCGCCTTCCAGTTCCGGTCCACCGGTGTAGGGCGGCGCCAGCTGGATGGTGCGCGAGGCGACCAGGCTCGGGTTGAGCACCGACGCGGTGACGTTGGCGGGCACCTTGTACTTCGAGGAGTAGGTGAACGTCACCTTCATCTTGTCGCCGGCCGGCTCGATCGAATCGATCTTGCCGACCTGCACGCCCATGATCTGGACCTTGTCACCCGCGTAGAGCGCCAGGGTCTGGGGGAAGTAGGCGACGACGGTGTTGGTCGTCAGCTTCTTGTAGAACTGCCACCCGACGGTCGCGACGATCAGGCCAAGGATCACCACGATCGTTCCGATGATCACCGAGGCGCGGCTCAGCGCCGGAAGCCGCATGTTGCGGATGTTGAAGATGGTCGACATCTCGTGCCCCTATCCCTGTGATCCGGGCGGGAGGAACGGCGGGTTGCCGGGTAGCGGCGGCGCGCCGGCCGGGCCCGCGTTGGGGCCTGGTCCGGGAGGCGGCGGCGGTCCGTCGAGCGCAGGCGGCAGCGGCGACGTGCCGTCACCCTGAAGTGATCCGGGCGCGATGTACGGATCAGACGGACCCGGCGTGGCAGGAACCGTCCTGGCTCCTGGCGGACCAGGCGCGAACGGCGGCGGCGGAATGCCGGGCACGAAGGACGGGAACTCGCCGGGGAACGCGGCGCTCGGGACGCCGGGGGTGGGCACGGCCGCAGCCGGGTTCGGCGGCAGCCCAACAACGTCGGGCCCCTGCCCCGCGTAGTTGGCGCCGTACGGGTTGTCGCCGAACGGTCCCGTGTCCAGGTGCGAGCACGGCAGCGGGTCGGCCGACGTCGGCAGACCATCCGCGGGCGGGGTGTAGGAGCACGGCGTTCCCGCGAGGACGGCAGGACCCGGATGCTCCGGGGTGCCCTCCAACGGAGTCGGCGCGGCCGGCGGGGCGCCGTTGGCCTGTCGTTGGCCGTTCGGGTCAGGGAATCGGAACGCAGGCAGGCCGGAGTTGCGCCAGAACTCCTCGGGGTCGATGCCACGCTTCTTGAACGCTGCGTCGACCCACGGCTGAATGATCCAGTACGGCAACAGGTTTACCAGCATGACCTTGAAGTAGGGGCCGGACGCAATCGCCTCGCCAAGGGCTCCGGCGAACCTGCCCGCCGTCGACAACACGTCGGCCAGGTCGTACTTGCGCGCCTCGAGGACATCGCTGATGGTGTTCAGCTGGGTGAGCACCTTGTTGAGATTCGGGTTGTCGTCGATGAAGCCCTTGAGCTGCGCGGAGAACGCCCCAACGCGTTCGAGCAGCTGGCTGACCGCGTAGTAGCGCTCGTTGACCGCCCCCAACAGCGTCTTGGCGTTCACCAGCAGCTGGTTGATCTGCTCGCTGCGGTTGCCGAGCACGCCAGCGATCTTGTTCGCGTTGGCCAGCAGCGTCTTGATGTCCTCGTCGCGCTTGCCAATGGTGTCGGAGAAGCGCTTGACGCCATCGAGTGCAGCGCTCAGATGCGGTGAGGTCTGATCGATGGTCTCCGTCAACACGTTCAGCGACTGCTTCACCGTGTCTGTGTCCCAGCCCGAAGCCGCCTTGGTGAGGTCGAAGAAGGCGTCGTAGATCTGGTACGGCGTGGTGGTCTGGCCGAGTGGCAGAACTCCGTTGGCGTCCAACGGCTTCGAGCCGCGCGGTTCGATCTCCAGGTTCTTGCGGCCAAGGATCGTGTCAGTGCGGATGTTGGCCCGGCTCTCGCTGCCGATCTTCTGGCCGTTCAGCGAGTACCCGATGACCACCTTGTCGCCGTCGATGTCCATGGACTTCACTAGGCCGACGTCCACGCCCGCGATCTGGACCTTGTCGCCAGTGATGAGCCCACCGGTGTCGGTGAACTGCGCGTAGTACTTGGGCGTCGCGAAGATCATCGGCACGCTGGCGAAGCTCTGCCCGACACCGACGACCAGCAGCAGGATGAGAATGCCCATCATGCCGTTGTGGACCCGGTTCGACCCTTCCAGCGTCCTCATTGCGGCGTGCACCTTCCCGAGGGCTGCGACCAGATCTTGACCGTGCGGACGGGTCCGCCGGGCTGTAGTCCGTTCATTCGCAGCGTGACGTCGCAGGCATAGAAGTTGAAGAAGTCACCGTAGATGCCACCTGCACGGCCCAAGATCTTCAACGCGGTCGGCAGCTTGGTCAGGATGTCGTTCAGTTGATCCTTCTGGTCGATGAGGGGCTGCTGGATGACCTCGAGTTGGGTGACGGTCTTCTGCAGTAGCGGACGGTTGTCGCCGAGCAGGTCGGCGACCGAGCCCGCGGCGTCGCTGATGTCGGCAACCGACGTCGCGATCGGATCGGCGCGGTTCTTCAAGCTGGTAATCAGCTTCTCGAAGTTCTGCACGGTCTCGTCGAACTGCTGCTGGTGCTTGACCGTGGTGTCCAGCACGACGTTGAGGTTGCGGACCACCTCGCCGATGGCTTGGTCGCGATCGGCCAGCGTCGACGTGAGTTCGCCGGTCTGGTCGAGGATGTCGTTGATGGTGCCGCCCTGGCCCTGGAAGATCGTGATGATCGACTGGGCGATGTTGTTCACCTTGTCCGGATCGAGCGCACGGAACAGCGGCCGGAACCCGCCGATCAGCGCGTCCAGGTCGAGCGCGGGCTGGGTGCGTTCGATCGGGATGGTGCCACCGGCGGGCAGCCGCTTCTCGTCGTCGCCACGCTTGAGTTCGAGGTAGCGGTCACCGATCAGGTTCAGATACCGGACCGAGGCGGTGGTGCCCTGGAACAGCGGCAGCGACCGATCGATGGCGAAGTCGACCTTGGCCTTGGTCCCGCCGTCGATGAGCTCGACGTTCGAGACCTTGCCGACCTCGACGCCCGAGGCGCGGACGAACTGTCCGGCCCGAAGGCCGCTGGCGTTCTTGAAGATCGCCGTGTACCCGGTGGTGCGGTCGAACCGCAGCTGCCCGAACACCACGATGATGATCGCGGTGAACATGAGCAGCACCAAGGCGAAGGCGCCGAGCTTGATCGCTGTACCGGTAATCCTCATGGGTTGATCGTGTTCTCCCCGATTTGGCGTCCCCAGACGTATTCGATGGCGAGCGGCTGACCGAGTTCGAGGTGGTTGTAGGGAGCGACGCTGGCTCCGGTGTCCATCACGAGGTAGGGGCCAGGCCAGAGGTCACGGGTGACGGGTTGCCAGCAACCCGGCCGGCCCTCGGGGCCGCCGTGGGCGTTGACCCGCGGCAGGTTGTCGGGATACACGTACGGGTTGGGCGCACCGAGGACCTCGGAGTGGGTGCGCAGCGAATAGCCGTTGCCGCCGAGCGACGAGGCGATCTTGGGTTCGGCGTCGTGGAGGTTGCGGATGGTGCAGAACAGAGACGGGCTGTACTCGTCGAGCAGGGCGCTGGTCGTGACGAGATCGGCTGCGCCACGAACCAGGTACGGGCCGCCGCGTTCGAAGACGTCTCCGCCGGTGTTGCCGAACCCGACCGCGGACATCAACGCCTGGTCGAGATTGCCCCGTTCATCGTTGAGCGTGCGGGCCGTGGTGACGGCGTGCTCGAGCGAGTCGAAGAGGTTGGGCGCGGCGTCTGCGTACACCTCGGCGAGGTCGGCAAACCGCTGATTGTCCTGACGGATCCGCGGCATCAGCGGGTTGACGTCGGCCAGGATCGCGTTGCCGTTCTCGATCGACTGACCGAACCGGTCTCCCAGCCCGTCGAGTGCCTGCGCGGTGGCGGTGAGCGTCTGGTTGAGCTTGACGGGGTCGACTTTCTCCGCCACCGACACCACGGTCTCGAACAGCGTGTTGAACTCCGTCGTCACCGACGACACGTCGATCGTGTCGGCAGGTTTGATGCGCGCGGCCGAAGGATTCTTCGGCGAGCTGAACGCGACGTACTTGTTGCCGAATACCGTGGTCGCCTTGATCTCGGCGTCCACGTTCTGTGGGATCAGGTGGACGAACTTCTTGTCGACGTCAAGGATCACCTTGGCCTTGGGCACGCCACCGACGTCGACCGCCTCGACCGTGGCCACATGGCCGATCTCGACGCCGTTGTAGGTGACCTTCGACCCAGGGTCCATCGAAAGTCCCGACCGAGCCGAGAGCATCGTCAGCTTGTCGGGCGTTGCGAAGGTGCCGCGGAATTGGCCCCAGACGAGGGCGACGATGACGGCGACGATCACCAGCAGGACCAGACCCGCCAGCTTGTACGGCGGCGTCTTCGGTGTGTTGACCGGCAATTGCACCTGGCCCGGGGCGGTCATCGATTACACCGTGAGGTTGAAGTTGGCGTCGGTGCCGTAAAGCGCCAACGAAGCGAACAGGACGACCAGCACGATCGCGATCAGGGAGGCGCGCATCGACCGGCCAACGGCCTCGCCGACGCCGACCGGACCGCCACTGGCGTAGAAGCCGTAGTAGCAGTGATTGAGCATCACGATCACCGAGATGATGATCGCCTGCACGAACGACCAGGCCACGTCATCGGGTCGCAGGAACGTATTGAAGTAGTGCTCGTAGGTGCCGCTGGACTGTCCGTAGAACAGCGTGGTGGTCACCTGCGCGGCCACGAACGACATCAGGATCGCCATTGCGTACAGCGGGATGATCACGACGAAACCGGCCAGGATCCGGGTCGACACCAGGTACGAGATCGACTTGATGCCCATCACCTCGAGGGCGTCGATCTCCTCGCTGATCCGCATGGCGCCCAACTCCGCGGTCGCGCCGGCCCCGACCGTTGACGCCAACGCGATACCCGCCTGAACCGGGGCTGCGATGCGCACGTTGACCAGCGCGGCGAAGAACCCGGTGAATGCCTCGACACCGATGTTGCCCAGCGACGCGAATCCCTGGATGGCGATCAGCGAGCCACCCGAGAGGGTGACGAAACCAACGATGGCGACCGTGCCGCCGATGACGGCCATGGCGCCGGTGCCCATGCCGATCTCGGCGATCAGGCGCAGCATTTCCTTGCGGTAGTAGCGGAAGGCGTGCCCGATCGACCCGACCGCGGTGACGACGAACCAGGCGATGTGCCCGACGCTGTCGAGGAATCGCACCGGCGAGCCGACGAACTTCTCGCCACGGGCGACGGCCCTGGGGAACCGGGAGCGCAGAACGGTCGAAGTAGACATGTCAGTGCCCCGTTCCGAACCGCACACCAATGGTTGTCAGAATCACGTTGACCGCGAACAGCGCGATCACGCACAAGACCAGCGTCTCGTTGACCGCGGTCCCGACCCCCTTGGCGCCGCCCGACACGGTCAGCCCGCGGTAGCAGCCGACCAGGCCGGCGATCAGACCGAACGTCATGGCCTTGACGATCGAGATCAGCACCTCGGGCAGACCGGTGATCAATGTCAGCGTCGATACGTAAGCGCCTGCCGAGATGTTCTGCACGTACACCCCGAAGATGAAGCCGCCGACCAGACCGATGGTGATGACCGCGCCGTTGAGCAGCAACGCCACGAACGTCGAGGCGATCACTCGTGGGACGACCAGTCGGTGGATCGGATCGATGCCAAGCACTTCGAGAGCGTCGATCTCCTCGCGGATGGTCCTGGCGCCGATGTCGGCGCAGATCGCGGTCGACCCCGCGCCTGCCACCACGAGCACCGTGACCAATGGACCCAGCTGGGTCACCGCGCCGAGTGCCGCACCCGCCCCGGAGATGTCGGCTGCACCGAACTCCTTGAGCAGAATGTTCAGCGTGAAGATGATCAACACCGTCAGCGGGATCGACACCGCGAGGGTCGGCAGGAACGCCACCCGCATCAGGAACCAACCCTGAAGGATGAACTCCCGCCACTGGAAAGGCCGACGGAACAACGCCTTACCCGTCAGCACGCACATCTTGACGAAACCACCGACGGCCGTCAGACCAGGACGGACCTGGTCGCGGACGTAGTCGAAGATTCCTGGCGTCTGCGCTGTCACGAGGACCGCGCCCACGGGTCGTGGCGCGCCAGCAAATCCTGTCGCACGCCCCCTCCTCGCTGCTGTCCCATGTGTGTGATCGCGGTCTCCCTACTCGTCGGTAGTAAGGCGGACCACAGGACTGTACCCGATCCGATCGGAGCCCGGCACCGCATCGGCAGGATTGTGACCGCAACCGTTAGCAAACCCATCACCGCTGGTCAGCCCTCCGACGTTCCGACAGAAACCGTTGACGCAGAAGAACTTTCGCCTGCGTCAACGGAACTCGCCACGCGGAAGCGCGTTCTCAGTTCCGTCTTCAGCACCTTGCCTGCAGGGTTTCTTGGCAGCGCTTCGACGACTTCGAGCGCCTTCGGATGCTTGTAGCGGGCCAGCCGTTCGGTGAGGAATCCGTCGAGGTCGGCCAGCGTCAGTTCGGCCTGCCCGACCGCGCCGAGGGCGACGATCGCCACCGGGACCTCGCCCCATCGGTCATCCGGTCTGCCGATCACGGCCACTTCGGCGATCGCGGGGTGCCCTGCCAGCACGTTCTCCACCTCGGCGCAGTAGATGTTCTCGCCGCCGGAGATGATCATGTCCTTCTTGCGGTCGACCACCCAGACGTAACCCTCTTCGTCCTGGCGGACGAGGTCACCGGAGTGGAACCAGCCGCCGGCGAACGCCTCGGCGGTAGCCGTGGGGTTGTTCCAGTAGCCCGCCATCAATGTCGGTGCGCGGTACACGATCTCGCCGATCTGGCCGACGGGTACGTCGTTCATGTCCTCGTCGACGACCCTGGCTGCGACCGTCGGGATGACCTTGCCGACCGACCCGAGCTTGCGGATCGCATCCCCACTGAGCAGCATGCACGTCACCGGCGACATCTCGGTCTGACCGAATGCGGCGAAGATCTGCGCACCGGGGAACGTCTCGGCCATCTCGCGCAGCAGCGTGTCCGACGCAGGCGCCGCCCCCCAGGACAGCACCCGCAACCGGAGCTGCCGGGGGTTGGCCTTCTGCGCGGCGCACACCGCCTGCCACTGGGCGGGCACCAGGAAGATCGACGACACGCCCTCGGCCTCGAGCACGTCGAGCAATGCCCCTGGATCGAAGGCGCCGACCGGATACACCACGGTCGGCAGGCCGAGCAGGAGGCCGCTGATGATGTTGCCGATGCCCGCGATGTGGAACAGCGGGACGCCGACGAACCCGACGTCGCCGTTGATGTCGGGGCTGACCGTGAAGAGACTGGTCATCGCCTGCCCGGCGATGTTGTTGTGGGTCAGCACGGCGCCCTTGGGCCTGCCGGTGGTCCCCGAGGTGTACATGATCAGTGCGGGCGAATCGTTGGGGATGTCCACCGGTTCTGGCGGGCCCCCCGCCTCGGCCAGTAATTCGTCGTAGCCGAGGAGTCCGTCTTCGCTCGCGCCGCCTACGACGATCACGGTGGTCAGAATCGGGTCGATGGCGCGGACCGCCGTCGCCACACCGGCCAGCACCGGTTCGGTCACCACCACCCTGGCTTCGCAGTCGCCGACCAGGAACCCGATCTCGGGTGGCGTCATGCGGAAGTTGACGGGCACCGCGATGGCGCCGAGCAGGTTGGTGGCCAGGATGGTCTCGACGAACTCCGTGCGGTTCAACATCAGGATCAACACCCGATCGCCGAAGGCGACGCCACGCCGACTCAGCGCACTCGCCAGGGCGGTGACGCGGCCGTCCAGCTCACCCCATGTCGTGGTGCGGCCGAGGAACCGCAGTGCCGTGGCATCGGGCTGCATCAACGCGTGGCGCGCGAGCTGGTTCGTCCAGTTCTGTCTGCGGGCCAGGTACGGCTGCTCGACGGGTGACGGCGAAGCGGTCAACGGCTGATGCTCCCCTGGTCACGGCGCAGGTTGCGCGGCGTTGATATTTGATCAAACATGGTGTTGCCCCGGTCACAATATGGCCTCGGCCGCCCGGGGACAACCCCACGCCACGCACAGGAACAAAGCCAGGTCAATGACAGGACATGGCCAGGATGGACGGGGGACGGGACGCAGCCGTGAACGCACCCACCAAGCGGGTTCATCGCGAGCAATTAGCCGACGAGGTGGCCGCGCACCTGCGGGTTGGCATCATGTCCGGCACGCTGCGGCCGGGCACGTTCATCCGGCTCGACGAGACCGCCGCCGAACTCGGCGTCAGCATCACGCCGGTGCGCGAAGCCTTGCGCACGTTGCGCGGCGAGGGCATGGTGCGGCTCGAACCGCACCGGGGCCACATGGTTTCACCGTTGACGCGCGGTGACATCGAAGACATCTTCTGGCTGCAGGCCGCGATCGCCGGCCAGCTCGCCAGGACGGTTGCCGAGCGGATCACCGACGACGAGATCGACGAACTCGAGCGTCGCGCCGAAGCGGTGGCAGACGCCATCGCACATCGGCACGTCGACGACGTGGTCGGCGCCGAGGTCGCCTTCCACCGGGCGTTCAACCGATCCTCGGGGCGGATCAAGCTCGCCTGGTTCCTGCACCACGCGGCCCGCTACCTGCCGCCGCGCATCTTCGCCGACGACCCGCAGTGGGGCCAGGTCACGGTGGCCAGTCGCCACGAACTGATCGCGGCCCTGCGGCGCCGAGACGCCGACGAGGTCGTTCGACTGACCAACCGCCAATTCGCCGACGGCGCACGGAGACTCACTGCCCGCCTCGACGAGCTAGGATTGTGGTCGTAACCCGCTAAGAGGCAGCGCCGGATGCTAGCGCTTCGGCTCGTGACTTGAGGTTGCCCGCCAGGTGTTCAAGCGCGTCATTGACCATCTTCTTCACCATCGGCTGGGGCACCGGCATCGTCGTCTCGATGTCGAGGTCTACCGTCAGCAGCGCGGTCGGCCCCATGGCGACGACGGAGAACAGCTGCTCCTGCTTGGAGAACAGGTCGCCTTTCTGCATCACGGTCTGAATCTGGTTCTCACCAGGGTAGTAGACCGCCTGGATGTAGCTCATGTCGAAGCCCGACACGGCGGCGTCGAGGCGCAACTGGCTGGGGCGGCCGTCGTCGTAGCGCGCCAGCACCCAGACGCCCTTCACCTCTTCGTTCCATTGCGGATAGGACTCGAAGTCCGCGACGATCGCAATGATCGAATCGGCGGGGGCAGAAACCTCCAAGGTCTTGCTCACGATCGGCATCAGACGAGCATATCGACCGCCATCCTCGCGAACGGAGCCCAGTGAGACATCCCAAGAACACACCCCTGCGGGTGGCGATCCTCGACGACTACCAGAACGTCGCGCTGACGTCGGCGGACTGGTCACCCGTGGCGGCCCTTGCCGAGATCACCGTGTTCACCGACCACGTCTCCGATCCGGACGAACTGGTCGAGCGCCTCGCACCGTTCGACGCGATCATGGTGATGCGGGAGCGAACCCCGTTGCCACGCAACGTCATCGAGCGACTGCCCAGGCTGAGGATGATCGCATCGACCGGTGCGTTCAACGCGTCGATCGACATGGATGCGGCCGCTGACGCCGGCATCCACGTCACGCACACCACGGGCACGGTCGCGTCGACCGTCGAGTTGACCTGGGCGCTGATCCTCGGCGCATCACGCCATCTCGTCACAGAACGGCAGGCCGTGGCCGACGGCCGATGGCAGACGACCGTGGGGCGTGAACTGGATCGTCGTGTCCTCGGCGTCTTGGGTCTCGGCCGGATCGGTAGTCGGATCGCCAAGATCGGTGCGGCGTTCGGCATGGACGTGGTGGCGTGGAGTGCGAACCTGACCGCCGACGCCGCCGAGGCGGCCGGCGCCCGCTACCTGCCGCGTGATGAGTTCTTCGCCATCGCTGACGTCATCTCCATTCATCTGAAGCTCAGCGAACGCTCCCGCGGTCTGGTCGGGGCCGCCGAACTCTCTGCGATGAAAGAGACTGCCCTGCTGGTCAACACGTCGCGCGGGCCGATCGTCGACGAGGCGGCGCTGATCGACGCGCTTCGATCCCGGTCCATCGCAGGTGCCGCACTCGACGTGTTCGACGTCGAACCGCTGCCCGCCGGCCATCCGCTGCGCACCCTCGAAAACGTGCTCGCGACGCCGCACATCGGATACGTCGCCGACCGCCCCTACCGGCTGTTCCACCGTGACGCCGCCGGTGCCATCGCCGAATGGCTGGAGCGCCCCTAACGCGCTATTCGACGACTGCCGGTTCCAGCAGCGCGCGGATGGCTTCGGGTATGGGTACCGGTCTGCGGGTCGACCTGTCCACGTAGACGTGCACCCAGTGGCCAACCGCCGCAACGGGCACCGCCACGTCGGGCTCCGCCGACGCGAACACCGCAAGGCGGTAGGTGACGCTGCTCGTCCCGAGCCGCGTCACCGCGAGCCCGACGACCAGCGGGTCGGGGAACTTCAGCTCGGCGAAGTAGCGGCATCCGGACTCGGCGACCACGCCCAGCCACGGGGCGGTGACCGGGTCGATGTCGGTGCTGGTGTTGATCCAGGCGTTGATCGCGGTGTCGAACAGCGCGTAGTACACCGCGTTGTTCAGGTGGCCGAACATGTCGTTGTCCGTCCAGCGCGTGTGCACCGGCCAATGCACCGGGAAGTCGCTGGACGTCAGATCTCTTTCGGCACCCGTCATCGCCGCATCATTTCAGGCACGGCAGTCTGGTGGTCATGAAGATCCGCGGAGCCGTCCTCGAACGGATCGGCGCACCCCGCCGCTACGCCGAGTCGAAGCCACTGACCGTCGCCGATCTCGAACTTGCGCCGCCGGGGGACGACGAGTTACTCGTCCGCATCGAGGCGGCGGGGCTGTGTCACTCGGATCTGTCCGTGGTCGACGGCAACCGGGCGCGGCCGGTGCCGATGTTGCTCGGCCACGAAGCGGCGGGAATCGTCGAACAGGCGGGTGCCAACGCATCGGAGTTCGCCGTCGGGCAGCGCGTGGTGTTGACCTTCCTGCCGCGCTGTGGGCACTGCACTGCCTGTGCGACCGACGGGCTCGCGCCGTGCATACCGGGCAGCGCCGCCAACGCGGCGGGCACACTGCTCGACGGTGACGTCCGGCTGGACCGTGACGGCGCACGCGTGCTGCACCACCTCGGGGTGTCCGCGTTCGCCACACACGCCGTCGTCGACCGCCGCTCGGTGGTGCCGGTCGATGCGAACGTGCCGCCAGTGGTGGCGTCGCTCCTTGGGTGCGCAGTGCTGACCGGTGGGGGCGCCGTGCTCAATGCAGGGCAGCCCAAGCCCGGACAGACCGTCGCCGTCGTCGGCATGGGCGGAGTGGGTACGGCGGCGATGCTGACCGCACTGGCGCACGACGACATCCGCGTCGTCGCCGTCGACACCCTGCCCGCGAAGCTCGACCGGGCGAGGGAACTCGGCGCACACGCGGCCCACACCCCGGATCAGGTCGGCGACCTCAAGGCCGAGGTGGTGATCGAGGCGGTCGGGCACCCGGCCGCACTGGAAACCGCGCTCGGGATCACCG
>Ga0193716_1000998_pt1 | contig 16801 bp, 14 predicted proteins | sample U2c1metaG_FD_145901 | JGI IMG/M metagenome (GOLD analysis project Ga0193716, IMG submission 145901) | Soil microbial communities from a riparian zone of the East river system, Colorado, United States - U2c1 | ecosystem: Environmental > Terrestrial > Soil > Riparian zone | place: USA: East River...
TAAAACAAGCCGGTCCCTCGTCTTGACTTGGGCCGGAGCCGTCGCTATCGTCAAGGGACGTGCCCCGCGAAACGGCCACAAAGCAGCGCATGCCACTATTCGGCACCTCTGCCGTTCACATGACCAAATTTGCCTATCGCCGCCGCGCGGGGAGTGCCGCTGCCCGTCGCCGCGCACCAGCGCCTTCCCGCACCAGCTGATCTCCCATGAGCCGCCTCGATACAAAACAACGCTGGACACTGGCTGCGGGCGGAATCTGTCTTACCTTTCTTTTGGCCACGGTGTTCACCTTTGGCTCGCTCGACGTCCCCTTCCAGCCCAAAAATTGGCGCGACGCTCTCACCCTTTATGCCGTATCCAGTTTCATCACCGCTGCTCTTCTGGTATTCGGTCTCATCCTCATGCGCACGATGCTCCGCTTGTGGGCCGAGCGCAGCAAAGAACAACTCGGTGCGCGTTTCAAATCCAAGATGGTTCTCGGCGCCATGGCCATCTCGCTGCTCCCCATTGTCTTTATGTTCTTTGTCAGCTACTCGCTTCTGAATCGCACTCTTGGCCGCTGGTTTCCGCGGCCCCTGGAGATCGCCTCGGAACAAACCCAAATCATGCTCAACGATTTCGGGCGGGGCCAGATCCCCCGGCTCACCGCTCTCGCAGCGGAGGCTCAAATTCGCTCCGGCAAAGCTCCCGATAAATTTGTCAACGCGGCCATCAGCTTGGGCGCCGATGCCGCATGGCTCCTCGACCGGCAAGGCAATGTCACGGGCGGAGGAATTTTGTGCCCCGACAAGCCAGACGAGCGACCGAATCCGCCTTGCGTCGCAAGCGGCGTTCGCGGCGCTCCGCTGCGCGTAATGCCCAGCGGCATTGAACTATGGCAAGCCGAGCACCATCTGTACTTCGCGGCTCGGGTGCCCGCGGCCGGCCTCGGACCAGCCGTAGCGCAGGTGGTCGTCGGCTATCGCACCAATCCCAACTTCCTCGACCGCTTTAATCTGATCGAGCAGCAAACGGCCGAATACAACGCCCAAAAACAGAATCTCCGCGCCCTCAAGCGCCAGATGCTTTTGATTCTCCTTTTCTTTACCGTCCTGCTGCTGTTCTCCGTCACCTGGGTTGCGCTGTTTCTCGCCAAACAGGTCACCGTCCCGATCCAGGCCCTGGCCGAAGGCACCCGCGAAATTTCCGGCGGCAACTTCGAATACCAGGTTCCCGAGCAAGCCCACGATGAACTCGGTATGCTCGTGCGTTCCTTCAATACCATGACCCGGCAGCTGCGCGACAACCGCTCGCAAATCGACCAGTTCACGCGCAATCTGCAACAAGCTGTCCAGGAACTGGAACGCCGCCGCCAGCTCATGGAAACCGTTCTGGAAAACGTTCCCACCGGCGTCATCTCGCTCGATTCCCAAGGCGCCATCCTGCGTTCCAACACCGCCGTCACGCACATGTTCAGCGCCAATCCGCCAACCGTGGAAGAACTTCTCGGCGCGGAAGCGTATCGCACAATCCAGTACCTCATGCGCCGCTCGCTGCGCACGGGCGTCGTCTCCCGCGAAATTGAAACAGTGGTTGCCGGCCGCGTTATGCATCTCGCCGTCACGGTCAGTTCCCTCGGCCCGCGCCGCGCCAACGCCGGCTTTGTCCTGGTTCTCGATGACCTTACGGAAATGTTGCGCGCCCAAAAGCTGGCCGCCTGGCAGGAAGTCGCTCGCCGCATCGCTCACGAAATCAAGAACCCGCTCACCCCTATCCAGCTATCCTCACAACGCCTCTCGCGTTTTCTCGACCGGCGCGATTCCTCGGAAACACAAAATCCTCGCGATCCGGAATTAACCAGTCTCGTGCAGGAGTGCGCCCGCCTTATCGAACGCGAAGTTTCCACTCTCGCGGGTCTGGTAAACGAATTTTCGCAATTCGTCCGCTTCCCCACTGCCAAGCTGGCTTCCAGCGATGCCAACTCCGTCGTCCAGGGGGCGGTTGAAGTTTTCTCCGGCCGCCTCGATGGCATCACCCTAAAATCGGTCCTGGCGGAAAATCTCCCCCTCATTCGCGCCGACGAAGGCCTCCTGCGCAGCGTCATCGTCAACCTCATCGACAATGCCGCCGAAGCACTTGAGAACGCGGCGCTCCGCGAAATCCTGGTCTCCACTTGCAATCATCCCGAATCAGAAACCGTGGAAATTTCCGTCGCCGATACCGGCCACGGCATCTCCCCGCAAGACAAAGACAAACTCTTTCTTCCCTACTTCTCGACCAAAGACCGCGGCACCGGCCTCGGCCTGGCCATCGCCGCTCGCATCGTCGCCGAACACGGCGGCACCATCCACGTCGAAGATAATCACCCGGCCGGCTCGCGCTTCCTTGTGGAGTTGCCGGCGCTCATCGAAGTCCCCGCTCTTGATCCCATCCCGCACTAAGAGTCGCCGTAGTCCGATTCCTGTGGCCCTGGCCAGCTGAGGCCTACGTCTTCCGGGCCGCGGCGAAAATCTCCACCAGCCGCGCGGCAATCATTTTTTCTTCCCCGTCCTTCAACTGCCAGACGGCAAACCCAAAACTATTCGGGTCGCGAGCCCGTCCGTGACGTTCGCTGTGATGCTCCTCGGCCTTGGCATTCGGATCCCTGCCGCGCATCCCGCTGGCAGCTGCCCCCATACTCCCGATTCCAATCGGCCGCGTGTCCGCCAGCTTCTGCATCACCTCCGCCCCGGTCAGCGTCAGCTTCAGCGGATCGATCTGCCAGCTGTACCGCGGCGTAACATTGCCGAGGGCCTGCGGATTGAATTCCCGCGGCAGGGCTGTCACTCCAAACTTCCGCACCGCGTCGGTAATCACCTGCGCGCGCGCATCGTAGTTCCGCAGAATCGCGTCATAATCCTGATTCACAAAAATTTCCAGGGCCTTCAGCAACCCGAAAATCGTTTCCTTCCCCACCTTGCAGCACCGTCCGATGCGATCTTCCTGCGGACTCATGTTCATCAGCGAGTAGCGAATCAAATCTTCTTTGCCAATCAACACGCCCGACGCCTGCGGCCCGCAAATATCTTTCCCGCCGCTGAACGTCACCATATCGAACCCCATCGCCGGATATTCCCACAACCGTTCTTTCGGCGGCACGTCGGCCGACGCGTCGTTGAACGTGTAGATGTTGTGCGCCCTGGCAATCTCCACGGTCTCCGCTCCGCTCACTTTCCCCTTGTCCGACAGAATATTCGTAAAGTGAATGGCCACGGTCTTCGGATTAATCGCCCGAATCATCTCTTCGCGCGTCTCGACCTCCACCAGCTTCGCTCCGGTTTGCCGAATCTGATGGTCAAACGGATACCGGTGGCTCTTCTGAATAATTACTTCGTTGCGCGGAAACTCGGCGACGTCCGGAATCGCGCGCATGCGCGGCTCGAGATCCTCGGTCATCATTGCGGCGTAACCCACGACCATCGCCGCCGCCGCACCAGCCGTCACCAGCCCGGTATACCCGGCCGGCGACTTGCACAATTTTGCAATAAATTTCCCTGCCGCAATCTCCAGTTCATCGATCAAAACAAAATGTTCATTCCCGCGGCGAATCAGCTCCATCACTTCCGGTTTCATCACCGATCCGCCAATCACCGTCAGCGTCCCGTTAATGTTCACCAGCGGCGTCACCCCCAACTCCGCGTAAATGTCGCCCGTCGACCCCAGCCCGGACGGAATCGCGACAATCGCATTCCCGTCCAGACCCCGCGCCGGCCCCTTCCGCTTTCCGAAAATCCCGGCGGCTTCAAGCCGGTCGCTCGCCAGCAGTCCTCCGCTCAGCGTCCCGAGCGCCGCCAAAAATGACCGCCTGCTCCACGCAAATTTCAAATTCATCGCCAGTTTCCTTTCTCCGTCACCAGACTATTTCTTCGCCGTTGCACGGCCGCCGGCACTTCGGCTGCAAAATTATTTTCCCGCCGCCGGGCTCCCCGCGTCCAGAACCCGCGCGCTGCCAACCATTTCAATCAAGGAATCCCCCGGGATCCATTCCACCGCCATGCACGCCCGCGAGGGCGCCTTCCCGGTGGAAAAATAGGTCCCGTAGATTTTGTTGAGCGCATCGTACTGCGCCTTGTGCGCCTCAAAACGCGCCTTCCCCGTCGGCGTCACCACTCCCTCGGCCAGCGGCAAGCACAAAAACACCTGCAAATGAATGATGCTGTCCATCGAACAGCCGGCCCGCTCGACCGACCGCTTGAGCGCATCCATGGTCCGCGTCACATGCTTCTCAAACGCGTCCGTCACCAGTACATGATCATCCTTGGGATACCCGTCATTGGACCCGGTCCCCGAGAAATAATAGATCCCGTTGTGCACCCGGCTGCTCCCGCCCGGCCGCCGCGTGGCATCCTCCCGCCCCGGCCCCTGGCCTGCCGGCGGAGGAGTGCCGTCGGCCTGCTCTGCAAATAGTTTCGGCGCTCCGGTCACCACAGCCACCATCGTCGCCAGCCTGCCAAAAAATCCCCTTCGCGTATCACCCGCCATAAATCGCTCCTCTCGCCGTCCCGGGCTGCTCCGGCGTCCCGCAGAGAAAAACAATCGCAACCCGGAATGCGCTCTCCAGAATTCTCTTGGGGCCTCGGCGGATTATGCCACATCATCCGATTCCGTCCGGCCCCATTTCTCGTGCCACCACTTTGCCTCTTCCGCCCCAATGCGTTAACTTGGAATCCGCCAAACTGTCTATGCCACCGCACCCGCACATCCTGATCGTTGACGACGAAGCCGGCATTCGCGAATCCCTCTCCTCCATCCTCCGGGACGAAGGCTACCTCGTCGATTCCGCCGGATCGGCCGAAGAAGCGATCGATCGCGCCGCCCACGGCGATTTTGAAGTTGTGCTCCTCGACGTGTGGCTGCCGGGCATCGACGGTCTGGAAGCTCTCAGCCGCCTGCAAGCCCTGCCCCACCCTCCGGCGATCATCATGATCTCGGGCCACGGCACGATTGAGACCGCCGTCCGCGCCACCAAACTCGGCGCCTTTGACTTCATCGAAAAGCCGCTCTCCCTCGACAAAATTATCGTTCTCGTGCGCAACGCCATCCAGCAGCGGCGCCTGGAAGAAGAAAATCTCCGCCTTCGCGGCGAACTCGGCCATCGCTACCAGGTCATCGGCGACAGCGTCCCCATGAAGGCCATGCGCCAGCAGATCGCTGTCACTGCGCCGACCAACGGCCGCGTCCTGATCTACGGAGAAAGCGGCACCGGCAAAGAACTTGTCGCGCGCGCGCTGCATGCCGCGAGTCTCCGCAGCAAAGCCACGTTTGTTGAAGTGAATTGCGCCGCCATTCCCGAAGAGCTCATTGAGTCGGAAATGTTCGGTCACGTAAAAGGAAGTTTTACCGGCGCCTCGGAAGACAAAATTGGAAAGTTTCAGATGGCCGACGGCGGCACTCTGTTCCTTGACGAAATCGGCGACATGAGTCTGCGCACGCAATCCAAGGTGTTGCGCGTCCTCGAAGAACAGCGTTTTGAGCCGGTAGGCTCCAATCAAACCGCCAGCGTCGACGTCCGCGTGATCGCCGCCACCAATAAAAACCTCGAGGACGAAATCGTCCGGGGGGCCTTCCGCCAGGATCTTTTCTACCGCTTGAACGTAATTCCCTTCTTTGTTCCGCCCCTGCGCGACCGCAAGGAAGACATTCCCACCATTTCAAGATATTTCCTGAACGAATTCAGCGCTGAATACGGCAAGAAAACCCGCGAACTCAGCGATGCCGCCATCGAGATTCTGCTTCGCTATCCCTGGCCCGGAAACGTCCGCGAGCTGCGCAACCTGGTGGAGCGCCTGGTCATTGTCTGCCCGCAGGCGCGCATCGAACCGCATCACCTGCCGCCTGAACTTTTTCGCGGGGCCTCGGAAAGTCCGCAGCAACCGTACTCCACGCTGCACGAAGCGCGCAGCGCCTACGAACGGGAATTCATCCTGCGCAAACTCCAGGAAAACCGCTGGAACATGACGCAAACGGCCTCCTCGCTCGGCCTTGAACGCAGCCATCTCTACCGAAAAATGAAAGCCCTGGGCATCGCTTCCCCCGACTAGGGCCGCGCCCGCTATCAGCGTCACGCTGAAAGCCGCGGTCGGCAGGTCCAAGAGACCCTGCAAATACTCCGCAAATACACGGTACGGTAACGTACCTTTCGTGTAGAATGCCCGCAACTTGTACTCGCCTTTGCTGATCCTTAAGGACTGGCGGCTGTCCTTGGGGTGGGCCCTACCGCGGTGCCTCACGCTCGGCACTTCTCCCTGTCTCGCATCATGCCCGGTGTCCGTGCCGGAGCCTAGAGAGAGTTATGGACGGAGCCCTGTCATGAGACCCCTTCGCTCGCTGGTGTTTCTCTTTTTGTCTTTCACTTCGTGTGCGGTGGCGCAAGAAACGGCGCTGCTCGAGCCGCCCAAGGCGAATCTGGTCGCGCCGGCGCGCCCCCCGTTTACCGCCGGACGGATTTCACCGCTCGCGCAGTCGCGCTTGCTATTTCCGCACAACTGGATTCGCGGCTACACCGACTTTGAGGTGGCGCCCTCGCACAACGAACCAGACCTCGGCCGCTGCGCTTTTCCGCAGCCGGCCGCTTCCGGAGGAATCAATTCAACATGCACGGCCTACGCCCGCTGGATGATCAGTGGCTACGTCGAAATGCAACCGTTTGGGCGCACCCTCGCCCGTCATATTTTCCTATTTTTTCAACCGCGAGTTTCTCTCGGGAGAAATATCCCGCAGATGAGCTATCTCGGCTCGATGGAGCCCATCGCGTTTGAGCGGTCGATCGGCATCGGCATTCAGCTGACGCGTAATCTGCAGTTGCGGACAACGCAGCATCAAGTGGACTATCTCGGCCGCTACGCCAAATCGCTCGGTCCAGCGGACTTGGGAACCACCGGGCCCTACGGCTTGTACGCCACAGTCGGAGTGCGTTGGTCGTTCGGCGGCTACGCGCAGGCGGGCAACCCGCAGTAGTCCGGTGCGAGGTCTCCCGCACCCCGGAAAGGATCCCGGCTGCAGCTCCCCTATTCTTCGAGGTCGCCTTCGTCTTTTTTGTGTTTTTCGCCGAGTTCTTCGAGCTGAAAGTGCCAGTCGAGTTCGCGGACTTTTTGCGGGTTTTCGCGCCAGTCGGGAGCGACCTTCACGAACAAACCGAGATAAACTTTTGTACCGGTAATCTTTTCCAGTTCTTTCCGCGCTTCGGTCCCAATCTTTTTGAGCACTTCCCCTTTGTGCCCGATCAGAATTTTTTTCTGCGAATCTCTCTCCACATTCAGCACGGCTTCAATGCGGGTCAGGGTCGGCAACTCCTCGTACTTCTCAACAATCACCGCCAGCGCGTAAGGGACTTCGTGATACATCACCTGAATGGCCTTCTCGCGCACAATCTCAGCGGCAAGAAATCTCTCCGGCTGATCGGTCACCTGGTCCAGAGGAAAGTACGCCTCGCCTTCCGGCAACTCCTTCAGGATGGCGGCCTGCAGTTCGTCGAGGCCTCCGCCCTTTAGAGCGGAAATGGGAACGATAGCGGCAAACTCATAGGCTTCATTGAACGCTTCAATTAGCGGCAGCAGCTTCTGTTTCGGCAGGCGATCCACTTTGTTCAGGGCCAGAATGGTTTTGCCCTCAAACCGCTGTGCGCGATCGAGAAGCAAGGGATCCGCGTGCGGATGGGTTCGGCTCGCGTCCACCATGAGCAGCAAAACATCGATGCCTTCAACCGCCGCAGAGACCTCCCGCATCATCTGCCTGCCCAGCGCGGTTTCCGGATCATGCAATCCCGGCGTGTCGATAAAGACCATTTGTCCGGCGGGCGTCGTCACAATCCCTTGAATCCGGTTGCGGGTGGTCTGCGGCTTGGCCGTCACAATGGCGATCTTCTGCCCCACCAGCTGGTTAACGAGCGTTGATTTCCCGGCGTTGGGCCGCCCCACAATGGCGACAAATCCGGATTTAAATTCCTTGGCCAATCTCATTCACCTCAAGCCGCGTTCTTCGTGCGTATGTGGATGGTATCGCGTAATGGAACGAATACCCAGACGTCGGCGCTTAGGGCGCGGTGGCCTCTAGCTCGTGCTTCCGGATGCGCACCCGCAAGACTTTTCGCTGATTGGCTTCCAGTACTTCGAAGCGAAATCCTTCGAGGTCGACCACGTCGCCTGGCGCGGGCACCTTGCCGGAAACGTGACTCAGCAGTCCGGCAACGGTGGTTACGGCTTCATCCGACTTGTCTCCGAATTTCACGCCAAGATACGTTTCCACGTCGCCGATGGCCGTGCTTCCCCGGAGCACCAGTCCCCCGCCCGATTCCCGAATCACATCCGGAGCCGGCTGCTTGTCGTTGTAGCCGCTTTCTCCCACAATTTCTTCCACCAAATCTTCGATAGTCACAAGGCCCGCAACGGTTCCGTGTTCATCAATCACGACGGCCAGGGGCTGGTTTTTCTGTCTCATTTCTCGCAGCAAATCGGATCCGGCCTTGGTCTCGGGCATGAACAAGACCGGCCTTACCAGTTCGCCTACTTGGCGTTTCGGCAGGTCCGTGTCGGCTATGTGCAGAAGGTCCTGCGCGTAGACCACGCCGACGATATCGTCAAGCGACCGTCCGTAAACAGGCATCCGGGAAAATTGTGTTTCTACAAATTTCGCGTGCAGTTCCTCCAAGGTGGACTCGGCCGGAACCGCAACGATATCGGGCCTCGGCGTCATAACCTCGCGCACCCGCTTGTCGCTGAACTCCACCACCTGTTCAATCAGATCCGCCTGCTCCGGTTCAATGATCCCTTCTTCTTCGGCGGCTTCGACCAGCGCTTCGATACCCTCTTCGGTGCGCTGTTCTTCGGTGATATCCGCTTCGTGCTCTGAAATACGCGCGAGCGACTCGGCGGCCTCCAGAAATACCCTGATCGGCCAGCCGATCCACATCGCCACCCGAATCAGCGGCAGCAACGGCAGCAGCCAGCGCCCGGTCGTGCGATACAGGAGAATATCGGGGATGAAATGCATCAGAATGACCACTTCCAGCGCCAGGAATACGCAAAACTCGGTAAAAGATTCCCACGTGCCCGGCACAAAATAGACGACCCCGCGCGTCGTCTCCAGTACCAGAAAAGCCAGCCAGAAATGTCCGAGAATTCGAAAGGCGCGTCCGCCGCTGCGCCGGTTGATCCGCAGCTTCGGCTCGATCTCGGCTTCAAAAATATCCAAATGCTCGTGAACGCGCCCGGTCGTCATGCGTCCCAGTTCGCGGTAGATCAGGGCCAGGTAGGAAAAGATGGGTAACCCTAAAGCGAGAATCACCACACCCAGAGCATAGAGCCATCTAAGGTTTGTCACTGTAGTCCAAGCCGTTGCCGGAATCGGGTTTCGACTCGATCCATTTCGCCGTCATCCGCTTCGTGATCGTATCCCAAGAGGTGCAACACCCCGTGGAGAATCAATATCCGCATTTCGCCAATGAAGGATCTGCCGTGCTTTCTAGCATACCGCCGGGCTGTGGCCGGGGAAATAGCAATGTCTCCGAGCGGCTCGCGCTTCCCTTCCGCCGGCAATCGACGCGAGCTTCGCCCGCGGGTGCGCCGTCTTTCGGCAGGAAAGGAAAGTACGTCGGTCGGCTGGTTCCGTTTTCGGTAAACTCTGTTCAGCCGCCGGATTTCCGCATCGCTGACCAAGCGCACCGTCAGGTCCGCATTCGCCAGTCGCAGTTCCCGCCGCGCACGGGCTAAAAACTGGCGGAGAGCCCGCAAATCCACTTTCACAGTGTTCTGGCGATTCTGCACCGCAGCGCGGTCGCGTGGCGTGAGGTTCATCCTTCTGGTGGCTTCGCACTCCGCTCCGGCCCGGTGTCCCGCGGGGTTTCCTTGGCCAGCGTAGCGGCGCGTCCGTTGGCGGCGTTTCCGCTGCGCTGTGGATGCGCTACATCGTATTCTTCATACGCACGGATGATCTGCTGTACCAGGTTGTGTCGGACAACGTCCTTCTCGCCAAATTGCAGGACGCCAATTCCGTCGATCTTGCCGCAGACCTCGAGCGCTTCAATCAAGCCGGATTTTTTTCCAATTGGCAGATCGATCTGGGTCACGTCGCCCGTGATGACCGCCTTGGAATTAAATCCCAGGCGCGTGAGAAACATTTTCATCTGCTCGCTGGTCGTATTTTGCGCTTCATCCAAAATCACAAACGAATCATTCAGCGTGCGGCCGCGCATGAAAGCCAGCGGCGCGACTTCGATGATGCTCTTTAGGATAAAGCTGTCCAGCTTGTCGGCATCGAGCATGTCGTACAAGGCGTCGTACAGCGGCCTCATATAAGGATCGATTTTTTGCTGTAGCGTGCCCGGCAAAAAACCCAGACGTTCGCCCGCTTCCACCGCCGGGCGCGCCAAAATAATGCGATTCACCTGCTTCGTCAGCAGGGCGCTGACGGCCATAGCCACGGCGATATAGGTTTTGCCGGTGCCGCCGGGTCCGATGCCAAACATCATGTCGTGCTTTTCAATCTCTTCCATGTAGCGCCGCTGGCTGGCGTTTTTCGGCGTGACCTGCTTTTTCCCGAACGAGCGGGCGCGGCCCGGTTCAAACATGCCGCGCGGCGACTCATGCGGTTCATCCATTGCCACGCGAATCAGCGATTTCACTTCGGCCGCAGTAAGCGAGCGCCCGTGCCGCGTGAGATGGTTGTATTCCTCCACGATCTTCACGGCCTGGTCGACGTTCTCCTGCACGCCTTCAATCGTCAGGCGCGCATCATTCAAGTGCGTGCGGATATGCAAAGCCTCTTCGAGCAAACGCACGTTTTCATCGAGCGTTCCGAAGAAAGGCTCAATCTGTCCGGTGATGTGTACGGTACGTCTCATCCAATGCGAAGGTTTGCCTGTTACAGGAACTGGGTGGCCGATGGGATTCCTCCCCACACACGTGTGACTGGAACAGTGAACGAAGAACTAAATACACCCTACCCGACCACCGCCGCTCGGTCAAGTAAACGGACACAGGCGGAGCTCATCTGGAAATCCTCCCGGCCGTCCCCTGCGGCCCTGCTCCCCAGAAACGGCCAACTTATCTCTTGTTTTTCAGGGCCGCCTGGATCGCTTGCTCGGCCAAAGGAGCCATGATGGCGTACCCCGCGCGGTTGGGATGAAGTCCATCCTCGCTGAGTTCCCGTTTGAGCATCCCTTTGCCGTCCACCATCTCTGAAAAATAATCCAGGTACAACAGGCGATGGTCCGCCGCGTACTTCTTGATCCATTCATTGAGCGCGAGAATCTTTTCCGGCGAGCGGTCCACCGTTGCGTCCCACGCCGTGCCATCGGCGCTGTGCCCATAGCTGCTGACGGGCAGGATCGATGCCAGCACCACTTTGATTCCATTCACGCGCGCTAGCTCCGCCATCGAGGCCAGATTGGCTTCCGTCTCCCCGATGGTCATCGGTCCGGTATTTCCCGCGATGTCGTTGGTGCCCGCCAAAATCACCACAATCCTGGGCGACAAGGCAATGACATCGGGGCGAAACCGCACCAGCATTTGCGGCGTGGTCTGACCGCCAATCCCGCGGCCGAGGTACGGCTTACCGAGGAAAAATCCGCCCGACTGCGGCGACTTCGCCCACAAATCGGTTATCGAATCGCCCATGAAGACAACTCGCAGCTCGTCTTTTGCGGGCGCTGCGACCGTAGTGTTGGCTTCGCGATAGCGCTCGAGATTCGGCCAATCCTCGAGTTGCGTTTTAGCACGGGCCAGCCGCGCCCGCAGGTCTTCGAGTTGCGGGCTGTCGGCGGAACTGCTGGTCTGCGCCTGCGCCGTTACCAGCGAGTGCGCCACAACGATTGCCAGAAGCGCTGCGCTGCGGCCAATTGCAAATTTGCTCAGTTTCATTTTTCCAATTCCTCTTTCGCGCAAATATCCAATGAATCCGCACCTTATACCCGCGGCCGGAAAACTTCAACCGGACGGGCTCCGTTTCCACCCCGTCCGTCGCGTGTCGAATCCGTAACCTGCACTCTGGTACGGAAGCTCTATGGACCTAGTCATTCCGTAACGCGAATATGGAACTCGTAACGAACATAAGAATTCTAAAAATTTGTTTCGGGGATTGGGAGAGGGTCAACATGACACGGAAATGGATGTTGTTGGGGGCAGTCGCCAGCCTAGCTCTGGCACCAGCGTCGCCCGCAGAAGATCTCGGCAAGTCGGCAGAGCCGGTGGCTCCTGCCAGCGTTACCGGAACCATTACCTGCCACGGCATCTCCAGTGTTCTGATGACCGCCGATCAGGAGCAATCGCTGCCCTTAAAAGTCGTGAGCAAACTGGGCTGTGGCGACGAAGTCACAGTGCTTTCTGACGCCGAAGGTTACACCATCAACATTCGAACCGCCGATGGCCGCACCGGCTACGTGGCGCATATGTTCTTGGCCCTAGAGGAAGCAGGGACCCGGAAAGTTGCCGCTCTCGCTCCGCAAAACGCCCAGATTGAAAATGGCGTGGTTCGTTGGCGGTCGGGCACGGTCGGCAGCGAACAATTTACCGGCGATGGTCTGCTGGTGGAATCCTTGACGGCCAATGGCGTCACGGTGCAGGTCTCGCTCGAGGACACGGGTTGGAAATTCCGCGCCAATGTCGCGGTGGCCAATGAAAGCCAGTCCGCTTTGTTTGTTCAACCCAAGCGACTCGCCCTCGAACAACATCTGCCGGTTTTCAAATCTCTGGCCTATCAGGATGCCGCTCATATGGCCGCGGCGGCCAATCACGAAATTCTGCGTACGAGCGCGTCGGCTGGGCCCGCGTTTGTCGCTCACAGTCAGCGTACTTCTTCAGCTGATGCCGGCGCTTACACCGTCTCCTCCTACAAGGTGCCCGTATATTCCTCTTCGCCGAACTATCTGGCACAGCATCAGGCGGCCGAAGAACAAGCCCGCACCAACAGCCAGGGCACGTTTGCCAACTCCGCTCGCGAAATCAAAGCGATCAGCCTGCACGAGTCCACGATTAAGCCGGGGCAAAAGCTGGCTGGGGCGGTCTGGTTTGAGCGCGAAGCCAAAGCGCAGCAGCTTTTGCTGCGGGTGCCGGTTGGCGAGGTGATTTACGAATTCCCGCTTTCCTTCAGCGACAACAAATAAGCAACCCGCAAAGGACGGAACCGGCTTTCTGAATTCCCCCTCAGAAAGCCGGTTCTGTTTTCCCCGCGCGCTCACAACCGATTTTGGCCGGTCCTAATCTGCAGGCACGGCGCGGGTCCTTGCCCATTCGCGGATGCGGTCGACGTCTTCCGATCGCGTCACACTGAGCGGGCGGGTTACTGCAATTTCCGCTACCAGAATTTCCGTGGAAAGCTGCTGTTTCGTTTCAAATGCCGTATACAGCCCTGCGACAATCACCTGCTCAATCTCCGCCCCGCTAAATCCTTCGCTCGCCTGAGCCAGTGACGGCAAATCAAATGTCGCTGCGTCGCGCGCGCGTTTGCCTAAGTGCAAGGCGAAAAGTGCCGTGCGCGCCTCCGCTTTTGGCAAATCGACAAAAAATATTTCATCAAATCGCCCTTTGCGCAGCATCTCGGGAGGCAGCAGAGAAATGTTGTTGGACGTAGCCGCCAGAAAAACGCCGCTTTCTCGATCCTGCATCCAAGTCAGCAGCGTTGCCACCAGCCGCTGGGACAATCCCGCGTCGGCATCGCCGCTCGATCCTGCCGACGCAAACGCCTTCTCAATTTCGTCGATCCATAAAACCATTGGCGACAACTTCTGCGCGAGTTCCAGAGCCTTGTCCAGCCGCTTCTCGCTTTCTCCCACGAACTTGTCGTACAACGCGCCGGCATCCAAGCGCGCTAGCTCAAATCCCCATTCTCCGGCGATCGCTCGCGCCGCAAGACTCTTTCCGCAGCCCTGGACTCCGGTAATCAGCACTCCTTTGGGCGGTTCCAGTCCAAAGCTTCGTCCTTCCGGTGTCAAAGCGCTTTTTCGTTTGGCAATCCACTTTCGCAGCCGATCGAGTCCCGCCACGTCCCGGAACGAGGAATCTCGCCGCACGGTCTCGAGCAGCCCCGCACTCCGCAACAACTGCCGCTTGGCATCGACCACATCGTCGAGTAGTCCGCGATCGATCCGTCTTCGTTCGAGCACGCACATGCGCAACGTGCGAATCGCTTCGTCCTGCGGCAATCCGACCAGATTTCTTGCCAGTTGCGTGGTCCCAGCGGAGTCCAGAGCGATGGCTATCTGGTGGCTCAAATTCATCTGCGCCAGCACCGTCTTCACCGCGGGCATCAACTCTTCAGCGGTCGGCAATCCCCATGCAAAAGGAATTGCTTCGCCCGACAAATCCGCTGGCAGCGTCACCGCGGCTCCGGTGATGACAATCGAGCGCCGCTCCGCTCGAAATTTCTCCGCTAGCTCCCGCAGTCTCCGGCAAACCTTGTCGTTCTCGCAGTAGCGCGCGAAATCCTTCAGCACGAAGATCGCGTCGCCATGAATGATGTCCAGATTCGTCAGCGCCTGCTCCGGGGTTTCCGAGTTGTAAAGCGGCGCGCCTTTCATCCGCGCCAGTCCCGTCGTCACGCTCCAGATGTACAACGGCACATCCAGCCGGGTGGCCACCTCAAGGAGCAGGTTTTCGGCGCGGGACTCTTCGGTGGTCGCGATGGTGATAATGGGATGGCGCGAATTGACCAGCAGCAGGAGTTCGTCCTGCTTATTTTTCTGCGCGGCGATCAGGCGTGGGGCTGGCGCCCCTGGCCCCTTTCTGGACCCCAGTTCACTCGACGCGGTCTGAGTTTCCTCCTGTGCGGGTTTCCTCAAGTCGTTTGACAAACCGGTTGGCCTCGTTTAACGTTAGAAGTTTGAGTGATACACAAAAGGAGCAATAGATGGCAGGTCAGGGTACCAAAGTAAAGAAGAAGAAGAAATCAGTTCTTAAGCGTGCGTCGCAGTCTATTGAGCGCGCAGAGGTTAATCGCGCGAACCGCACCCGCGTCCGTTCCATGATGAGGAAGCTCCGCACTGCCATTACCGCCGGCGACGCCACCGCCTCAGGCAACCTGCTGCACCCGACGCTTTCGGCCATCGACCGCGCCATCGCCAAGGGCGTGCTGCATGAGAACACCGGCAACCGCTACAAATCGCGCCTCACTCTCGCCCATAACGGACTCAAAGCAGCCAAGTAATTTGCGGATTGGTCTTCCCCGGGGGACATTCAAAAAAGGCGGCCACTGGGCCGCTTTTTTTTCGCTCCGTTGCCGGCACGGATGGCCCTGCGCTGGTCGCTACCGTACGGCGGATCGCCCGTCGCCTGCGCTCAATTCCGCCACCACAAACTCCATCACCGCGCGGGCATCTTCTCCGCCTCGCTTCAACCGGTCATCGGCTTGTTGCAGGGCCCGCAATCCGCCCAGCAATCGCGGCTTCGAGATCTTGCGCGCATTCTGAATCGCCAGCTCCGCTTGTTCCGGCCGCATTCCGAGCGCCTTGGCTGCCTGCCATCCGTTCGTCACGCCACGCACCTCGCTGGCCTCAATTAATTTCCGGTACATCCAGGTAATCGCCCCCAGCATCGGCAGCGGCTCTTCCCCATCCCGCAGCAAGCGATCCAGAAATTCCAGCGCGCGTTGCGACTGTCGGCTGGCCAGCATATCCGCCAGGGCCCACACGGTTGTCTTCTTTTCAGAAATCACCATCGCGCGGACGTCGTCGTGCCGAATCAATTTTCTCTCGCCGGCGTAGGTCGCCAGTTTCCCAATCTCGGTCTTCAGCCTGAGCAAATCCGCGGCCACAAATTCGGCCAGATCTTCGGCCGCTCCCCGTTCAAACTCCACGCCTTCGGCTTTGGCAATTTCTCGTGCCAGCGCGACCGCAGTCGCCAGGCGGTCTTCCGCGTTGTCGCCGAGTCCCACTTCAACGACCAGCGTCTTGTCTCCGAGCAGTTTTCCGAGTTTCATTCGCTGGTCGAGGCTCGTCGCTTCCAGCACCAGTACCGTAAACGGCGCGGCGTTCCCCAGATACGCTTCCAGCTGGCCCACGGCTTCTTCGCGGTTTTTCTCGCCCAGCTTTTCGATGGCCTGCACGTCCTCGAGAAAAATCACCTGCTGCGGCGAAAGCATGGGCAGCGTCTGCGCCTGCTCCAGAGCGGATTGCGTCTCGCCGCGCCCCGCAGAATAGCGGGAAACCGCCCAAGTGCGTGACGCTTCCGGCACATATTGTTCGATCAGCAAAGCCCGCGACGCGTCGCGCAGATAGGTTTCTGCACCGAGCAGCAAGAGCGCAGGGATCACCTGTCCCTTCCTCAGTCGTGCGACCAATTCCAGCTGCGTCAATCGCGCCATCCTGCGGCCTCCGGCAACAAAATCAATAGTTTTCCGTAACCGCGGCCACGAGACGGGTCGCAAAATCTTTCGCCACCCGGTCGAGCGCCGGATCCTGCTCTGCAAAAAAACTCCGTACGTCGGTTGAGATTTCGTACTCGTTGCGGAACAGAAAATTGTCCGTGTGATACAGCACCTTGTCGGAACCCGTCTCCGTCAAACTGACTTCGCACTTTACCGTTACCAGCATCGTCGTCGCGCGTTGCGTCGTCGTGTCAAAAAGCAGCGGAACGGCCTCCAGGCTGACGATTTTCCCGCGCAGAACCGCATCACCCGCCGCCGGATCGGACGTCACTTTGTACTGGGTCTTGGCCAGGAATTCATGAACGGTGGCCGCTGTCAGCCGCTGTTCGATCCGGTAGCTGGCGGTCTTGTTTTCCAGAGCCGGAACCGCGATCACATGAATCGTCTTCGGCAAGGAGTCGTTTCGCCCCGCAACGTGGTACCCGCATCC
>Ga0193716_1000999_pt1 | contig 16796 bp, 13 predicted proteins | sample U2c1metaG_FD_145901 | JGI IMG/M metagenome (GOLD analysis project Ga0193716, IMG submission 145901) | Soil microbial communities from a riparian zone of the East river system, Colorado, United States - U2c1 | ecosystem: Environmental > Terrestrial > Soil > Riparian zone | place: USA: East River...
CCACGGGCATACGTATCCAGATCCCAGACCGTGCTGGTGACGAAGCGGTTGCGAACGTCGTCGTTGCCGGGAGCGAGATCGATACGCGGACGGAGCGGATCGTAGTTCAACTTGGCGTCGTCGCTGTCGAGCACGACTGCGGTGGCGTCGGGGGCATCGTCGATCACCTTGCTGAAGGTGTAGGCGACGCTGAACTGAATGCCGCTGGCGAAGCGCTGGTCGAGCTGAGCGGTGAGGCCGTGATAGGTGGAGTGCGCCGAATCCTCAAAGAGGAAGACGCGGTTGAAGTTGGTGTTGACCAGAGTCGATGGGGCGCTGCTGATGAGCTGGTAGTTGAGGACGGTGTTGGTGCCCTGAACGGCGATGGAGGCCGGGGTCTCGGTGGTGAAGTTGTTGTCCCGGGTGCGGGTGAGGCGAAGTCCGCGAACACCGAGGTAGCCCAGGGTGAAGGAGGAGTCCTTGGTGAGCTGCTGCTGCACCTGCAGGTTGTACTGGATGACCTCAGGCTGGTGATACTGCGAGGAGAAGGCGTAGATGTTTGACTTGACCGCGCTGAAGCCAGTGGGCGGAGCGCAGCGCGGAGTGTCCTGCGGGGCTCCGCAGGTGTTGTTGGGATAGGAGATGTTACCGGGGAAGAATGGGTTTGCAGCCGTGGGCTGGAAGGTAAACGTCTGCAGGTTGATGCCGTTGTTGGAGCTGGCGGTGCCAAGCAGGATGGACGGCGTGTTGCCGAAGAAGATACCACCGCCGCCACGGATGACCGTGCCGGAGTTGGCATAGGGCTGGAAGGCGAAGCCGATACGGGGGCCGAAGTTCAGATCGTCGACGGGAGCCACGGCGGTATTGAATCCGGTGGCCAGGGCGAGGGGATTCTGGACGCCGGGCTGGTGGAAGCTCTGCCGGTCCCAGCGAACGCCGAAGGTGACGTCGAGACGGCGTGTGACGTGCCAGTCATCCTGGGCGAAGCCCGCGAGCTGGAGGTTGTCGGGATGGGTGGTGGGTCCGCTGGTGCCTGCGCCAGCGTAGGCCTCGGTGAGCTGCAACGAAGAGCTGCCGGCAGCGCTGGCGAGCAGAGGCTGGCCGAGGAGGCTGCGACCGAAGTTCTCCGTGCTATCGAAGACGTAGGCACCGGAGAAGTTGTCGGGGAAGTAGTTGAGGATGGTGTCCTTGAGGAAATCGGCGCCGAACTTCATGGTGTGGGCACCGAGGACGAAGGTGACGTAGTCCGCGTACTGCTGGCGGGTGGCCTTGGTCTGGCGCGGGCTGAAGTTGTTACGACCGACGGAGAGCAGGGTCGCTCCCGCACTGCGAACCTGGGCCTCTGGGTTTTGCGAGTTGGCGAGGCCGGGCTCGTCGTCCTTCTGGTAGCTGATGCGAAGCGTGTTGGTGAGGCGTGGGCTGACGATGGCGTTCCACTCGCCGGCGTAGGTGTCGGTATTTACGTTGGACGAGCCGGTGTGTTCGGCGGCGCTGGTGGAGCCACTGTTCTCAAGGTTGGTTCCCTTGAAGCGTTGACCGTTGTAGCGGACGCTGATGTTGTTGCTCGCGTTGATGCGCCAGTCAATTTTACCCAGATAGACGTCCTGGTTGAAGCCGGTGATATAAGTCTGGCTGCGCGCCAGCAGGTACTGGTTGGCGGCTGCCTGTGCTGCAGTGGTTGCGGCGGGGAGGCTGAGGCTGATCGGGATGCCTACGTTGTTGCGCTGGCCGTCGTAGTCGAAGAAGAAGAAGAGCTTGTCTTTGATGATGGGGCCGCCGACGTTGCCGCCGAACTGGTTGTAGTGGTAGGCGGGCTTCAACGGAGCAGTGGAACGGAGGCCGCTCTGGAAGAAGGCGAGCTGCTGGCTGTAGATCTGGTCGTTGGCGTTGAGGCCACGATCGCGGAAGAACTCGAATGCTGTTCCGTGGAACTGGTTTGTGCCCGATTTGGTGACGACATTGATGACGGCTCCGCCGGCCCGGCCGAACTCAGGCGCGTAGCTGCTGGTGTTGACCTGGAACTCCTGCACGGCGTCCTGGCTGAACTGGTAGGGGGCGCGGCCCGAGCCGGTGCGGCCGAGGGACTGGCCGAAGAAGGTGTTGTTGTTGTCGGTTCCGTCGATGGTGAGGGAGTTGAGCGTGCCGCGCTGGCCGCCGAAGCTGAGATCGCCGCCACGGATGTCGCGTACGACGCCGGGTGTGAGCAGGGTGAAGTCGAGGAAGTTGCGGCCGTTGACGGGGAGCTCGGCGACGGCGCGGGCGTTGATGGACTCGGCGACCGTGGTGCGCGCGGTATCGACGACGGGGACCTCGGTGTTGACATCGATCTGCTGGCTCGCGGATGCGACGCTGAGCTGGACGGTGAGGCTGATCTTCGCACCAACGGTGACGATGACGTTCTTGGCCTCGCTGGTGGCGAAGCCCTGCTGCTCGATCTTCAAGGTGTAGATTCCGGAGGGAACTATGGGAAATACGAAGCGTCCGGCCTTGTCGGTGGCCGAGGTGAGCAGAGTTCCTTTGGCCGCATCGCTGATGGTGACTGTCGCGGCGGTGATGGCCGCTCCGGAGACATCGGTCACGAAGCCCTCGACGACACCCTGGTTACCGCCCTGGGACAGACCGGGCAGAACGCTGATACCGAGGAAACAGATTAAGATCCAAAATCGAATTGCAAGAGTGCGCATGATTCTCCAATGATGTCTGGCGCCATAAACCAAGCGCGGACATGAATGTGGCTACGAATTAGTTGAGGAAAGAGGAATTCACGAGGTTACTGGCTCCCAAAAGAAACACCGACAGCAAGGGACGGTGTGTGAACGAAATTTCCAGCCGCTGGTGTGAAGTCATTTTGTGTGCGCTAAAAAGCTGCGCACACATTGGAATACGGCCAGAAAATGATTTGGTTCGATGATGCTAGGGTCAAGCTTCGAGGAGGAGATGTCAAGGGAGTTATGTCAATGTTTTGACAATGCTAGAGGCTCTAGGGCCTGGATAGGACTCATCTTGTAGCCGGCGTGCGATGCAAATCGCGTGATTGGGCCTAGTGGAGCTGGTCGGGGATGACGGCGTATTGGATGAGGAGCTCGAAGGGGACGATCTTGAGGGTGGCCTCGTGGGTGGCTTCGAGGATGATGGGACAGGCGGCATCGGCCTGTTGGACCTGGAGCCAGCGGGCAGCACAGACGCACCAGCGGTCGCCGGACTTGAGGCCGGGAAAGCCGAACTGCGGCATGGGAGTGCTGAGGTCGTTGCCGAGAGCCTTGGAGGCGGCGAGGAAGGGGGCGTCTACGACGCAGCAGATGGTGTGGACGCCGAGATCGTCGGGGCCGGTCTCGCAACAGCCGCTGCGGTAGAAGCCGGTCATGGGTTCGCAGCCGCAGGTTTGGAGAGGCTGACCGAGAACGTTTTTACCGCGGGCTTTGATGGGTTCAATCGTAGGCATGAGCGTGATTTAAGTATCCCACCTTTGTGAAAGGTTGCGAGGGTGGGGCTGTGAGATAGTAGGCTCGACTCAGACTACTTAGGGATGACGGATTTGAAGAAGCTGCGGATTGGGATTGTTGGGTGCGGGAAGATCGCCGATGGGCATGCTGAGGTGGTTCAGCATCTTGAGGGTGCAGAGTTGGTGGCGGTATGCGACCGGGAGCCTCTGCTGGCGGAACAACTGGCGGTGCGGTATGGAGTTCCGGGGTGGTATGGGGATCTCGGCCAGATGCTGGAGCGGGAGCGGCTGGATGTTGTGCATATCACTACGCCTCCCGGGGTTCATCTTGCGTTGACGCGGCAGTGCGTTGCAGCAGGGGCGCATGTGTTTCTGGAGAAGCCGCTGGCTTTGACGGCTCCAGAGTCTCAGGCGCTGATCGATGCGGTTGTGAGTGGTGGGCGGCAGATGTCGATCAACTATTGGCCGAACTTCGATCCTCCGGCGATGGAGTTCAAGGCGATGCTGGCTCAGGGGGTGATCGGAGAGCCGGTACATGTAGAGGCTTTCATCGGATATGACCTGTCGGGGGCGTATGGGCAGGCGTTGATGGGCGATGCCGGGCACTGGGTCCACAGGCTGCCGGGGAAGCTGTTTCAGAACATGATGGACCATATCTTCAACCGGATCGTGCCACTGTTTCCGGATGTGGAGCCGGAGGTGAATGCGTTTGCGTTCAAACGGCGAGAGGCGGTGCGGGGCGATGGGACCGATGCGATGCTGGATGAGCTGCGAGTGGTTTTGAAGGCGGGTGGGGTCTCGGCGTTTGGGAGCCTTTGCAGCCATGCGCGGCCGGTGGCGAATACGCTGAAGGTCTACGGGACGAAGAATACGGTTGAGGTGGACTTCAACAATCGGACGGTAGTACTGGCTTCCTCGCAGCGGTATCCGAGTGCGGTGGGTAGGCTGGCTCCTCCGTTCCAGATGGCTTCGCGGTATCTGAAACAAGGGTCGAGGAATGTTGGGGCTTTTCGGCGGAGTGAGTTTCACTTCTTCGCTGGGATGTCGAAGTTGCTGGAGTTGTTCTATGGGGCGATTCGAACTGGTGGGTTGCCACCTATTTCGTATGCGGAGATCCTGCGGGTGGCCAGGGTGATGGATCGAGTAATTGAACAGGTCTATCCGGTGGCGGGTTCGCTGACGGAGGGTGGGCGATGAAGATTCTGGTGACTGGAGCGGGTGGGTTTCTTGGCAAGCTGATTGTGGAGCGGCTGCTGGCGCATGGGCAGACGGAGATCCGCTGCATGTTGCGGGATACCTCGAAGGCGAAGGGGCTGGAGGAGATTGCGCAGCGGTTTCCTGATGCCCGACTGGAGATGGTCGCGGTGAATCTGCGGAATCCGGCGGAGATTGGATCGGCGGTGGCGGGCTGCGAGATGGTGATCCATGCGGCGGCGGCGTTGAAGGGGAGTCCGGCAGAGATGTTCATGGATTCGGTGGTGGCTTCGCGGAATCTGCTGGATGCTGTTGCACCTCTTTCCAACCAGATGAAGCAGATACGGGTGGTGTTGGTGAGTTCGTTCGGGGCCATGGGAGTATCTCAGTTAGGGCGGGGGGCCATGGTCGATGAAGCTACTCCGATGGAGACGCATCCGGAGTGGAGGGATGTCTATTCCTACTCGAAGCTTCGGCAGGAGCAGCTGTTCTGGGAGTATCGGGAGAGGTTTGGATTTGAGTTGGTTGTGCTGCGGCCGGGGGTAATCTATGGGCCGGGTGGCGGGCATTTTTCGAATCGCGTTGGATTGAATCTGTTTGGAACGTTTTTGCATCTGGGCGGGGGCAATCTATTGCCGCTGACCTATGTCGAGAACTGTGCGGAGGCAATTGTTGTGGCAGCGCTGCATCCGGGGGCAGATGGACAGATCTACAACGTCGTCGATGACGATCTGGTCACCTCGCGGCAGTATCTCGCTTTGTACAAGAAGAACGTGAGACCGATGCGGTCGGTGCCGGTTCCCTACTTCGCATTGATGTGGGCTTCAAAGGCGGTGGAGGGATATAGTCGGCGGTCGAAGGGGCAGTTGCCGGCTATCTTTACGCCTTATAAGACTCGGGCTATGTGGGGTGGGAATAAGTTCAGCAACGCGAAGCTGAAGAGCATTGGGTGGAAGCCTTTGCTGAGTACGCAAGAAAGCTTAGGAAGGGCTTTTGCTGCATTTCGGGTTGAGCCGGTGAAGGCGAAGTAACGAGTCGTGTGATATTGGCGGCCTCTTTTCCGCTCACGCTAAATCTTCGGTGTAAGGTAGCTGATAATGAAAAATCAATTTGGTTTCATCGCGGTAATCTGGCTGTCCCTTGGATTGACGGGATACACTCAGACGCGCTCAACGGTTACAGGTTCAGCGCAGAAAGGGGCGGCAATGGTAAGTAATGCGAGTGGTGCATTTGACGTGAAGATTACCCCTCAAAAGCCGGACAACAAAGAAGCCGAGGCGGCGGGGCTCGGAAGGATGTCGATCGACAAGCAGTTCCATGGGGATCTGGAAGCAATCAGCAAGGCGAGATGCTCGCAGCGAGCACTGAGGTAAAGGACTCGGCGGGCTATGTCGCGATGGAGCGTGTGACGGGGACGCTGATGGGCAGGAGAGGAAGTTTTGTGCTGCAGCACTCCGCCACAATGAATCGCGGGACGCCGACACTGAGCGTGACTGTCGTTCCGGATTCGGGGACGGGTGAACTGCTGGGACTGACCGGCAAGATGAATATCGTCGTCGTAGATGGGAAGCACTCGTACGAGTTTGCGTACATGCTTCCCGAGACACACTAAGGACGCCGGAGCCTGCGAGCTGCGAAGATCGAGCGTTTATCTCACGATCTTCGGTAGCTCAGTTACAGGCGCTCATTACATACGCTCAATGACTGCCTTGATGCGGTCGGCTGCCCATATTAGATCGTCCTGGCAGATGGTTAGCGGAGGAGCGAAGCGGATTACGTTCTCGTGGGTCTCCTTGCAGAGGATTCCCTCCGCCATGAGGGCTTCGCAGTAGGGGCGGGCCGGGGCGTTCAGCTCGATTGCGATCCAGAGCCCGCGGCCGCGGATCTCGCGAATGTGGGAGCTCTTGATCTGCCGGAGCCGATCGAGGAAGAGCGCGCCCAGTTTGGCGGAGTTCTCCGAGAGGCGTTCGTCGACGATGACGCGAAGGGCTGCACGAGCTACTGCGCAGGCAAGAGGGTTGCCGCCGAAGGTGCTTCCGTGATCTCCGGGGTGGATGACGCCCAATATCTCGCGCGATGCGAGCACGGCGGAGACGGGATAGAAGCCGCCGGCAAGGGCCTTGCCTACGATGAGGACGTCGGGGTTGATGCCCTCGTGCATATACGCGAAGAGTTTGCCGGTGCGACCGAGGCCGGACTGGATCTCGTCGGCCATGAAGAGGACGTTGTTCTCTTTGCAGATGGCGGAGGCTTCTTTGAGGAAGCCGTCGGGTGGGATGAGGATTCCGGCTTCGCCCTGAATGGGCTCGACGAGGAAGGCGCAGGTGTTGGGCGTGATGGCTGCGCGAAGGGCGGCAGCGTCGCCGAAGGGGATGACCTTGAAGCCGGAGAGGAAGGGGCCGAAGCCGTCGCGGTACTGCTCGTCGGTGGAGAAGCTGACGATGGAGATGGTGCGGCCGTGGAAGTTGTTGGCGCAGACGATGATTTCGGCCTGGTTGGAAGGGATGCCTTTGACCTGGTAGCCCCACTTGCGGGCGATCTTGAGGGCAGACTCGACGGCCTCGGTGCCGGAGTTCATAGGCAGGGTCATCTCAAAGCCGGTGAGCTTGTGCAGCTCCTCGTAGAAGAGCGGGAGCTGGTCGTTGCGGAAGGCGCGCGAGGTGAGGGTGACCTTGTGGGCCTGTTCGAGCATGGCGTTGAGGATGACGGGGTGACAGTGGCCCTGATTGACGGCGGAGTAGGCTGCGAGACAGTCGAGGTAGCGCTTGCCTTCGACGTCGTAGACCCATACTCCGCTGGCGCGCTCGACGACGACGTCGAGGGGCTTGTAGTTTTTGGTGCCATACTGCTCTTCAAGCTGGATGAAGTGCGACGTCATCCCCTTTGTGTCCTGAGCCTGATCGTTTATCGTGTCGTGCTGTAGAACCGAGACAGCCATATCGATCGCCTGACCTTTTCCAAAGACATCTGATTACTTCGTAATTCCTTCATTATTTCACGGCGCATACAAAGTTCTGAAGCGCGCACGTGGTTTCAAGGTGTGATTGCAACGGAAAGAAGACCGTATTACAGGGGCTAAACCCCCAAGTACATTGAGTCTTTGCTGCACGGAGCCGTACCCTAAGCAAGACAAGTGCAAAGACTGAATGCCATTTCATACGCAGAACTTAAGACGGAGTGCAATCCCGACATGCAGACTTAAATGAAAGTGGCACGGCTTTGTAGGCCGTGCCGCTGTAAGGACTAGAAACGTAGTTACTTTGCTGTCAACGCGAGTTGCTGCTGGTACTCCTCGTAGGGACCCTTGTGGTCGGTGATGTGGAAGTCGGTAGGGCCGCCCTCGAAGTGCCAGATGCGGGTGCCTGCCTCTTCGATGAGGTCCTGATCGTGTGTGACCAGGAAGACGGTGCCCTCGTACTTCTGGATGGCCTGATTGAGGGCGTTGATGCTCTCGAGGTCAAGGTGGTTGGTAGGCTCGTCGAGGACCAACACGTTGGGCTTCTGCAACATGATCTTGCAGAAGAGCAGACGGGCGGCTTCGCCTCCGGAGAGTGCGTCGGTCTTCTTGAGACCTTCTTCGCCCTTGAAGAGCATCTGGCCGAGGATGCCACGGATGTCTTCCTTGGTGGCTGCCGGGTCGAACTGGTGGAGCCAGTCCGAGGCCGTCATGCCGAGCTGGATGGAGCCCTTGTGGTCCTGCGCGAAGTAGCCGATCTGAGCCTCGTGCCCCCACTTGACGGTGCCGGAGTCGATGGAGACGTCCTTCTCTTCGATGCCCGGACCGTTTGCTAACAGAGCCTTGATGAGCGTGGTCTTCCCTTGCCCGTTGCGACCCATCAGGATGACCTTATCGCCGCGGTTGACGGCGGCGGTGAAGTTGTTGATGACGTGCTCGACCTTGCCGTCCTTCTGGGTGTAGGTCTTGTTGACCTTCTCGAACTCCAGGACGTTCTTGCCGGAGGGGCGGAGCATGTCGAAGCGGATGAAGGGGCGCGCGATGTTGGAGCGAGCGAGTTCGCTGGTGGCGAGGCGCTCTACTTCCTTCTTGCGGGAGTTCACCTGCGAGCTGCGTGTACCGGCGGAGAAGCGGGCGATGAAGTCGTTGAGTTGAGCGATCTTCTTCTCGCGCTGCTCGTTCTGCGATTCGATGCGGGTGCGGATGCTGGTCTTCTGGAGGACCATGTCGTCGTAGCCGCCGTTGTAGGTGATGATGGTCTCGTAGTCGATGTCGGCGATGTGGGTGCAGACGTTGTTGAGGAAGTGCCGGTCGTGCGAGATGGTGATGACGGTGCCGTTGTAGCGGTTGAGGAAGTCCTGGAGCCAGTGGATGGACTCGAGGTCGAGATAGTTCGTAGGCTCGTCGAGGAGCAGGGCCTGGGGATTGCCGAAGAGGGCCTGGGCGAGCAGGACGCGGACCTTCTGGCCGCCCTGCAGCTCGGACATCTTGCGCTCGTGGAGTTCGTCGGGGATGTCGAGACCCTGTAGAAGGACTGCGGCGTTCGACTCGGCCTCGTAGCCGTCCTCGTCGCCGACGATGCCTTCGAGTTCGCCTAGACGGCTGCCGTCTTCATCGGTCAGTTCGGGCTTCTCGTAGATGATCTCGCGTTCCGCGAGGGCGGCCCAGAGAGCTTTGTTGCCCATGATGACTGTGTCGATGACACGGAAGGCGTCGAAGGCGTACTGGTCCTGCGAGAGGACACCGATCTTCTTGGGGCGGACGACGGTGCCCTTCTGGGCATCGATCTCGCCGGTGAGCACCTTCATGAAGGTGGATTTGCCGGCGCCGTTGGGGCCGGTGAGGCCGTAGCGGCGGCCAGTGGTGAAGGTGACGGAGACATCCTCGAAGAGGAGCTTCGAGCCGTAGCGCATGGTTACATTGGAGACTGAGATCATGGATTACCTCTATTTTACAGGGTTCCGCAGGTTTTTGCGTAGTGCGGGCATGAAGTGTCTGTGAAGCAGCGCGATACGTCGCAGAGCTTCGCCGCTGCGGTGGTTATCGAGCTGTCGTTGGAATCTTCGCGGGGATCTTCGCATCAGGATCGGCAATATTCGACCGATGAGTCGGCCCGTCGGACAAGGGGTTTGAGGGCAGCATGGGTGGTGCGGGGACGATTCCAAAGAGACGTTCCAGGCGATAACGGAGCGCGTCCGTTCGGAATTCGGTAAGGAATGCCAACGCATAGGCATAGAACAGGACTGCCAGGAGAATACCGGTAGCGGTCAGGACCTTCGCCGGTGTGGGGTACCAGCGCGAGTCGCCGGCCAGAAGAGAGACGACGAAGGCCAGCAACGGTATGTGTACGGCATAGAGGGTGTAGGAGAATCGCGCCAACTCGCGGGAGGCGCGGACGCTGAGCGCTTCAGGAGTGAAGCGGTCTTTGGCAGAGAGGAAGATACAAAGAAGGAGGAATGTCAGGACGGTTAGAAGATAGTCGCCGACCAGGGCCGAGAGCGTATGAAGTCTGCCTAGTATGAAGAAGACAGGCAGATAGATCAGTAGCGCTGCAATGCGCAGTTGCCTGCCCGTTCGCGGCGTAAAGGACGGTGGCGGCAGCTTGAAGAGAGCGGCACCAGCAAGCCAGATGGGGAAGGACACGAGGATACCACCGCGAACAAACCACGCTGTTGCGACAAAGAGCGCGGCGCATATAAGCCGATGTGCCACTCGGGCGCGCGGCCAGAGAGCGACCACACCGAGGGGAAAGAGGATGTAGTACCAGAACTCGTTTGCCAGACTCCACAGCGCTCCATCCGAGCCGAAGACAGGGGTGAGGATGTTCTGCAGAAAGAACAGATTGCCGAAGAAGACGTGAGGTACCAGTAGCGGAGGGACGTCGGGCAGGATGTGGTTCGGGATGTGGCCGCCATAGAGTGCAGGAGCGTGGCCGAGGTGGATTCCTAATCGGTCCCAGAAGAGACAAAGCAGTAACGCGGGGACGAGCACCATCCAGAGGCGGACGATGCGGCGCAGAAGATAGCCACGCCACTCCCATTGGTTGCGTTCGATGGAGCGGAAGACGGTACCGCCAATGAAATAACCGCTGAGGACGAAAAAGAAGACCACGGATTGATGCCCGGCTCCGGTGAGCAGATAGGGCACCAACAGCGCGTGGCGGTGCGCAACGAGATCGGGAAAGTCTACGAAGAAGAGGTTGCGCCAGTGCCCCAGCAGAACAAAGATGGCTGCGAGGCCGCGCAGGAGATCGAAGTGGACGGAGGCCCAGGAGTCGGTAAAGCGGACTGGAGAGTTTCGATTGTTTGCCAGACTCATGAACGGTTCACTTCGAGAGGGGGGAGATTGATCCGCAGCGTAAATGATGTCACGCCAATTTTAAGCTATCGTGCTTTGTTGCGTGTGAATAGATGACTCAGCGACAGGTGCGGTAGGAGGGACAACGTTATGACTGGCCGATGAGGACGCCTGCCGCGAAGACCAGGCCTCCGCCGACGATGACCTGCAGACAGGAGAGGGCGAAGCTGGTCTTGAAGTAGCGATTGCGGATGAGAGCGATGATGACGAGTTCGGCCCCGACGACCGCGTAGGCCCATGTGAGTGCGGTGTGGACGTTTGAGATGAGGAACGGAAGCGTGTGCAGAAAGCCACCAACGAAGGTCATCAGGCCAGTGACAAGACCGCGAAAGATGGGATTGCCGCGTCCCGGTGAGCGAGCCGTCGTCGGAGAGACCTTCGGAGAAGGCCATCGAGATTCCCGCGCCTACGGCTGACGCCGCTCCGATGAGGAAGACGGTGCGGGAGCTGTGTGTGGCGAAGGCCGTCGCAAAGATGGGCGCGAGGGTGGAGACGGAGCCGTCCATGAGGCCAGCGAGGCCGGGCTGGACGACGCGCAGGATGAAGTTCTTGTCGTTGCCTACGATCTCGGACAGTTCACTAAGGTTGGGGATGTTTTCTGACATTGGAAAAGTTCGTTCCAGAAAATAGCCATAGTTCCAGCGAATAGCTTTCATACTGGCCGATTGAGCCCAGCAAACGACAGCTCCGCTCTGCGGCTGGTTGGCCGGAGAGCGGAGCGTCTGAGTGTGTTATTGGCCGCGGCGGGCGGGGCCTGAACGGCTGCTGCCTGGGCGGTTGTTGCTGCCGGGACGTCCGCTGTTGCTACGTCCGCCGGCGCTGCGTCCACCCTGGAAGCCTCCACCACCATTGCTGCGGCCGCGGAAGCCATTGCCGCTCGACTTGCCAGCTTTGTAGGGGCTGGGGTTCGCGGCCATGGGGGCCACGGGATCGTTGCCGCGCCAGGTGCGAGTTTCGAGCTGCATGAGGTCCTGTCCCTTGGACGTTGTGTCGAGGGGCTGGTTACGCAGTTCCTTCTCAAGGTTCTTATCGGCTTCGCGCCACTCGAACTTGATCTTTAATTCGCGCTCGAGCTTGCGGGCGTCGTATTTTTCCTGCGGCATGACGAAGGTGGTGGCTACGCCCTTGGCACCGGCGCGTCCCGTCCGACCGATGCGGTGGACGAAGTCGTCGGAGGCATTCGGCAGGTCATAGTTGACGACGTGGGCGATGTCCTGGACATCGATGCCGCGAGCGGCGACGTCGGTGGCGACGAGGACGCGGTGCTTGCCGTTCTGGAAGCCCTTGAGTGCAGCCGTGCGCTGGGACTGGCTGCGGTCACCGTGGATGACGTCGGCGTCGTGGCCAAGCCGCTCAAGCTTCTTGCTGATGCGGTCCGCGCCGTGCTTGGTACGGGAGAAGACCAGGAAGGTGCCCTGCTCCTCGCGCAGCATCTGGTCGAGCAGGCCGAGTTTCTGATCCTGCATGACGGTGTAGACGCGAAGCTCGACGCGGTCGCTGGGCTTGGAGGTGGTGCCGATCTCGACGCGGACGGGATCCTTGACGTAGTCGCGGACGATCTCGCGGATGTTGGCGTCGAGGGTCGCCGAGTAGCACATGGTCTGGCGGGTCTTGGGGATCGCTCCGACGATGCGGCGGATGGCGGGGAGGAAGCCCATGTCGAGCATGCGATCGACCTCGTCGAGGACGAACATCTCGACGGCGTTGATGTTGATCTCGCGGCGACGGAGGAAGTCCTCAAGCCGGCCGGGGGTGGCGACGACGAGGCGCGGGCCACGGTCGAGGTTGTCGAGCTGGGCGCGCTCGGAGAGGCCGCCGCAGACGAGCACGGCATCGTTGCGAGAGCCGGGGACGAGCTTGCCGTAGGCTTCGAGCACCTGCATGGCGAGTTCGCGTGTCGGCAGCAGGATCAGCGAGCGGATGGGACCGCGCTTGCCGCGGGTGCTGGGCACCGAAGTCGCGTCCATGCGCTGGATCATTGGGATGAGGAAGCTGAGGGTCTTACCGGTGCCTGTGGAGGCGGTGGCGAGTATGTCCTTACCTTCGAGGGCTGGCGGGATGGCCTTGGCCTGGACGGGCGTAGGGATCACAAAGCCGGCGGTGGAGAGGCGGGACTTAAGCGAGTCCGAGATGTTGAAGTCGGTGAAGCGGACGTCGTTGGCGAGGGGGAGATTGGTGGGGGTTGCTGCTACGAATGCAGCCTGAGGTGTTGCCTGCTGTTGCTCTTGTTGCTCGAGAGTTGCGGAGTTCAAAGTTTGTCCTTTAGGAGTTGATAAGGCGGCATAAAAATGCAGGGGCGCCGAAGCACCATGGATTTCAATAGTCAGCATTGCTGTCGTTTATCGAAGCGCTGCTGCTGCACGGCGAGACTCGTCCGATGACGGGCCTTCCAGCCAGAGCAACCAGCGCGGCTTCCGGATTTCAGGGAAGGCAAGCGGTGGGATAAGGTGAATCGCAGTCTCTGGCCAAACTCCGAATTCCATGAGGAGTCTTTGCCTGCGATGCCCGCACTCCTTTTTTCCAGAATGCAGTACCAGAGTATCACAGGGGCGATACGATAGGCGACACGCGAAAGCCCCACCCTTTGGCTTCGATGTGCCTGAGGTGGGGCTCGTTTGATTTGTGCTCTAGATGTGACAGCTGACCATGCCGCGCTTTTCCAGATACTTCTGGTGGTACTCCTCGCCCTTCCAGAAGGTGGCGGCTGGGAGTATCTGCGTGGCGATGGGGAGACGGTAGGTTCCGGAGGCGTTGAGCTCAGCTATCTTGGCCCGCGCCTGCATGAACTGCTCGTCCGTATGGGTGAAGATCACGGTACGGTACTGACTGCCCCAGTCGGGACCCTGCCGGTTGACCTGCGTTGGATCGTGCATCGCAAAGAATGTGTCGAGTAGCGCCTCGTAGGAGAGGCGGGAGGGATCGAACGTGACTTGAACAACCTCCGCATGGCCGGTGCGGTCCGTACAGACTTCCTTATAGGTTGGATGTTCGAGATCGCCGCCTTCGTATCCTACGGCCGTATCGATAACACCTGTGAGTTCTGCGAAACGGGTTTCTACACCCCAAAAACATCCTGCACCAAACGTTGCTTTTTCAATTGCCACTCGTGTTGCTCCTTTGCTGCAAACTACGCCGTACCACTGCTGACTACGGCCTGAGCCTTCTTGCCGGCTTGTTGCTATTGGATGCTTTTGGGAAGCGATTGTCACCATCCCAAAAGTTAATAGCGGGAGTATTTTGGACGCGCGAATAGAGATATGTCAATGGGGTGGTGCGGACTTTGGAGAGAGCATGAAGGGGCGGTAAATTTGCGCATGGGTACGCCCCAATTCTTCGCAGCCTAACGAAGATTTGGGGCGTTGCCTTGCCGTAGTGCGGCGGGGAAAAGAGGTGCGGGTAACGCTGGCCCTTCGGCTCTCCGTCGCGGCGACAAAACTATTACACGCAAACTATTGAGGTCGACGAGGACGGGCGCTCGGTTTGGACTTGGAGGCGAAGGTGCGGCGGGGTCCTGTGGATTTTTTCTTCGCAGGGGCCTTGAGTTGCGCGAACTCGGGCGTCTTCTTTTTGGGTACGACCTTCTGGCCTTTGGCGGCACGGCCTAGAGCGGTAACCTCTCCTGGCGAGAGCTCGCGGAACTCGCCCGGTGGGACGTCGAGACGCAGGGCTCCGTAGCCGATGCGGCGGATCTTCTCTACGTGGTGACCGATCTCCTCGAACATCTTGCGGAGCTGCCGGTTGCGGCCTTCGGTGAGAGTGAGTTCATACCAGGGATTGTCGCCTCCACGCACCAACTCGACCTTGGCCGGAGAGGTAATGACGCGGTCGCGGCGGCCACTGCGAATCTCGTTGAGGCGACCGCGGTCGATCATGATGCCGCGACGGAGCTGGTCGACGCTCTCCGGGGTGGGGACGCCCGAGACTTTGACCAGATAGGTCTTCTCCACGCCGGCGGCGGCTTTGGAGAGCTTGTTCGCGAGGTCGCCGTCGTTGGTCATCAGCAGGAGACCCTCGCTGAGGTAGTCGAGGCGGCCTACGGGATAGAGGCGGACGTGGTCGCCGTGAGGGCCCTTCTGCTTCGTCATCAACTGCATGACGGTGGGCCGCTTCTCGGGGTCGTCGAGGGTGGTGACGTAGCCGCGCGGCTTGTTGAGCATGTAGTAGCGCTGCTGCTCGGGACCGTGAAGGAGCTTGCCGTCGACGCGGATGTGGTCCTTCGTGGCGTCGTGGCGCGTGCCGAGCTCTTTGACGACGACGCCGTTGACGTGCACGCGGCCTGCGAGGATGATCTCCTCGGCTTTGCGGCGGCTGGCGATACCGGCCTGGGCAAGGATCTTCTGGAGGCGATCGCCCTGTGGGGCGGAGTCGGAGTTATCGTTGCTGGGTTTGGGAGAGATGGGTTTGCTCATGTTCCTGACTTTCTGACTGCGGGGCTGCTCATCGCGGTCCTGATGTTGCTCTCCTAGTGTATCCGTTGCGATGCGGCCGCTGGTGTGGGTTTTCAGCAAAACTGGGGAAAGCCCCTCACTGTGTGCTGTAGAGGCGAAGGATGAAGGAGATGTGATAGAGCAGCGAGACGGCTGGACGCGGCGATTCGCGGAACATCGCGAGGAAGCAGAGGGTCAGGGTTCGCCGCGATGCGAATGGGGTACTCCAGTTGACGAGCGAACGTGGCCTTACCTGAACCCGCCACGCCGCACATGAGATAGATTGTGCCGGGGCGTGGGGGCGAGTTCGGGATACCGAAGGAGTATCTGCCGAAGATCAGGCAAACGGCTTGGACTCGGCAATAGAGAGATAGCCTGAAGAGTTAGAGCTTATTCGTATCAATCGCGGGTGAACGCTGCAGGCTTCCGGCGCCGGCTCGATGGGCTGGTCCGGCTCGTACTCGTTATCGCCTCCCGGAGTGGCTACCGTGTCAGGTTGCTGGTCAGCCGGAGCCTTAGGAGAGCTGGGAGGATTCGTTTTGCGGTCGAGAGGATTGCTCATTCCCCCTCCTTGGATTCCTTGTGAAGGTTGGACTGTACCCCCGCATCGAGAGCAGGAGAATCGGTGCCGTCGGCGGGTGGCTGGTCGGTGTCGTAGTTTGGCGGAAGGCCGGAGAGGCGGCCGTCCACGATGATCTCTTCGGCGGGGTTCTCACGGGAGTCCTGCTCCAGATTCGGCTCAAGGTCGTTTTTGGAACTCTCTCCGCTGCCGTCGGCCTGGGGCTCGACCGAGCCCCTCTCCTTTTCCAGTTCGCTGGGCGTCTCGGGTGCGTCGTGCTCCATAGGAATCTCCTCCTGGACCGGCTCCTGATCAGCCAGCTCGCCGGCCATCTTCTCAAACTCTTCGATGCTTGGAAGCTCGTTGATGTCTTTCAGGCCGAAGCGGAGGAGGAAGTCCTTGGTGGTCTTGTAGAGAATGGGTCGGCCGATGACCTGCTTGCGGCCGGCGGTGGTGACGAGCTTGCGGGCCATAAGGGAGCCGAGGACACCGCCTGAGTCCACTCCGCGGATCTCGGAGATCTCCGGGGCGGTAACGGGCTGCTTATAGGCGACGACAGCGAGGGTCTCAAGGGCTTGCAGCGAGAGCTTCAGGGGTGGTTTGAGGGACTTGACGAAGCCGCGGACGGCGTCGTGGTACTCGGGCTTGGTGGACAGGCGGAAGCCGCTGGCGACCTCGCGAATCTCAAGGCCACGGTCGCCGGTGGCGTAGTCGGCGATGAGTTGGTCAAGAATCGTGCGGAAGTACTCGCGCAGGCGGCGGGCCTTCTCCTTGTCCTCTTTGGACTCGCGGGCAGCCTTCTTTTCGCCAGTCTCCTCTGCATGAGACTCGATCCCCTGCGCTGCTTCGGCAGGAGCTTCGGGCTTGGCGGCTTCAGGATCG
>Ga0193716_1001000_pt1 | contig 16758 bp, 15 predicted proteins | sample U2c1metaG_FD_145901 | JGI IMG/M metagenome (GOLD analysis project Ga0193716, IMG submission 145901) | Soil microbial communities from a riparian zone of the East river system, Colorado, United States - U2c1 | ecosystem: Environmental > Terrestrial > Soil > Riparian zone | place: USA: East River...
TGGTCATCGCTGACAAACCCACTACCGCGCTCGACGTGACCATCCAGGCGCAGATCATCGAGTTGCTGCGCGCCGTGCGCGGCGAATTCGGCATGGCCCTGGTGCTCATCAGTCATGATCTGGCCGTGGTGGCGGGTCTCGCCGACCGGATTCTGGTGATGTATGCGGGCAGCGTGGTGGAAAACGCAGTTGCGGCAGAATTGTTCAGGCATCCGCGCCATCCCTACACCGCCGAGTTGCTGAAGTGCATGCCGAGCGTCTCCGGACCGCGCCTGGCGCGATTGCCGACCCTGGCCGGGCAACCGCCGCGGCCAGGCGAAGTGCTCGAGGCGTGCCCCTTCGCGCCGCGCTGCCCGCGCGCCGCCGATCGCTGTCGAGTCGAACGCCCGCAGCTGAGCGGCTCGCCGGCAAGTCAAGTTGCCTGCCATTTCCCGCTCGCCTCATGAACGACACCCTGCTGCGGGTCCGGGATTTGCGCGTGGACTTTGGCGCGCACGCGGTGATACGCAGCAGGGTGTCGTTCATGACCGCCGGCGAGACGGTGGGTCTCGTGGGCGAATCAGGATCCGGGAAATCGACACTGGCGCGCGCCATCCTGCGGTTGCTGCAACCCGCGCAGGGCAGCGTGGAGTTTCTCGGGTTGGATTTGCTGAAGTGCGCGCCCGCGGCGCTGCGCGCGCAGCGCCGCGGCCTGCAAATCGTGTTTCAAGATCCGCTCGCGAGCCTTGATCCGCGCATGACGGTGGGCGAGACGATCGCCGAGCCCTTGAAAGTATTCGAACCCGGACTGAACGCGGAATCCCGCCGGCGGAAGGTCGGCGACATGTTGCAGCGAGTCGGCTTGAGTTCCGAGATGAGCGGCCGATATCCGCACGAATTCAGCGGCGGTCAATGTCAGCGCATCGGCATCGCCCGCGCCATGATCCTGAGTCCGAAGCTTTTGATCTGCGATGAAATCGTCAGTTCCCTGGACGTCTCCATCCAAGGTCAAATCGTCAATCTGTTGCTTGATTTGCGGGACGCCGGAATGGCCGTGCTGTTCATCAGCCACAATCTTGCCGTGGTCAGGCACTTGAGTCATCGCGTGCTGGTCATGTACTTGGGAAAGCTGGTGGAAATCGCACCGTGCGATGCGCTGTTCGCCGCACCCGTCCACCCCTATACGCAGGCGTTGCTGGCCGCCGTGCCGCACATGCCGCACGCGGGCGGCGCCGCGGCGCCCGGCGAACCGGCGGCGCCCGGCGAACTCGCGGCGCCCGGCGAACTCGCGGCGCCTGACATGATTACCTCCGGATGCGCTTTTCGCGACCGCTGTCCATATGCGTTGCCCATTTGCGAGACCAGCGACCCGCCGCTGCTCGAGGTCGCTCCGGGACATTGGGCCGCTTGCCATCGTTCGCACGAGACGCTTAATCCGTTATCCTTGCCCCCATGAAACAGCGAAAGCCGGTGCGGCCGAGCGACGGTCTCGCCAATGTGCGCTACGAAATTCGCGGCAAGTTGGCGCGACATGCTCTTGCGCTCGAGCGCCTGGGCTATGACATCGTCTCGCTCAATATCGGCAATCCCTACGCCTTCGGTTTTCGCACCCCTGAAACGATGCGCTTGGCGATGATTGAGAATCTGCGCAACAGCGAAGGATATGTGCACCAGAAGGGGATCTTTCCTGCGCGCGAAGCGGTGGTCATGCAACAGCAGGAACGCGGTGTGCGCGGCGTCACGGTGGAAGAGGTTTTTATCGGCAATGGCGTCAGCGAGCTGATTGATCTTACGCTGCGTGCGCTGCTCAATACCGGGGATGAGGTATTGGTGCCGAGTCCCGACTACCCGTTGTGGACCGCGGCGGTCAATTTGAATACCGGACGTGCCGTGCATTACCCCTGCCACGCCGCGCAGTCGTTCATACCCGACCCCGACGAGATCGAATCGCTGATCACCAACCGCACGCGGGCCATTGTCATCGTCAATCCCAATAACCCCACGGGTGCGGTGTACCCCAGGGAGACGTTGAGCGCCATTGCGCAGCTGGCGGAGAAACACCGCTTGGTGGTGTTGTGCGACGAAATCTACGACCACATCCTCTACGATGATGCGGAATTCGTGCCCATGGCGACATTGGTGCACAACACCCTGTGCTGCACCATGAGCGGACTGTCCAAGGTATACCGTGCCTGCGGTTATCGTGTCGGCTGGGCATCTTTCTCGGGCGACATCGAAGGCGCGAGCGAATATTTGAGCGGCTTGGAGCTGCTCTCGTCCTTGAGGCTCTGCAGCAACGTTCCCGGCCAGTGGGCCGTGCAGACTGCGCTCGGCGGCTATCAGAGTATTTTGGAGCTGACGCGTCCCGGGGGCCGCTTGTACGAATCGCGGCAGGCGATTCTCGACGGTGTCGCACGCAGTAAGTATCTCAAGTTGTCGCGCCCCATGGGCGCCTTGTATGCGTTCGTCGAGGTGAGCAGCGAGGCACTGCCGGACTTCGATGATCAAGCCTTTGCGCTCGACTTATTGGAGAAGAAACATGTTCTGGTGGCGCCGGGCGTGAGTTTTAACGTGGCCTATCGCAACGCCTTCCGCATCACCAATCTTCCGGAACCGAAAGTCCTCGCCACCGTGTTCACACGCATCGACGAACTGCTCGACGCCCAGGCTTCCGCAGGGCCCGCACTCAAAGTCGTCACGTCCCCGGCACAGGCCCAGCAGCACTGAGCGTGGAGCGAGTTTCTCCCGCCTTGCTGGCGGCCGCTGCGGCCGGCCGGACTGTTCTCGTGCCGAATGCGGAACTGGCGAACGCGCTGTTCGACGCGGTCCAGCGCGTTCATCGCGATGCCGGCGATGAGGTCTGGCCAACTCCTCGAGTGCATGACTATTCAAGCTGGTTGCGCGAGCAGCATGTGCAGCGGCAACTTAGCGAAGCCGTCGCGCCCCGCCTGTTGAGCGAGGTGGAAGAGCGCGAGCTCTGGCGCATGGTCATCGATACGGCGCACATCGGAAAGGACTTCCTTGATCCTGCGGGTGCGGCGCGCGCGGCACGACGCGCCCGGCGCACACTATTCGAATACGCCATTCCCATCGAGGCTCTCGATGCTGCGCATTCTGAGGAATGCGCAGCGTTTCTGGAGTGGAACCGCGCATTCGAGCGGCGCTGCAGCGCCTTGGGCTGCGTCAGCGCGGATAGTTTGCTGGGGCACTTGGGCTCGCCGGGTGGTCCCATCGATTGGATCGAGAGCCCCCAATGGCGGCCTGCGGCGCGCCGCTGGCTGGAGCAGCACGGGCGCGTACTGCCGCCGCAGCGCCAAATTCACGCCGAGTTGTCCATCGTGAGGACGGCGTCGCCTGCGGCGGAACTGGCCGCCATGGCGGAATGGGCGCGCGGCAAATTGGCCGAGGACGGATTTCGCGCCTGGATCTGCGTCCCGGATTTGAATCGCCGTCGTGCGGAAGTCGTCGATGCCTTCGATGCGGCATTGGCGCCGCATCGATTTGCCCTGCGCAGCGACTCAAGGGCGGCTCCCTATGCTGTGGCAGGAGGCACCCCGCTCGCCGACTACGCGCCGGTGCGCGCGGCCTTGGAATTGCTGGCTGCAAGTGTGGGGACCGTGGCGTTCGTACAATTCAGCGCGCTGCTGCGCGCGCCTGAATTGCAGGATTCCGGCTCTGAGGCCGGCAGCGCGGCAAGACTGGACGTCGCGCTGCGCCGCCGTGCATCGAACGATGCGGATTTTGCGGGCTGGCTGGATTTGGCCGATCGTGTGGCTGCTGCTTCGCAAATGGCTCCGGCGGCGGCGGTGCAGCGACTGCGCACGGCCCATCACGTGCTGTCGCAATTGCAAGGCGCGCGCCTCTTCAGCGAATGGGTGGCCGTTTGGATGGAGGCGCTTCAGCTCTGTCCCTGGGCGTTTAGCCGGCGCTGGTCGAGCATCGAGTATCAAGCAGCCGAGCGATTCAGAGAGTTGCTCGCCGGCTTGGCCATGGGCGATGCCGTCTTCGGGACGCATTCGCGCGATTCAGCGCAAAGAATCCTAGCTCGAGCCGCTCGCGAGACTGCATTTCAAGTGCAAACCGGCGTGCCGGCCATCTGGGTGAGCGGCCAACTCCTTGACCCCTGGCTTGATTATGGTGGGCTCTGGGTGAGCGGTTGCAATGATGAACAATGGCCGCAGCCTGTGGCGCCGGTGGCCCTGCTGCCTGTCGGCGTGCAGCGCCGATACGGAGTCATCCCCGCGACCGCGGAGTCGCAGCTGGCGCTGGCAATGGACCTGCAGAGCCGCTGGCAGAAACGCGCGAATCAGTGCGTGTTCAGTCTCTCCGATTCCGGCGAGGGCAGTTCAAGCATGCCCAGTCCGTTGCTGCCGAAGATCGTGCCGGTTGACTTGACTGCAACGCCTCAACCTCACTGGCTTGAAATGCTGGAGAGGGCGCCGGGATTGGAATCAGTCTGGGATGAGCAGGCCCCGCCGCTCGTGGGGAACGAACGCACGCGAGGCGTCGCCACCTTGCGAGCCCAATCGCGCTGCGCATTTCGAGGATTTGCGGAGACGCGGCTGGATGCCCAACCCCTGGAGCAACCGGTCCCGGGATTCAACGAACGCGAACGTGGCGAGCTTGTGCACCATGCTCTGCAGCACGTGTGGACCGCGCTGGAGAGCACGAATGCGCTGCAGACAGTACGCGCCGACGCAGAGCAGCGTCTGATCGATCAGGCTGCTGCTCTCGCCATCGAGTCCGTATGTCAGCGGCGCGATCCCGGGCGGCGCTGGCGTCTGCGTGAAGGGGTCCGGCTGCGAAATCTGCTGACGATGTGGCTGCAGCTTGAACGGGCGCGTGCACCCTTCATCATCGAAGCCCTCGAGGGCCGCGATCAAATCGCTCGTTTCGGCGGACTCGAATTCCGAGTGCGCATTGATCGCGTCGATCGCTTGTCGGATGGCGCGCGCGTCTTGATCGACTACAAGACCGGCGCTGCCGATCCCGATTGGCGCGGCGAACGGCCTGACAATCCACAGTTGCCGGTTTATGCGCTGCTGTCTCCGCACGCCTTGGTCGCGGTCGCTTACGGCAAGGTGAACGCTGCGGAATGCGGTTTTGTGGCTGAATCCGAGCGGCGCGATGTTTTCCCGCGAACCCGGCGCAGCGAATTGGAAGGGATGGCGACTCTCGCTGAGCTCATACCGGTTTGGTCGCGGCGCATCGAGCGGATCGCCGGCGAGTTCGCCGCCGGGCGCGCGGAGGTGGCGCCGACCCTCGAGGCATGCAAGAGCTGCAAACTTCAGGGCCTGTGCCGCGTGCCGGCGGCGCTCGAAGAGGCGGATGAGTTCCATGAGTGAGCCCGCGCGACTCGCCGATGGCCCCGCACGCGAGCGTGCGATCACCTCGGAGGGTTCGGTGTTGGTCCAAGCGCCGGCCGGCTCCGGCAAGACGACCCTGCTCGCGCAACGGTATCTGCGGCTGCTGGCAACCGTCGACTCGCCCGAGCGCATTTTGGCGCTGACCTTCACGCGCCGTGCCGCTCAAGAAATGCGGCAACGAGTGCTCGGTGCCTTGAGCGCCGCGCGGCTTGCCGAATGCCCGCAGCGGATGAACCAGCTCACGTGGAGCCTGGCTGCGGCGGCGAAGAAGCGCATGGACTCTTTGAATTGCGATCTGCAATCGCAGCCTTCGCGATTGCGCATTGAGACCATCGATGCATTCAACTCCTGGCTCGCCAATCAATTGCCGATTGCGGCGGGCGCCGGCGCGGGCTTGAGCATCCAGGCCGATGCCGCGCCCAGCTACCAGGAGGCGGCACGCCGCGCTTTGGCGCACCAGGGCGCCGATCAGTTCGGGCTCGCCGTAGATCGGGTGCTCGAGCTCGACGATCAGCGCTGGCGCAAGCTGGTGAAGCTCATCGCCGAGATGCTGCCCAGCCGCGACCGCTGGTTGCCGTTGCTCGCGGGGCGCTTGCAGGCCGCGAGCGCGATTGACGAGGCGCAGCTGGCCAGCGTACGTCGGCATTTGGATGAGGATTTGCGGCTGCTGGTCGACCGGGTCTTGCTGCGGGCGTGCGAAGTCTTGGGAAGGGAAGACATTGCGGCGCTGTCGTCGCTCATGCACGCCGCGGCGCAGCGCCTCGAGGATCCGACGCCGATGGACGTGTGGCGTCAAGACGTGAGCCCGTTGCGCGCAGTGCCGGAGGACGCCGCGCGCTGGCGCACCATGGCGGCGCAGCTGCTCAAGGCAGACGGGCGCGGATTGCGTAAGTCGGTCGATAAAAGGCAGGGCTTTCCGCCCGGTTGTGCGGACAAAGCATCGATCTTGAGCCTCCTGGAGAAATTCGCCGAAGATGCGCGCATTTTGGATGTCTTGGTTGAGTTGCGCATGCTGCCGGATGCGTACTACAGCGATGCTGCCTGGGAGCGTGTCCGCGAAGTGGCGCAGGTGTTGGTGTTGGCGGCGGCTGAGCTGGATGGAGTCTTTCGCGAGCAAGGGGCCGTTGATTTTTCCGCGGTGTCGATCGCGGGGTTGCGCGCGCTCGGCAGCGTGGATGCGCCCACGGATTTGAGCTTGCGTCTCGATTACCGGCTGCAGCACATTCTCGTCGACGAATTTCAGGACACATCCAGCTCGCAGTTGGAACTGGTGCGCATCCTGACCGGCGGGTGGCAGCAAGGCGATGGCCGCAGCGTGTTTTGCGTGGGCGACCCGATGCAATCCATCTACGGTTTTCGCCAGGCGGAGGTCAGGGCATTCCTCGAGCTCGCGGAGGAGGGTATCGGCGAGCTTCGCTTCGAAGTGCAGCGTCTGCGCAGCAATTTTCGTTCCGCGCCGCCGCTGGTGGACTGGACCAATCGCTGTTTCGCGCGTCTCATGCCGGAGCTTGATGATCGTAACCGCGGCGCCATCGCCTATCGTGCCAGCGAGGCCGCGGTGTTGATGTCCGATGCCGATGAATGCGGCGTCCAGTGTCAGGGATTTGCGAGCCGCAGCGCCGAATCCAATGCGATCGCCGCGATGATTGCCGGCGAAGTCAAGCGGCATCCCGATTGGCGCATCGCCGTCTTGGTGCGCGCCAGAACCCATGCACGCGGAATCGCCGCGAGTTTGCGCGCGTTGAACATCGACTTTCGGGCGGTCGATATCGAGCCCTTGCAAGATCGCGCTGCGGTTCGCGACATCATGATGCTGGCGCGTGCGTTGTTGCATTGGGGCGACCGCATTGCCTGGTTCGCCGTGTTGCGCGCTCCTTGGGCTGGACTGATCCTGGCCGATCTGCTGAAGATCTCCGGCGCCGGTTCACTGGTGTGGGATGCGATTCGAGATGACGCGCTGCTGCCCGCGCTCAGCGAGGATGGCCGCGCTCGCTGTGCGCGCCTGCGGCTCAACCTCGAGGCTGCGTTCGAGGTCCGCAATGAGACCGGAGTGGCTCGCTGGATCGAGAGAACCTGGCTGGGTTTAGGCGGCCCCGGCTGCATGACGAGCGTGCAAGACCTGCAACTGGCGAGCGCTGCATTCGCTCGCATACGCACCCTGGAAGAGCGCGGCATGCCGGACCCTGCGGATCTGCCCGAAATCTTTGCCGACCTTTTCGCCGATCACGGCAGCGCCGGCGCCGTGGAAATCATGACCATTCACAAGGCCAAAGGTCTGGAATTCGACCTGGTCGTGCTGCCTGCGCTCGATCGCGCGGTGCCCCCCGACCGCAACCAATTGTTGCTGTCGCACCAGTTCGCGCGCTCGGGGCGCGACGGCATGGTGATGGCCGCCCGTCCGCCGGTGGGCACCGAGGCTGACCTGTTATTCGAGTTCTTGCGCTACCAGCGCCGCGACGCAGCCGTGCTCGAAGCGCAACGCCTGCTATACGTTGCCTGCACCCGCGCAAAATGCCAATTGCGTCTGACCGCCGTCATCGAAGAAGTTGAAAATGCCGACGACCTCGACGAGTCGGCGCCACGCCGGGTCTTCCGGCCGGCCGCCGGAAGCTTGCTGCGCGCGCTCTGGCCGGTGCTCGCCGGCGAATTCGAGCTGCCGACGCCGCGGCCTAAGCAGGCCGAGGTTGCCGACGACGCGCCTCGCGGTGGGCCGCTCAAGCGCCTGCCATTGGAATCCTCGCAGGACCCTCATTTTGCGCCGCCGGCGGGCGCGGCGATTGTCATCCCTGTCGCGAGGGACGAGACGCCGATATTCGACTGGGCGGGCGAAACAGCGCGACGAGTCGGCAGCCTGGTGCATGCCGAACTCCAGAAGATGGACCTCGCAAGCCTTGATGAGGCGGCGATCCGTGCCCGCGGGCGCCATTTCCGTCGATGGCTTGGCATTCACGGGGTGCCCGAGGATCGATTGAATCAAGCGACCGCGCGCGTCGTGGAGGCACTGCTCGGCGTGCATCGCGATCCGCGCGGACGTTGGATACTGCAGCGTTGGCTTCGCGAGGATCTGCGTGAACACGCCTTGTCCGGGTACTGGGAGGGGGAATTTTCGCGAGTTGTGCTCGATCGCAGCTTCATCGACGAGACCGGAGTCCGGTGGGTGATCGACTACAAGACCAGCCAGCACTTGGGCGGTGGTCTCGAGCTCTTTCTGGACCGCGAGGTCGAGAGGTATCGCAGCCAGCTCGAGCGCTATGGGCGCTTGGCGCGGCACCTGGGACCGGAACCGGTTCGGCTGGGATTGTATTTTCCCCTGATGGGAGCCTGGCGCGAGTGGGCGGCGCCCGAGAAGGGGATTGACTAGGCGCTGGGGCTGGAGATATATCCATAACTGGACATATGAACAGTCATCGCGATCTCCTAGAACGTGAATTCGAGTTCCACCGGAAATCGTCCGGAGGCGTCTCGAGGCCGAAGCTGAGCTAGGTTATTGAGCTGATTACGAAGGGCTGGGGAGGCTTCGGGGCGCTCTTTGATCGTGCCGGACAGCATGCCGGTGCGCACCGCAGGAGAAAATCGAATCTGTGCCTGAGCCTCCACCGGTCCGCCGGTATCAGTCAGGTTGGCGGTGATGGTGCCGTCAGGGGCGACCGCTCCGGCGGCCAGTTGCAGCTCGTAGCTTCCCAGATCCGAGCCTGCAGCGATGTCTGCGGCGGAGATATTGGCCACGTCGATCTTTCCCACCGCAGAGTCGAGCTTGCGAAAATCGCTGCTCGCTTCCGCAAACGCCAGCTTCGCGCTGCCTCTCCAGCCGGCGGCCAGCCCGAGGTCGCCCAGATTTTCGATGGGACCTGCGCCTTGAACATCATGAGCCGCAACACCTCGCGTACCGAGCTCAACCGTTCCGTCGACGACGAAGCCTTCCTTGACCCAGTGAATGTCCGCCACCACGGCCATTCGCAGCAAGGAAAGCGGATGCAAATGCCATTCAATGGCGCCGGCTTCGCGTGCATTGACCTTGAGCCTGCCTGCCGCGCCGTGCACGAGGCTGCCGGAGAAATCTTCCGCCTGCACCTGAGCGGGTAGAAAATGCGAGATCAGTGACGCCGGCAGCACGAACACCGTGGCGGCTGCCAGGACCACAATCCCCAAGAGAACCAGCGGCCAGCGACGCGGCGGACGCTGCTGAGGCTTAACGTCGCGGCGGGCTGAACGAGATGCTGGCATTGACCATTCCCGGCGCTGGAGTGCGATCCACCGTGATCGATTCGATCGCGAGACCGTAGCGTCGGTCCAAGGTGTCGAGCCAAGTGACCATGGTGTCAAATGGCGCGGCCTCCAACTGCACACGCACGCCTCCCGTGGCATTGGGCTGGGTGCCGCGCAGTGCGCTTGCAAGTCCTGCTTCGCGGCCAACTCGGTCCACCAGCACCACCGGCGCTTCTCCCGTGTCGGCAGGCAGCTGAGCGCCAAAGGTGCGGACTTCGGGTGCATTTACCCGCATCCATGCCAAATCTTCGCGCCGCGTATCGGTTCCCTTGACTGCGTTCGACACAGCGGATTGCAGGGGCATGAGAATACCGCCGATCAAAATGATGAGCCCCAAGGCGATCGCGCCGATGGCGACCACGCGTTGTTCACGCTGCTGCAGGCTTGCATACCAGTTTTTCAGCTTGTTCATCGGCGCGCCTTGGCGGACTGGCCGCGAACGTGAAGATGCGCTTCAACACCCGCAGCCACGGGGTTCGAGGATTGAATTTCCGCCGCGAGGCCTTCCTTGCCCGCGAACTGGGTCAATTGCGACAGCGCCGCAAGACTGGGTGCGCTCACCGTCATGTCGAGCGCATCCTCCCGGTAACTCAAAGCGCTGATGGCGGTTTTCGGCGTCACCGCGAGGGCACCGCTCAAGGTCTGCAGCGTGCGAAGAAAGTATTGCGGGCCCGCGCCGGACTTGCGAATTCTCTCGAGCTTGGTTTGCATCTGGCGGCGCGGATCGGTGAGGGCATCGCCGGGCATGCTTTCGGAAAATAGCTGTGAAATCTCGCCGTCGAGAGCGGCGGATTCATGTTTGGCATGGCGAATTTGCAGCGCTTGCGCGGCGACGTGAACGACCAGCAGCGCCACGGCGAGCGCAGCGGCGACACGCCATTGACGCCATCGCGCACTATAGTCCGTGCTCCGCAAAAACTCGCCTTGCAGCAAATTAACGGCTTCGGGCGCTGCGAGGCCGCGCGCCAGCCAGGGCAGGGGACCATCCGACAACAATTGAACATTGAGCGAGGCGAAATCTTCCAGCAAGTCGTCAAATTCACCCTGAACCCTCGCCCAGTCCTCACGCGTCACGTACAGGATGGCGCTTTCTTTGGGTTTGGGCTCCGCCTCCGCCGAGTCGAGCGGATCGGCTATGACGCCGGCAACCACCAGGGCTTCCTTGACCGGGGAGAGTTCCACGGCGAAGGGCAGAGCGCCGGGCCGCCGCACCGCGAGCCGCTCATTTTCAAACCATAAGACCGTTTGGCCCGGATTCTCCGGCATCGCCGAGATATCCGCGTAAATCGCCTGCGGATCGAATCCGGCGGCGTTGAGCTCGGACACCCAGCTCGTCAGCACGGCGCGCGACACCACCGCCACCGGCGTGCCGCCATTGCCGCGACGGCGGCCGATTGCGAAGCTTAAGAGGTCCACGTCCTCCGTCAGTTGTTCTTCCATTGCGAAGGGCACGGCGCGTGCGAGTTTCGCACCGCTGCCGGGCGGCAGTTCCGGCTCAGCCAGTAGAATCTGAGTTGCCGGCGCGAGCACCACGACTCGTCCGGTGCGCCAGACCGCGGCCGCGAGGCTCAAGGATCCGCGTTGCCGGGTCGGTGTCGGCGCGCCGGTCTCATCCAGCGTGAGCCATTCGGTCTCTTCTTGGCCGGCCGGCGGTAAGCGTAAAAGCAATGATTGCGGCATGTATCTTAGGGCGTCCCAAATGAGCGCAGCAGCGGCGTGATCTTGGTCGAGCCGCGAAACAAAAGACTGTACAAGGTGAACTCGGTAGTGCCAAGCACGACGCGCGTGGTGAGCTGGAAGTACTGACTTTGCATGCCGATGGCGTTCATGCTTGCCATGGCTTTCGGTCCGGCGACGTTGCTAAAGGTGGTCACGTCGGGGAAGCAGCCGGTTTTCCGCCCATTGTCCAGCACGGCGGGGTTGTTCGACCATTCGCCGTTCAAGCCCGGCGCCAGGCTCTCCAGGACCAGGGCGGGAGCGGTGCAGACATTGATTTTGGTGTTGGCATTCGGCAGCGCTGTGACGTACGGGGCGATCTTGCGGTAGCGGTCGGCTCCGAAGCCGGGAAGATTCATCAACTCGCTGGGCGACATCATGGGCCAGTTGCCGGTGTGGTAGGGAGGAGTTTGCGAGGTGTAGACCGAATCTTCGGCGCCGTCCGGATTGCCCACGACATCGTCTTGATCGATCCAATCGCGCGCCAATCCCGCCCACTTGGGCTCCACACCCACCGAGGCCAGCAACCTCTGGAATTGCTCCAGCGGCAGCGGATCCTCTGTGACACCATCGGGACCCAAGCGCGCCAGGCTGTTCAAGTTGAAGCGCCCCTGCATATCTTCCAATGCGCCTTGCATGCTGCCGATGGGCTCGCCCTCCGGATTACTGTCCGGCGTGATGGGCAAGGGCTGGGTCGGCTGCGCCCAAGGGCCCGCCAAGGTCGTGGCCTGGGAATTGGTCTGCAGATCCTGCACGAGCACATCCGCCGCCAGCGCCTCGGCGCCCAAGCCGAATTGCAGCGCTTGTTCGGCAGCCAGCACACCGGTCGTGCGGCGTAGTTCGAGAAATCCATCAAAGCTCAGTTTCGTGGCCAGAATGGTGGCCAGCGCCACGAGAATGAGCGCGATGATCAGCGCGACTCCGCGCTGCCTTTTCCCGCCGCCGCCAAACCCCCTCACCCGGACACCTCGATCACGCGCCTGATAGGTCCCCAATCCTTGAACTGAACGATAATTTCCACCGCCGCCGGCCGCGTTTGCAGGTCGGCCGTGGCGTTGGACCCCCCTTGGATTGTGGTGGCTTCCGGCCATTGGTTTTGCCAGGCTTGATTGCTATCCAGGTAGCGAAGCTGAACCCCCTTCACACCGGTGAGCAGGTCTTGCACGACGGGTTTGTTGCCTTGGACGGTGTCCAAGTTGACTTGGTAGCTGCGTTTGAGCACTTCGCCGACCAAGGCGTAGGAGACTCTTTGCAAGGTGCCGCGCTGCTGCCCGGCGGTGTTGGACCAACCCGCGCGGGTCAAATCGACCATGGACTGGGCATTCGGATCGGTGGTGGACCCGAAGCTGGATCCGGAATTGAAAGTCATGCCGGGACTCGGGCTGGAACCTGAATTAGAACTCGTGCCGGAATTCGAGCTTGCACCCAAGCTCGCCGAAGTGACGGTAACGCTGCCGGCGCCCGGCGTGCCGCGCAGCGCCAAGAGCCTGTTTTGTCCCAAGATATCGCGCACCGGCCGCGGCACCAGTTGCGCAAAGTCCGACACCATGACGCGCATGCCGAATTCGATCTCACGCGAGCGCTGCAACGAATCTTCAGTGCGCTCGGCCGAGACGCGCGCGGCCCGGTAGGTCGAATAGCCCAGCGCCGCCATGATCGCCATGATCAGCAACGCCACCAAGATTTCGATCAAGGTGAAACCCGCGTTGCGCCCGCGCGATTTTGTGGACGGCCGATTCATTGCGCGGGCGGCGGGACAACGGGCGGGGGCGCCGGACCGACCGGCATACCCGGTGGATTACCGCCGGGCGGGGTTGTCGGGGGCGTACCCGGTGGGGACGTGGTGGAAGTCCCGGTCGTCCAGTCGACAATAACGGAACCCGGCGGAGCCAATGTGGTGCCCAGAAAACCGACCGCCTGAACGATGGCGTTGCCCTTGGTTTTTGCATCGCCGAGGTATACCCGGACCACCACACGCTTCATGCTGGCAATGCTGGTGTCGAAGTAGCGCGTATCGTAGTGCCACTTGCGATTACCGAAATCGAGTTCCCCGGTATCGGTGTTTTGACCAAACTTGACCACGTTGAGCCGCACCTCCGTGAGACGATTGAGCGCAATCCATTGGGCCAGCGTCTTGTCCCGCAAAAACCCGCTGGTGCGCGCGGTACCGTTGACCGCAACCATGAGCGCAGTCAGCCCTACCGCCACGATCATCAGCGCGACCAATACCTCGACCAACGTAAAGCCGCCGGCGCGCTGCGAATGATTCAACTGCGCTTTTCCACTTTGTTGGAATTCTCGCGCGAGATTTTCCCGAGCGCATCGCCGTTCACCGACGCCTTGGCCTGGGTCCCATCCCGCTGCAGGGTCAGCCGGAACGGCGTGCCTTCGCCGCTCGCGGCGATCGCAAGTTGGGGGTTGGGCTGATCGCCGCTGGCCAGATTCTTGTCGATGGGTTTTATCACGACCGTGTGCGAATCGAGCTGCAGTTGAAATGTGATGCCCTTCGGCAAATCACGGTGCCGAAATTCGCGCTCCTGATCGAGCATCATCCAGCGGTCGCGGCGCGAATCGTAGACCACGAATTCATAGGCGGCCGGCTCGATGCGCAACCCGAAGTCCCGGCCTTCCAAGAGCGCGCGTTCATGCAACAGACCGACCAGTCCCTCGATGCGCCGGCTCTCCTCATCGAGTTGGCTGTCGCGTCCCGTTGAGCTCACCGACAATACGGTGATCGAAATGACCACGGCCATGATCACGATCACGACCAGGATTTCGACGAGAGTAAAGCCTTTGCTGCGCATGTTGCGCCATCGCCTTCAGCGAGGCCTATTTCGATTCGATAGCGAAGCTGTTGATGTCGGCGTCGGGACCTTCGCCGCCGGGTTTGCCGTCGCGGCCATAGGAGGTGATATCGTATTCACGTCCGTCCGCGCCCGGACTGGTATAAAGATAAGGATTGCCCCACGGGTCCTTGGGAATGGATGTCAAATAGCCGTGGGCGGGATAGTTGGTGATGGTCGGGTCCGAGGGTTGCTTGACCAGCGCCTGCAAGCCTTGTTCGGTGGTCGGATATTTAAAATTGTCCAGGCGATAGAGGTCCAGGGCCGTTCCAATCGAGCGGATATCGGTCTTTGCAGCCGTTATGCGTGCGGTATCGACCTTGCCCAAGATATTGGGCACCACGAGTGCACCGAGCACTGCGAGAATGACGACGACGACCATGATTTCAATTAAGGTAAAACCGCTGTGGCGATTGCGCATAGTGACCTCGAAAATTCCAAGGATGATAGCAAAATAGAGAACATCGATGCCCCGTGATGCCGCACCTGGCTTCGCACAGATCGCTGCGGCACTACAATGGGATCGCGGCCGCTGGATTTGGTTGCTTCTGATTTTGCTGTTGTTGGGCGCCGTGTTGGGTCTTGGCGACAGCGTCAGTGCCTTGTTGCGCTATGATCGCAGCGCTATTGCGGCAGGGGGTTGGTGGCGGTTGCTTACGGCCCACATCGTGCACCTCGATGCTCACCACTTGATCTTGAATGAACTGGGTTTGGTGCTGGTGTGGTCCTTGTTCGCGCAGGACTACGACGCGGTCGAGTGGTGTGTCATCGTATTGAGCGGCGCCTTGGCGATCAGTTCCGGCCTATGGTGGCTGAGCCCGCGTGTCAGCTGGTATGTGGGCGCGTCGGGAGTTCTGCACACCGTCATGGCCGCTGGGGCGGCGAAGCATCTTGCGGTCCGCCTCTGGGACCGATGGATACTCTTCTTGGGATTGAGCGCCAAATTGGCGTGGGAGCAGTGGGGCGGGCATCCTGCGCCGTTGGTGGTTGTCGATGCCCATTTGTATGGCGCGGCGTGCGGATTTGCGGTAGGGGCTGCACTGTCGTGGCGGACCGCTATAATCCGCCACCGCTCTTAACGCTAAGGATTATCAGTTCATGTCGCTTGCCTTTGTATTTCCCGGCCAGGCTTCCCAGTCCATCGGCATGATGAGCGCCTTGGCGAGTGTATCTCCGGTCATTGCGGCGACCTTTGCCGAGGCGAGCGGCGTGTTGGGATACGATCTGTGGCAGCGCTGCCAGGAAGGTCCGGCCGAGTTGCTGAATTCGACTGAATGCACCCAGCCGGCAATGTTAACGGCCGGCGTCGCGACTTATCGGCTGTGGCGCGAGCGGGGCGGCGCGGTGCCGGCGATGATGGCGGGTCATAGCCTGGGTGAGTTCAGCGCTTTGGTGGCGGCGGACTATTTGGACTTCAAGACCGCCGTGGACCTGGTGAAATACCGCGGCGAGCTCATGCAGGAGGCGGTGCCGAGCGGTCAGGGCGGGATTGCTGCCATATTGGGACTCGAAGACGCCGACGTCGAGGCGGCCTGCCAGGAGGCTGAGCAGGGCGAGGTTGTCGAAGCGGTGAATTTCAACGCGCCCGGACAGGTGGTCATTGCGGGGCTTGCCACCGCCGTGGCACGCGCCATCGAGATCGCAACGGCGAAAGGAGCGCGTCGCGCGATGGCGCTGCCCATGAGCGTTCCCGCGCACAGCTCTCTGATGCAGCCGGCGGCTGAAAAACTGCGAATCAAGCTGGCCGGCACGCCGTTCGCGGAGCGCTCTGCGGTGAAGGTGTACGGCGTCGATTGCAAGATACACTCCGGCGCGGCTGACATACGCAGCGGGCTGGTCAAGCAATTATCGACGCCGGTCTACTGGGCGGCGACCGTGCGCACCATGATTGCCGCGGGGGCGACGCCAATTATCGAGTGCGGTCCGGGAAAGGTATTGACGGCGCTGAATCGGCGCGTGGACAAGAATCGGGATCTCAAAATGCTGGCGCTGGAAGATCCGCAAAATTTAGATGATGCGCTGGCCGTGGTGGCATGAAGATGTTGAACGCAGAGATTGCATTGGTGACCGGCGCCTCGCGCGGCATAGGTGCGGCCATCGCCGAACGGCTGTGCAGCGATGGCGCGCGGGTCATTGGCACGGCCACCACACCCGAAGGAGCCGCTCGCATCACGGAAACTCTCGCGGCGCGCGGCGGACGCGGCGCGGTGCTCAACGTGATCAGTCAGGAGTCGATCGATGCGCTGATTGATGACATTGAGGCCAAGGAAGGCTCTGTCGGCATCCTGTGCAACAATGCCGGCATTACCCGCGATACCCTGTTGCTGCGAATGAAGCAGGATGACTGGGACACCGTCATCCAAACCAATCTGGCCTCCGTGTTCCGCCTTTCCAAGGCCGTATTGCGCGGCATGATGAAGGCTCGCAAGGGCCGCATTGTCAGCATTACCTCGGTGGTGGGGCTGACCGGGAATCCCGGACAGGCGAATTATGCCGCTGCCAAGGCGGGAATCATCGGATTTACCAAATCGCTGGCTCGCGAAGTGGGCTCCCGCGGCATCACTGCCAATGCGATTTGGTAAATCCGA
>Ga0193716_1001001_pt1 | contig 16756 bp, 11 predicted proteins | sample U2c1metaG_FD_145901 | JGI IMG/M metagenome (GOLD analysis project Ga0193716, IMG submission 145901) | Soil microbial communities from a riparian zone of the East river system, Colorado, United States - U2c1 | ecosystem: Environmental > Terrestrial > Soil > Riparian zone | place: USA: East River...
TGCGGTCAATCCGCGCTGCACGATGATCGTGAAGCGCGGATTGACCGCAGCCGTAGTCGCCGCTGGGGTTTCCTTGGGGCTTGCTAGCCCGGCATGGGCTGACGACTTGAGCGGCACGTATGCGTTGAACCTCGCCGGCGCCACCCCGGGACCTCACACCACCTGGATCGCCAGTGCAACGTGTGCATCTTCGGGCGGGTGCGTCGCGCACATCACCAGTTCAAGTGGATGGAGCGGCGATGCGCAGCTTGCGGGGGATCGTTGGACGATGACGGTCGGCAGACCGGACGGCCAAAGCTGCCCCGACGGCACTCGTCACGCGGAGTTGCAGACATGGTCGTGGGACGCTGCAGCGCTTACCGGCGAAGTCAGCGGTGTTTCCACGGACCCCACCGCGTGCCCAGAGACCGGCCCCGATTCATTCACGCTGACGAAGATGCGTGGCGGTCCCGCCTCATTCGCGTAGTGGCCAGCGCCGCTGGACGCTGTTCAGTCGATGTAGATGACGTACGTACCGTCTTCGTCACGCGATACCGAAGACCCATCTGTGTTGACCCAAACGCGGGGGTCGTCCTGTCCACCTAGGTATGCGTTCTGCAAGCCGCCTCCCGGCTGCATGTACACCGACCACTGCTCCCCGGACCCCAGCGCGGATGCGACGGTCACGACTTCTGTGCCGTCAGCGCGGCGGATCGACAGGGTATGTGCGTTGATGTCATGTTCGGACATCTCCACGTCATCGTCAGTGATCTCTTGGTCCGAAACCAACTCTGCTAGATCGTCATCGGGGTCTGGCTGATCGTCGGGCATGTGACCGCACGCTACCAACGGCCTTGGAACCGCGTGGCATTGGAGGTTCTCGGTGAGGACGACGGGCCGTCACGTTGCTTCCTGGCTTGGTGTGACCTACATCACTAGATTGTGACCTGGCTCACGGCGCCGGATTCCGTTACTGTCGAACTTGTTGGTAGGACCAATAAAAGAAAAGACCAATAACTGGGAGTTCGACAGCTTTAAGTGAGCTCGTGACTCCGCAGCACATCGCGCGGCCGTCATCGGCCGGTCGTGGTCGGTGGGTGACGGTTGCCGTCCCCGCATGAAGAGACGGCAATTACGTTGCCCGCCAATCGCGATGGAAATTCTCGGAGGTCGAAATGTACAAGTCCATCAAGCCAATCGCTGCCGGAGTAGGCGTTGCCGCACTGCTGGCACTGGGACTAGGCGTCGCCACGGAAGGGTCGGGCTCGTCCACCAGCAGTTACAGCAGCGGCGGTACCGCCGGAGAGACCATCACGATGAGCCCCGATGCGACCACGCTGGACACCGCTTCGTTCGTGCCAGCGGAGAAGGCGGCGGCACCCTGCGGATTCGCTCAAAGCGGCGGCTGCTGAACGGGATTGGTGCGCTTCCCACGCTGGCTCGTCGCCTATCTGCTGCTTCCTCGTCTCGGGTCCGACCCAGGCTGGCGCGCTTCATCGTCCCGGCTTGAGCTGGCCGTAGTCGCCCTGCGATCGTGGACGCCAGCAATCGAACGGGGCTACTAGGTTTCGCGCCGGTCTCGAAGTACCAATGGGAACGGGCGCTGGTCGAGTTCGTCCCTGCGCATGAACTTGCGCATGAGGCGTTGTCCCTCGATCGACTCCCAAATGAGTGCCATCGCTTCGAGCCACCTTGCGATACCGAGCGCCGGTGCAACCTTCTTTGGCGCGAGTGCATCCACTGGCGGATGCGCAAGATCGATAGCCTTCGGCATACGTGGCCAAGCTGGGGCGACAAGTTTTGATTTGGACTTTGCCGTTTCCAGCTCAAAAAGAGCTTGCAAGCAGACGATTTCGGATTCGACGGCCGAGACAGTCTCGGCAAGATCGACATGCCCGAGGTGTGTGCCAGCGTCAGCTCTGGAGCATGCGCGATCGCCCGACGGTGTCGCAACCAAATACCGGGCCTGCGTGAGCAGTTTCAGCTTCTCGCCTTCGTCGACATTGAAAACCCACGCCCCGCACATTCGACTCAACCCACCCGGGTCCGCGCTCACGTCGACCTGCCACACGATGGTGTCGGTGGCGGCAGCGTCGACGATCGTAATGGACTGGTAGGTGGTGTTCATGAAGCGTGTTCCTTCGCCGTGCAGTCAGGGCATTTCACCGGACGGCGGCCCCGCGTTCGGGGGCGTTCCCACTGCGTACCGCAGTCGACGCAGATCAAGACCACGACCGTTATCTGTGGTCCGACAGGGTGTTCCGTCGCCGTCTCTCCACTCGTCTCAGGTTGAACAAGGGCACTCCGCGAGCATTCAACGCATACGGACCGTTGAGTCCGCCGTGGTGCCATCCACGAACTCCCGCAATCGACGCATACGAGGGCCAGGCCGCTAGAAGCGACACATGTCGACTTCACGCCGGTACCAGTTTCAAGCGCAGTCACGAATTCAGAGAACGTGCAGACAGGGATCCCCCACTTACGCGCATTGCGGGCCTTCGCCGAGCGGGAATCGCCGTCAGCTGCCACGACCAAATCGGGTCCCTTCATGGTGACTGAGCGAACCACGACGAGACCCTGTTGTTTCGCCATGGTCTCCTGAAGGTCACGGCCGACCAACTCGCCGTCGAGCATGCCCTGGCCGGTGAAGCAGACCGAGACGCCTGCGACCAAGACCACCTCGCCTACTGCTGCACGGAATGGATCGATGCGGTTGCTCACTGTTTCGACGTCGATGTCCAAGAGCGCTGCAGCGCGACACAGATGGTTGTGCTCATCGTCGGTGACGACCTGGTCCTCCACCGCGGCTTCGACGAGACCGTTCATGAACTCGCGGTGCGCCCGCGCGACGGCTCTGTCATCAAGCCCCAGATCGCTGGCAAGGGCACGCAGTTCTCGTCGCTCATCGGAGGTGATGCGAAGGTCCGCCATCGCGGTATCGAGGAGCTGTACGTAAGGGGCGACGTCTGCGTTGGTGTGCACGCCACGCGCAAGCGCGGCGAGATAGGGCGCCGGCGGAAGGACTTCGATGTGTCCTTCCCGGGGCTGCACGCGGAGCGGCGTGACATGCAGTGGGCGGGCGATCGCGGGACTGCAGGTGTCCGAATAGTGATGGCGGGTGGCGAACAACAAGCGCTGGGTCGCACGCGCATCGGCTATCGCACGGTGAGCGTCGTCGAGCGCGATGGCGTGGTCCTCGCACGCTTGAGCGAGCTTGCAGCGGGTCGCCCGAAGCGTGTCCAAACCAACGCCCCAGTCGATGTCGATCCCGGCGCGGGTCAGTTCGTTGCCGATCATCCGCATGTCGAATTGAACGTTGTGACCGGCAATTACAGCGCCGTCGAGGCGTGACGCCACGTGATGTGCCACATCGTCGAAGGTGGGGGCGCCTCGCAGCATCGCTGCATCGATACCGTGGATCCAGGTAGCGCCGACATCTCTCTGCGGCTGCACCAGTGTCTCGAATTCGTCATGAACCCTGCCATCGCAGTCGACCGTCAGAATGGCGATCTCGACGACCCGGTCCACGTTGTAAACACCCGTCGTCTCGACATCAACGACCGCGATGCGGCCGTCTCTGCCGATTAAGTGTTCAAGGCCAGCCATGGTTCGCGGAGCAACATCGGTTGGAGACGGCGTCGACGTCTGACTAGTCCACTGTTGTCCGTCCCACCATCGAAGGTCAGCTTCAGCCCACGGATCCTCGTACCACCCCGCAGCTATCCCCACAGCGCCCCCCTGCTCTCGGCAAACGCCAAACTACAGAAGGTCTGTGACATAGCGGAGCGCTTCGGAGCAAATTCAATGCCGTTCGTGTGGTAATCGATGTGCGGCACAGATTGGAGGTGGCGCCATCCCAGAGTCGTTACGGAGATGGTTCCATCGACTCGTTGCCTCCAAAACCCGGCTTGGTGGGTCGTCACGGATCGATGTAATAGAGCGGTTGACCAAGCGGGGTAGGCGGAAATGCGTTTGGGTCAACGGGGTAGCAACGCCCCACGGACGGCACATAGCCCGTGGCCTGGCCAAACTGGCCGAACATGGTCTGTGGGACGGATTGAAAACAGCGCTCCCAAGTGCCATCCGGACGGATCGGAGAGTCACAGTACTGAGCGAACACCTGCGCATCGCAGCCCGCTGACGCTGGTGCGGCGAAGCAGATGCCCGTTGCGGCAAAGCGCCGTACCAAGGACGACAAATTTGGCCTTCATCGCAGATCTCCCCATAGCAAGTATCGCCACGCAGCAAACCATAGGGGTTTAACTGTCTCTGAGGGCAGGAACGGATGACGCTCCCCCGACTCCGAAGGCACCGGCATGACCTGTCAAGGATCAGCCGAAATATCGTCAGTCATCACCCGAAGCCGGAATGTCAAGCATCGCCAGAGGTAGTACTAAGAGCGCCCCCGGCAGGGATCGAACCTGCGGCCAACCGCTTAGAAGGCGGTTGCTCTATCCGCTGAGCTACGGGGGCCAGCGCACACACTTTAGCCAAAACCCCGACAACGTATGGACGGGTCATCCATGACGGTTGTCAAGCCGAGAGGGCCCGATCGATCAGCGGCCAGTCTGTTGCCCGAGTGAGTGCGCGGCGACGATGCCGTCGACGAGGTGTAACCGCGTTTGGTGGATGTCGGTCATTGGCGGTAGGAGCAGAGTGACGATGCCCAGGGCGACCGCGGCACCGTCATGAGAGGAGCGGTCACCGACCATCAGCGTTTCCTGCGGTGTTGTGCCCAGTTTCTCGAGTGCGATCTCAAAGATGGCGGGGTCGGGCTTCTGGACGCCAAGTTCATAGGAGAGAACGAACACATCGATCGAGGTATCGAGCCCCTGAGCGGCAAAGGCCGGCCGAAGATCGAAGTGGATATCGCTGATGACACCGACCTTGATGCCGGCCGCTGCCAATCGACGGATGGTCGGTGCGACGTCGAGAGCGAACTCGTTGTAGGACGGGTCCGATTCGACGGCGTACAACGCGTCGGCAAGCTCGCAATCCAAACCCGCGTCGGTGAACACGTCGTAGTACGTGCGCCGGTGTGTCGCCATGCTGGTATCGCAGTCCGGCGAGGCGAGCCGATCGGGATGTCCCGCAGCGCTTCTGATCGCATCCCACAGGGCAGCGCTTGCATCGTCGTCAGCGGCCCGACCGAGAAGGTTCAGCGCCTCGCGGACCCAATCGTGGGGGTCCAGCACGGTCACCAACGTGCCGCGCCAGTCGAACAACACTCCGGACAGTGGAGTCATTCAGCTAGTGCTACCAGAGTTCCAGTTGCGCCCGCACCAGCCATCCGAAGCCACGTGAATATAAAGCCACGTGCCATCCGGCGGCGGACTAGCGTGGAGACAGCATTTTGGCGACCAGGAGGAGAGCGAAACGCAATGAGCAACGTGCCGGAGTTGGACGCGGCCGGACTCCCCGAGGAGCTGACTCCGTTCGACCAGTTGCTGCACCGCGGGGAGGCCAATCCGCGCACCCGTTCGGGGATCATGGGCATCGAGTTGCTCGACGTCACACCCGACTGGGACCGCTTCCGCGGCCGGTTCGAGAACGCCTCGCGCAAGGTGCTTCGGCTGCGGCAGAAGGTCGTCATGCCGACCCTGCCGACGGCAGCGCCGCGCTGGGTGGTCGACCCCGACTTCAACCTCGACTTCCACGTGCGCCGCGTCCGGGTGCCCGAACCCGGCACACTGCGCGAGGTGTTGGACCTCGCCGAGCTTGCCCTGCAATCGCCGATGGACATCTCCCGCCCGCTGTGGACGGCGACGCTCGTCGAGGGCCTCGCCGACGGCCGCGCCGCCACGATGCTGCACCTGAGCCACGCAGTCACCGACGGCGTCGGCACCGTCGAGATGTTCGCCAACATCTACGACCTCGAACGTGACCCCCCACCCACCACCGAATCCGTACCGCTGCCCATCCCGCAGGATCTCTCGCCCAACGACCTCATGCGACAGGGTTTCAACCGGCTTCCCGGCTCCATTGCCGGCAGCATCCTCGGGGCGCTCGGGGGAGCGGCGCGCGTGACGGGACGGGTGGTCCGCGACCCCGTCTCCGCCGTCGGAGGCGTGGTCGACTACGCGAAGTCCAGTGCCAGGGTGATGTCGCCGGCGGCCGAGTCGTCGCCGCTGCTGCGCCGGCGCAGCCTGACCACGCGCACCGAGGCGATCGACATCAAGCTCAGCGATCTGCACAAGGCCTCGAAGGCGGCCGGTGGCTCGATCAACGACGCCTACCTCGCCGGTCTGTGCGGGGCGCTTCGGCTCTACCACGACGCCAAGGGCATCCCCATCGAGACGCTGCCGATGGCCGTGCCGGTCAACACCCGCTCGGACTCCGATCCCGCGGGAGGCAATCGGTTCGTCGGCATCAACATCGCTGCGCCGGTGGGCGTCGTCGACCCCACCACGCGCATCCAGAAGGCCCGCGCGCAGATGACCAGCAAGCGCGAGGAACGCGCGATGGACATGGTCGGTGTCATGGCGCCGGTGATCAGCCTGCTGCCCGACGCCATCCTCGAGAGCGTGGCCGGGTCGATCGTCAACTCCGACGTCCAAGCCAGCAACGTGGCGCTCTACCAGGGCGACACGTTCATCGCCGGTGCGAAGATCTTGCGGCACTACGGAGTTGGGCCGCTGCCGGGTGTCGCGATCATGGCGGTGCTGATCTCGCGCGCCGGGTACTGCACCATCACCACCCGCTACGACAGGGCAGCCATCACCGACACCGAACTGTTCGCCCGCTGCCTCGTGGCTGGCTTCGACGAGGTGCTCGCCCTCGGCGGCGACGGACGGTCGACCCCGGCGTCGTTCACTCAAGCCCCGAGCGAATCGTCCTCCACCTCGCCCAATGGGAGTGCCGCGCAATGAGTTCGCAGAATGGACAGCCCGCGCGTCGCGGTGACAAGCGCACCGCCCGCCTGCCCGGTTCGATCGCCGAGATCGAGGCCAGCCCGCCGGGCCCGGAGGTGGGCGCCTTCTTCGACCTCGACGGCACACTGGTCGCCGGGTTCACCGGCGTCCTGATGACACGGGATCGGTTGCGCCGCGGGCAGATGAGCGTCGGCGAGTTCATCGGCATGGTGCAGGCCGGACTCAATCATCAGCTGGGCCGCTCGGAGTTCGAGGACCTGATCGGCAAGGGCGCCCGCATGCTGCGCGGCAACTCCCTCAGCGATCTCGACGAACTCGGTGAGCGTCTGTTCGTCCAGGACATCCAGAGTCGTATCTATCCCGAGATGCGGGCCATGGTGCGTGCCCACATGGCCCGCGGTCACACCGTCGTCCTCAGTTCGTCGGCGCTGACCGTTCAGGTCGAACCCGTCGCCCGGTTCCTTGGCATCGACAACGTGCTGTCCAACAAGTTCGAGACCGACGACGACGGCCTCATCACCGGTGAGGTTGCCAGGCCGATCATCTGGGGGCCGGGCAAGGCGAGGGCGGTCCAGGAGTTCAGCGCCAAGAACGGCATCGATCTGGCGGACAGTTACTTCTACGCCGACGGCGACGAGGACGTCGCGCTGATGTACCTGGTCGGCAACCCGCGGCCGACCAACCCGGCCGGGAAGCTGGCCGCCGTCGCCGCCAAGCGCGGATGGCCGATCCTGCGATTCACCAGCCGCAGCGGCAGCAGTCCGGTGTCGCAACTGCGCACCGTCGCAGGCATCGCATCGATGCTGCCAGTGGCCGCCGGCGCCATCGGGGTTGGGCTGCTGACTCGCAACCGACGCAGCGGCGTCAACTTCTTCACCTCGCAGTGGAGCCGGCTGTTGATGACGACGGTCGGCATCGACCTGAACGTCCTCGGTGAAGAGAACCTCACTGCCCAGCGACCCGCCGTCTTCATCTTCAACCACCGCAACCAGGCCGACCCCCTCATCGCGGGCAGGTTGATCAGCGACAACTTCACCTCGGTGGGCAAGAAGGAACTCGAGAAGGACCCGATCATGGGGACCCTCGGAAAGGTGATGGACACCGCGTTCATCGATCGCGACGATCCGAAGGCCGCCATCGAAAGTCTTCGCAAGATCGAAGAGCTTGCGCGCAAGGGCATTTCGGTTCTCATCGCGCCGGAGGGCACGCGTCTGGACACCACCGAGGTCGGTCCGTTCAAGAAGGGTCCATTCCGGATCGCGATGTCGGCCGGAATCCCGATCGTGCCCATCGTGATCCGCAACGCGGAGGTGATCGCCGAGCGCAACTCCAGCACGTTCAATCCCGGCAGCGTCGACATCGCGGTGTTCCCGCCGATCCCCGTCGACGACTGGACGACCGAGAACCTGGAGGAGCGCATCGCCGAGGTGCGCCAGCTCTACCTCGAAACGTTGAAGGACTGGCCGCACGACGAACTTCCCGACGTGCCGCTCTACGCCAGGGTCAAGACGGCACCGGCCAAGAAAGCACCGGTGAAGAAGGCCGCTGCCAAGGCGCCGGCCAAGAAGGCCCCCGCCAAGACGCCTGCGAAGAAGGCGCCCGCCAAGAAGGTTCCTGCGAAGAAGGCTGCCTCCCAGACGAATCCGGCCAAGGCTCCGGGTAGCGGTGCTACGAAGGGCCGCAAGTGAAGGGACCCGAGGAGGGTCTGACGAGCTTCAGCCCGACCGACGACGCGCTGGTCCTGGCATCGGTGTCCTCACGCGCCGAACTCGAGATGCTCGACCGCTGGCTCGCGCAGCAGCGGAAGCAACATCCGGACGCGCGCGTCGAGGTGCTGCAGCTGCCCGCCGACGACGACCCGCCGCCCGCCGTGCTGGCGCGGCTCGTCGAACTTCTTGAGGCCGACGACGACCGGTCGGTGGTCCCGGTGCGAGTGTTCTGGGTGCCCGGCGGTCTGCCCACCCGGTCCAAGGTGGTGTCCCTGATCTCCGGTCGGGATACCTACAAACCGCCGGAGCTGTTGCAGCGCAGCATTCTTCGCAAGGACCCGCAGCGCGCCCGCGTCGTCGACGGCGAACCCGCCAAGGTCTCCGAACTGCGCCAGCAGTGGAGCGACAACACCGTCGCCGAGAACCCACGCGACTTTGCGCGCTTCGTGATTCGTCGCGCGACACTGGCCATCGAACGGGTCGAGTTGCGCCTCCTGGGTCCCGAGTACAAGTCACCGCGGCTGGTCAAGCCGGAGATGCTGGCGTCCAACCGGTTTCGCGCAGGACTCGAGGACATTCCTGGGGCCACCCTTGAAGACGCAGGCAAGATGCTCGACGAGCTCGCGACTGGCTGGAGCAGGTTCTCGGTCGACCTCATTCCCACCTTGGGCCGCGCCATCTTCAGCAGGGGATTCGACCCCAACGTCGACTACGACCGCGCCGAGATCGAGGTGATGCGAGGCGCCCTGGAGGATCATCCTGCGGTGCTGCTGTTCTCGCACCGGTCCTACCTCGACGGCGTGATCGTGCCCGTCGCGATGCAGGAGAACCGGCTGCCACCGGTCCATACCTTCGCCGGAATCAACCTGTCGTTCGGCTTCATGGGGCCGTTGATGCGCCGCTCGGGCGCCATCTTCATTCGCCGCAAGCTCGACGACCCGCTGTACAAGTACGTGCTCAGACAGTTCGTTGGCTACATCGTCGAGAAGCGGTTCAATCTCAGCTGGTCGATCGAAGGCACTCGCTCCCGCACCGGAAAGATGTTGCCGCCCAAGCTCGGATTGCTCAGCTACGTCGCCGACGCCTACCTCGACGGCCGCAGCAACGACATTCTGCTGCAGCCGGTGTCGATCAGCTTCGACCAACTGCACGAGACTGCCGAGTACGCCGCCTACGCACGCGGCGGCGAGAAGACCCCCGAGGGCGTCTCCTGGCTGTACAACTTCATCAAGGCGCAGGGCGACCGCAACTTCGGCAAGATCTACGTCCGGTTCCCAGAGGCCGTTTCGATGCGCGAGTACCTCGGCGAGCCGCACGGGCCGATGGTCGACGACCAAGCCGCTAAACGCCTTGCGATGCAGAAGATGGCCTTCGAGGTGGCGTGGCGCATCCTGCGAGCCACCCCGGTCAATGCGACCGGTTTGGTGTCGGCACTTCTGTTGTCGACGCGCGGCGTCGCGCTGACCCTCGGTCAGTTGCACCACACACTGCAGGACTCGCTGGACTATCTGGAGCGCAAGCAGACTCCGATGACCAACAGCGCCTTGCGGTTGCGCACCCTCGACGGTGTGCGGGTCGGCGTCGACGCGTTGTCCAACGGTCACCCCATCACCAGAGTGGACGGTGGGCGGGAACCGGTGTGGCGCATCGCTCCCGAGAACGAGCACGAGGCGGCCTTCTACCGCAACACGTTGATCCACGCCTTCCTGGAGACCTCGATCGTCGATCTGTCGCTGGCGCATGCGGCCCACGCCGAGGGCGATCGGCTCGACGCATTCTGGGCGCAGGCGATGCGGCTGCGCGACCTGTTGAAGTTCGACTTCTACTTCGCCGATTCGGCGGCGTTTCGCGAGCACGTCGCCGAGGAGATGTCCTGGCTCGACGATTGGGAGCGCAACGTTGCGGCCGGCGGTGAGCAGATCACCGCCATGCTGCAGGCCAAGCGACCGCTGATCGCCGGTGCCATGCTTCGGCCGTTCTTCGAGGCCTACGAGATCGTCGCCGACGTGTTGCGAGGAGCGGCTCCCGACATCGGCGAGAAGGAACTGACCCAGCTCGCCCTCGGTGTCGGCCGCCAATACGTTGCGCAGGAGCGCGTGAGCAGCAGCGAAGCGGTGTCCGCGCTGCTGTTCGCCACGGCCCGCCAGGTGGCCGGCGACCAGCATCTGCTGGAACCCTCACCGGACCTCGGCGAACGGCGGGAGGCGTTCGTCGCCGAGCTGCGCAGCATCCTGCGCGACATGGCCGAGGTGGAACACATCTCTCGTCAACAGTTCGGTGCGCGCGAACTGGAGCGACGGTCGGCGGGCGGCGCCTGACGGGTCTCGTCCCGCGCCGCAATACGCTGTTGTCATGACGACAGTCGCGTCTCCGGTGCGCAACGCCCGTACCGCCACGGTATGGCCGGTGCTCGTCGGCGTCGGACTGCTGGCGGGCGTCACCGCCGCGGGCATCGCCGGGCTGTCGGTCGCTGACGCGCTGACCGCCACCGGCCTGCCCAATCCCGGACCCGTGACCAGCTACGGACTGCCGTTCTTCCGCGCCGCTGGTGAGATCGCGGCCGTCGTGGCGGTCGGGTCGTTCCTCCTTGCGGCGTTCCTGGTGCCGCCGCAGTCCAACGGCGTCCTCGACGTGTCGGGCTACCGCGCGCTGCGAGTGGGCACGTTCGCGTCGGGCGTCTGGGCGGTGTGCGCGGCGATGTTGGTGCCGCTCACGGTCTCCGACGTCACCGGCCAACCGCTGGCGAGCAGGCTCAGCCCGGCGGACGTCTGGTCGGTGGCCGGTCTGATCGAGGCCGCGGGCACCTGGCGGTGGACGGCGCTGCTCGCGGCCATCGTCACCGTGATCAGCATCCCCGTGCTGCGCTGGTCGTGGACGCCGCTGCTGTTCGCAGGCGCGCTCACCACCCTGCTCCCGCTCGCCCTTAGCGGTCACTCGTCGGCCGGCGGTTCGCACGATCTGGCCACCAACAGCCTGCTCATCCACCTGATCGCCGGTGCGGTGTGGGCCGGTGGGCTGCTGGCGCTACTGGTGCACGCCATGCGTGACGGCGCCCATGCCGACCTGGCCGCGCGCCGGTTCTCCGCCGTCGCCCTGTGGTGCTTCGTGGCGATGGCCCTCTCCGGCGTCGTCAACGCGTTCGTGCGAATCAGACCCGGCGACCTGGTGAGCAGCAGCTACGGCTGGCTGATCATCGGCAAGACGGTCGCGCTGTGCACGCTCGGCGTCATCGGCTGGCAGCAGCGACGCCGTGGCGTGGCCGCGCTCGCGGCCGACCCCGACGACCGGCGGCCGCTGATCCGGCTGGCGCTGATCGAGGCGGTGGTCTTCGGTCTGACGTTCGGCATCGCCGTCGCGCTCGGGCGCACGCCCCCTCCGCCGCCGCCGATCTTCAACCCGTCGATTCCGGCGATCGAGATCGGCTACGACTTCGCCGGTCCGCCGACACTGGCGCGCGTCCTGTTCGACTGGCGGTTCGACCTGATCTTCGGCACCGCCGCCATCGTGTTCGCGGTGCTGTACCTGTTCGGGGTGCGCCGCCTGCGCCGCCGCGGGGACGCCTGGCCGACCGGCCGGATCGTCTCTTGGCTGTGCGGATGCGCGGTATTGCTGTTCGCCACGTCGTCGGGCGTCGGCCGCTACATGCCAGCCATGTTCAGCATGCACATGGCGGCGCACATGCTGCTGTCCATGCTCGTGCCCGTGCTGCTGGTGCTCGGCGGGCCCGTCACCCTGGCCCTGCGCGCGTTGCCTGCCGCGGGGCGCAACGATCCGCCAGGCCCTCGGGAATGGCTGCTGGCGGCGCTGCACAGCCGGGTATCCAAATTCCTCACCAACCCGATCGTCGCCACGGTGCTGTTCGTCGCGGGCTTCTACGGCCTCTACTTCGGCGGCATCTTCGACGCGGTGGCCGGAAGCCACGCCGCGCACCTTGCGATGAACCTGCACTTCCTGCTGACCGGCTACCTCTTCTACTGGGTGGTCATCGGGGTCGACCCGACGCCGCGGCCGATCCCGCCGCTGGCGAAGCTGGGCGTGGTGTTCGCGTCGCTGCCGCTGCACGCGTTCTTCGGCGTGCTGCTGATGGGCAGCGACACAGTGCTGGCCGGCAGCTTCTACGAGTCGCTGAAGCTGTACTGGCACACCGATCTCATCGGCGACCAACGCCTCGGCGGCGGAATCGCCTGGGCGGCAGGCGAAATCCCGCTGGTGCTGGTGATGATCGCCCTGTTGATCCAGTGGACCCGCAGCGATCGACGCGACGCCAAACGTCTCGACCGTGCCGCCGACCGCGACGACGACGCCGACCTGGCGGCCTACAACGCGATGCTGGCGCAGATGGCCAAACGCGACGCGGGTTCGCGCTAGCCGACCGCACCCGCAGCGACCGCCGCGGCCCAGCCACCGAAGTGGCTGATGTCCACGCCCGCATCGGCGGCGCCGCCGTCACACCCGAACGAGGTCCGCCAGGTGCCGTCGTCGAACTCGACCTTGCCGAGCTGCATCGGGGCGGGCAGCGCGACCAGGAAACGCCCAAGCGCAGCGGGGGAGAGCAGCCACCGGTGTGCCTTCAATGCGGTACCACCGGAGTCGGGCACCCGCGTGATCGCCGGCTTCGGCGGCGTCGTCGGCAGCAGCGTCATCCGGTAGCGCGCGGACGTGGTCAACTCACCCGCCCAACGGGCGCCGACGTCGGTGAGCTGATGCACCAGCGGTCCACCCGCCAGATGCGCGCCGAACACCACGAGCTCGGTGGCGTCCGCGGCGGTCAGCGGCCAAACATCCTCCGGCGCTTCAACTCCCGACACCAGCGCTGCGACGTCGAGTGCGACCGCGTCCTCGAACGCACGGGCCAACACGGTGACGCCGAACTGGGCGTCACCCGCCCTACCAGCAGGCACCGACACCGCGCACATGTCGAACAGATTGCAGAAGTTCGTGTAGGTGCCCATCCGGGAGTTCACGCCGACGGGATCAGCGGCGACCTCGTCGAGCCTCGGGTGCATGGGCGCCGTCGGCACCAGCAACGCGTCGACGCCATCGAGGGACGCCAACGCGACGGTGCGCAGCCGCTGCACCTCGCGGCGGTCGCGGACCAGCTGGTGTGCGGGGATGTCGCGGGCTCCCGTGACGATCCGACCCACGGTGGGGTCGACCGTGGCATCCGGGTTGGCGTCGATGAATTCGCCTACGGCGGCGTACCTTTCGCTGACCAGTGCGCCGTCGTAGAGCAGCTTGGCGGCGGCCAGGAACGGCGCGAAGTCGACGGTGACGATGCGGGCGCCTGCGTCGGCCAACGCGCTGACCGCGGCGTCGAATGCGGCGCGCCACACGCCGTCGAGCCCGGGCAGCTCGGATGGCACGGCGACCACGGGGTTGGGCGGGGCCGCCAGCTTCACGTCGGCCGGCCACGGGCGCTGCGGCGCGCCTGCGGCCATCACTCCCATCGCGCGGTTGGCGACCTCCAGGTCGCGGGCGAAGATCGTGACGCAGTCATAGGATTCGCACGCCGGTACGACGCCGTCGGTGCTGATGACGCCAACGGTCGGCTTGATGCCGACGATGCCCTGCAGGCCGGCAGGCACCCGACCCGATCCCGCGGTGTCGGTGCCGATGGCGATGTCGGCCTCGCCGCTGGCCACCGCCACCGCCGACCCCGCGCTCGAGCCGCCGCTGATGTAGTCGGGGCGGCGACTGTCGGGAACCGCGCCGTGGGGCGACCGGGTGCCGACGAGTCCGGTGGCGAACTGGTCGAGATTGGTCTTGCCGACGACGATGGCGCCCGCTGCGCGCAGCGCCGCCACCGAGGCCGCGTCGCGGTCGGGACGGTAGGCGAACTCGGGGCAACCAGCGGTCGTCGGCAGCCCGGCCGCATCGACGTTGTCCTTGACCGCCAGCCTGAACCCGGCGAGGGCGCCCCCGCTGCGCGTGCTCGCGGCCAGGTCGGATTGGACGTCGGCCTCGTCCCGGCGGTTGATCCACACCGTCATGGCGCCAAACCTAGCGGTCGACAGGTATCACCGCGACTCCACAGACCGAACTTCATCCACAGGCCGAGCCCCGGCCGGCATCGGGTGAGGCTCCGGCGTCGGCGCCGAGCGGTGGATTGGTCGTACCGGCGGTGCACACCGCGTCGCCGCAGTACGAGAGGAAGCACCAATGTTCGAGACCCCATTCACCATCGTCGGCAACATCGTCACCGATCCCGTGCATCGCCGCGTCGGCGAGCACGCCGTCGTCAAGTTTCGCGTGGCGAGCAATTCGCGTCGACGCACCGCCGAAGGAACGTGGGAGCACGGCGAGTCGTTGTTCGTCTCGGTCAGCTGCTGGAACCGGCTCGTCAGCGGCGTGGCATCCCTGGTCAAGGGTGATCCGGTCATCGTCGTGGGACAGGTCCACACCAGCGAGTACGACGACCGTGAAGGCGTCCGGCGCAGTTCGATCGAAGTGCGTGCCACCGCGGTGGGGCCGGACCTCGCTCGCAGCACGGTCCGGCTCGAACGGCTCAGGCGATCGAGCGACGAGCAGGCGGCCGAGGTGTCCGACGACGTCGCCGACTCACCAGATGACGACGGGGTCTATCCCGATACCGACGAAGCGGTCGACGGACTACCACTGACCGCTTAGCGCCGACGGACCACGCCTAGGATGGTTTGCGGCGAAGAACGCGACGAACCAGTCCACGAAAGGCAACAACACGGCATGGCCGAATTCATCTACACGATGCGGAAGGTCCGCAAGGCGCACGGCGACAAGGTCATCCTTGACGACGTCACCCTGAACTTCCTTCCAGGCGCGAAGATCGGCGTCGTCGGTCCCAACGGGGCGGGCAAGTCGAGCGTCTTGCGGATCATGGCCGGTCTGGACATCGCCAACAACGGCGACGCGTTCATCTCGCCCGGATCGAGCGTCGGCATCCTGATGCAGGAGCCGCAACTCGACGAGAGCAAGACCGTCCGCGAGAACGTCGAAGAGGGTGTGCCGATCAAGGCGAAGCTGAATCGGTACAACGAGGTCGCCGAGCTGATGGCCACCGACTACACCGACGAGCTCATGGAGGAGATGGGTCAGCTGCAGGAGGAGTTGGACGCAGCCGACGCCTGGGACCTCGATTCGAAACTCGAGCAGGCGATGGATGCCCTGCGCTGCCCGCCGCCCGACGAGCCCGTCACCCACCTGTCCGGTGGCGAGAAGCGCCGCGTGGCGCTGTGCAAGCTGCTGCTCTCGGAGCCCGACCTCCTGCTGCTCGACGAGCCGACCAACCACCTGGACGCCGAGAGCGTGCTGTGGCTGGAGAAGCACCTGGCCGACTACAAGGGCGCGATCCTCGCCGTCACCCACGACCGGTACTTCCTCGACAACGTCGCCGAATGGATCCTCGAGCTCGACCGCGGTCGGGCCTACCCGTACGAGGGCAACTACTCCACCTACCTGGAGAAGAAGGCCGAGCGGCTCACCCTGCAGGGTCGCAAGGACCAGAAACTGCAGAAGCGTCTGGTGGAGGAGCTGGCCTGGGTGCGCTCCGGAGCCAAGGCCAGGCAGGCCAAGAACAAGGCCCGCCTGGGTCGGTACGAGGAGATGGCTGCCGAGGCGGAGAAGACCCGCAAGCTCGACTTCGAGGAGATCCAGATCCCGACCGGCCCACGACTGGGCAGCCAGGTCGTGGACGTGGCGAACCTCGACAAGGGCTTCGACGGCCGGATCCTGATCAAGGACCTGTCCTTCACGCTGCCCCGCAACGGCATCGTCGGCGTCATCGGCCCCAACGGCGTCGGCAAGACCACGCTGTTCAAGACCATCGTCGGACTCGAAGAGCCCGACAGCGGCATCGTCAAGGTCGGCGAGACCGTCAAGTTGAGCTACGTCGACCAGAACCGCGGGGGCATCGACCCGAAGAAGAACGTCTGGCAGGTCGTCTCCGACGGGTTGGACTACATCGAGGTCGGCCAGAACGAGGTGCCGTCGCGCGCCTACGTCTCGGCGTTCGGGTTCAAGGGCCCCGATCAGCAGAAACCTGCTGGCGTGCTGTCCGGTGGTGAGCGCAACCGGCTGAACCTGGCGCTGACCCTGAAGGAGGGCGGCAACCTGATCCTGCTCGACGAGCCCACCAACGACCTCGACGTCGAGACGCTCAGCTCGCTGGAGAACGCCCTGCAGCAGTTCCCGGGGTGCGCTGTGGTCATCTCCCACGACCGC
>Ga0193716_1001003_pt1 | contig 16746 bp, 14 predicted proteins | sample U2c1metaG_FD_145901 | JGI IMG/M metagenome (GOLD analysis project Ga0193716, IMG submission 145901) | Soil microbial communities from a riparian zone of the East river system, Colorado, United States - U2c1 | ecosystem: Environmental > Terrestrial > Soil > Riparian zone | place: USA: East River...
GACAGTTCCGCCATCGACTGGCCGCGGGTCGGCACCAGCCGGTTCGGCTTGACGGCCAGGGTCAGGAACAGGGCTGAGACGACGGTGACGATCACCATCAGCAGCGCCTGGTTGGTGAAATAGATCGGATGGCCCGCGATGGCGAACAGCGGCTCGGCGACGAGCGGCTTGATGGCGAACTGCTCCATCGGGTTCAGATTCACGAACCATTCTCCTTGTCGGATCGCTTGGCGATCTCGGCGTTAATCTCGGTCGCTGCGCGCATCACGTTGCGGATTCCCGCGGCTGCGCCCAGCACAAAAAACACAATCAGAAAGACCGGGCGGGTGTGATAACCGAAGTGGCCCAGCAGCCAGTCGATCCCCCATCCCAGGCCGCCTCCGACAACCAGCGCCGCCACCAGTTCGGTGACGAAACGGCCTGCTATCCCGGCTTGCGACGGCGCCGGGCGTTTGCTGCCGTCGGCCTGCCGCTGCTGGGCTTCGTCGAGCCGCTTGCCCAGATCAGTCAGCCGTTGAGGGTCCGGAGCCGTCAAAACCGTCTCCCAAAGCCTGAAAAACTGCCCAAAAAGCATGCCTGCGGCGCGTCGAAGGCGGGCGGACCATATGTTCGCCCTTTTGGGGTGTCAAGAATGTCAGACAGTCACAACAGATTGATATTGTTGTCAAAAAAGGTAGTCGCGCATTATGTCGCGCGAGATTTCCCAGCCGGTGCGGGGAGTTGCCGCGAATCTCCCCAATTCGTCATGGCCCGGCTTGTCCGGGCCATCCAATTTGTTGTCGGGGGTAAAAATGGATCGCCCGCATAAAGCGGGCGATGACGAGAGTGGTTATTCCGCCGCGATCTTTTCCGCTTCCGCCAACGACACCGAAACCAGCTGGCTGACGCCGCGCTCGGCCATGGTGACGCCGAACAGCCGGTCCATCCGGCTCATGGTCAGGGCATGGTGGGTGATGACCAGGAAGCGGGTGCCCGACATCTCGGTCATGCGGTTCAGCATGTTGCAGAAACGCTCGACATTGGCGTCGTCCAGCGGGGCGTCCACTTCGTCCAGCACGCAGACCGGGGCGGGGTTGACCAGGAACACGGCGAAGATCAGCGCCATGGCGGTCAGGGCCTGCTCGCCGCCCGACAGCAGGGCCAGGCTCTGCAGCCGCTTGCCCGGCGGGCGGGCGAAGATTTCCAGGCCCGCTTCCAGCGGGTCTTCGGATTCGGTGAAGGTCAGGCGGGCTTCGCCGCCTTCGAACAGCTTGACGAACAGCTCCTGAAAGTTGGCGTTGACCTTCTCAAACGAGGCCAGCAGTCGTTCGCGACCTTCCTTGTTCAGGCTCTGGATGCCGCGGCGCAGGCGGTCGATGGCGCCGGTCAGGTCATCGCGGTCGGCGACCAGGGTGGCGAGGCGGGCTTCCTGTTCAGCCGCTTCTTCCTCGGCGCGCAGATTGACGCCGCCCAGCTGCTCGCGTTCCTGCTTGAGGCGCTCGACGCGCTTTTCGGCCTGTTCCAGCGGCGGCAGTTCTTCGCCCTCCTTGATCTCGGCGCGTTCGGCCAGATCGCCGGGGCCGCATTCCAATTCGTCCTGGATGCGGGTCTTGAGCTCCTCGATGCGCTGGGCGGCTGCTTCCGACAGCGCCTGGGCGCGGGCGCGTTCCTCGCGCGCGGATGACAGGGTCGCATCGGCCGCTTTGGCGTGTTTGTCGGCTTCCACCAGGATGGTTTCGGCCTGCTGACGCGCATCGGAGGCTTCGTTGCGGGCGATTTCGGCCGTGGCGATGGCATCCAGCAGCGCGTTGCGCTTTTCGCCGATCTGTTCGGGCACCAGTTCGGCGGCGCTGAGTTCGACGCCCAGCTCTTCCTGGCGGCGGGCCAGTTCGGCGACATGGGTTTGCGCGTCGGTCTTGCGCACGTTCCAGCGTGTCTGTTCGTCGGCGATGGTGGCGAGGCGCCGGGTGCGCACTTCGCCTTCGCGGCGCAGGCCTTCCAGCGCGCCGCGGGCTTCACCGGCCGTGGTGCGGGCTTCGGCGGTCTTGCCGCGCGCGTCCGCCACGTCCTGGTTGAGCTGGACGCCGTCGCCCAATTCTTCCAGGCCGGCAGCGGCCTGGCTGCGCGATTCCTCGGCGGCTTCCACCGACTGGGTGAGGCGGCGGATTTCGGCTTCCAGCGATGCAAGCTGGCTGGCGCGTTCGGCGGCGGCGCGTGCGGCGCGGGCCGCCAGGTCTTGCGATCCGATCAGGGCCTGTTCGGCGGCACGCTCTTCGGCTTCGGCAGCACGCAGGGCCTCGCGCGCGGCCTGGGCCGCGTCCTTGGTGGCGGAATAATCGGCAAAATGGCCGGCGCGAACTTCGCGGGCCTGTTCGGCTTCGCCTTCCAAAGCGGTGAGGCGGTTGCGCTGTGCCAGGCGCTGCGCCGCCAGTGACGGCGCGTCGGCGCTGGCGATGAAGCCGTCCCAGCGCCACAGGTCACCGCGCGCCGACACCAGCCGTTGGCCGGGGCGAAGCTGGCTCTGCAGGGCGGCGCCCTGGTCAGGGAACACCAAGCCGGTCATCGCAAGACGGCGGCTGAGCGCCGCCGGCGCCTTGACGAATTCGCCGAGCGGCCGAACGCCGCTGGGCAGGGTGGCGTCGAAATCAAACGCGCCCAGATCGCGCCAGTGATGCGGCGAGGTATTGTCCAGCGGCGCCTGCAGGTCGTCGCCCAGGGCGGCGGCCAGCGCGGCTTCATAGCCGGACTGCACCGTCACGGCATCGACCAGCGGCGGGAACAGGCCTTCGCCTTCGGGATGGAGCAGGTCGCCCAGCGCCTTCACTTCGGCGGACAGGCGCTGCACTTCGCGTTCGGCGGCTTCCAGCGGCTCGCGCGCACTGGTCTCCAGCGCTTCGGCGTCATGGAACGCAGTGCGAGCCTCGGTAGCTGCGGCGCGGGCAGTTTCCGAAACGCCGCGGGCGCGTTCGGTTTCGGCTTCGGCAGCGTGAACGTCGGGCGCATCCTTGGCGCTTTCCAGGGCCGTATCCAGCCGGACCTGCGCATCGGTCAATTGATTGGTGCTGCTGTCGAGCAGGGCGGCGGCGAGATTCTGGCCGCGCTCCAGACTGTTCTTCTTGGCGTTCCATTCCGCCAGTTCGGCGGTCAGGCGTTCCAGCAGCTTTTCGGTTTCGGCCAAGGTCTGCGACATCTCCGCCGCGAGTTGTTCGGCGGCCGCAAGATCTTCACCCGCACTGTCGGCGGCGGTGTTGAGGCTGCGGGTTTCGCGGTCGAGGTCGGCAAGAGCGCTGTCGGCGTCATGTTCCAGCAGCTGTTCGCGCTCGGCATCGGCCTGCGCTTGCGTCATCAGCTGGCGAATGCGCTGGGCGGCTTCACGGGCGCGCTGTTCTTCGGCGTCCAGCTGTTCGCGCTGGGCGATCAGGCGGTGATGCGCCGCGCCGCGCTCGGCTTCGGTCTGGCGCAGCGGCGGCAGCACAGTGGCGGCATCGCTTTGCGCCGTCGAGGCGCGGGCGGCGGCTTCGGTGGCGGTGGCGACAAGGGCCGCCGCGGTGGACAGTTCTTCGCTGGCGATGGCGGCACGGGCTTCGGCGGCAGTCCAGCGCAGGTAATGCGCCAGCGCTTCTGCTTTTCGGATATGGCCCGACAGGTTGCGATAGCGCGAGGCCTGGCGCGCCTGGCGCTTCAGGCTGGCGACTTGGCCTTCGACTTCGCGGATGACGTCTTCCAGCCGCGACAGGTTGGTCTCGGCGGCGCGCAGGCGCAGTTCGGCTTCATGGCGGCGCTGATGCAGCCCGCCGATGCCGGCGGCTTCCTCCAGGATGGCGCGGCGGGCCAACGGCTTTTGCGAGATCAGGAGGCCGATCTGGCCCTGGCGCACGAAAGCGGTGGAGCCGGCGCCGGACGAGGCATCGGCAAAGAATATCTGCACATCGCGCTGGCGCACGTCGCGCCCGTTGATGCGATAGACGCTGCCGGCCTCGCGCTCGATGCGGCGCGACACTTCGATCGTGTCGTAATCGTTGAAGGCGCTGCCGGCGGTACGGTCGGAATTGTCGATGAACAGCGTCACTTCCGCGACGTTGCGCGCCGGCCGGCCCGACGAGCCGGAGAAGATCACATCATCCATTTCGCTGCCGCGCACCGAAGAGGGGCGGGTTTCGCCCATCACCCAGCGCATGGCGTCAAACAGGTTGGACTTGCCGCAGCCGTTCGGGCCGATCACGGCGGTCAGGCCGGGCTCGACGAAAAGCTCCGTCGGTTCGACGAAGGACTTGAAACCGGAAAGCCTGAGGCGTGTGAACTTCAACTGTTATGTCCTTGTATCCACCCGCCTAGTGCTGCTTGGCGAGCTCTGTGTCCAAAAGCTTCGATAGTGTGTCGAGCGGAATGTTGCCCGATCCGATATTGACGCCGTTCAAAATGAAGGTCGGCGTGCCGGTGATGCTGTAGCGGGCCTCACCGTCGGCCGAAACCTTGTTGATCCGATCATCCTCAGCTTTGTTCACCATGCACTGGTCAACCTGCTCCTGGCTCATCCCCGCGATGCGCCCCAACAGGACCAATCCCTCATGAACGCCCTCGGGCGCCTGGACCCCATATTCAACGTCCCATTTGGGTTGATTCTTGAACAGCAGGTCAATGAAGGCGAAATACTTATCCTCAGGCAGACAGCGGGCGATTTTCTCTGCCGAACCGTCATCGGGCCTGAGTGGGAAGACGCGGAAGACGTAATAGATCTTGCCCGTGTCGATGTATTTGGCCTTGAGCTGGGGGAAGGATTGGGCGTCGAAGGCGGCGCAGACCGGGCAGCTGGGCGCCGCATATTCGATCAGCACGACCTTGGACTTGGGATTGCCCAGGGTCCGGTCGCTGGGCACAAGTTCATAACCCAGCGCCGTGCCGGTGGCATCGCTGGAACTGCTGGTGAAGTAATAGCCGATTCCCGCGGCTGCGATCAGGGCGACCAGGCCCAGGACGATGAAAAGGGTTTTGCGCGACAAGGGGGAATCTCCGCCGGATTTGCTCCGTGTTTTTGGCAGAGATTTCGGCGGCGGTCCAATAGGCTAAGGAGCTGAATTAACAGCTATTTTCCGGCCAAGGCCATGTCGAGGCGCGAGAACAGGTCCTCGAACCCGGCTTCCGCCTGGCCGTTCACCACGAAGGTGGGCGTGGCGTTGACGGCATATTTGGCCACCCCGTCCTCGCCCACCTTGTTGATGGCGGCTTCATTGGCGGTGCTGACCAGGCAGCGGTCGGCGTCGGCGTTGCTCATGCCGGCTTCCTGGGCCAGTTGCAGCAGGGCGACACGCACGCCGTCGGGCGAGGGGATGCCGAATTCGTAATCCCACTTGGCCTGGTTGCGAAACAGCGACTCGTTGAAGGACATGTATTTGTTCTTGGGCATGCAGAGGGCGAGCTTTTCGGCATAGCCGTCATCGGGACCGCGCAGGAAAGTGCGATAGACGTAGAAGATCTTGCCGGTGTCGATATAGCCGCTCTTCAGCTTGGGAAATATTTCGAGCATAAAGTGGGCGCAGATCGGGCAGGTGGGTGAGGCATATTCGATCACCACCACCTTGGCCTTGGGGTTGCCCAGGGTGTGGTCGTTGGGCAGCGGTTCATAGCCTGAACCGGCCGGCGCACCGACGGCCTGCATGCCGTCATCATTCAGGACATAATAGGCGGCCCCGGCAGCGACGAGCGCCACGACAACGCCCAGGATGATCCAAGTCTTGCGCGACATGCCGGCTCTCCCGTTTTTCCCCTGGATGTTTTTTGCAGAGTTAGCGGCGGCGCGCAATTTTTTAACGGGCGCTGTGGCTATCGCCTTCGCGCCAGGGCCTGCAGCGCCCGGGCCAGACCTTCCGGCCCGTGATAGCGCCGGCTGGGATCATCGGGCGGCAGGGGACCGGCAGATTTTTGCTTGGGCGGCGCGGGTGGGCGCGGCGGCAGCGCGCCTTGGCTGAACTTCAGCTGGCTGACGGCGGGCCGGCCCAGATAGGCATTGATGCGCTCGCACAGTGAACGCTTTTCATGGGCCAGAAACAGCGCGGCGCCCGGCGTGGCGCGCAAGGTCAGGGTGCCGCCAGAAGGACCGTCGGAAAATTTCAGCGGCTGGGCGAGGCGCGCGACTTCGGGACCGGCGATCTCCGTCCAGCGCAAGACCAGGGTGGGATCGCTGAAACCGGCGCGCGCGAAAGCAGTCGCGCCATTCATGCCGGCATCCGGACCGACGGGGCGGATACGGTTGGTGCGTTGCGGCGGCGGTTGTGTCGGTTCCGGGGTTCGGGCCATGGTGGGAGTATGCCCTCCAGCGCGAAAAGCAAAAAGCCCGATTTATCGATACGATTGCTCGCCTGGTACGATGTCCACCGCCGGGTGCTGCCGTGGCGCGCACCGGCTGGAAAACGCGCCGATCCCTATCGCATCTGGCTGTCGGAAATCATGCTGCAGCAGACCACAGTGCAGGCGGTCGGCGCCTATTACCGCAAGTTCCTGACCCGGTGGCCGGATGTGAAGGCGCTGGCGGCGGCAAGCCAGGACGAGGTGCTGGCCGCCTGGGCAGGGCTTGGCTATTACGCCCGCGCCCGCAACCTGCATGCCGCGGCGAAAGTGGTGGCCAATGAGATGGGCGGCAAGTTCCCGCTCACCGTCGAAACGCTGCGCACGCTGCCGGGCGTGGGCGGCTACACGGCGGGCGCGATTTCGGCCATCGCCTATGACGAAAAACAGGCCGCGATGGACGCCAATGCCGAGCGGGTGATCGCGCGCCTCTATGCCGTCGAAACGCCCATGCCCAAGGCCAAGACGGAATTGCATACGCTGGGCTCGGCGCTGGTGCCGGCGCGGGCAGGGGATTTCGCCCAGGCCCTGATGGACCTGGGGTCCGCGATCTGCACGCCCAAACGGCCGGCCTGTCCCAACTGTCCGTGGACGGATGATTGCCGGGCGCGGCAGCGCGGCATCCAGGAACAGTTGCCCGTGAAGGCGCCCAAGATGGTGCGGCCGCTGAAACGCGGCGCGGCCTTTGTGGCGCGCGACAGAACGGGTGCGGTGTTGCTGGTCAAGCGCCCCGACAAGGGGCTGCTCGCCTCGATGCTGGAGCCGCCGCTGGGCGCATGGTCGGAAAAATTTCCGTCAGTGGCGCAGGCGCTGAAACAGGCGCCGTTTGAAGCGACCTGGAAAAAGCGCCCCGGCATCGTGCGCCACGGTTTCACGCATTTCGAGTTGGAAACCGAAGTCTATGTCGCGGACTTTTCAAAGCGGCCGAAGTTCAAGGGCGAGTGGATCGCAGCCGACAGGCTGCGCGACGTCGCCTTGCCCACGGTGATGCGCAAAATCGTCGAACACGGCCTTGATGAAGGCGGGCCGCTCTTTAACTCAAGAAAGCCCTGAACGAAGCTGCTGGCGCAGCACGTCGATCGGCGCCAGGGCGCCGCCCGGCAGCTTGAACTGCCAGAAGGTCCAGCCATTGCAGGCATCCAGCCCCTGCACATGCGCGCCCATCTGGTGGATGGAGCCCGAGGCATTGGAGGTGACCAGAGTGCCGTCGGCGCGAACCTTGGCGGTCTGATGCTTGCGTGTGCCTTGCAGCACCGTGCCCACCGGCAGCAAGCCGCGTTCCACCACCCAACCGAAGGGAATGCGCGGCTCGGCGCGCTTGGATTTCGTCACTTCGATCACGTCGCTGCCCGCCGGCACGATCTCGGCGATGCGCGCGCGCGCCACATCGGCATAGGTCTTTTCGCGTTCGATGCCGATGAAGTGGCGGCCCAGCCGCTTGGCCACGGCGCCGGTGGTGCCGGAGCCGAAAAAGGGATCCAGGATCATATCGCCCGGCTTGGTCGAGGACACGATCACCCGGTGCAGCAGCGATTCCGGTTTCTGGGTGGAATGCGCCTTCTGGCCGTCGGCGCCCTTGATGCGCTCATGGCCGGTGCAGATCGGCAAGGTCCAATCGGACCGCATCTGCAATTCGTCGTTCAGCGCCTTCATCGCTTCATAGTTGAAGGTGTATTGCTGCTTGGGATTCTTGCTGGCCCAGATCAAGGTCTCGTGCGCGTTGGTGAAGCGGCGGCCCTTGAAGTTGGGCATGGGGTTGGTCTTGCGCCACACCACGTCGTTCAGGATCCAGAAGCCCAGGTCCTGCAGGATGGAGCCGACGCGGAAGATGTTGTGATAGGAGCCGATCACCCAGATCGCGCCATTGTCGCTCAGCACATGGCGCGCGGCGGTCAGCCATTCGCGGGTGAACTTGTCATAGGCGGCAAAGCTGCCGAACTGGTCCCAGTGATCGTCCACCGCGTCCACCTTGGACTGGTCGGGACGGTGCAGCTCGCCGCGCAGCTGCATGTTGTAGGGCGGGTCGGCGAACACCAGGTCGGCACAGCCGGCGGGCAGCGCCTTCATGCGCTCCACGCTATCGCCTTCGATGATCTGATCCAGCTTCAGAGAATTCATGTGCCCGCCCAAAGTTATCAACAGTGGGATTCACACTGATTCGCCGGAGTCCACGGGTCAAGAGTCTCGCGGAATCAAAGTGTTATGCTTTTGAGTCCCGGATTTATCCCCATACCAGATGTGGTGGTTGGGGAGATTTTTGATGGAGATGGGCGCGGGTCGTTACAGGCCGAGGGTCTCGATGGCGGCTTTTTCGGCTGCGATCAGCGCCTCGATGGTTTGCGCCCCGCCGTGCAGCAACTGGTGGATGGGGGCGAAGCTGCGGCGGTGATGCACCGTCACGCCATGGGTCTTCAGGCCGGAATAATGATCGGGCGTGCCATAGCCCTTGTTGCTGCGCCAGTTGTAGCCGGGATGCTCATCATGCAGCTGCCGCATCAGCCGGTCGCGCGTCACCTTGGCGATGATCGAGGCGGCGGCAATGGACACGCTGCGCCCATCGCCCTTGACCAGCGTATCGCAGCGGCAGGGCAAAGCGGGCGCGTCATTGCCATCCACCAGCGCGAATTCCGCGGCGATAGACAGCGCGCGCACCGCACGCGCCATGGCCAGGTGCGTCGCCTGGCGGATATTGACCAGGTCGATCTCGCCCACGCTGGCCTCGCCGACGCCCACGGCCACCGCCATTTCCATGATGCGCGGGAACAACTCTTCGCGGTCTTCCTCGCTGAGCTTCTTGGAGTCGTCCAGCCCCTTGGGGATGCGTCCCTTCTGCAGGATCACCGCCGCCGCCACCACCGGACCCGCCAGCGGGCCGCGCCCGGCTTCGTCCACGCCGCACACCGGACCGGACATGGTCTTCAGCAGGCGGGACTCATAGATGTAATGGGGCATGCCCCATGGTTAGAACAGGGCGAGCTGATCGCCAAGCCGGGCAGGGCGCTTGAACTTGTGGACGGCCATGGGCGCCCTGGGCAGGTTCAGGCCCAGCCGCTTTACCGCCATATGGAACCGGCGCGCCATCACCTGGGCATAGGGCCCGGTTCCGGTCATGCGGCTGTTCCAGTTGGCGTCATAGTCCTTGCCGCCGCGCATCGAACGCACCAGCGCCATCACATGCTTGGCGCGGCCGGGCACATTGGTCTCCAGCCATTCGCGGAACAGGTCCTTGATCTCCAAGGGCAGGCGCAGCAGCACATAGCCGGCGCTGCGCGCGCCATAGCCGGCCGCCGCCGACAGCACCGCTTCCATCTCATGGTCGTTGAGGGCCGGGATGGCGGGGGCAAACATCACCCCGGCCGGGATGCCCGCATCGCTGAGGCCCTGGATCGCCTGCAGCCGCCGCTGCGGCGTGCCGGCGCGCGGCTCCATCATCCGCGCCAACCCGCGGTCCAGGGTGGTGATCGACAGCGCCGCCTTGGCCAGGCCCATCGCGGCCATCTCGGACAGGATATCCACATCGCGCAGGATCAGCGGCGACTTGGTGACAATGGCGACGGGATGGCGGAAGTCGCGCAGCACTTCCAGGATCGAGCGCGTGATCCGCATCTTCTTTTCCAGCGGCTGGTAGGGATCGGTGTTGGTGCCCATGGCGATCACCTTGGGCACATAGCCGGGCGCGCTCAGCTCCTTGGCCAGCAGCGCCGCCGCATTGGGCTTGGCGAACAGGCGGGATTCGAAATCCACCCCCGGCGACATGCCGAGATAGGCGTGGGTCGGGCGGGCGAAGCAATAGATGCAGCCATGCTCGCAGCCCCGGTAGGGATTGATCGACTGGTCGAAGGACAGGTCCGGCGACTTGTTGCTGGTGATGATGCTGCGGGTGGCGTCGTGGATGACCTCGGTCTTGATGGCCGGGGCGGCGTCATCGTCGGCCCGCCAGCCATCGTCCCAGCCGTCGTCCAGCAGCACCCGGGTCTGCTTTTCATAGCGCCCCACCGCGTTGGAGACGGCGCCGCGCCCCCGCAGGATCTCAGGCCGGATGGTGGTGTTCAGGACGGTTGTCATATTTGGGACTATATCCCCAAATAAGAACAAAGCAAGTACAAAAAGAGCCGAGGACTTGCGCCCCCGGCCCCCTCGGCCAAGCCCCGCAGTTTGACCCGCAAGACGAGACCTGTGGGCACGCTATCGGGGCAAGTTGTCAGCGGATACGCGCCAACCGTACCGTCGGGCTGCGAATGACGAAGATGTTATTGGCGGCGCTGCGGTGCGTTGCGAGGTCTCCCGCGGGGTACTCTGGCCGCTGGTCTGGGAGGGCTAACCAATGGACCTGACTACGGGCGCGAAAATTGGCGCTGCAATGATCGTCGTGGGCACGGTCGCGGATATGGCGGGGCTTTTTCTTGCCGAAGAAATAGGGCGCATTGGTGCCACTGCCAGACGCTGGGTCTTTGCCGTTGGCACTTCGTCATTTCTGATCGGGACAAGCCTAGTAATTTTCTCTCCCGACCTAATAAGCGCTGGCATTTGTGCCGTTGTTCTATTGCTCATCGCTGCATTGCTTTTTGGAACAATAATCAGGGTTTCCGATTCACGTGAGCCACGCCATTTACAGGCGGCCGACCTCCGGGATACGCCCCCGCCCGCGCCCCAGCAAACAACGCCAAAGTATCCTCGACAGCCGCCGCTCATAAAAACAACCGGCGGCGATGGACTAATAATAATGACCAATAACAGCGCGCCTCACGGCACTCCGCTATTCGATTTGAATAGCAGCCATAGTGTTTTAGCGGACCAAAATGTAATCCGGGATCATCCGCCAAGCGATATAGATGCTGGCACGCCTCAAGGTGCCTTTATCGGCCTCCGAGATGCCGCAAGGTGCGTTTTGGAGGCCAATCTCGGTAACCCGGCGGGCGAAATGGCGATGATGGAAAACACACCAGAGGACCGCCTTAATTGGTTCGGAAATTGGATTATCGGCACTAAGAAGGTGCCGTTCTATGGCAAGCGTCCGCCCTCGACAAAATACGAATTAGTCCCTTATGACGAGGTGAACCGTAACCACCTGAAGGCGTGTTCTGAGTTATGGGCGAACGGTAGTCTAGTTTCCTACGTTGATCTTGCAGTGAGAAACACCGACCTTCAAAAATACTGGGAGGCGCTAATATGGCGAGACGACTAGCTATCGCTTCAGGCTGGCGGCCCTACGAAGCTGAAGCACACGCCAGTAATTTTCGTGCTTCAGAGGCCTGCTATAGCGATGCCGAAAATATCGGCGTCCTTGCAGTTATACTTGCACCGCGCCTTGGCAAAATAGAGGGGCAAGCACTTCTAGCTGACCTTAGGCCGTGCTAGAAACCGCCGCGCGCGCCGGAGATACCGGCGGCAACAACACGGGGTGTTTCATGAAACTGCTCGCCGGCGCCTTGCTTCTTGCCGCGCTTACCGCGCCCGCACTTGCCGCCTCCGACGTCACGGTGGAAGTGCCGATGGCCTTCCCGGAAAGCCTGACCTCCACCGGCAATGGCACCGTCTATGTCGGTAGCATGAACCTGGGCGCGGTCTATCGCGCCCTGCCGGGCGCCAAGAACGCCACGCCCTGGATCAGCAAGGAAGCGGGCAATTTCGGCCGCGTGCTGGGTGTGCTGGCCGATGCGCCGTCGCGCACGCTCTATGTCTGCGACAACAATGGCGACCATGCCTATCTCAAGACCTTCTCGCTCAAGACCAGCGGGTTGCTCAAGACCTATGAGCTGCCCGGCGGCGGCTTCTGCAATGACATCGCGCTCAAGGGCAAGGATGCCTATATCACCGACACCAAGGGCGGCCGTGTGTTGAAGCTGGCGGACGGCAGCGACGCGCTGTCCGTCTGGTACACCAACGACAAATCCGATGCGTCGCTCGACGGCTTGGTGTGGCAGGGCGAAGCGCTCTACACCAACACCTATAACGGCAATCACCTGATCCGCATTCCGATGAACGCCGACGGTTCGGCGGGCAAGGGCACCAACCTCACCTCCTCGATGGACATCTACCAGCCAGACGGCATGCGCCTGTCGTCCGACGGCAAGCTCTTGATGGTGGAAGGCCGCGGCAAGGACGGCAATGGCCGGCTGGATGAAGTGACGGTGTCGGGCGACAGCGCCACCATCAGGGTGATCAAGGACAAGTACATGCTGCCGACCGCCGTCACGGTGGTGGGCAATACCGCGTATGTGCTGGAAGCCAAGCTGAACTATCAGCGCGATCCCGCGCTGAAGGACAAGGATCCGGGCGCCTTCAAGGCCTATGCCGTGCCGCTGAAGTAATCGCGACAACGAAAAGCAAAAGCCCCGCACCGGAAACGGCGCGGGGCTTTTTGTTTCGGGCGCTGCCGCTCGCCCAAGCTCGCGGCGTTCGACGCTCAAATCGATCCGCAGGATCGATTTGCCCGGCTTCGCCGGTCGCGTCTCACTCCTTGAAAGTGATCTTCTCGATGTTCCACAGCGAGCAGGCGCCCTTGTAGAGCACCGTGTCGCTTTCGGCATGCAGCGAATGGATCAGGCAGCCGGTCTGGCCCTGGCCCAGGCTGGTCTGGGCCCAGCCCAGAAGCTTGCCGTCATGGTCCAGGCGATAGATCTTGCCGTCGCCCGCGCCGCTGTAGAGATATTTCGGCGTGAACTGCACCGTCCAGGGCTGGCCGATGCCGGTAATATATTTCTGGAAATTGAGATCCATGTCGAAGACCTGGATGCGGCTGTTGTTGCGGTCCGCGACATAGACGTGGCCGCCGCCCACGGTGATGCCGTGGGGAATTTTCATCTGGCCGTCGCCGGTGCCATAGCTGCCGAAGGACTTCTGCCACACGCCGTCTTTTGAAATCTTCACCACCCGCGAATTGACGTAGCCGTCGCTGACATAAATCGTGCCGTCCGCTCCCCAGGCGACATCGGTGGGGCGGTTGAAGGTGCCCATCGTGCCGTTGGGGTGGATGTTGGTGTCCTTGCCGCCGCGTTCGACGAACTCTTCCCACCAGTCGATCGATTCCGGCTTGCGGCCCAGCACCATCTTCACCAGCCCGGTGGGATCGACCTTCTGCACCGTGTTGGAGCCTTCATCCACCACCCAGATATTTCCCTGCGCATCGGCGCGCACGGCATGCGCGAAGGACGCTCCATAGGAATCGGGCAGCCATTCCTTGACGTATTTGTTGTTCTGGTCGAACTCGAACAGCCTGGCCGCCGTGCCGCCGCGCGAGGAGCCACCCCAGCCGGTGCGCGAATAGACGAACAGATGGCCGGCCTTGTTGCGGCTGACGCCTTCGGTCTCGCCCAAGGTGTGACCGGGAATGCGCAGGGGAAGGATTTCTTCGCTGACGGCGAGCTTGGGCGCCGCGGCTTCGATGGCAAGTTGCGCGGAGCGTCCCGTTGCGGCGGCCTGCGCCGCCTGCTGGGCGCTGCCGCCTTCCTGGGCGGTTGCTGGGGCGAGCGACAGCAGGGCAATCATGGCGAAGGGTGTTTTTCTCATGGGTCCTCTCCTGAACTGTTTTTGTGAAAGCTTGGCCGGGAAACCGATGGCCAAGGTTACTGTTGTTTAATCAGGGTGCCTAGGGCACGGCCCGGGCAGGGACGCGACAATCTCATACAAGTCTGCACAGAGGCAGGGCAGCGCCGCGGCTGACGCCCAAAGAACGGCCTTTTCGCCTTAACCCTGGGTCCAGCAAAGTTTTTGCGCTCCTGCCCGGACCACGGCATGATGGGGCATGATTTCTGTCATCATTCCGACGTCCAATTCCGAACGCCTGCTGCCGCGCTGCTTCGACAGCCTGATCACGGCGGCGGTGCGTGGCGTGGTGCGCGACGTGATCGTCAGCGATGCCGGTTCGAGCGACGCGACCCTGGAGATCGCCGATGCCGCCGGCGCCCATATCGTGCATGCCAAGAAGGGCCGTGGCGCCCGGCTTGCCGAAGGCGTGGCGCACGCCAAGAGCGACTGGCTGCTGTTCCTGCATCCGGAGACGGCGCTGGAGCCGGGCTGGGAAGTGGAAGCGGAATCCTTCATCGGCCAGGCGGTGATGGAACGCCCGCTCGCCGCCTCGTTCCGTTTCGCGCTGGAGGATTTTTCCGGCGAGGCCCGCCGCGCCGAAGCCAAGGCGGCGCTGCGCACCGCGCTGTTCGCGCTGCCCTATGGCGACCAGGGCCTGCTGATCCCCAAGCGCCTGTACCAGAAGATCGGCGGCTATCGCGCCCTGGCCGACATGGAGGACGCCGACATCGTGCGCCGCATCGGGCGGCGGCGGCTGGTCAGTTTGCGCTCGCGTGCCGTCAACGTGTCGCGACCACATAAAAGCGCACTGCGCGGTTTCGCGCTGATTTTGCTGCACACCGTGCGCGTGCCGTCGCGGCTGCTGGCCAATCTCTAAACCGTTTCGGATTGGAGCGATTCACTCCGAGACCGTCATCGCCGGCTTCATGCGGGCGATCCAATTTATTTCGGCAGGAAATGGATCACCCGAACCCTTCGCAAAAGCGCAGGGCCGGGTGATGACGGGAATTATGTTGACTTCGAAACCGCTCTAATTCCGGGCGTTGATCTTCAGGCCATAGGCATTGAGCGACGGCGCCGCCGGCGCGCCCTGTGAGGGGCGGTAGGTCGGCCATTGGCCGCTGGCGGTTTCCTGCAAGGAGTTGGCATCCTGGCCGAAGCGGCGGCGATAGAGCCAGTGATAGACCATCAGCCGCTTCACGTAAGAGCGCGTCTCCGCCACCGGAATGCTTTCCACGAACAGCAACGGATCGTTGCCGCCCGCCTTGGTGGTGCGCCAACGGTCGACCGCCAGCGGTCCGGCATTATAGGCCCCGCCGAGCTCCAGCAGGTTGCCGTCCAGCCGCGACAGCAGCAGTTCGATATAGCGCTGGCCCACCGACAACGCGACGCCGGGATCGTACAAGGTGTCGGGATCGGTGACGCCCATCCTGGCGGCGGTGGCGGGCATCACCTGCATCAGCCCGCGTGCGCCCACGGACGAGGTGGCCTGGACCTGGAAGCGGCTTTCAATACGGGCAAAGGCCAGCACCAGCGATGAGTCGATGCGATAGCCGCCATCGGGATTGTAGGGCGGCACCGGGAACAGGCCGGTGAGCATGATGCCGCGCGCGGCGCTGGCCTCGCTGGCTCTGAGCTCGATATTGGGCACGCCAATTGCCCGCCCCAGCGCCGCCATGGCCGGGTCGAGCCGCTCGTTATTATTGACGAAGGCGCGGTTGAGTTCGGGGCCGACGAATTCCGTCTCGCCGATCTGCCACAGCGCCACGGCGCGGTGCGCCGCCGGCGCCGCCATCAGGTCACGGAAATCGCCGTCATTGAGAATGGCGTCGGCAAAGCCGGTCTGGGTGTCGATGCCCAGGGTGCGCTCGGCGATCAGGCCATAGAAACTGGGTTCTTTTTCGGCGGCGAAATTCAGCAGGGTCACCACCTTCTGCGGGTCGCCCGACTGCATATGGGCGCGCGCCGCCCAGAAGGCGCCCTGGGCCCTCAGACTGTTCTGCGCATCCCGCGTCTCCGCCAGCTTTTCCAGCAGCGCCTCCGCATTGGGCCAGTCCTGCAGGCGGTAGGCGGCAAAGCCCGCATCCCAGATCAGTTGCGGCACGCCCGGATCGGAAACCGACGTCGCCAGTTTGTAGGCATCGGCATCGCGCATCTCGGCGCGGAAGGAGGCGGCAATGCGGTGCGCCAGCACCGCCGCATCATGGGGTGTGCAATTGGCTTGCACCGATTGCATCAGGGTGAGCGCCTGGTCGGGCTGGCCGGCCTTGATGGCGGCCAGGATGCCCGGCATCACGCTGCGCGCGGCTTCCGCCGACGGCACCGGTTCATACAGTTCGGCATCTTCATAACCGCCGGTGCGCCGGCCGACACCGCTGGGCGCCGGGATGTTGGTGACGATCGCCACCGTAATGGTCTTGTGGTGCTTGCGGATTTTTTTGGTCGAATGCGCCACCGCCAGCCGGTAGATGCGGTCGGCGACGGCCAGGTCGCGATATTGCTGCAGCCATTCCACCAGCGGTTCCACCGTGATGCTTTTGGGCGAGGCGGAAAGGAAGTGCTGCGCCTCGGCATAGCCGATCAAGGATGTGTCGCTGGCCTTGGCGAGCAGGGTCTTGGCGCGGGCATATTGTGCGTTCCGCTCCGCCGCGAAGACCAGCTTGTAGAGCGCCACGTCATCGGCGCTGAGGATTTGCGGTGCGAGGGAGGTCGAAGCCGCCGCGGGCGAGACGATAGCGGGTGGCGCCTGGCGGGCCGGCGTTAGCGACGAGGGCGGAACAGCGGGCTGCGCCTGCGCGCCAAGCGCGGCGCACAATACAAAAGCCGAGGCGATACGAATACGGATGGTAAAACCCTTCGAAGCGGAAGATTCTAGTTAGACTGCGTCGCAGCTTGCGG
>Ga0193716_1001005_pt1 | contig 16740 bp, 10 predicted proteins | sample U2c1metaG_FD_145901 | JGI IMG/M metagenome (GOLD analysis project Ga0193716, IMG submission 145901) | Soil microbial communities from a riparian zone of the East river system, Colorado, United States - U2c1 | ecosystem: Environmental > Terrestrial > Soil > Riparian zone | place: USA: East River...
CCTGCCGCAGGACAGCTCCCGGGAGCAGACGCTGGACCTGAAGAACACCTCACTGGTCACGACGGTGACCATCGAGGTGGTGGACGTCTACAGCGGCACCGAGCGGCAGACGGTGGCGATCAGCGAGATCGAGTTCTTCGCACTGAAGTAGCTCACGCCGCGGTGCTCACGCCTCGGCGATCAGCTCGCGGTAGGCCTGTCGCGCGCGGCGGGCGGCCCCGGGGTCGCCCGCCCGTTGCCGTGCCTCGGCGAGCAGCGTCCACAGTCGATGGTCCAGCTCGTCGATGGCCAGCGCGCGGTCGCACACCTCGATCGCGGCCGCGACCTCGCCGTCGCGCAGCTCGAACGTCGCCAGCGCGGCGGCGACGCCGGCGGCCTCGCCGCGAATCGACTCGCGGCGCGTCAGCACCCACTCCGCCGCGCCCTCCTCGACGAGCAGCTCGCCCCGGTACAGGTCCAGCACGTCGCCCGCGAGCGAGCGCACCCGGTCGTGGTCGTGCCGGCCCGCACGCCATCGGCGTACGGCGACCGCGAACTCCACGACGTCGACCGTGCTGCCCGGCGGAAGCTGCAGCACGTACGCGCTGCCGTGCCGGGCGATGCCACCCGCGTCGCAGTGCCGCAGCAACGCGCGCAGGCTGGAGATCGCCACCTGCAGGCGGTGCTTGGCACGTTTCAGCGGCGCGTCCGGCCACAGCGTGGCCACCAGCCGCTCCTCGTGCATCGGCTGTCCGTACTGCATGGACAACACCCGCAGCACCCGCCTTGCCTGTGCCCGCAACGGGTCGAGGTCGACCGGGACGCCGGCGACCGCCAGCTCGAACGCGCCGAGGCAGCGCACCGCGACCGGCGGCACCGACGGCTCCGGCGGCGGCGCCGCGAGGGCGAGCGCCGGACGACGCGGCTCGGCGGGTCTGCTCAGCACCTCGACCACGCGTCCCCGGTCGTGGCGCACCGGGCCGAGCACGTTCGTGTCCCACAGGCGATCCAGCTCCGCGCGTGCGGCGGCCGCGTCCGGCCGGCCGCGCCGCTCCAGGTCGTCGGCGAGGACGATGCGCAGCCACGCCTCGAGCACCAAGGCGTTCAACCGCCGCGCCCGCGCGACCGCGGCGGCCAACGCGTCCGGCAGCGTCGGCCGGCCGGCCCGCAGCAACCCGACCGCCAACAGGCACGCGGCCAGCAGCGCGCCCCACTCGTCGCCGCGTTCCTCGCAGTGCTCGACGACCGCGGCCGCGTCCGCGCAGGCGCCCGCGTCCAGCAGCGCGGTCGCCGCCCGCGCGATCCGCGCCAGCCACAGCCATCCCGCCGCCTCGGCGTGGGCGGCCAGCTCGGCGAACCGCGCGACCGTGCCCTGCCCGTGCACGCACGCGGTCATCGTGGCCACCAGCAGCCGCGCGGCGAGCGCGGTGAACGTGCCGTCGGCGGCACACAACGGCATGGCCAGGTCGACCGCCAACTCCGAGCGCCCGTCGAGCATCGCGGCCACCGCGCGACCGAGTGTCCACTCCGGACCGACCGGCGGCACCGCGCCGGCGACCAGTTTCGCGGGCTGCCCGTGCACGGCCGCGGCGACGTGCCCCGCGATGTCGTCGACGAACGGGTTGCCCGGCCTGGCGAGCCGTCCGGCGACGATCCAGTGCGCGACACGGGACCGTTCGAGTGCGCACTGCCAACGCAGTCGGGCGTCGGGCAACCGTTCCTCCGCCGCGAGATAACGGTCGTACGCGGCGGCGAACCGGCCGTCGCCGCGCAGCCTGCGTGCCTCGGCGAGCGCGACCCACGGGTCGTCGAGCAGCGCGCCGGGCACCGACGCGGACGCGCGCGGGCCGCCCTCCCCAGCGCCCAACCGGTGCACCACCCTGGCCGCGGCCACCCAGTCACCGGCACGCGCGTAGCCGCGGTAGGCCTCCGCCCAGTGGCCGGCGCCGGCCAGACGCGTTGCCGCGCTGTGGTAGTCCTGCCGGGACAGGTGTGTGCCCCTGCGGGCCACGAGCTGTTGCTCGAGTAGTTGTTGGAGCAGGGTGTGGAACCGGTAGGCGGTGCCGGCGCGGAAGGTCAGCGCGTTGCGCGCGGTCAGCTCGGCGAGCAGCGCGACGCTGCCGTCCCGGCCACGCGTCGCGTCGCACAGCGCGGGGTCGAGCACGCAGAACGGGCTGACGTCGACCATGAAGTCCCGCATGGCCTCGGGCAGCGCGCCGAGCACGTCCCGCTCCAGGAACTCACGCAGGCGCTCGGAACCGGCGAGCGGGTCGGCGAACGCGGCCGCCCGCGACGGCGGGCGCAGCAGCGTCGTGTCCAGGTGCAGCAGGCGCAGCGCGACCGGGAGGCCCTCCACCCGTTCGCAGAGCGCCTCGGCGTCGTCGTCGGACAGCGGGGCCCGGTAGACGGTCGCGAACAGCCGCGCCACGTCGTCGGCGTCGAAGCGCAGGTCCCGGTAGTCGATCCGCTGCACCGGCCCCGGCACGTCGGCCACCCGCAGCACCCGGTCGTCCCGGGTGGCCACCACGAACCGGACCGACGGCGGCGCGTCGGCGACCAGCCTGGCCAGGACGTGCGCGTCGTCGATCGTGTGTGCGTCGTCGATGTACACGGTGTGCCCGTCGAGGTCCGCTCCCGTGACCTGGTCCCACCACACGACGCCCCGATCCGCCTCGGTGAGCGCCAACTGCCGCAGCAGCACGGACTTCCCCGCCCCGGCGGGCCCGGTCACCAACCGCAACCGCGCGTCCGCCGCGGCCGTCAGCTCGGTGAGCAGCCGCGTCCTTGGCAACGTCCCCGCGACGCGGCTACGGACCGCCGCGCACGCGGAGCCGGTCCGGTTCGGAAGCACGAAAAGAAGTTTCATCTCCTCGACGACGGAAGTCACCGGGCAGATCGTCCACTCCGACACCACCACGTGGGCAACTCGCACAGCCCCACCCAACTACGGAGTGTGTACGGTGTCGCGAAGGGCGGGGACAGTGACGATGCCCTGAAGGCCACCTTTGGGGCGTTGAGTGATGCTGTTGGCGAATTGCGCGGCTCGCTGCCTGGCGGTCCGTTCGGGAGGCGATCGTGTCCCGAACGGCGCTTTGGGACAGTGGCCATGTCCCGAAAGACGCGTTGGGGACGCTGAACGTCTCCTACGGGCCTTTCGAGGCATGCACCGCCGGCCACCGTGCGAATTCGCCAACAGCATCGCCGAGTGCCCCGCAGGCCAGGCGGTCTCAAGTCGAGTAGTGGCGGCATCACGAGTTCACGTCACGAAGGACGCTGTAGTGACAGTGACGATGCCCTGAAGGTGACCTTCAGGGCGTTGAGCGCCCCGAAGGGGCCCTTCGGGGCATCGGACGACGTCCCATATGAGCCCTTCGCGTGGCCGAAGCGGTCTGGTATGCCCTGAAGGGGCCCTTCGGGGCATGCCGGATGCCCGCCAGGTCAACGTTTCCTGGCCACGCGGGTGGCCGCCGCCGCGTGTCCACTCCCCACACGGGACGGCACGCTTGCGGGTATGGCTGTCAGTGCGATGCTCCGCACGACCGAGGTCGTGGTGGCTCCCGGCGGCGCCGCGCGGTGCCATGTGTTGATCCGCAACAACTCCGCGGTCGTCGACCAGTTCGTGTTCGCCGTGCGCGGCGACGTCGCCGACTGGACCGAGGTGAAGCCGGCGCGGGCGAACCTCATGCCTCAGCAGGAGGTCAGCGTCGAGCTGACGTTCCTGCCGCCGAAGTCCTCCGACGTGCTCGCCGGCACGCACCCGTTCGCACTGCAGGTCGCCTCCCGCGAGGACCCGAACGGCTCGGTCGTGCAGGAGGGGGTCGTCTCCCTCGACAAGTTCACCGAGGTGGCGGCGAGCATCGTGCCGGTCACCTCGACGGCCCGGCGCCTCGGCCGGCACACGCTCGCGGTGGACAACCTCGGCAACCACGCCCACGGCGTCGAGGTGACCGCGGTCGACCCGGACGACAAGTTCACGTTCCGGTGCCGCCCGCACGGCCCGGTCCTCGAGCCGGGCACCGCGACGTTCATCCGTGTCCGTGCCCGACCGAAGAAGTACTTCTGGAAAGGACCGAACCGGCTGCTGCCGTTCGTCGTCAAGATCATCGTGCCCGGCACGGAGCCGGTCGAGGTGGCGGCGGCGCTGGACCAGGGTCCGCTGATCCCCCGACGGTTCTTCTGGTTGTTCACGTTGTTGTTCGGGCTGCTGATGGTGCTCGTGGTGCTCGTGTCGATGTTGTTGCGGCAGCGGCCGATGTCGATCGCCGGCCCGTCGCCCACCGCCACGTCGACCCCGCCGAGCGAGTCGTCGTCGGCGAGCAGCGCGCCGACGACGACCACCACAGCGGCGACCAGCTCGTCCCCCAGGGTCACCGACGGCGGCGCGGGCGGCAGCGGCGCCGGCACCCAGAACACGGCCGCGCCGGTCACCTCGACGTTCACCGTCTCGACGCAGGCGTTCCCGAACGTGGGCGGCGGCCCGCAGCTGTTCTCCTACGTCGTGCCGCCCGGCCCCCGGCACCGGGTGACGTCGGTGGTGCTGCGCAACCCGGCGGCCGACACCGGACAGATCCAGATCCGCCACGGCAGCACGGTGATCGGCACGGTCGACCTCGCGGTGGTGGACCGGGACGGCGGCGACGCGCTCACGTTCCGACCCGACAACCCGCCGCTTGTCGCCCCCGGCGAACGGGTGACGCTCGCGGTCTCGTGCACCAACCGGCGGGACCCGTGCACACCGAGCGGTGTGTTCACGGCGGCACTGGTGCGCTGATCGGGTGACGCGGCAAGGACGTTGAGCGTGCGTTGAGCGTCCGGTCGACAGTGGAGGGTGGAACGACCCAGCGAGGCAAAGGGTGAACGATGAGCCAGCGCATCCCGGTCCACGTGACCTCGACCGACCCCATCCTGAAGACCGGCGTCGCGACGCAGCTCCGTGCCCGCCCCGAGATCGTGCTCGTCACCCAGCCGGAGCCCGAGGTCGACGCGGTGTGCGTCGTGGTGAGCGACGTGGTCGACGACGCCGCGCTGCAGCTCGTGCGTGAGCTGCGGGTGCAGGGGCAGCGGCAGGTCATCTTCGTGCTGTCGGTGGTCGACGGCGCCGCGCTGCTCGCCGCGATCGAGGCGGGCGCGTGCGGGGTGGTGGCACGCGGCGAGGCCACCCCGGAACGCCTGGTCACCGCGGTGACGCAGGCCGCGGCCATGGGCGGGGTGCTGTCCCCGAAGCTGCTCGGCAGGCTGCTGGAGCAGGTGAACCGGCTGCAGAACCAGGTGCTGGCGCCGAAGGGCCTACGGTTCAGCGGACTGTCCGACCGGGAGGCCGCGGTGCTCCGGATGATCGCCCAGGGCATGGAGGTACGCGAGATCGCCCACGATCTGTCCTATTCGGAGCGGACGATCAAGAACACGCTGCACGACGTGGTGAGCCGGTTCCAGCTCCGCAACCGAACACACGCGGTGGCGTTCGCCATGCGCGAGGGGATGATCTGACCGCTGGCAGAGGCATCGGAGTGATGTTGGCAGAAAGGCCGTACCACTTCGCGGCTCTTCTCGTTGGCCTGGCGAGGAAACAGATCCACTGCGTGGTGATTATTCGGCGAGTTCACTCGTTCGGACGATGATCGCGACGTGCTGGATGTGCTTCCGGTGACTCATCGTCGTGACGCAGGCTCGCGGGGCGCTGGCGGATCGCGTGGAACCGAGGAGCGTTGGCCATGTCCATGATGCTCAGTCATTTGCTGTCCTTCGGGTTCTTCCCAGAGCACGTCGTGTTCGCCTCGGACGCGTCCCTGCACAGCCCGGTCAACACCGTGATCGCGGCGACCGCCGCCGCGATGGTCGCCGACGTCGCGCCCCGAGCCCTTGTCGTGTTCGACCGCGCGCACCTGCGGGCCGAGGACACACACACCGACCTCGCGATCCGCCTCGCCGCGCACCGTGGCGCGGCGGGCCTGCTGCTGCAGCGCCCGCCGGAGCCGCTGCCGCCGGCCACCCGCAAGCTGGCGGAGCGGTCCGGGGTGCCGCTGGTGCTCGTCGACCACGCGGAGCCGTACCGGCTGGTGCCCACCATGGACGGGTACGTGCGGGCCCCGGACGCGGCCAACGCCACGCTCGTCAGCGTTGTGGCGCACCGGCTCCGCGCGGTCGGCTCGGCACCGGAGGACATGGTGCGGGTGCTGGCGAACACGCTGCGCCATCCCGTCGGCCTGCTCGACGCGGACGGCCGCGTCGTCGCGGGCACGCTGCCGGGCGCCGCACTGGGCGGCGGCCTGCTGGCCGTGCGGAACACGGCCCGGCAGGCGCAGCGGGTGCACGCGGCGGGCGACGACTCGCTGCTCGTGCTCCAGCCGGTGCAGCTGACGGCGGACGGACCGGTGAACCTGTGGCTGGCGGGCCTGGTGCCGCTGGCCCCCGCCGAACGGGTCCGCACGACGAGCCAGGCGCTGAACGTGGCCACATGGGCGTTCGTGGCGCACCTGGCAACGACGGCCGTGCACCTGGCGCGGCAGAGCAAGGATCACGCCGCGCTGCTGACCAGGTTGCTCACCGAGGCGACCGGCCCGGGCCGGCAGGTGCTGGAGCAGGCGACCGCGGCGGGCTGGCGGCTCGGCGGGCGGCACACGGGTGTCCACGTGCGGGCGCGTGGGCTCACCACGCAGGCGGTTGTGCTCGACCGGTTGCGGGAAGCCCTTACCGCACAAGGCATCGACGTCGACCCGATCCCGGACGCGGACGGCTGGTCACTGTGGACCACCGACGACGTGGCCACGAAGGAGACCGCGGCGGCCGACGAGGGCGCCGCGGTGTCCAGTTCCGTGCGGCACGCGTTGCTCGCGGTCGAGCGGGACCTGCCCGGCACCAGGCTGTGTGCCGGCATCGGCACGGCGGACGACGGCACCGCGGGCCTGCGCCACACACTGCACGAGGCACGCAGGGCGAGCCAGCTCGCGGCGGCCCGCAACGTGCCCGGCGCGGTGGAACACATCGGCACGAACAACGTGAAACGCCTGCTGTCCAACAGATATCTCACGTCGATGCAGCTCGACCTCGCACACCAGCTACTGCGCCCACTGGTCGTCGCGGACGCGTCCGGCCAGCTCGTGCACACGCTGTCCTGCTACCTCGACAACGAGTCGTCGGCGACCGCGACCGCCGCCGCACTCGGCGTGCACCGCAACACCGTCCTGCAGCGACTCGACCGCATCCGCTCACTGCTGACGGTGGAGTTCAACGACGCCGACGAACGCCTGGCACTACACCTGGCAACCCGCCTGGTGCAGGCCAACGCACGCCACGTGGCGGAGGACTGCTTGTGAGCGCCGATGCAGTGAACTCGCCACCCCTTGACGGCACTCAACGATGCTGTTGGCGAATTGCGCGGCTCGCTGCCTGGCGGTCCGTTCGGGAGGCGGGCGGTGTCCCGAACGCCTCCTTCGGGGCGTGCCGGACGCCCCAACCCGGCAGCCCGCGCGCGCTTCGGGAACGTCTCGTGCCGTGAAAGGCGCGTTGACGGCACTGGGTGCCCTGAACGCGCCTTTCACGGCATGGTTACCAGGGGAAGTCGATCTTGCCTGTGGACAACTCGGCACGTTGTGGACAGACACCGGCCTCCGCTGACAAAGCCATCTGGCTCAGGGCGTGCAGTTCTCTGCCGGGGCCGGTGCTGGCATCCCGAGCAAGCCGCCGAGCAGTGCGCCGCCCAAATCCAGCACACCGTCGACCAGGCACACGAGGCCGGTCACGGGATCGGTGATCAGCACCGGCAGCGGCGGCGGCGTGGTCGCACCCGGTGCGGGCGGCACGGGTGTCTGGGTGGGCGGGGCCGACGGCGGCACCGGAGTGCTGCTCGGTGGCGCCGGCGCGGCGTCGACAGGTACGGGCGGCGGCGAGAGCGGTGCGGCGACGACGACGGGGATCGGGGTGCCGGTCGCCGGTAGCACCAGCGTGCTGTGCCGGTACACCGCGAGCCACGTCAACACGATCCGCAGGTACGCGTCGGACCGGTTGTAGCTCAGCACGCCCGCCCGCAGCCCGTCGTCCGTCGCGAGGTCCCGGTTGTCCGCGCACAGGTAGCGGCCCGCGGCGACGGCGGCGTCGCCGACGTTCTGCGGGTCCGCGCCCGCCCGCGCCCCCCGCACCCACGTGCCCGGGATGAACTGCATCGGCCCGACCGCGCGGTCCCACGTCGTGTCGCCGTCGTACCTGCCGCCGTCGGTGTCCGCGATCCGCGCGAGGCCGAAGCCGCCGTCGAGCGTCGGACCGAGGATCGGCAGCAGCGCGGTGCCCGACGCGTCGACGCGGCCGCCGCGGGCGTGCCCGGACTCGACCTTGCCGATCGCGGCGAGCAGCGGCGCCGGCAGGTGACAGTTGGGCTGCTCGGTCGACAGCCGGGCGGCGGCCCGCTGGTACGCGGCGAATACCACCGCCGGGATGCCGCCCGCGGTGGCCGCTGGCACGCCGACCACGTCACCGCCGGGCGTGGTCCTGCCGACGACAGGTGGCGCGACCGCGGTGGGCGGGGTGCCGCCGTCGGCGCCGGGCGCGCGCGGCGCCCGCACACTCGGTGCGTGCTGTTCCCCCCGCAGCGGCTGGTCCGGCCGCGTGGCGTGTGTGCCGGCCACCGCGGCGCCACAGAGCACGGCGAGCACGATGGCGGTCCACGGCTTGCGTGGGTAGCGGTCGGCCGGCGCGGAGGTCATGTGCCCGAGTAGAACACCGTGCGGTGCCTCGAAAGCCGGCTCGGCCGCGTTCGTGCCCACCAGGGCAGCACATCCGGTCCGCCGGGCTAGCCGCGGGGCCGCGCGGTGCACAATCGGGGCGTACGAACGGAGGTGCTCGCGTGGACGCGACGGTACGTCAGATGATCGAGGAGCTGACCGAGGCGGGGGCGCGGCACGACGCAACCAAGGCGGACCGGCTCGACCGGTGGCGGGTGCTCGAACCGGACGCCGGCCGGTTCGTGTGGTTCCTCGCCCAGGCCGTGACCGCGCGGAACATCGTGGAGATCGGCACGTCGCGCGGGGTCTCGACCCTGTGGCTCGCCGACGCCGCGCGCGCCACCGGCGGACGGGTGCTCAGCCTCGACACCGACGAGTCCGCCCAGCGGGACGCCCAGCGCACCACCGAGGCGGTGGGGTTGGGCGACCACGTGGAGTTCCGGCTCTCCGACGGCGGCGCGGTGCTCGCCGCGATCCCCGACGGCACGGTGGACCTCCTGTTCCTCGACGCCGAGCGCACCGAGTACCCGTCGTGGTGGCCGGACCCGGTGCGGGTGCTGCGGCCGGACGGCGGCGTGCTGGTCGCCGACAACGCCCTGTCCCACCCCGAGGAGCTCGCGCCGGTGCGCGAGCTGCTCGAGCGGGAACCGGACCTGGCGGTCACCACGCTGGCCGTCGGCAAGGGTGAGCTAGTTGCGGTCCGGTCCGTATTGTTAGCGAGTAGTTAGCGCGGGTCGTCATGCTGGCCTCGGAGCAATGTCGCTACGAGACGAGGGCGAGAATGCGAAACCTACGGCGAATACTGTTGTCCGTGCTGACCGGGACCCTGCTGATCCCGTTACTGGCCACGACTCCCGCCAACGCATACGTGAAGGTCGCCTACGCGACGGCGACCACGATGAGCGAGTCACCCGGTGGCGAGGGCAACATCCGGGCCACCCTGCACCTCGGCACCGTCACGGCGGGCACGTCCCGCAACCTGCGCAGTGACGTCGTGGTCGGCAACGGCCGGGCCGACGGCGCGCCGGGCAAGATCGCGGTAGGCCACAAGATCACGTGCCAGCCGGTCGGCGGGGCGACCCTGTCCGGCGGCCAGGTGTGGAGTGGGCAGAACCTGCTGCCCGGCGGCGCCGACGTGAAGCTGTCGGTACGGCTCCTGTTCACCCCGGCGGTCACCGGCGACTACGACTGCCTGCTGCGGGTGTACATCAACAACGGCCTGTCGGTCGGACTCGAGACGGCGAGCCTGCGCAGCGGCTTCATCGGCGACATCGACGGCGCGATCGGTCCGGCCGGTGTGGCGCAACGGTTCCCGTCGGCGGCGAACACGTTCTTCTCGATCGGCGGCGCGGGCAAACAGCTCAACGCCGTGACCGGCTACGCGCCGCTGCCCGGCGCAACATCGTTCCTCGCCACCGCCGACCTGTACGCGACGAGCTGCTACGGAAACGGCGGCAACGCCTGCCCGACCGCCGGCTACCCGACCAGCGGCACGGCGATGGTGCGTTACCGCATGGTCGCCACCCCGACGTCGACCGCGGCGGGCTGTGTGGCGCAGGCGACCGAGTCGGCGACGGTGCCGGTCAGCCGGGACACCCACCACCAGCGCATCTCCCAGCAGCTCACCGTCACCCAACCGGCGAGCGGCTGCGGCACGTGGACGGTCAACGCCTACGTCCAGGCGAACGGCGGCACACTGCCGTTCGTGATCCACGGTGGGCCGTACTCGCTCACCTACGTCCGCCCGCCGGTGGCGTGAGCAGGCCGCGCGCCGCGGCCGGCCCTCACAGCCAGCCGCGGTTCGCGGCCTGCACGCCCGCCTGGAAGCGGGTGGTCGCGCCGAGCCGGTCGAGCAGGGCGGTGATCCGGCGGACGACCGTGCGGCGGGAAAGCCGCAACCGCCGGGCGATGGCCTCGTCCGTGACGCCGGTCGCCATCAGCGTGATGATCATGCGGTCCCGTTCGGAGAGCGGCATCCCGTCGCCGGCCGGCGAGATCGGCACGCCGAGTGTCCACAGTGTCTCGAACACGCCCGCGAACGCGTTGAGCAGACCGGACCTGTGCACGAGGAGCGAACCCGCACTGCCGACCCGTGCCGGTTCCGGCACCAACAATGCGGTGTGCTCGTCGCCGATGATCAGTTTCACCGGCAGCTCGGCGAGCACCCGCGCGTCCTCGCCGAGCTCGATCATGCGCGTCATGCTGGCGAACAGCGCGGGATTCTCGTACACCGCCTGGTGATAGAGCGTGCTGTACGTCAGCCCGGCCGCCATTCGCTTGCCCTGCAACGTCTCCTGCTCGGCGAAGTGGTCCGGCGTGCTGTGGTATGGCGGGCGGTCGAGCCAGCGAATCCGTTCGGTGGCCCGTTCCTGGAGCTGACGGGTGAGCGTGATGAGGTCGAGCGGGTGCTCGACCGGCTCGACGTCGTGCGTCGCGCCGGCGTCCCGGCGGGCCACGTGGAACAACGCATCGAGCGACGCGCCCGCCTGCCACAGCTCGGCCCTGCGTGTCTCCTCCGCGCGCAGTACCTCGGACATCACCCGTGCGGGTGAGCGTGCCTCCCACTCGTCGGCGACCCGCAGGACCGCGTCCAGGTCGGCCAGTTCGGTGAGCGCCTGGCGTACCGTCGCGGCGGACAGGCCGGTGTGGCGCACCAGCTTGTCCACATCGGACCGGACGAGGCGGGCGAGGGTCCGGTAGACACGGCCCTGCGCGCTGTCGGGGTCGAGGACGTCGAACACGGCGGACCTCCGGCGGTGGCTCAGTTGCGCATGTCGCAGGTGAGCCAGTAACAGGTCTGGCAATGATCGCACTCGGTTGACAGGATCCACCTTACGGACATCTCAGACAGTTGGTTGGTCAATCACGACCAGTCGGCTTTTCCCTGCCTGTCGAGGAGATCCCATGGACAGACGCACCATCGCGGTGCCACTCACCGCGCTGGCACTCGCACTCACCACCACACTCACCGCGCCCCTCGCGAGCGCGGCACCGGCCGGCGTGTCGAGGGCGCCGGCCGAGGCGGCGTCGACCCCGGTCCACGTCGCGGGCGAACACGTGCTCCAGGTGGACTACCAGGTCCAGCAGACCGGTTACTGGTGCGGCCCGGCCGCGACCCGCATCGCGCTGTCGGCGCGGGGCGTGTACCGCACCCAGGGCCAGCTCGCCGCAGAACTCGGCACCCACACCGGCGGCACCGACTGGATCGGCCAGGTCACCCGCGTGCTCGGTGGCTACGTCGGTTGGTACGAGACGAAGGAGATGCCGAACGACCCGCCGACGCAGGCGCAACGTGACCTGTTGTGGCGCGACGTCGTCCTCAACATCAACAACAACTACCCGATCGTCGCGAACATCGTCGCGCCGGCGAACAACCACCCGCCGGGCTACCCGAACTACACGATCTACCACTACTTCACGGTGATCGGGTACGACGACGTCAACATGACCGTGCTGATCGCCGACCCGGCCAACTTCGGCGGCAACCAGATCTACTGGCTGAGCTTCAACCAGTTGGCGACGCTGATCCCGCCGAAGGGTTACAGCGCCTGACGAATCCTGTCCCAACGGGCACCGCCGATCACCTCGGCGGTGCCCGTTGCACATGCATGACGCGCTGGTTACAGTGGTTTACACCCTGCCACTGAAACGTTTAAATCCTTTGAGCTCGGCCTGCTGAGTGGGAGCCCTGCCATGCCCCGGAACAGCCGCCGCGCGGTTTTCGCCGTGCTTGTGACAACCCTGGTTCTCTCCGTCCTCACCGTGCCGCCCGCGAACGCCGCCCCACCCGTCGGCCTCGCCGGGGCGCACTGGGTCTGGTACCCCGAAGGCGATCCGCGGGTCAGCGCACCCGCCGCCCACCGCTACTTCCGCAAGAACTTCACCGTCGCGGCCGGCGCGGTCAGCGACGCCCAGCTCGTCGTGACCGGCGACGACACGGTCGACGTCTGGCTCAACGGCAAGCCGCTCGCCGCGTCGGCGCGTGGCGTCGACGCCTGGAAACGCGCGGTCTTCGTCGACCTGCGGCCCGCCTTGGTCGCCGGCGCCAACACGATCGCCATCGCCAGCCGCAACAACACGACCGGCCCGGCCGGGCTGATCGGACGCGTGCGCGTCGCGACCGCCGGCGGCACGACCGACCTGGTCACCGACGGCACCTGGAAGGCGAATCGGACGGTCGGCGACGACTGGGTCCAGCCCGGTCTCGCGGACGGCTCCTGGCCGGCCGCCGCCGACCTCGGCGCGTACGGGATCGCGCCGTGGCAGAGCGACGTCGTCGCACCGGACCCGGCGGCGGCGTCCCCGCTGCGGGTCGCGAGCGCCACCGTCGAGCACCGGGTCGACCCGCTCGGGGTGGACGCGGCGCGGCCGAGGTTCGGCTGGCAGCTCGCCTCGACCGCGGCGCAGCAACGCCAGGCCGCGTACCAGGTCACGGTGTCGAACAGCGCGGGTGCGGTGTGGGACAGCGGCCAGGTCGCGTCAAGCCAGCAGGTCGACGTCGCCTACAACGGCCCGGCGCTCGCCTCGCTCACCCGCTACACCTGGCAGGTCCGGGTGTGGGACGGGCAGGGCCGGGCCGGCGCGTGGAGTGCGACGCAGACGTTCGAGACCGGGCTGCGCACCCCGGCGTCCGAGTGGAGCGGCGACTTCATCGGCCAGGCCGCGGTCGCGCCGGACCTGGGCGGCGCGAGCTGGATCTGGTACCCGGAGGGCGATCCGGCCGCCGGGCTGCCGCCGTCGACCCGCTACTTCCGGCGCACGCTCGACCTCGCCGCCGCCCCGACCCGCGCGACGCTCGTGGTCACCGGCGACGACACCGCGGACGTGTGGGTCAACGGCACACCGGTCAGCGCCTCGCCACGGGTGTTCGAGTCGTGGAAGAGCGCGGCCGTCGTCGACCTGACCGGCCGGCTCGCCTCGGGCGCCAACACGATCGCCGTGCGGAGCGAGAACACCACCCAGTCCCCCACCGGGGTCATCGCCAAACTGGCCGTCCAAAATGGACAGACGATCGTCACCGACGCTGGCTGGAAGGCCAGCCAGAACGGCCCGGCCGGCTGGGAGCAGAAGGGTTTCGACGACAGCGCGTGGCCTGCCGCACGGGCGATCGCCACGTACGGCAGCGGCCCATGGGCGTCCGGCGTCCGGGTAAGCCAACCGGCGCCGTTGCTGCGCAAGGGTTTCACGGTCGGCAAGCCGGTCGCCAGCGCGCGGCTGCTCACCACCGCGCTCGGTCTGCACGAGACCCGGCTCAACGGTGCGAAGGTCGGCGCGGACGTGCTCGCGCCGGGCTGGACCGACTACAACAAACGTCTGCAGTACAAGGTGTTCGACGTGACCGGGCAGATCCGCCAAGGCGCCAACGCGCTCGGCGCGTCGCTCGGCAACGGTTGGTACTCGGGCAGTGTCGGCATCGCCGGCAGCCAGCGGTACGGCACACAGCCGTGGTACTCGGCACAGTTGCGGCTCACCTTCACCGACGGCACCAGCACGACCGTGCGCACCGACAACACGTGGAAGGTCGCGAGCGGCCCGATCCGTGCCGACGACCTGTACCACGGCGAGACCTACGACGCGCGGCTCGCGGTGTCCGGTTGGGACGGTGCCGGCTTCAACGACAGCGCGTGGTCCGCGCCGGTCGTGCGGAGCGGCGCCAAACCGACGCTCGTGTCCCAGGTGGACAACGGAGTGACTGTCCAGCAGGAGTTCCGCCCGACAGCGATCACCCAGCCCCAGCCCGGGGTGTGGGTGTTCGACCTCGGCCAGAACTTCAGTGGCTGGAACCGGCTCGCCGTGCGTGGCCCAGCCGGCACGACCGTCACCATGCGGCACGCCGAGGTGCTCAACCCGGACGGGACCATGTACACCACCAACCTGCGTGCCGCGCAGGTCACCGACCGGTTCACCCTGGCCGGCACGGGTGGGGTCGAGACGTACGAGCCGACGTTCAGCGTGCACGGCTACCGGTACGTCGAGGTGACCGGGCTGCCGGCCGGGGTGACCCCGACCGCCGACATGATCACCGGTCGCGCCGCGTGGACGAACGGCGCGCGGGCCGGCACGCTCACGACGTCCAACCCGCTCGTGAACCAGTTGCAGCACAACATCCTCTGGGGCGAGCGGGGCAACATGCTGTCGATCCCGACCGACTGCCCGCAGCGCGACGAGCGCCTCGGGTGGACCGGTGACATCGGGATCTTCGCCGGCACCGCGACGTTCAACGTGGACGTGCAGAACTTCTTCGACAAGTTCTCGGACGATCTCGTGGACGCGCAGCGGTCCGACGGCGCGTACACCGACGTCGTGCCGGCGGTGCTCGACACCGCGGGCCGCGCCGGGTGGGGCGACGCTGGCGTGATCGTGCCCTACACCGCGTGGCAGCGCTACGGAGACGTGCGGGTGATCGACGAGCACTTCGCGGCGATGGCCAAGTGGGTCGACTATCTGCGTAACACCTCGGGTGCGAACCTGATCCGCGACCAGTGGACGTACGGCGACTGGCTCAACGTCAACGACAACACCGCGCAGGACCTGATCTCCACGGCGTTCTTCGGCTGGTCGGCCCGGCTCGTGTCCCGCATGGCCGCCGCGACCGGCCGCACGGCGGCGGCGGCGTCGTACGGCCAGCTCGCCGACCAGGTGGCGACCGCGTTCACGAACCGCTTCGTGGCCGCCGACGGCACGGTCGGCGGCCACGAAGCGGTTCGTGAACGCCTGGCGCTGGCGTTCGGCCTCCTGCCCGCCGCACGGCAACAGGCCACGGCAGACAAGCTGGCCGCGAAGGTCGACGCGACCGGCGGGCACCTGTCGGTCGGGTTCCTCGGTGTGGAGAACCTGCTGCCGGCGCTCGCCGACCACGGCCACGTCGACACCGCGTACCGGATCCTGCTGCAGTCGGACTTCCCCGGCTGGGGCTACATGCAGGCCCGTGGCGCGACGACGATCTGGGAGCGGTGGGACGGCATCCGCTCGGACGGTTCCTTCAACGACCCCGGCATGAACTCGTTCAACCACTACGGCCTCGGCTCGGTCGGCGACTTCCTGTACCGCCAGATCGGCGGCCTCAACCCGGCCGCACCGGGCTACGCGTCGCTGCTCATCGCGCCGAAACCGGGTGGTGGCCTGACGTCGGCCCGCGCGGCGTACGAGACGCCGTACGGTCCGGCGTCGAGCGACTGGTCGACCTCGGCCGGCACGCTCACGCTGCGGGTGACCGTGCCGACGAGCACGTCCGCGACGGTGCGCGTCCCGACGAGCGACCCGTCGACGGTGGCCTACCCACCGGAGGCGGTCCCGACGAGCCCTGGCTCGTTCTCACTGCCGGCGGGTTCGTACGTGTTCACCGCACGCGCCTGACCGTGACCGACGGCCGTCCGCGCGGGCGGCCCGACGGCCCGGTGCCGGCTAGGGTGTTCACTCGTGGATCATCGAACCCTGGGCCGGACCGGCCGTGACGTCTCCGTCGTCGGACTCGGTTGTTGGCAGCTCGGCGCCGACTGGGGGCAGGTGGACGACGCCGACGCGCTCGCCGTCCTGCATGCCGCCGTCGACGCCGGGGTCACCTTCCTCGACACGGCGGACGTGTACGGCGACGGGCGCAGCGAACGGCTGATCGCCCGGTTCCGCGCGGAGCGGCCCGACGCGGACGTCACCGTCGCGACCAAGTGCGGACGCCGCGCCGACCCGCACGAGCCGGCGTCGTTCACGCCGGAGAACCTCCGCGCGTGGACCGACCGCAGCCGCGCCAACCTTGGTGTCGACTGCCTCGACCTTGTCCAGCTCCACTGCCCGCCGACGCCGGTGTTCTCCTCCGACGAGGTCTTCGACGCGCTGGACGAGCTGGTCGCCGAGGGCAACCTCGCCGCCTACGGGGTCTCGGTCGAGACGTGCGACGAGGCGTTGACCGCGATCTTCCGGCCGAACGTCGCGAGTGTGCAGATCATCCTCAACGCGTTCCGGCACAAGCCGCTCGAGCGGGTCCTGCCGGCCGCGCGGGCCGCCGGGGTCGCGATCATCGCGCGGGTGCCGCTGGCGAGCGGCCTGCTGT
>Ga0193716_1001006_pt1 | contig 16735 bp, 8 predicted proteins | sample U2c1metaG_FD_145901 | JGI IMG/M metagenome (GOLD analysis project Ga0193716, IMG submission 145901) | Soil microbial communities from a riparian zone of the East river system, Colorado, United States - U2c1 | ecosystem: Environmental > Terrestrial > Soil > Riparian zone | place: USA: East River...
GACCGTCCTGGGATTCTGTGCTGTATAGACATTGACGGTCTGTCCGGAACGGCTTGTCCATTGCGTCGCACAGCGCTCCGTCGCAGTCAGCTCCGTCGTGTCCGGCAGCATATCAACTGTCGCGTCACCATCCTTCATCCAGTGAACCCATCCGCTGGTGGGATGGTGTGGGGTATCAGGACAGTTAAACCATCCCTGATAGCCCACAATCAGCTGTCCCTGGAGTGTCGCCTTGGAAGGCGGCACAGCAGTCTGCTTCGGCTCTGTCCAGGCCAACTGAGGCCGGAGCGCCAGGAGTAGAACAAGCGCTGCTGAGATTCTTAAAGAATCGCACCCTATAGACAAGGTCAAGAAATTCTTCCTTTGCATAGCCGGGCGGTCTCTTCAAGGACGCCTGCCAAAGTGGACCCTGCCAATCCAGGAGACATAAAGGCGCAGACCGTACATAGCCGATGAGTGCGAAGCGTTGCCTCTGGATGCATGGAGTTACCATAGCGAGTCGCTGAACACAGCACTTAGTCAATTCGCAGCAACTCATACGTTAAACGCTCGAAACATCCCGCAATCAACGATTTACAGCCTATTAATAGAGACCGTTAAATGATCGTCGCCCTACGTTCCATGGTTTTGCGGACAGGCGTTCGTGGAAGAGATATCTGGGTCACAAACTAGAAGGCATTAACGACTCATTAATCTCTCTTCTGTTTACTCTTTCTAAGCAACTCAGTTCTCGGAACTTATGGTCAATGCCATCTCTCAACCTGAAAGTGAGATCCTCGCAGAGGATCCCAGGTGGAGTCTTGTGGAACGGATCGTTGCGTCCCCGTCCTTCGTTAAGTCGGATCGGTTGTGTAGCTTTCTGATCTATATTTGCGAACTGTCCCTGACAGGACGGAACGATGAGATCAATGAAATCAACATCGGGGCCCATCTATTTGGCCGCCCTGACTACGATCCCTCCGTTGACGGGATTGTGCGTTCGCATGCCAGTCGAATGCGCCAGAGGTTGGAACAATACTTTAGTCAGGAGGGTTCGGAAGAACCGATCCGGCTAATCATACCGAAAGGCGCCTACATCCCCATCTTTGAGCCACGGCCATCTACTCTGGTCGCGCTGGAAAACATCCAGACGGAAGGCTTGCCAATGGCAATGGCCCCCGGCTTAGCCATGACGAGCCAGGAAGGACAGCCCAAAGACTCTTCCGCTCGCTGGACCGTGCGGATACTAGCCGCCGCTCTGGGTCTGGCATGCCTGGCTATCATCTATTTGCTGCCGGTCGCGCATCGCACCGCTATGGAATTTCCTCCCGGACCCGACGCTCATCCGTTCTGGGTATCGTTCTTTGGCTCCGGCCACCACACCATGGTCGTCTGTTCCGATACGAGCCTGGCGACACTGCAGGATGTCACAGGGCAAAATGTCAGCTTGTCCGACTATCTCAACGCGACCTATCGCGTGCGTATCGCCCCGCCGCAGGGGACAACCATGGAGGTTATAAGAGATCTCGGCGGCCGGCGGTATACAGCGATTGCGGATGTAGGCATCCTGACGCGGTTCTATCGGCTTGCAGGGGCTCATTCAGATCGCCTCCAGTTTCGGTATGCGCGTGATGTACATCCAGACGATCTCAAAGAAGGTTCCACAATCCTGATTGGATCGGCGTATAGCGACCCCTGGGTCGGAATTTTTGATGGGCATATGAACTTCGCCTTTCAAGATGACTTGCGGCAGCGGATTTTTTCCGTAGTCAACCGCTCGCCCCGGCCCGGGGAGCTTCAACAGTATGACTACAATCAGTCGGACGCCTCGCACAAAATATATGGTGTAGTGGCGTTGCGGCCGAATCTCAGAGGATCCGGCAAGGTTCTGATTCTTGAGGGTACGTCGATGGCTGGTACGGAAGCGGCCGCTGACTTCGTGTTCGATGATGCCCTTCTGCTGCCATTTCTCGCGAAGATTCGAGACCGGGACGGTTCGATACCTTATTTCGAGGTTCTACTGCAGTCAAACAATATGAATGGAAGCGCCTCTCAACTCAAGGTTGTCGCTTATCGTACATCTCCCGACTGAGCGAAAGAAGAGCCTCACTGCTCATGCTTCAGTGAAGAGCTCTTGGCGGCCGAAGGCAACGCGGATTTGGATCAGATACGAAGTCTCCTACGGACGCTAAATGCCAATGGTGTCGGGGAGCCAATGGTTCTCGGGGTTCATACCCTGCTGCACCGCAGCCCATTCCGCCCGACTTGGTAATGACGAACGAGTGTAAATAGAGTTGAAAGCCATCGGCCACAGGGTTGTTATCCACGCATTATCACAGGCGAAAGAGGTGATCCAGTGCCTGCAGAAAAGGTTTGGTCTACTTCACGCAAGGAATCGCGCATGACGAGGACGGTAGTTCGAAGCCCTACACCTGCCGCGCCGCCCCGTATCGTGGGAGGAACTGACTTCGATCACGCTCTCGCTACGAGAGTGCATCAATCTAGGAACATCACAACGCTTTCGTTTAGTCGGCGTTGGCTTGAGTAATTTTAGAAATTCCGACGGATCGCAATCACCCCTATTCGAAGGCAGAGATTAATGCGGAGAGTCTATCTAAAAACGGTTCCTGGCTCTTCAGAATGTGTTCTCTTGCTTCAGGAATCGAAAACCAGCGGCCGCGATCCACTTCGGGAAATTCCAGCAGACGACCGGAGCGCGGGGGCCATTCGAGTTGACACGTATTGCTGATCAGATTGTCGGGATCGCAGTCGCCCTCAAAAGCCCAAGCACTAACCATCTTCCCGCCAGTCTGTTTCACTACGCCGAGTTGCTCGAAGCGTCCCTCAGCAACGAATCCTGTCTCCTCGCGAAATTCACGCCGGGCGGCCTCCAGAGGTCTTTCGCTCTCGCTATACTCACCCTTCGGAATAGACCACGTTCCAAGATCCTTCTTTGCCCAGAACGGACCGCCGGGATGGACGAGAAATACTTCCAGTCGGACGCCACATCTTCGATACATCAACAAACCTGCACTCAGTCTTGGCATCGCTAACATTGATTATCAATATGTCGTTTCCCTATGTCTTGTATTTAATCCTCTTTCCATCTGGGCTGCTCTATGAGCCAAGCAGTTGCACTGAGTACAGGTGGAAGCCTCTTCAACGACATGGCCCCCATCAATTGCGAGTTGCTACTGTTGCATTTCAACTTGTGCGGCTTTGCGCCCGCTTTGCTCTATGAGGAGTTTGCAGCGCAGCACTTCAGCTACACTCCACGCCTGAGCTATGCAACCTCGAGGGATGAAAGGGGGCTCTCCGTCGAATATTTCACTGATAGTGCCAACACCGTCCTCGTCGAGATGCTGTTCGAAGCCCCTGAGGAAGGATTGAAGAGAGCTCGTGTCGTTAGGGTACGTACGACACCATGCATTGCAGAACGGGCCGATGAGCCACGCCCAGACGGTTCCCTGGTGGTATGCAGCATCGCGCGCCCACAAGTCGCCATCATACTTTGCTCTATAGTTCTTGTCGTGGCGGGAAAGGGAGCGGAGTCCAACTGGCGTCAACAATTCAGTTTTGACGACCTCTAGCACCGCTTTCCACTTCTCCTCCGCGAGGATCGGGTACTTCAGAGCGAGGGCGATCACCTGGTTTGGACGGATTGAGGAATCGTTCTGCAGATTCACAAGTTGCCCATCGTGCTCTTCGGGCGAGTCCACCACGTCATAGAGACAGTTAAGTTCGGCATTCCAGAAGCGCTTCTGAAAGCTTGCGTATGCGAGATCAGCCTGCTCAACCAAACGAGAGTGATCTCCATTCCTATCGCCAACTATTTCCAGCCATTCCGCGGTGAGCCTCAGAGCGTTGTACCAAATTGCATTGATCTCCACCGCCTTGCCGCGTCGCGAGGTGACCACCCAGTCGCCTACCTTTGCGTCCATCCATGTGAGCTGATAGCCGACAGCTCCTTGCCGGAGGAGGCCGTCAGAAGGATCGACACCGATGCCGAAATCGGTACCGCGCAGATGCCATTGGATAATATCTAGCAGTTTGGGAAGCAGGAACTCCAACGTCTCACTATCGTGAGTGTTTGCGAAATAACGATCAACAGCATGAAAGTACCAAAGAGTCGCGTCGGCAGTGTGGTAGAGACCGGCGGTTGTACCTTCAGGAAACAAATTCGGAATCAGACCGTTACGGATGTAGCTTGCGAAGCTGCGCAGAATGTACTTGGCTTCTCGCGGGCGGCCGGTTGACAGGGTGAGACCCTCCAGCGAAATCATGGTGTCACGGCCCCAATCGGTGAACCAGTGATACCCCGCGATCACACTTCGCACCTCATCACCTATAGCGTGAGCTCGTATTTGGTCTGCGGTACGCCCGATTGGCGTAATCAGGAACTGGTCGGCGGCGATCACAAGCTCCGCGGCGAAACCCTCGCGCGCTGCTTGGGGCGCCGCTTGAAGAAGACGGCGCCTTCGTTCGATCTCGAGAGCGAATGCCTCTGCGGCAGTCAGGGCTTGCACCCTCTCCCATTCTTCTGCGGAAAACGTCAGCGATGCCTGCTTGCCCGCACTAAGCTCTGCGGTGAACCCACCAGGCGACCAGAGGCCGCCCTGCCAATCGTATCCACGGCTTTGTTCTACGCGATAGCGCAGGTTCGTGATTTCCTCGGTAAGCATTCGGAAGCCGCTCTCATCGCCGTTCCACGCCAACTTCAGGATGGGCAGATCTTCGCTCACACAGAGCTCAAATCCTTGATCCACTGCGGCAAAGCGATAATGCGTGTGCGGCGGCCCATGCAATGCACCTTCGTGTGAACGGATGTGTAGGGCAGGTTGGACTTCAAGCCGACCGTTACCTTGAAGAAGAGTGTAGGTCATGTATGTTGTATTTTGAGCGTGCACCATGCAGACACGCTTCTCCAAAAGCGCGTCTGCAATGCGAAAAGTCCATACAGGAAGGCCCATCTCCAGCCGGAACTCCTGCAGATAGGGGCTAATTGGATCAGCCATTGACGATACGGGATCGGCTGTTTCTGGCCCGGAGTCCGCCCGCTGTTGCGGAACGAAATCTGCGCAGTTGAGGGCGAAATGCTTCTCGCCAATGTAGAAGCGCTCTAGGAGGCTGTTGGCCATCATGGTGCGGCCGTGTGGTGCTGGAAGCGCGGCGATCAGCCACCCATGGAAACGCCTCGTGTTGAAGCCTCCGACGGTCCCGGATGCGTATCCGCCTAAACCGTTCGTTATGATCCATTCTGCATAGAGCCCGCGGCGGGTCTTCGCCAGTTCGTCCATACCAGAGACATCGAGCGGAACTCTTCTAATGAGCGGTTTCGGCCGAAAAGTCGCTTTCATATTCTTCTGTGATGCAATGGCGAACTATTGGGTTCTCGGAAAAGAATGTAGACAGTGCTCAAGAGGTGGACTTCGCGGTTAAAAGAATTGCTGCTTCTTCCGGAACGTGCCAGCCCGTGATCGTAATTGGGAGATGGCAGACGAGGAACTTGTAGCGATCTCCCGCTCTCACCGAAAGCTTAAAGCCCCCTTCCTCGTGCTTCAAAGGGTAGGAGCTACCATCTTTGCTTTGGTTCGATCTCAAGCTGTTGCGCCTGCTGCGCCCAGACACAGAAATATGTGCCATCGACGAAGCGGCTGTTGGCCGGGTGAGCTGTGCTCTACCTTTGTCCATAGCAATTCTGAAGGATGCAGGCATAGATGGCGAGTTATTCTAACTCGTCAAAGGTCGCTCTCCCCTTACCTCAAATCGTGATCGATTTGATCAAGAAGTTGCTGATCGATTCTGACGTCGCCAGAAGACGAGAAGATGCCCAATAGGAAGAGAGCACTCGAGGAGTGGAATAGATGGAAGGTGTATATGCTTGTGGGCGTTCTAATTATCGGCTCATTTTATACACCCGAGTGACCTAGATCGGTGATTTCAGCATCTCAGCTTTATCAGAACGTTCCATGAAGGGGAGTCTATGGCAAAGAATCCAGATCCACGCGAGTTAGGGCCAAAGCCCCCATTTCCCGAACAGCAGCAGAGTCATCCTGGCACGGTAAAGCGGTTGGACCCTTCTGCAGATCACGGTGAAAACAGTTATGTGGGAACCGGCAAATTTCTGGGCCAGGTAGCGATAGTTACGGGCGCTGATAGCGGTATTGGTCGCGCAGTAGCTATAGCGTTCGCAAGAGAAGGTGCGGATCTAGGTCTCGCGTATCTTCCGGAAGAAGAGGCCGGCGCACTCGAGGTCTCCATCGTCATTCATGAAATGGGACGCAAAGCCCTACAATTGCCTGGTGACATCGGTTCACCCGAATACACGAAGTCTCTCGTTGCCGCTGCAATGAAGGAATTCGGTCATCTTGACATCGTAGTCAACAATGCCGGATTTCAGATGACACATGACAAGCTCGAAGATATTCCAGTGGAAGAGTTCGAACATACCTTCCGCACGAATGTCTTTGGAACCTTCTTTCTGACTCAGGCTGCTCTGCCAGAGATGAAGCCCGATGGCTCGATCATCAACACCACCTCGATCCAGGCATTTGAACCGGGAGAACAACTCGTCGCCTATGCTGCGACCAAAGCGGCAATCGCGAACATGACGAAGAGTCTCGCAAAACTCGCTGGGGAGCAAGGTATACGTGTCAATGCCGTGGCGCCTGGACCCGTCTGGACACCTCTGATTCCGTCTACGATGCCCACAGAAAAGACAAAGTCTTTTGGTGAAAATACTCTTTTCAAAAGGCCTGCTCAACCGGTCGAAATCGCGAATGTATTCGTATTCCTGGCGTCTGCCGAAGCGAGTTTTGTGTCGGGCGAAATTTTACGGTGCAACCGGTGGCCGCACACCTCTCTAGCAGCCTTGGGGCTTCAAGATATGCCCAGCGCCATGCACGAGACAATGGCAAAGCCAACGAGCTTAAATGTAGCTGCGCTGGAGAATACGCTCCTTAGCTATTGAGTTATAGGATCAGATTGTGTTGAACAGGAGGTTCTTCAATGCCAATGTTCACGGTAGATGAAGCCCTTGGTTTCGACTCTGACTAAGAGTAATTAATCTCCGCCGCTTAGTTCGGATTAACTGAAAAAGGACATGCTCTCTCGCATATCCTTTTTCAGTTGGGTATTGGGTTCGTCTTCAAAAGATGTACTTTGCCGAGAGCTGCATACGACGAGGACTGTTGTTGACGACGCCGTCCGTAGCTGCGTTCAGTCGACCAAACACTGAGGACTGAATACTCTGCGAGCCGAAGGTGTCGTAGGTGATATTGTTGGCAAGGTTCTGCGCTTCCAGTCGAACTTGGAGAAACTGTTCGTGATAGGTAGTGAAGCTCTTGGAGAGAGTAGCGTCTACGTTCCAGACGCCCGCCTGGCGGAAGTAGTTGCGCCCAAGATTGCTGTTCTGGCCAGCTGCGGGAACATAGAACTGTGCCTTCTGTGCGGCAGTGAGGAAACTGAGTGTCCCGGTGGAATCGAGCTGAATGTGCCCCATGTGCGGACTGCAACCGGTGCAGGAGGCCGGCGTCTGCACGCTTCCCGAGAAGGTGTTTGAGCCTGAGAAGAACGTGATGGGACGGCCGGAGTACCAGTTGCCATCGCCGGCGATCTGCCATCCTCCGATGACTGTATCGACAGCGCGGTTCCAGTTGCGGCCAACCCACTTGCCACGGCCGAAGGGGAGATCGTAGACCCAGTTTCCGGCCACCGTGTGAGTGTTGTCGAAGTCCGCCGGAGCATAGTTCAGGCGAGGCGTGTGGTAGTCGAAGGGCGTCGCAGCCGCACTCTGCGTCCCCCCAGTCGCGACCGTAGTGAAGGCAGGATCAAATGAGCGCACATCAAGCGTCTTCGAATAGACATAGTTCGCCTGAAAGAGAAAGCCACGGGAGAAGCGCTTTTCAATCTGCAACTGCAGACCGTTGTAGTTGGAGTAGTCGCGCGTCTGCAGGACATTGAGTCCACCGAGATATTGCGAGTACGGTTTGAAGAACGTCGCCGGCAGGTTGGAAGAAACGACAAGCGGCGTGCCGTTTGGGGCGTTTGCGGTGGGATTCTGGAGACGCGTCGCCAGCGAGTTGGCGAGGCCCGCTACGTTATTCAGCGCGAGATTGGAGGCGTAGTTGCGCTTGAGGAAGGCCGCACCGGTCTCCCCTCCAATGCGACGTGTATCGGAAGAGATTATCTGCGTCATCAGAGCACTATCGCCACCAGCCTGAACGGTCTGGAAAGCCTGCAGAAAACCGTTCTTGTTGATCTCGCTCTGGTTTGTGTCATAGCCACCATAGAGGCTGGTGCCATGATTGCCGATGTAAGTAATGGTGAAAACGGTATTCTTTGCGATCTCCTGTTGTATGCTGAGGCCCCACATGGTGACGGCGGGCGTCTTCATATTCGGATCGGCCACGGTGAGGGCGCCAGAACCATAGCCCGGCGGCGTGCGAAGGGCTAATGGGCTGAGGTCCGGTACAGGGGTCTTCCAGTTCTGGGCACGGAGACCTTGGATGTTAGTGGTCCCGAACTTGTCCTGTCCAGAGGTTGCATCCGTCAACTGATAGGTAAGACCCGGCATACCCTGGAAGACGCTGGACGAGAACGAGAATGAGTTGATGCGATCATAAGCGATGCGGAAGTTGCCGCGAACCGAGGTCTTGCCGGTTTTGAAGGGATCCCAGGCAAAACCTATGGAGGGTCCGAAGTTGTTCCAGTCGTTGTTGTAGTACTTGCCAGGGACGAAGGAGATCGCCGCGCCCGGGCTCTGTCCATAGGCAACCGGAACGTTGGGCACAAGGCCCGCCGCACTTTCGAACTGTGGGGCCATACGAGCGTCCAGCCGGACGCCATAGTCGAGAACGAGGTTGGGCAGAACCTTCCACGAGTCTTGAACGTAAAAGTCGTACTCCGGCCAGCGTTGATCCATGACGTTGATGCTGCCAGCAGGTTTGAAGGCAGAGCCGTCGGAGTTGGAGACATACCCGGCAGCGATGGTGCCGATTCGACCTAGAAAATCGTTGGTGACGCTGTAGAGATTGGGCAGATCGGTCGCGGCGTCAATGTGATCGACGGCTGCCGTGGGCGTGTTGTAGTAGCGAGGATCGACCGGATTATTCGAGGTCGCGAAGGTGACCTGCGGGATGGCATTGAGAACACCGATAGAGCCGCGGTGGTCGATCTCGCGCCCATAGCGGAAGTTGATACCGGCCTTGAAGGTATGTGCGCTCTTCACCCATGTGAAGTTATCGGCCAACTGATAGGTGGTGAGATAGCGATTGTTGGAGATATAAGTACTACGCGGCGAGACCACGACCGAGGCAGGGGATGCACTACTGAGATTGCTATAGCTGTTGAAGTTGAATGGTGTATTCACGGAGGAATCGAGTGCCGGGTTTACGAAGGCGTAGCCGAAGCGATTCATCCCAAGGAGGAACTCATTCGTAACAGTCGGTGTGATATTGACGCGATAGCCAAGAGCCAGATTACGCGGCTGGCGTATGGTGTTTACCACAGCAGGCGCGCCAGGGAAGGTCTGCAGGCCACCGTTGCTGGCATCGGCGTAGGTGTTCTGGTGACCGGAGTACCAGCGGCCAAAGATGGAATGCCGCGTGTTGAAGATATGGTCGATCTTGTAAGTGGTGTCTACCTGCTTGTCGGTGGCGGGCGCTGCGAAAGTATAGCCCGCGACGTTGAAGCCGTCACCGATGGTGAAGTTGTTCGGCAGAGGAGCGAGCGCGAGGTATTTCTGTACCGCTGGATCGAGGCCAACGTGGAAAGGATCGTTCGCGACCATGTTATATGTTCCATAGGAAACGGCCGGGTTGCCGCTGGCGTCCACCGATGCCCCAGCGGAACCAGCTGGATTATTCTTACCGGCGGTACCGTAACGGAAGAGACCCTGCCTGGCCGAGGCTGTGTAGACGCCGCGAGTGACAACCGAGGTCTGCGTAGCATGGAGCAGCTCAACGTTGACGAAGAAGAAGGTCTTGTCCTTGAAGATGGGTCCGCCGAGAGATCCGCCGGGAACGCTCTGCACATACTGCCCGCGTGGCAATCCGGCCGCCTTTGCCGAAGCGGTGTTGGCGCGCAGAAAAGGCGACTGATAGAACCAAAAGAGATTCCCATGAAACTTGTTGCTGCCGGAACGTGTGACCATGACCACCTGGCCCCCTGAGTTACGACCATACTCCGGCGTGAAGTTGGAGGTGATGACACGAAACTCCGAAAGCATGTCAGGGTTCATGTGGGTCGGTGAGGAGTTGCCTCCGCCCGAACTGCTCTCGTTGACGTCAACGCCATCGAGTGTGTAGTTCCAGGCCCGGTCCCGCGAGCCATTCACGCTGATTTGGCCACCCGTGGCGTTCGCTCCACTCGCCACCACACCAGGCATCAGCGTGACGAGCGAGATGGGATTGCGGCCGCGCGTCCCAACGATGGGGAGTTGCGTCAGCGTGATATTGTCGACGATCCCGCCGAAGTTGCCCGAGGACTCTGTCTGGACAAGGTCGTAACCACCCTGAACCTCCACTGTCTGACTGGCCGATCCGATGCCGAGCACTACATTCACCGTAGTGGGCAAACCGATACTCAGCACATTCCCCGTTGAGACGAAGGTCTTGAACCCCGGCATGGTCACACGGACGGTATAGTTCCCAATCTGCAAGCTGTCGAAGACATACTCCCCTTTGCTGCCTGACATCGTCGTATAGGTCGCGTTAGTGCCCTCTTTGATTGCCGTCACAGAGGCGCCGGCCACGAGAGCTCCACTGCTATCCGTTACGACTCCCGCGATTCGGCTGGTTGTGCCTTGAGCAAAACCTGCGATGGAGCCAACCAACAGTAGGAACAAACAGAGAATTTGCTTCATGAGATCGCTCCTTGAGGACAATCGGTCATATCTGCCAATCGGCGGCTGAAATAGTGGTGTGTTCGACATACGCACATGGAAAAGTTGTGTCATCGCCTGACCCTCCGGGCGAGGACATCTCTTCACATCTGCGAAGCGCGATGTCAGGAACGCGTCGTGGCGTTACAAGACATTGACCACTGAAGATCAACGGTCCGCAGACTCTGAATTTTTGGAACTCTGACTAGTGCAAAAATTCGGGCAGCCTGGTTTTGGATTGTTTGATTCAATTGGTACAGATGTTCCGGGAGTGATGTAACGTTAACCCGACGTTACATCGGTGTCAAGAATATTTTCAGCGAAGCTGAAGACACGGGCGAACAGTGGATAAGAGCTAACCCACTCGTCGAAACCATTCGGCCGACAGCAACGAAGCGGTTGCACCCTGGGAGAGATGAAGCATTGAGAGTAGTTGACACTGGCGAGTCCAACCATGAACGTAGTCCTATGCCGACCAGAAAAGCGACGAAGGATCTGTCATTCCCGCATGCGCCACCGCTCTCTCTCGATCAACTGAGCAGCAAACGTCAGGACGTCATCCGACCCGTTCTCGAGTGTCCACGAGAGTTTGTCCTGTTGAATGTGCGCGACATGGCGCGCCGCCTTGCGACAGGACCGGCAACCATTGTGCGCATCGTCCAGGCTTTGGGATTCAAAAGCTACAGAGACTTCCAGCATTACCTCCACGATCTCTCCGTCACCAGTTCAACCATTCTGGATAGCATGAAGGCCGCCGGTAATTCGGCGCAAAACCCTAAATTCCTTCGCGATGCAAGAAAGCAGATCCAGCAGAATCTCGCATTCGTCCACGACCATCTTGATCTGCAGCAGGTCCTGCGCGTTGCTACACGTATCCATAAAGCGAACCGGGTTCTGCTCCTCGGCGGCGACATGGCGTCTTCGCTGGTCACCTATATGGAATATCACCTGACCATCGCCGGCTTACCTGTGTTCGCAGCTGTAGCGCCGGGACGCGCGACCCATCTGGCTCGCTCCACGAATGAGCGAGACATTGTGATTGGCATCAGCTTCCGGCGCGGACTTCGCATGACGATCGAGGGCATAGAAAGGGCCCGGCAGAATGGCGCTTACTGTGTCGGCATCACGGACTCCACACTGTCTCCCTTGGCCCGCTTCTCTAACGAGCTGTTCATCGTGCCGATCAACAGTCTGTCTTTCGCAGCGAGCTATGTCGCCCCCCTTGCTTTGATCGATCTCATCACCGCAGGCGTCGGCAGCCTCAGACGCAAGCAGGTCGTCGACCGGCTCAAAGAGGCTGATAAGGAACAGAAATACGGCTACCGGTGGTATCAAACAGAATCTTGACATTGAGGTCTTGCATGATGCGTGTCATCGCAGTGAGTACGATTGCCCTTACGCTTCTCATCGGACGCCCCGCTGAGAGCCAGGGATTTACGATCGAACAAGCCTTGAGCGCGCCCTTTGCCTCCGACTTGGTCGCAAGCTCGCAGTTGGGCCGCTTTGCCTGGATAGAAAACCAGCAGGGAAGGCGAAACCTCTGGATCGCGCAGCCCAATGCATCCGGCAAATATGAGGCGAAGCGACTGACGTCCTATGACCAGGATGACGGTCAGGAGATGTACCAGATCGCATGGACTCCAGACGCCCAACACCTCGTCTATGTACGTGGTGGCGACTCGGAGTACCCTGACAGATCCGATCCCAACCCAGCACTTTTGCCAGGTGGAGTCGACCGGAGTGTCTGGCTTATCTCAGCCTCAGGAGGAGAGCCGAGAAAGTTGAGCGAGGGATTCAACCCCGTCATATCTCCCACAGGCAAACAAGTCGCATTCCTCTCCCATGGACAGATATGGACGGCGCCCTTGGACTCGGATGTGAATCCTGACTCTGCCAAGGCAAAGCCCCTGCTTCACACGCGAGGAGACATCTCCGAGCTCGTATGGGCTCCTGACGCTCATGCCATCGCCTTCGTCAGCGAACGCAACGACCATAGCTTCGTCGGTGTCTTCGATCTTCGCGCGAAGACCCTCCTCTACCTTGATCCGAGCACAGAAGATGATGCCGAGCCTGTCTGGTCGCCGGACAGCCGCGAACTGGCGTTTATCCGGGTTCCCGGCTCCTCGCAGTCCACGCCCGGCGATCACAGAACAGCGAGTCCTTGGTCCATCCGCATAGCCGATGCAACCACTGGCAATGGTCATCCCGTTTGGAAGGCATCCGAAGGGCGCGGCAGTGCCTTCCGCGAGATACACGGAACGCAACTTCTCTGGACAGCAGATAACTATCTCGTCTTCCCTTGGGAGGCGGATGGCTGGTCGCATCTCTATTCCGTGCCGACAGTCGGCGGCAAAGCCCTCCTGCTGACTCCCGGCGAATTCGAGGTGGAAGACGTCAGCCTGACCGGCGACGGCAAGAGCGTGCTGTATGCATCGAACCAACAAGACATCGACCGTCGTCACATCTGGACCTTAGTGGTAGCAGGAGGCAAACTAAAACCTCTGACAAACGGTACAGGCATTGAGGTCGCACCGATAGCAGAGGGAAAACTCATCGCGCTCCTTCACTCCGATGAGCACACACCCCTTCGTCCCGCGCTCCTGCAATCGGATGGCAAGCTGCACGATCTAGCTCCAGAGATCATCCCCGCGGACTATCCCGGCGCTAAGTTCATCAAGCCGGAGCAAGTGCTCTTCCCTGCCGCAGACGGCCTCCAGCTTCATGGGCAACTCTTCCTGCCACCGGCCGCCAAAGACGGCAAGCGGCACCCTGCACTTGTGTTCTTCCACGGCGGATCGCGCCGCCAGATGCTGCTCGGCTTCCACACCATGCAGTATTACTCGAACGCCTATGCGATGAATCAATATCTGGCCAGCCTGGGCTACATCGTTCTCTCGGTCAACTACCGCAGCGGCATCGGCTACGGGCTCGACTTCCGCGAAGCCCTTCACTATGGCAGAGATGGAGCCAGCGAGTACAACGACATCGTTGGAGCGGGAAACTATCTGCGCAACAGAGCCGACATCGATCCAGCACGCATCGGCGTATGGGGTGGAAGCTACGGAGGCTTTCTCACCGCGCTCGCGTTAGCCCGTAACTCCGACATCTTCGCCGCCGGCGTGGATATGCACGGCGTACATCAGTGGCAACGCCCCGCGAGCTGGCATCCATCGCACGATCCCGACGCCGATGCACGAACATTCAAGACAGCATGGGAGTCGTCACCCATGGCATACGTCTCCACGTGGCGCTCTCCAGTCCTGCTCATTCAGGGCGATGACGACCGCAACGTTCCGTTCTCCCAGACCGTATCGCTAGCCCGAGCGCTCAGAACGCAAGGCGTCGAGTTCGAGGAGCTGGTCTTCCCCGATGAGATCCACGGCTTCCTCTTACACGGCCACTGGCTCGCAGCCTACAAAGCCGAAGCCGAGTTCTTTCAGCAGCACCTGATGACACCAAAAACCACAAAGCCAGAAAAGAAGGAATAGCAATCTTGAAACTATCTCTCACCCTTTTGCTCGCGGCCACAACTCTGCTGGCCCCGCAATCGCTGCTAATCGCCCAGAATCTAGATCTCATCATTCGCGGAGGCTCTCTGATCGACGGATCAGGCTCTCCCGCAAAGAAGGCGGACATCGGCATCGCGGGTGATCGAATCGTATTTATCGGCTCCAGTGCCGGGAGAAAAGCAAAGCGGGAGATCGACGCCACAGGTCTCGTCGTCACGCCAGGATTCATCGACCCGCACACCCACACAGCCGGAGACCTCTCCGACCCAAAACGCGGCCGCAACGATGCCTACCTCATGCAAGGCGTCAGCACAGTCGCGACTGGAAACGACGGCAACAGCCCCAAAGAGATCGGAGCAACCCTCGCGAAGTGGACCCGGCAAGGCATCGGAACGAACGCAGCCCTCTTCATCGGCCAAGGAACCGTTCGCGGCGAAGTGATGGGGATGTCGGACGCAAAACCAACTGCAGACCAACTCAATCGCATGAAGGCCCTGGTCGGCACCGCGATGAACGAAGGTGCCATAGGCATCTCGACCGGCCTCTACTATGCCCCCGGGAGCTACTCCAGCACCGAGGAGGTTATCGAGCTATCTAAGATAGCCGCACAACACGGCGGCATCTACGACACCCACATGCGCGACGAGAGCTCCTACACGATCGGACTGTTAGGCTCAGTCCGCGAGACGATCCGTATCGGACAAGAGGCACACATCCCGGTCATGATCTCGCACATCAAAGCGCTGGGCGCCGACGTCTGGGGCAAGAGCTCGGACGTAATCGCCCTGATCGATAACGCTCGCAAAGCAGGCGTTAACGTAACCGCCAGCCAGTACCCGTACACTGCATCCGGCACCAGCGTCACCGCCGCTCTCGTTCCCCGTTGGGCCGAAGCCGACGGAGCGCTCCTGAAAAACCTGAGCGACAGCAGCCTCCACCCACGTCTGGTCAGCGAGATGAACCAGAACCTCGTACGCCGGGGAGGGGCCGACTCGCTCTTGATGACCTCCTCACGCGATAAAACCATCGTCGGAAAGACCCTCGCCGCCATCGCGCACGAGCGAAACGAATCACCAGTAGACGCCGCCATCGAGATCGTCAAGGCTGGTGGCTCCGACGTGGCCTCCTTCAATATGAAGGAGAACGACATAGAGACCTTCATGCGCCAGCCCTGGGTCATGACCTGCTCCGACGGCTCCGAAGGACATCCCCGCAAGTACGGCACCTACCCTCGCAAGCTGCGCGAGTACGTCTACGAAAAGCACGTCATCCCTCTCGAGTTCGCCATCCGCTCCAGCACCTCCCTTCCCGCCGAAACGCTAGGCCTCAAGGATCGCGGCCTCCTCAAGGCAGGCTACTTCGCCGACGTCCTGGTCTTCGATCCAAAGGTCATCAACGAACGCGCAACCTACCAGTCCCCCCAGGTCCTGGCAACCGGCGTTCGATACCTGACAGTCAACGGACGGCTTGCCATCGACAACGGCGCACTGACGCAAACCTTAGCGGGTAGAGCCCTCAAACACTGACGACGCACCCCGCATCTTTGAAAGGAAGTCCATGCTCGCACGATCTCTTCGCGCCGTTGCCCTGTTTACCCTCTGCGCAACCGCCATCGCGAAGGCGCAGACCACAACGGCGATCACCAACGCCCGAGTCATCGATGGCACAGGAGCGCCCGCACGCGTCGAGACAGTAATCCTCCGCGAGAACCGCATCATCACCGTATCCGATCACGCAGCAATTCCCGCAGACGCGCTCATCATCGACGCAACCGGCCAAACCCTCATGCCAGGGCTATTCGATCTCCACACACATCTCAACGCATCCGGCACCGACGCCGTCGACGACTTCGGCAAGAGCCTGAAGGCATACCTCGCCTGCGGTGTCACCTCCGTCAACGACTACAGCGTCTACGGTGAGATGCTTGCCCCCCTTCGCTCCTTAATGAGTAGCGGTACTCTGATTGGGCCAAAAGTAAACTTCGCCATCCGCTTCGGCACACCCGAGGGTCACGGCACGGAGTTCGGCTGGGGCGACTACTTCACCCAGCTCGTCAGTACCCCAGCGGAGGCCCACGCCGCCATGAAAAAGATCCTCCCCTACAAGCCCGACGTCATCAAGGCATTCACCGACGGCTGGCGCTATGGCAGAGGCAATGATCTCACCAACATGAATCTGGAGACCCTCTCCGCAATCGTCGAAGACGCGCACAAGGCCGGAATCAAGATCTTCACCCACACCGTCACGCTGAACGGAGCAAAGATAGCCGCTCGCGCAGGTGTAGACGTTCTCGCGCACGGCGTCAGCGACGCCCCCGTAGACGACGAGCTCATCGCCCTCCTTAAAAAGAGCGGCACCGGCTACG
>Ga0193716_1001007_pt1 | contig 16735 bp, 10 predicted proteins | sample U2c1metaG_FD_145901 | JGI IMG/M metagenome (GOLD analysis project Ga0193716, IMG submission 145901) | Soil microbial communities from a riparian zone of the East river system, Colorado, United States - U2c1 | ecosystem: Environmental > Terrestrial > Soil > Riparian zone | place: USA: East River...
GCACCTGCATCAAATAGCTGGCGTGGTCGTTGCAACGAGTGATGGGCACTTACTGAGGCGAGGTTTCGTCCAACTCCTGTATGCAGAGGACCACTCTGTCGCGCATAGGACACATATCAACGACGATGGCACATTTCGTCTTGAACGTTGTACAAGATGGAGGGTATCTGCTCAAGGTACGCGCCGGGGATGCAGCTTCCGATGCCCTCAAGAGGACTATTCAGACCTACCGAGAGCAAATCATGCCGATTGAGAAAGCGGTAACCTGACTGAATTAACCCTATCGATTGACGCGAAATAGAGTGTTGGCTTTCCAAGTATTCGCTCGATCATCTGGATCGACGATTGTGAGTTTACAGCTAAGCTAAACGCTCTAGCTTGCCGTACCGCATGAAAAGTCACCTTTTCGGCAACTACAATTCTCGCGGGGGGGGGCGGATGGAAATGTGGAAATCGCAAAAGCGGCGATTTCGCACATTACCACCGCACGACGACGTCTATGACCTATACTGACATTTCTAATGAGTCAGATACCCTGACATTTCTAACGAGATTCAACAGGCTTTGCGGGCCATGTACTCACCGACGAAGTACACTTTCGATGGTATTTCGAACATTCATCACCCACCTTAATTCAGCTGCGTTCTGCGGATTGGCATTTGGAATGAACTTAAGAATGTCTTCCAATCTGCGGCGACCCTCTGAAGTTTTGGAAAGATGCTCAACCTCGTCGAGCAAAACCTCCATATTGGTCACTCCATTTTTTCCCGGAGCTGCCCATTCCCACAAAGTGGACTCAGCCGCACCAGCATTTAGCCATTCTAGGAACGGAGTCGCCAATCGGTTGATCGCCGGCGCCGTCTCGACTGCGAGTCCCATCGCGGGAGCCATCGGTAAGATCACTTGGGCAGCCTGGTAATCAGGCTGATTCTGCAGCGCGTCGTCTGTGCCAACCGCGATCGCAAGCGGAATGTTCCCATAAAAAGCCAAGGCATTCCTCCATGGCAGGAGCACCTTGTTGAGCGCGAAATTTATCGAACGATTTCCGGTGTCAACGCTAGTTACGGGCTGGATTAGCCGGTGATCTGGGCGAGGGAACGTCCATTCCGTTTGAGTTGTCCAGTCTGGAGGAACCGGAACCTTGTCTGGGCGGATGGGAACAGATGGCATCGGTCGCTTGGTCGCAGTACTATTCGCTATCGCTTCGGCACGGGCATTGGCGAGTTCCGCGTTTCTCTCGGGCGAGCCTCGTGGCGGTCCCTTGACTACTACACAATCAATTGTTCCATCGCCACCGCACGGGTCCAACCCATTAGGATCCACGGCTGTCATGACCCGACCTCCAACGTACGCATAAGGGTTTAGATCGCTCATAAAACCGTGAATGGTCAGCGGATCGGCACTTAGAAATCTGCCTAGGTACGGTTGATAATATCTAGCACCAAAATATGTTGCCCCAACCTCGATGTCCTCTTCCTTGCCGGTAAACTTATAGGGCTCGCGAAATCCCTTCCACTTCGATGGTCGATAGTCGCTCTCGACAGCGCCGTACGGTTGGTAGGTCGTGCGCTCGACGAGTTCACCGGTAGCATAGTTGATAACTACACTGCTCGAACCAAGATGATCTCCGATTATCAAATCCATTGTGGCGAGTGAGTCGGGAGCTTGATGAGGCAAGGCCGACGCACGACGAAGTCGGCGGGTGTTTTGGGCATGAGCACGAGGCAGACGCGCCGGCTGCTGACCGCATATCGCGATGGTGGCGGCGGAGCGCTGATCCACAAGGCTCGTGGCCGCACCTGTTTTCAAGTATGGCTTCCCTTTGCCGCTCCGCCCGAAGTCGGTACAACCAGCTCGATAGTTGACTCTGCCCACGAGTCCACACACTCAGCGGCTTTGCAGTGCTGTGCCTGGCCGCGACGAGGATCTTCCAAATAGCCAGTGATCATTCAGTATCATGAGGAGAGTCGGTCGGAAACCCGGCCGAGAATTGAGAGAATTTTTGACCAGCAAGAAGGCTTCGCTTGTGGCCACTCCGGATGAACCGCAAGCGCGCCGGAATCGTGGAAAGACAGTCCGTCGTAGTCTCATCGAAGCAAGCGAAGCCCAGGACGCGGCACTCCTTGCCCGCGAACTCCGCACCTCGCAAACTCAGCAGGAACTTGCCGTGATTGTCGTGGTCGAGTTCACCGGAGAACTCCGCAAGCGCAAGCAGCTTACCGCGGCCGCTCGACTTGCCCGCACCGCGGCCGCCGTCATGGCTGGAGAAGAAGACCTCCCGTACCAAGCAGCCTCCACCCTCGACCTCGATGCCAGCCGCGCAGAGTTCGAGGAACTCGCCCGATCAGCCGGTGCGACCATTGCCTCCACCCTCGTCCAGCGCCGACAGAGGCCCGATCCCTCCAGCCTCGTCGGCCAGGGCAAACTCGACGAGATTGTTGAGGTCGTCGCCTCCACCAACGCCTCGCTTGTTCTCTTCGACCACGACCTCACCCCCTCGCAGCTCCGCAACATCGAATCCCGGCTACCCTGCCACGTCATCGACCGTTCACAGCTCATCCTCGACATCTTCGCCCGCCACGCCAAGACCCGCGAAGGCCAGCTCCAGGTAGAACTCGCACAGTTCGAATACCAGCTGCCACGCCTTGCCGGACGCGGTCGCGCCATGTCGCAGCTTGGCGGCGGCATCGGAACCCGCGGCCCGGGCGAAACCCAGCTCGAGACCGATCGCCGCAAGATCAACCTTCGCATCGCCCAAATCAAGACCCAGCTCGACGCCGTCCGCCGCATCCGGCATCAGCAGCGGCAGCGCCGCGAGGCAGTCCCGGTCCCCGTGGTCGCCCTCGTCGGCTATACCAACGCCGGCAAGAGCACCCTCTTCAATGCCCTCACCGAGGCCGGCGTGCTCGAATCGGCCCGCATGTTCGCTACTCTCGACCCCAAGCTCCGGCAGCTGCAACTTCCTTCCCGCCGCAAGATCCTGCTCTCCGATACCGTCGGCTTCATCCGCAACCTTCCTCACACTCTTGTTACGAGCTTCCGGGCTACCCTCGAAGAGGTCGAGCGAGCCGAAATTCTTCTTCACGTCCAAGACGCCTCCAGCCCCATCCGCGAAGAGCAGAAAATTCAGGTTGAAAAAGTCTTAGCCGAGCTTGCAGTCTCGACCAAGCCCCTCATCCAGGTCTTGAACAAGGTCGATCTCGTTCCGCCCAAGGAACTCGCTCATCTCTTCACCGATCGCGAGGCGATTCCCGTCTCATCGATTCAACACACCGGCCTGGAACAACTCCTGGTTGCCATCGATGCCGCGCTCGTGGTCGACCCGCTCGTCGAATCCAAGTTTCGGCTCCCGCAATCCGAAGGCGCCATTCTCGCCTCGCTCGAAGGCGGAGCGATCATCGACGAGAAGAGGTTCGAAGGAAACCTCGTCTTCCTCCGAGCCCGCGGACCAGCATCCCTTCTTGACCGGTACCGCCGTTTCCGTGAGAAACCGAAGTTTTCTAGCGAGCACCTACGAGCGCAACAGACGTAAGTTTTAGTCGTCAGACATCGGGATACAGATAAGTTCTCCCTGCGCTGCGGCTCAAACCAATACCGTCTCGCTTTGTTGCCGGATACGGAGTAGTCACTACAAGCTGACTCGCCGTTACCGATATCGACTTCTAGGTCCCATATCGTTCATCCTCAACTAGCCGTGCAATTATTTGCCGAAGTCGGCAGATCGACGCGGCGTTCGACGTGATCCTGAATCCAGTGCGCGTCCCACCACTCTTTGGGATCGATTTGAACACCATCGAGCTGCATAGCGAAGTGGACGTGGTCGCCGCCTGCCATCCCAGTCATGCCGCTCAGTCCCATAATCTGCGAGCGCTTGACCATATCGCCCTCGTGTACGTCGATCCGGCTTAGGTGGCCGTAGATGGTCTGCAGGCCATACCCATGGTCCACAACGATGCAGTTGCCGTAGATGCCGAGGGGAGCCGCCCAAACGACACGACCGTCATTCGAGGCTTCGACGCCGACATGCTGGGTGACGGCGAGATCGTAACCGAGGTGCACCTGCTGGTCGATCTTCTTGCCATGGTAGATATAGATGCGCACATCAGCGAAGGTGGCCTCGGCCTGGGAGTGCGACTGGCGTGTGAAGGGCTGATGCCAGAGAAACCGATCGACTGTCTTCAGGCGCAGGTCGGTCAGAGTCTTGTTGTTGGCTTGGCGCATCTCGGTGTTAATCTTGACGAAGCGTTCCACGGGATCACCAGTGCCGTTGGGATCAAGTTCGCCCAGGACCTTTTGTATGAATTGGTCAGTGAGCTGTATCTCGTGTTGAGTGTAGACGGGTTGTTCTTTCTTGGGGAAGACGACGGTCAGCGGCGTAGTCACATCGTTGCCGGCTGTGTTCGAAGCATAGGCCAGCGGTGTAGTGCCGGGAGGCATGTTCCAGGCAAAGGCGAACAGAGAGAAGAGGCCGGGCTTGCCGCCGGGCATCGGCCAGGCACGGAAGGTCTGGTTACCGACCCGCACGCCCGCGGATGTGTAGGGACCCGTGACGTTCATGGTGGCCAAATCTGCCATTCCGAGATACAGGTAGTGCTGGTCCGAGTCCGCACCGACGACGGGCGGCTGGATGACCACGTTAACCTCGCGCTCCCAGTGTGTGGTGCTGTGGAATAGACCTCCGGACGTGGCTTCGAGGATAAGGCGGGCGGATCCATCGCGCAGTTGCGGTGTAGTCTTGGCACCCACATTGAAGTTGAATGTAGTGTCAGTGCTTTTGGAAGCAGCAGTGGATTGCCAGACCGGGTACTGGACGCCGTTCTGCGTTAGGGTGGCAGTGAGCTTGCTAATACCGTGGGTATCGTGGACGTGGACGGCGATGGGCGTTGCCTGCCCGATGGTTGTCAAGGATGGGAGCACATCCAAAGAGGGCTTGCCGCAGCCAGTCAGAACCAGGAAGAACGGCAACAAGAGGAGGTTTGCAGCGGTGATAGGGATTCGCACAAGTCGATTCTAGTCCCGAAGCATGTGCGCATCGTTCGTGAGCTTGCAAGCCTCCAACTTCGGCTTCTGGGCTGCGAAGCGCGAGCCAACAGGACGGACCCTTCAAAACGCGCATGTGTTGACCAAACCTTTGGTCAACACATCCCTAACTCTTCGCTATTGGGGCCGTCGACATCTATTTATCTATGTTTGTACCTTTCCTCTTTTTCATCGTCATCGAGATCGTTTGAGTAAGGCGCAAAAACAGCGTGAGTCACTTTCGGGTATGGCGCATTCCAACCTTTGGCATCTCTCCACAAGATTCGATTTAGCTTCTCCGTCGGAGCGGCATCTGGGACACTAAAGTTCATCCGAAGAGAGGCCTCCGCATCTCTTCGTGCCTGCCCAGAAAGCGACTGCATTGAAGGGTTGACTTCATAGAGAGACTGTTTGGGCACCTGGACCGTGTACGGAGTTAGGTCTGGTTGAGCCTGAAAGCTGTTTCGCATGTCATTCGCGATGAGATCGAAGAGGGACATGTTTTTCAATCCCAGAATCAATTCGATCGTTTTGAGCATGCTTGGCTGTGAATAGAAGGTGGAGTCAACAGAGCCGCGTTTGATATATGGGCTAATAGCCAAGGCAACGGTACGATGTCCATCAACGTGATCCACACCATCCTGCGCGTCGTCCTCTACGACCAAAATCAACGTCGATTCCCAGAACTTCGAGTGAGATACCTCATCGACGAGCATTCCCAGTGCATAGTCGTTATCGGCCGTACATGCCTTGGGAGTTGAAAACCCCGGCCGGGTGCCTGCTGTGTGGTCTGCGGGCAATTGCACCATGACCAGGTCGGGCATGCTGTTTTTGGTTTCCCACTGCTTCAAGTATTTCGTGAAAATGCGTGCGCGAAGAACATCCGGCACGCCCAAGGACCAAAGCGGATAGTCCTTCACGAGATACGGATCCATAGAATCCATGTTCGCCTTGTTGGGAATACTGGGAACGTATGCCGCATCATTCTTGAAGTGTTCGAGGAACCCTAACCGTTCCTTCGTCTGGATCGGAAACTCTCGCGCATCATCCCCCGTATATTCGCCAAAATCAATAAAGGTCTTCCCTGCTTCGACTGCCGCATTCCAGATGAAGCCTCCACGTGCGCCATCCATGGGATCGCCGTCTTCGGCATAGCTGCGCCCACCATAACCTGGCAGGTAGTTATAGTCCGTTTCGCTGGCTTGTGTAACCCATTGATGTCCATCGCCGCTGTTCCCACCAGTAGCGAAGAAGTTATCGAGAAGCACATAATCTCTGGCCAGCTTCCGATGGTTGGGAATGACATCGTCCGAATATTGCTCTAAAGATGGATCGCCGTTGCCTTTTCCAAGAGAACCAAAGAACTGGTCGTAACTACGGTTCTCTTTGATGACGTAGATAATGTGCTTGATTGGGGATGGATCACCGGCACGTAGTGGCACAGGCATTGCTTGATTCGATGCTGAGGTTTTCTCAATCGGTTCTGCAGCGCCCTTCTGTTTGAGCCGTAGGCGGGTGTTCTCCGCAACCGCAACGGAGTATCGTTGGAGCTCCGATGCGCCAGGAATGGCGATGACATGGATTGTGCCCCGATTGCTATGAACATACCTGCAGTTTGGCGAAATCGTGAGGCAGCGTCTCGATGGAGCTCGCTTCCAGCCGGAACCTACTCCGAGGAGCGTTCCTACGGCTAGATATTTCCCATCCGGGCTGAGTTGGATCGAGTCAGGATACCAGCCGGTAGGAAGCAGACCTTCCATTCTCATATGGGAGCCATTCAGCCCAAACACTACGACCGCATTGATACCGGCGCAGGCGACATACAGGTGCTTCCCGTCCTTTGAAAGCGTAAGTGCCTCGGGCGCGATTCCCGCCACGTCGTGAATGAAAGGCTCAACAGAGATAGTGTCTACGACCACGTTCTTCTGCGTGTCAATAACAGAGATCGTGTCGGAATTACTGTTCGTGACATAGAGGAAGTGGCGCGTATCATCGAGTGCCAACGAAGTCGGATGGAGACCGACTTCAATCTCAGCAGTTACCTTTCCCGTCGTCAAATCGATTCGAGAGACCGTTCCCGAGGCCGCGACACCACGCACATCGACGACCATCCTATCCGCATCAAGCTTAGGTCCCATCTTTCCAGTTAAATCGCCCGGACGCGGAAATCTTCCACCCCAGTTGCTGACATACGCGGTCGTGTTCTTGGTATCTATGATCGCGCCGAACGGCGCAATTCCAGTTTTTACCTTTGAGAGAACCGTGCCGGAAGAAAGATCTAGGATTGCGGCCTGATTATTGAAGGTCAGCGCGACGACTCCATAGTGTGTCCCGGGTGCATTGGCAGGCGATATAGCAACCTCGGCAATCTCATTCTGTCCGAGCGGAATTGGTGCTGCCTGAGCGCCTCCGCTCCACTTCGGGACCAGTTCTACATTCTTGTCCGCCCGAATTACGGTCATGAGGGCCGATTGAGAGGCCGGATCATAGGTCAAACCCTGCAGTCCGGGCGCCGTGGTCTTCAATTTCTCCAGGACTTTGTTCGATTGCCAGTCGAGCTTATAAAGCACGCCTGCTGTCGCTGCGTATAACTCCCTCGAGGAGTTTCCAAAGGTAATTGCATAGACGCGGCTTTCAAAGACGCTCTGGGTCCCGGCAGGACTGATGGTCTGTCTCGTAGTGATCGTTCCGGGGTCCGGCACTTGCCGCACCGGGGTCTCCAGATCGGACGCTGACGGTTGTTGCTGACCACCATTTGCATGCCAGTTGCCCGTGCTCGTTTGAGACTGCAATATTGTTCCAGCAAATGACAGCCAGAGAACTGACACGCCTACAAAAGTCCGCAAAATCAGAAAATTCGAATGTTTCCGCCCCAAAACTATTAACATAAGTCCCTCATCTTCATTTTGCATAGAAGAGATGAAAGGATTCTGAAGAAGTCCCTGAAACTTCGACGATGACCGGTCAGTGTCCGGAAGAATATGCATGAGAATCGTTCGTAGAACGTCAAGGAGACCATGATTGATTGAGATAATGGCTAAATCTATTCGGCAAACGCCATTCTCGTCGGTTCACGCCTGAATCGCGGGCAGGCGGGAAGTTATCGTCTCAGTAAGGAAAAGAGGAAAGCTCTTGAAAATCACTCGTGCGCGCCGTCGAGTTCAACCGTCAAATCCGATCGAAGACAAACGTCGCGACTGGGATACTGCCACCCCCAAGCGCGACTGCAATCGTGAGCGTTTTTTGATCGCCGGACAGCGTGTACGTATTTATCCCCACCAGAGGGGTACCTTGGAACCGCAGGGTTTGCTTCACGACCAATGCCTCGCCTTGCCACCTGGCAGACACGCGGAGGATGGTGACGGAGCCCATCCTGGTTTCAGGAGGTAACGCCGTTTCGCTGCCATCGGTGGCGAATAGAAGCGTATATTGCTGCTTCCGATGACGGCCTTCAGCGGTCACGCGTTCGCTCACATGGTCATCGTGCTGCTCGATGACGTCGATTCGAGTCTCCGGACCTTGCAAGTCGCCATAGTCGCTTTTGTCGAGGTTGAGCCTCCAGGTTCCACTAAAGCCGGGGTGCCCCTGTGCGCGGGTGGTGGGCGCGATTGCTAACAGGAGGACGATGATGAGCAGGATTCTTCCGGGCATGAGGCTTCCTTCCCTGGTTAGCAGATTAGATCTATTGGAGAGGCGAAGGTGACCAGGCAGAGGCCCAATCCGACGGTTTGGCTCCCATGACGAAGTGCAGCGTGCCTCCCTGTAGGATGTCGCGGTATCGGATGACGGGAGAGCTGAGCGGCTTGCCGTTGAGGGTGGCCGATTGGATGTACACATTGGTCGCGGAGTTGTCGTCGGCGATGACGTTGAACAGGCGGCCATTGCCGAGCCGCAGTGTGGCACGCGTGAAGAGCGGGCTGCCGATCATGTAGTCGCCGGATGCAGGATTGACCGGGTAAAAGCCGAGCGCGGTGAAGATGTACCAGGCGGACATCTGTCCGCAGTCGTCATCGCCGTCGAGGCCGGAGGGCCGATTCGCGTACTCATCATCTGCGATCTCACGGACCTTCTGCTGGGTCTTCCACGCCTGTCCGCCGAAGTCATACAAATAGCCGACGTGGTGGCTGGGCTCGTTGCTGTGCCAGTTGTAGTCGCCTGCGAAGTAGGCATCGAGTTGGGCGTTGTATTTCTCCTTGCCGCCCATGAGTTGGATGAGGCCGGGGATATCGTGCAGAACGTCCCACGTATAGACCCAGGGTCCGCCTTCAGTCCAACCCGCGGCTGGGCTGGCCCATGAGCCGTCTGAATTGCGGGCCTGCATGAAGCCGGTCTGGGGATTGAAGAGGTGCTTGTAATTGAGTGACCGTTGAAGGAAGAAGTTGTAGTCGGCGGTGCGACCGAGCGACTTCGCCACCTGGGCAACGCACCAGTCGTCATAGGCGTCTTCGAGAGTGCTGGAGGCGGCCTCTGCTGTCTTGTCGGCAGGGATGTAGCCGAGGGTTTTGAGATAGGTGAGTCCGGCGCGGGCCTCGTAGGGTGTGTGGGGCTCACGGTCGTGCCATGAGCGCGTAGTATCTCCGTCAGGAGGAGTCATGGCATCTTTGTATACGGCATCCCAGGCAAGATGCGGCGAGAAGCCAGTGAAACCTTTGTTGACAGCCTCGGCCACAAGGGAGTCGGCGTGGGTGGCGATCATGATGTTGGTGTAGGAGGGGTTGGGCCACTTGGGCATCCAGCCACCTTCTTGATAGTCCTGCAGGAGTGCCTGAGTCATGCCGCCGATGCGCTCGGGCGCAACGAGAGTGAGCAGGCTGAACTCGGCGCGGAAGATGTCCCACATGGAGTAATCGGTGTAGGAGGAGCCTGGGTGGATCTTATCGTCGAATGCGCTGTAGTAGCGGCCGTGCTCGGAGAAGGTCCGGGGATAAAGCATGGAGTGATAGAGCGCGGTGTAGAAGATACGGCGCTGATCTTCCGTGGCTCCTGCAATAGAGACTCTACCGAGCTTTGCGTTCCATTGCCGGCGCAGCGACTGCTGGACGGCAATAAAGTTCCACCCGGGGATTTCTTCCTGGAGGTTTTTGCGGGCCTGATCCAGGCTGATAAATGAAGTACCTATGCGAGCTTCAATCACCTCGCCCTTGGTGGTATGGAATTTGGCGAAGGCACCGGTCGCAAGATCAGGGTGCGGCTGATTCGGGTAAGTACCAGCGTCTGCGAAGCGCTTACTAAATTGAATGACGAAATACCCTTTGAAGTTGGGAAGTTTCATGGGACCGAGACCGGAGTCGATGCGGTCGGGGTTGAAGCCGGTAATCTCGCGGGCGGCAGAGTCGACGTGGGCATAACCGGCTATACCGGGGCGGGAGGCTTCGACGAGGATGAGGGATGAGTCGTTCGTGGGAAAGGTAAAGCGCAGGTAAGCACAGCGGGTGGTCGCCGTCATCTCGGTGCGAATGACGCGGGAACGACCGGCATCCATGGAGACGGAATAGTAGTCGGGACGGACGGTCTCGTCATGGTGAGCGAAGGGTAGTTTGCGGTCGGCTGGAGAGAATTTGAGCGCGTCGATCTCGGGCATGACGGTGACATATCCGTAGTCGCCCATCCAGAGCGCAGGCTGGTGGGTGCCAATGAAACCCGAGATGGTTTTGTCCTGGTATTTGTAGGAGAGGCCGGGCTGCTGGTTTTGCCGGGTCTGCGGTGTCCAACTGGTCATGCCGAAGGGAGATGTGACGAAGGGCTGGGTACGGCCGTAGCCGATGGGGCCGCTGCCTGTGCCGATGTAGGGATTGACCCAATCGACGGGATCGGCACACACGGGCCGCGCCAGAGCGGTGAGTAGAGAGATGGTGGCGAATGACTTGAGTAGGGACTGGTTCATTTGGGAGAGGCCACGACTAAGCGGTTATCTATAGCGGAGTCGACGACTCGGGCGAATTCCTCTACAGAGCAGGCGAAGGCCGGCGCCGGGCCACTGCAACCGGGAACGAAGATTGGCGCGATAGAAGGTTGTTCGGCGCCTGTCAGGGTATGGAGTTCACGGATCTGGTCGAGAGTCTGGCTGATGAAGAGAACCTGCACGGTTGCAGAACCGCCAACGCGGCTGCGACGGATCTCGAAGACGAGGGCGCTTCCGGGTGGAGTTCCGTTGCAGGTCTGGTCCGGTAACAGCCAGTCGAGACGTAGCAGACCGCCGAGCCAAGAGAGATTGGAGTCGTGCCCGTCGAGGAGGATGAAGTGGTCGTCCGTGGTGCCGATCTGGTAAGGCGTGGACTTGCCGGAGGCGGCGCTTAGGATGGTGTCGCGGATGTGTGCAGCGAGGTTGGAGGCGGCCACCTGAGCTCCATACGGGGTGCGGAGCATAAAGTCGTGATACTGCGTGTTCATCTGCATCAGATCGTTGAGGTCTGCGCGGGAGACGCGGCCCCACCCGACCTGCGACATGGGCATGCCCTCGGTGTATTGGAGCAGGAAGTTTTCGGCGAAGTCGGCGCCGAGGGTGACGGGGCTTTCATTACGCGGGTCACGGATCGTAGCGGCACCATTCTGTACGCGGGTAGTACGGAAATCAGGTTTGGATTTGTCGCAGGTGGGGCCATCGCAGTCGGTAAGAACACGGTGCATTTCTTCGAGCGGACGAACAAACGCACTGGTAAACTATTCGGGCTGGTTTGCCATTCTGCCTAAAGTTGGGTCTGTGACGCGTTGTTGATCGACGTCCCTGCTGTTTGAAGGAGAGAAGAGAGGGTTAAAACGATTGGTGAAGAAATGGGCCCGAACGTTGCATTCCGGCGACAGACCGGGTAGGAGTGCTTTGGCGGAAGCGATGGTGCGTGACGCGGTGTTCGCTTCGACGTAGATTCCGGGATGATCGCAGGAGTTGAACTGTAGCAGCGAGGGATATCGCGCACGGTAGAAGTCGGCGAGCAGGCGCAGCGCCTGGCCACCGTGCGGGGTAAGGATCCCGGGCTCCGTCGGCCATGCGGGCCAGGGTTGCGAGTTGTAGGCGCTGGATCGCGTCTCGCTTTCGATAGGCGTTCGCACGCCGTGACGCATGAGCACTACGACCGCGCGAAGATCGCCTTCTTGCAGAGGCTGGGAAGATTGGCCGATGGCCTTAAGGCTGCAGAGCGCGGAAAAGAGAATGTAGAGAAGGATACGCCTTTGGCGCGCCGTGAAGATCATCCGGTATCCCATAAGAACGTGGTTTCTTGGTGAAAGCGCTGGAAGGTAAGCACCTATCTCGCTGCGGTGGTCGATGACGCAGGGCGAAGTTCCTTTGCGTCCTGCTTGAGATAGGTGGCGAGCGCTTCGTACTGATTCGTTGCGATGAAATTGACCCCGGCTGCGATCGCTGCCTTCCAACGCAGGACGACAGCCTCGCGTGAGCCGAAGTTGTAGCCCGGCCCCCAACCCTGATCGTCAGCGGGAGCAAAACCGTCCAAGGCGTAGAAGCGCACCCAGTAGCCCATCTTGTGAGCATGGTCGACAAGCGCGCGCAGACGTTGGTTGTCGGCTGGAGTCCAGTCGCCGGCGCCGGGTTCGCCGCCCTCCTCCACGGTGTACCACGAGCTGTTCCACCAGCGGCGGTAGTTTGTAGGCGGCTCGTTAAGTAGTTCTTCAGGCGTGACGTTGACGGCCCAGTGCATGAGTTGTTCTTTGGTCATGCTTTTCGGCGTGCTGTGCGTGTGCGCGGAGCCAAAGAGACGGAGGCGGGCACCGACGGCCAGGTCGTCGTAGAAGACCTTCTGCTGTTCGTCGGCCTCCTCGGTAACCGCAATGACGGGCTTGCGGTCGATCGGCGAAAGCTTATTAGGATCGCTGGTCTTTACGGCGGTCGACAGCCAGTCTTCGTGCCGTCCGAGGACCTGCCAGACGGCTTCGAGTAAGTCAGGCTGATTATCCTTGAAATCGAAGTGGAGGACGATCAGTGGCCACTGGTTGCGTTTGTTTTCTGCAATGGCTCTTTCTATGACAGGGCGGACCTGCTTGAAGAAATAGTCTTCAAGGGTCGGCTCGTCACCAGTCGGGTGTGGAGTGTGGGACACCACGACGCGGCCTTTGCCGGTGGTGGGGTCGACATACCAGGCGAGGTCTTGCTCGATCGATACGGGGAAACCGGAGTTGAGAGCGCGCTGGATACGGTCGCTCCAATGCCCTTGGTAGGGATAGCAGTTGTGCGCATCCAGAATGGGGTGATTGTGATTCAGGAAGTCAAGATCTGGGCTCTGGGCACGAGCGGTGGAAAAGAAAAGGGCGAATGCCACCAACGGAGCTAGAAGTATGAGGACTTTGTGACGCAATGCTTGACTCCTTTTGCGTTCTCCTCGCTGAGGTGCGAAGACGATGCAACTATTGAAATCGTTCGCTGGACCTCGAGAATGAGAGGCCCAGCGGCGAGTGTGATGTTAGAACGACAGGCGAAGTGCGAACTGCATGATGCGAGGATCACCAGCGAGTGAGGTGATGGTCCCGACGTTGCTATCGCTAAGACCTGAGTCAGGTTGCGCGAAAAGCGTCTTGTTCGTTAGGTTGAAGACCTCCCAACGGAACTGGAGCTTCGTTCTCTCGTGAAGATCGAAGTCGCGCATCAGAGCAAAGTCAAACACATTGGTATTTGGCCCGCGCAGATTATTAATGCTGCCGTTGCCATAAGGATTTGCAGTGGTGGGGAGAGCATAGGCATCGGTGGCGTTGGGAGAAAGTGCCACGCAGCTCTTGTTACGCGAGGTGTAGAACCAGCAATTAACATTTCCTACGATCTTCGGAGTGCCAATTATGTTGGGGAGCGAGGTTGCATTTCCGTTGATATCGATGTTGCTGCTGAAATTTCCGGCCGATGTGACTGTAAACGGCCTTCCTGATGAGTAGCTGTAGACGCCCGAGGTGCGCCAGCCGCCGAGAAGTGCAGCGCCTGCGCCTGAGTGCAGGAGCTCTTTATTATGGCCGAAGGGCAGCTCGAACAGGTAGGAAAGCACAAGATGCTGGGGGACATCTGAGCCGCTCAGAGCATTGCTGAAGGTCTGGTAGTAGGTGGTTCCCGTATTTTTGGACCAGGTATAGGCAGCCTCGAACGAAAGCCCATGGTTGAAGCGACGCTGCACAGAAGCCTCAAGACCGCTGTAGTTGCCCACTCCATTTGCCTGCGAATACTCAAGGTAACCGAAATTGGAATAGGGCAAGGTCTTAGTGCCAGGAATGTATTGGTTCAGATCATGAATGATGTCGAGATTCGAAGACTTGGTTCCGACATAGTCCATCGTTAGAACCATATTTGCGGGTAGTTGACGCTGAAAGCCCATACTCCACTCCTGGGTAGACGGCGTGGGCGACGCAGTCTGCATGGCATGGATATGAAGAGTGGACAGGCTGACATTGGCGGGATTCAGCGTGTTCGCCGGAAAACCGTTCTGGAGAAAGAAAGCTGGCTTGTTGCCACTGGGGTTGAGCGTGACCTCCAGCAGACCCGGCGGGTTGAGGGCGAGCTGATCTTCACTGCCGGCGCGTTTGAACAGAAGATAGTAGATGCCATAGCCGCCCCGAATCACCGTCTTGTTCCCAAGCGAGTATGCGGCACCCACACGCGGCGCAAAGTCCGTGTCGTTCACCTGGACCAGGCTGCGGCTGAAAAGCGAGCCACTTGAGGCCGTAACCAGGGAACCGGAACCGCTGGGATCGAAGTTAGCGAGTTGGTTCTTCGCTGAGTATGGGGGGGTGGCGAAGTCATAGCGCAAACCGAGGTTCAACGTGAGTTTTGGAGTCACCTTCCAGTCATCCTGAGCGAAGCCGGAGGCCATCCACATGCGTTGGTCGACAAAGAAAACATTGGAAAGGCCGGCCTGGTAGACGTAACCCAGTAGACCGTCGGTGTAGGAGTCGCCAGAGAAGACGCCCGCGAAGGCGAGGCCGCCATTCATGTAGTTCTGATCTTCGTAGAGATTGCGCATGGGAGCACGGACATCCGCCCCGAAGCGTAGGAAGTGCGCGCCTTTGGTCCAGGAGACGGTATCGGTGTACTGGAACTGCTGTGGCACCTGCTGCTTGGGAAGAAAGGCTGGAGATCCAATAATAGCGTGGTTGACGTACTGCGTGATACCGATACCCCCAGCCGTTGCCGGATTGAAAGGTACTCCGGGGATATAGTCCGAGGGAGCATTTAGACCGAAGGGTTGCTGCTGGTCATAGGAATAGTTCCGGACAAAGCCGAAGCGGAAGTCGTTTGTAAGTGTGGGTCCGAAGATGTGCGTCCAGCCCAGAACTGACGCCCAGGATTTGAGCGTGGAGTTTCCCCAGGACGAGGTGCTGCTGCCGTCGGCGATGCCGCCGAAGTAGCCAGGAACATCGCGAATCCGGTTGGAATAAGTGTAGCGAGCGAAGACAGTGTCCCTATCACTGGCGTTCCAATCGACACGCCCGTCATAGTTGTCGGTATCGTCAACCACTGATCCGGTCCGGGCGTAGTTGTTGAAGTTGCCCGGCAGGTTGCTCTGGGGGAAAGCGTCGAGTATCTTCTTCCCGAAGGGATCCCACATGGACGCTGGAACCTGGTTGTTTGCGAACGGCACACCGGTCTGCGGGTTAAGGATTGTTGGGTAGGTGACACCAACCCGAGCTGCAGTGGCAGGGCTATAGTCGCCGATGCGCTCGTTAGGTAACGGAACCGTAGAGATACGAGTAACACCTTGGCGAATACGAGTCCCTTCATAATCGAAAAACCCGAAGAGGCGCTTATGCAGGATCGGGCCGCCGAAGTTGCCGCCAAACTGATTCTGGATTTCCTTGGGTTTGGTCAGGCCCGCCCCATGGGTGAAGTAGTCATTCGAGTCGAAGACGCGGTTACGAAGATATTCAAACAGTAGACCGTGAAACTGATTCGTCCCACCTTTAGTGGTCACGTCGACCTGGGCTCCAGGACTGCGGCCGTATATGGCGGTGTACGGGCTGCTAATAAGCTTGAACTCGCCGATAACGTCGACCGATGGGCGGGAAGCGGACGCAGAGAGCTCTTGCAGGTTCTCGGAGAAGGTGTTGTTGTCGACACCATCCAAAATATAGTCGTTCTGCTCGTTGCCGATCCCGTGAATGACAAACAAACCGGTGCTGCCGGAGACGCTGCTGCCACTCTGTTGCGTGAATCGTTGCATTTGGACGCCCGGAACGAGCCGGATGAGGTCGTCCCAATTGCGTTGGAAGAGTGGCGTGCCAACGATCGTCTCATTGTCGATGACCGTTCCAATGGAGGAGTCGTCACGCGCGAGTTCCGGTTGAGTCTCATTGATCTCGATCTGAGCGTTGGCTCCAACGAGAGCGAGGTGGAAGTCCTGGCGAGCGTGCTCAGACGGATCGAGGAGGAGGGTGGTCTCCTGTGTTCGAAAACCAGCTTGATTGACAGCCACTCGATAGTGACCAACAGGAAGACCGACAAAGGTGAAGTAGCCAGCGTGGTCGGTAATCGTGCTGCGCGCAGCCTGGGTATCCAAATTCGTCTCGGTAACCTGTGCACCGACGATGATGGCACCCGATGGATCCGAGACCAGTCCGGAGAGCGATGCGACGCCCGCCTGCGCCAGGAGAGCCGCCGGCAGCAGAAGTAGACACAAAGCAAGCGCGAGAAAGCGGAGACGAGAAGCGATCATTATGGCCAACCTCAATGGATAAAAGTAACTTCTGGGATTCGGTTCCTATCGTCGGAATCATGCTGCGGAATATGCCG
>Ga0193716_1001008_pt1 | contig 16732 bp, 10 predicted proteins | sample U2c1metaG_FD_145901 | JGI IMG/M metagenome (GOLD analysis project Ga0193716, IMG submission 145901) | Soil microbial communities from a riparian zone of the East river system, Colorado, United States - U2c1 | ecosystem: Environmental > Terrestrial > Soil > Riparian zone | place: USA: East River...
AGGGAACTCTTGATTGGACTTTCATAGACTGGGTAGGAGGTAAGGGCTGGGAGTTCGCTCAGCCGCCAAAAGGCAGTGATGGCAACTCGGCCATTCTTGATCTGCAGCTGCTGATGGCTTATCAATGGGCTGCTGAGCTTGAGTCGCATCTGGGGATGGCAGAATATGCCTCGTTGTATTGGTCGAAGGCGGCGCAATTGAAGAAAACTATCAGGGCCAAGTATTGGAATGCGTCGAGGAAATTGTTTGCGGATACGAAGGAGAAGGATGTTTATTCGCAGCATGCGAATTCGCTGGCGGTGTTGGCGGGTGTGGTGGATAAAGAGGATGTGTCCTTAGTGTGTAGAAATCTTCTTACGGACAGCACTCTTACGCAATGCACGATCTACTTTAAGTATTATTTGCACCAGGCGCTGGTGAAAGGCGGCTTTGGGGACGACTATCTCAAATGGCTGGACATCTGGCGGGATAATATAAAAATGGGATTGACCACTTGGGCGGAGGTATCTGATCTGCCGAATTGTCGTTCGGATTGTCATGCCTGGGGCGCCAGTCCGAATATTGAGTTTTTTAGAACGGTGCTGGGGATTGACAGCTATGCGCCCGGGTTTAGGAAGATCAAAATAGAGCCGCATTTGGGGGAATTGGTCAATGTGAGTGGGGAAGTGCCGCATCCGAATGGGAAGGTGGTTGTTGCGTATGGTTTTGATAAGGGGAAGTGGAGGATAAGGATCGTTTTGCCCGGGAAGACCTCTGGGGTATTTGTTTGGAAGGGTAAAGAATATGCGCTGAGTGCGGGAGAGAATTTGTTGAATGGAATGGCAGGGGCATTGGCGTTGAGCCGACAATGATGGTCTTATTTAATTCTTTTGAATATTCCATAATCAGATAACAGCGATGTTGTGGCAGGCGATCTTGGATAAAAGCGATAGGTTGCGGTTCCCACGACAGGCTGGTCGGGTACGATTTCAAGGGGTTTGGTTGGCTTGTAAATCTTTCCTCGTCGTATGATAACCTGGGTTATATCGATATAGTTTATCTAATTGTCAGATGAGTCAACAATTTCAATATTGCCTTTGGCAAAGGATATCGTTGAAGGAAATTCCTGGCCTCCGCTCATCATTACAACATTGAAAAGGGTTAAGCTGTCGTCTGTCTCTTTAATGCCATCAAATTGATATGACATTAGTCCTGTGATCATCGGGCTTCCATATGTCTCCTTATATTCTTTAACGTCAACCAGGACATCATTGAACTTTTCTGAATATTGCCTGTCGGGGGTCATGAGTGTATCCTTTTCGCCTGCTCTATTGATGCCGGCCCTTATATTGATCATTTTAAACAGATACGGCGTTGGTCTTTCGGAAAAATAGTCGGCAGGAAGTCTTTCGATCTTGTTTCTTGCAAAAGAAATGGAAGAATCAAGGATTGTCAAGCCGGTATAGTACGACGTTGTTGCGAAGCTGCCTGCATATGCGAATTTATATATTACCAAACTGGAATGAGGGATCCTTTGCCTATGCAATCCCAGCAGTGAAGTTTTTTGTTCTGAATCGGGGTCATAGAAAAGGCAAGCGGTCAGATTAGCGCAAACGAGTAAAAGTAGTGGGAATAATAAGGATCCTGGTTTGGGTTTCATTGCGGCTAATGTACCGATGTTTTTTATTATCTTTTGGGTGTTTTTTTTAGTAATACGGCATTTTATGGCGAGCAATACACTTATGGTAATTGATATTCATCAGCAAACAGCGGCTTTTAGCAGCGGGTACGCTAATTTTCCGCTGACTCATGTAAATGACCATGTGATAAGGGTTGGTGTCATGACCGAAGCTTTTTACTGGCATGTGCATCCCAATTCAGATGAAAGTTTTTTAGTAGTTGAGGGGTCTATATTTATAGACCTGGAAGACAGGAGTGTGGAATTGTTCCCGGGTCAATTTTTTACGATACCTAAGGGGATAAAACACCGGACCAGGCCAAAGGGGGAGCGGTCGGTCAATGTGACGTTTGAGCTTCGGGACATGGAGACGGTGAGATTGGAGGAGTAAGCCTCTGATTTATTAAGCGTTCGAGTAATTATTATTGGGGAGTTTGTTTTTTTGAAGCTGGTTTTTAAGGTCATTATTTACAAACATTACGTTGTAACCTATTTCCCGGACAAATTCGAAGCGGGTTCCCAAGAGTTTCGAGAATCGCACGTGGTCTCCGGGTCGATCAATTTCCACGCACAGGAGGAGACTCTTCTCAAGGGTGTCCCTGGCTCCCTCCAACACTTCAAAATTCAGTCCTTCAACATCGATACTTAACAGGCTTATAAAATTAAATTCCATATGTTTAATGGCATCATCCAGCCTCATGATAGGCAGGTAAAGAGTCTGCGATACGTCTTGTTGTCTTGTTTCTGAGAAGGTGCTGAGCACGTGTTCTTTGGAAATATGAAAAGGTAGAATGGAATTCTCTTTTCCGCAGCCGATGGCCAAAACAATATCTTTGGGCCTGAATCTTTTTAAAAGCCTTGCCAGTTCCTGATTCGGTTCTACTGCAATTCCATGGTAGCCTTTTCGATAGAGGAGATAGGAATTGGAAAGAACAGCAGGGTGATTGGCCCCTACATCCACATAGATGGAGCCTTTCAGATCATAAGATTGAAGGATCTCCTGAATGGCAAGGTCTTCGCCATGTGAAGAATAGGTTTTCTTTGCGGGACGCGCAGAATTATATACAGCATCGAACAGACGCTTTGATTTGCGTAAAACAGGGAAATTTTTGGCCAGGAATTTCTTGATCATGGTGCTCAGGTTTGATGATCAAGTTAAAGATAAAGTATGATATTAAGAACTGGAGTTATCGACAAAAGTGCTGCCCAGGCTGTTGGGATTCAAATACTTGTGCAAGTGACGATTTTTCAGATCTTTTATGTTACCAATTTGGTAACAATTTTGTACATTTGCTTCTTATATAATGAGAGTCATTGCCATTAAAACATTAAAGGACTATTGGGAGGAATTCCCGCAAGCCAAGCAGGCTCTGTTATCCTGGTATGAGGAAGCCGAAGCAGCACAATGGAACCATCCCAATGAATTAAAAGAACAGTATCGAAATGCATCCATCTTAACGGAGAAGAGGGCAATTTTTAATATTCATGGAAATTCGTATCGTTTGATCGTTGATATTGAATACCGATTGAAAATTGTATTTGTTGTGTGGTTTGGAACACACAAACAATACGATAAGATTAACGCAAAAAAAGTAAGTTATGTTAAAACCAATAAAAAATAACAAACAGTACGAAGATTCTCTCTCTCGGATATATACACTGATGCAGAAGAATATAAAAGCCAATTCACCTGAATCTGATGAATTGGAAGTTCTTTCAATTCTGGTAAAGCAATATGAGCAGGAGCATTATCCTGTACCCAAGCCCAATCCTTTAGAGGCCATTAAATTTCGGCTGGAGCAAATGGGAATGTCAGAAAGCGAACTTTCTGACATTCTGGGCCATCGTTCCCGAAAGTCCGAAATTTTGTCAGGTAAGCGTAAATTAAATCTGTCAATGATCCGGAAGTTGAGCGAAAGATTGCATATCCCTGCTGAAGTTCTTATTCAGGCATATTAGAAAAAAGAGATCCATGCGTAGTAATTATGGGACAGCTGGGATGATATTCGCTTTTGGTTTGATTGCAAACACTACGCTGGCAATGATCAGGCAAAAGCCGGGCAGGGAACGCAGGGAGCGTGCGGCATTTGGTGGGATGGCTCTTGTGATCGTGCGGGCAAAAAAAGATATGCCGGGGATAATAAAAGTAAGGGCGATATCAGATGGGTTGGTGCCTGCGGAAATACGGGTTACCGGACGGTAGTTGTTAAATGGAGGTGGTAGTTCAATAGCCGATGGCTTTCAGGAATTCGATTTTTTTTCTTTTGGAAACGTCCAGGACTGTGCCATTGCTGAGGACGACCTGGCCGCCTTCACCGCGGATGTAGCGCTCGGCGAAATTCTTGTTGATAATATAGGAATTGTGAATACGTACGAAAATGTCAGCGGGCAGCATTTCCTCGTAGTCTTTGAGGGTACGGCTGACAACGTATTTTTGATTGCCGGAAAGATGGAACCAGGTGTAGTTGATGTTTGCTTCCAGGTAGATGATGTCGTTGAGTTTTATGAATTGCAGGCCTTCGGCAGTGGGAATGGCCAGGCGTTGAAAGGCAGCCTTTTTGGGAAGTACGTTTTCCAGCAGCAGGTCCAGCTGATGATCGGCATTGTGGTGTTGTTTTTTTTCTGCGGCCCTTTCGACGGCGAGCTTGAGCTCTTCGATCTCTATGGGTTTCATCAGGTAGTCCAGTGCGCTGAAACGGATGGCTTTTATGGCGTAGTGGTCATAGGCCGTGGTAAAGATGAGCTCAAAGTTTCGGAAGTGCAACTGTTGGAGCATAAGGAAGCCATTCATGACGGGCATTTCGATGTCGAGGAATACCAGGTCCGGCTGCAGCGAGTCGATGGATTCAATAGCGGTCCGGGCGTTGTCGCAGGTGGCAATGATCTTTACTACAGGACAATGCCGCCGGATCTTTTCGCTGAGCGATGTGATGCTGCTTTGTTCGTCGTCGACAAGTATGGCTTTTAGCATGAGGAAGAATTTTATGGTTTCAATCTAATCCGTTCTTATACGGACTTCGATCCTGGTGCCGTAGGCTTGTCCATCTTCGGACAGGTCAGTTATGGTAATATCTTTTTCCTGGTCATTTTGATTGTAGAGCTGGACGCGTTCGGTTGTGATCAGGATGCCATAGGATTTGTGTTCGGGCTTATTCCGGTTTTTTATTTCTCCGGCCTTTTCCCTGCCCACTCCATTGTCGCAAATGACGTAACGTATAAAACCTTCGTGCAGGGTAGCGATGATGGACAGACGGCGAGGTCCATCCTGTTTGTTGAGGAGGCCATGCTGAATGGCGTTTTCTACAAAAGGCTGAATGATGAGTGGTGGTACTTTATAATCGCCATTGATCAATTCCGGGTCTACCTGCAGGTCATATGAAAATTATAAAGTACCCCTGAATAACTCCAGGTCCAGGTAGACCTGCAAGGTTTCGACGTCTTTGTGGAAGGGGACGACATTGTTCTTCGAATTTTCCAATAGTGAACGAATGAGGCGTGCAAACATCGCCAGGTAGGTGGTAGCCTTGTCGGCCTGGTTGGTTTGCATCAGGGCGTCGATCGCATTGAGGCAATTGAAAATAAAATGAGGGTTCATCTGCGCACGCAATGCCATCATTTCTGAATCGGCGAGCTTTTGTTTCATCGCCGCGTTCTTTTTGATATTCCCAATCCGTCTTCTCACCAGACCTGTCACGATAAGGATAACTAAAATCCCCACCAGGGCCCAGAACCAGGCTGTTTGCCAGAAAACCGGCAAAAGGGTGAAACTGATGCTGTCGTTGACCGGTCCCCAGACACCTGATTGACCTTTAGCCTTTACAAGGAAGGTATAATGGCCTGGTGACAGGTTGGAATAATTAGTTGTTGTTACTTGCTGGCCAATGTTAAAGTCCTTATCGACGCCCATCATTTTGTAAGCGTAGGACACCGTAGTGTTTTTGTTATAGTTGATGCTGGTAAAGTTGATGCTGATGTTCCTGCGGGAATGAGTGAGCCGGATGGGCTGCCCGTCTAATGGATAAAGATCATTATTCACCTTTATGGCATCGATATAGGTAAACAGCGTGTCTGTTGCCGGAGCAGCCCACAACTGGCTTTTTGCGATGACGATGCGGTCGTTCAATCCATAGATCAGCTGGTCGTCTGCCGTATCGTAGTACTGGTTGTGAGCAAAGCCCCAGTCGATGCTGCCATCGCCGGCGACCAGGGTGCGGATCTCATTGGTGGCCGTGTTAAAATAGTTGATGCCTGCCGGCGTGGAGAGGAAGAGGTTGTTCTTTTCATCCCTGTTGATGGAAAAGATGTTATCGGAGAGCAGGCCGTCTTTTCTTCCGAATCGCCGGAAGCTATCCGTATTGAGGTCATATTTTATCAAGCCCAGGCCGTAGGTATTGCCGGCCCAGACCGTATTGCCGATGACGCAAATGCTGTTCAGCTCTTTTCCGGCAAAGATCTTTGCTGCTTGTTCTGTTTTGGGCCAGGTGCTCCAGCTGGCGGAGGAAAATTCGTAGTGGAGGATCTTTCCCAGCGTTTGAAAAGAGATCATCCACAAGTCTCCTTTTTCATCCTCGGTCATACGGGTGATGATGTAACCGGGATCGGATACTCTTTTGCCGTTGATCATGTAACCGGGGTAATAGTGAAATTGTCCGGACTTGCTATCATAGCAGCCGAGTCCGCCGGGATTATTAAAGGAAGCCCAGATATTATCTCTGCTGTCGCGGAAAAGGCTGATGACCGTCAGTTTACGGGTGAATGCGGGAAGCCAGCCGGGGCGTTTGCTGGTCTTTGTTGCGGTATTGAACAGGAAGAAGCCGGAGGAGGTACCGAGGAGGATCTCGTTGCCGCCGGCCGAACAGATCCGGTGGACCATGACCGGTATTTTGCTTTCGTTGTTGATTTTGTACTGTACTGTCCTGCCGGTCTGCCGATCCATCTCTACGAGGCCTTCCACGCCATAGGCAAAATACAGCAGTCCCTGACCTGACCGGATGATGTCCGTGCAAAAATAGGTATAGTCTTTTACGGTATAGGGCAAAACTACCTGACGGATAAAGGATGCACGAGAGGGTATTTGCAGCAGGCCTTTTGTTTCGGTACCGATCCAGGTATTTTCCTGGTCGTTCAGCACGGTAAGACAATTGATGAAAGAAGCTGTTGCCGGGCCGCTGAGGTCCTGGTAGAGTTGCTCATAGTGCATGGTGGCAGGATCAAGGCTGTAGATATACTGTCCCCCGTAGCAGATGAGCCGTCCGTTCTTAGCGGTGATTGCGTTGATAGTTCTGGATTCGCCCGGGTGAGCCAAATTGAAATATTGCACGTCAACCCTGCCGGTCGCCAGGTCGTGTTTTTGGAGGCCAAGGCCGAAAGCGGACAAAAAGACCTGTTGGCGGGCCTCATCATAATAGAAGCTTCTCACGGGTGTATTGTGAAGAAAGCTGTAGTGGGAAGGGTTATTCCTGTAATTATAAATCTTATGCCTCCTGATGTCGATGATGCAGATGCCGAAGTTATCCGAAGGCAGCCAAATCAGTCCCTTGCTGTCCTGCAGCCAGTGTTCATAATAGACAATGATGCCTTTAAGGGGTCGTCCCCAATCGGTCTCGGTCAGCCGGTAGAGAAAGCGGAGGTCATTGGTGAATACATCGATCTCACCGGAATGATTTACATATATCTGGCCCTGATCGTCTTTGAACAGGCTGCGGATATAGATGCCGGAGCCTTTTTTTAATGCGGGGAGTCCGATCATTTCATTCTGGAAGCGGCCTGTGACTGTGTTGAGTACGGAAAGGCCATTGTCTGTGGCGATGAGCAGCCGGTCCGGCTGATAGAGAAGGATATCGAAAATGTCATTGCCGCTGAGGGTCGATGGGTTACCGGGGTCGCTGAAATAAGAGGTGAAATGATCTCCGTCATAGCGGTTGAGGCCTTCGCTGGTGCCGATCCATAAAAAGCCGCGCGTATCTTTGATGATGGCCGTTACGGAATTGTTGCTGAGGCCTTCCTTACGGGTGAAGATGGCCCTGCTTTCGGAAGGTATCTGCGCCGGGCAGACCAATGGTAAAACCCAGAGCAATATCAGACTTCCGGACTTCATATACGAATCTACGTATTATTGGGTCATTCTGTAAATACAATGCGTGCCGTAATCCGAGATATAGAAAATTGTTCCGGCGGGGTTCACCGCGATTCCCGATGCGTTGAAGAGCACCAGGCCGGAGCCGTCGGCCCATTCGCTTGTCAGGGTAGTGACCACGCCCTGGGGAGTGATCTTACGGATATAAGTATCTGCTACATAGAGGTTGCCCTGTGCGTCCAGAGTAAGTGCCCCCGGGCCTTCGAATTTGGCAGCAGTGCCAGTGCCGTCCGTCACACCCGATGATCCGCCGGCGAGAGTGGTGACTACGCCTGCAGGCGTCACTTTCCGAATCGCATGGTTGCCGGCGTCGCTGACATAGAGAGTACCGTCCGGGGCCAGCGCCACGCTACCGGGCTGGCTGAAACGGGCGGCTGTTCCGGTGGCGTCGACATAACCTTGCGAGGGGCCGCCGGCAAGGGTGAAAACCGAAAAGTTGATGATGCCCTGAATACGGTAGTTATTTAAATCGGCTACATACACCAGGTTATGGTTATTGGTTGCTACTCCTGAGGGATAGTAAAATGTGAGTATGCTGCCGTTGCCTGCCATTGTGCCGACAAGGCCGCCTGAGATGACCCGGATGCGGTTGTTCATAAAATCGGCAACGTATACGGCCCCGGTCTCGTCGAGGGCCACCGCCGTTGGCTGGTTAAACAAGGCGTACGCGGCGACGCTATCACGGAACCCTGCTGTGCTTCCGCCGGCCAGGGTGGTGACATTACCGCCCGATGCGCCGATGCCGGTGATCTTCCGGATCCTGTTGTTACGCGAGTCAGCGACATAGAGGTTACCCGATGGGTCGAGGGCCAGGCCCCGGGGGCTGTTGAATCGCGCGGCCGCACCGAAGCCGTCGGCTATTCCCTCGACGCCGCCACCGGCGATAAGGGTTACGGTGCCTTTGAGGTTACCGAGATAGCCGACGCTGATGATGCCGGTGCTAGATTTTTCACCCACCTTTACGTCTATAGGGACACCTGCTCTGATCGGAACATCGCGAAAGGCCGGCATGATCGCGCGGATCTGTTTGCTTGTCCAGTAGAGGACCGTTGGTTTGGGGGCCGGCAGGCCGTTATAGCTGCAGTACACGTCGGAGGGGAGGGTGGGCTGGCCGAAGTAGTCACCCACGATGGTGATGGTATCACCTGCGGCGAAATAGAAATCGCCATGGCGGGAGAGGATGTCGGTGACGAGGGGCGCATGCTGATAAGGGAATATGTTGCCTGGCACACCACTGTAGGTCGCCTGGAAATTGGCATAGATGTCGACTATATTGGCCAGTACGGGCTCATCTTCTACGAGCAGCTGGTAGCCTGTAACAGGGTTATAATAGTTGCTGCCTTCCCGTACGACATGGGCGATGGGGATCTCCACGCCGCCTTCATAAAGGTGTATAAGGTCGTCGGTAGGAGGAAGGGTCTTTACGTTTATGCTATATCCTTTTTCGTCGCTCCATCCGGTGGAAACCCCTATGATCACCGGCGCCCCTGCATTGCCCGGGTTAACCGGAGTCTTCAGCCAGGTGAAGACGGGTCCTGTCGCGGACCGGCCTTTGACATTGACCTGCACGGGTCCGGTTCCGGTACTATCGATGATGGTCACCAGCAGGACGGTGGCGGTAGAGGGAGAATCTACCCTGACGAGCACCCCGTTGAAGCGCACGGTGTCCTGCGATGTGAAGGTGGAAAAGCCGCTGCCCCACAACCTCACTTGTGTCCCCAGCGTACCGGACGCCGGTGCGAGGCTGTCGATGACGGGCTGGTCGGGGGGGGCCGGAAAGACGTTGATCCTGGCGCAGCCGGGCAGGAGTGTGATTATTAGACTCAGAAGGGGAAGAATATGTCTCATAGTCGTTTTATTTTCTGCGGATGCTTTTTTCTCCGCTTTTACTGCTTTCGGCTTTGTCTCTTTGGAGCGTGATCGTATAGGCATATAGCTGGTCCTTGCGGACGCCCTGATCCGTATAGGTGGGGTTGGCTGCGGCCAGCTCGCCTATTTTGTGATAATTTTTTTCGGTGATGTCGCGCCGGTAAAGAATATAGTGTTGGCTGGTGCCTGCGAGGTTTGTGGCTGCGGCGCCGGCAGTTGCGGGAAGGCTGATCTCGATGCCGGCGTCTGTGTTGCGCAGCGAAAAACCGGCGGGCGGATAGAGCGGAATGGCGTCGATGCCGCCGCCCGTGGTCAGGCTTACTTCGGCCAGCGGTGAAAGGATACTGACATGTCCCCAGGCGTCCACCGAGCTGCAGCCGTATTCATAAATACCCGGGGTCAGGGTGCTGCTGTCGTTGAACCAGGTGCCGGGTAACGCCGTTTTGCTGAGCGGGGTAAAATAGCGGTCTCCTTTTTTTCTCCGGTAGACCATGTAGCCGGTGACTGAAACGTCATTGAGGGTGACGTCGTTCCAGCTAAGCCGTACTTCCCGGGCGGCAGCCCTTGCCCGGATGCCGCCGGGAGCCGTGATGAGCCTGGCGCGGGGAGATTGTATACCTACCGGTGACGAGGTGTCGCCCCATAACATGTCCATATTTACTGCGGCTACTGAATACAGATAGGTAAAACCGGCATTGAGTCCTTTCAGGCTGTCGATGAAAACCGTGTCCCTTATGGCTGCGGAGATCACCTGCATGTTGGCGGCAGAAGTGCCGCGCAGAATATAATAGGCGAAGATATCGAGTTCCGGATTGGCTTCCCAACTGAGCCGGATATCGTTTTTGGGCGTGAGTGTAAGCCGCAGGCCCTGGGGCGGCGAAATTTTGCGGCCCGTATTTTTTGTGCGGACGTTGACGAGGGCGGGTGTTATCTTTCCCTTTTGCGGGAGGTCGAAGAGGATCGGCCGCAGCTGGTAATAATAGACATTACCGCTGATCACTTTCCGGTCGCGGTAGGATGAGGCTGTGACCGGGAGCGTATCGATGACGATGTAATCGGCTGCGGCGGAGCGCGATTTCAGCACCTCGATACCGCTGTACCAGGCCTTTGGGGGAAGGCTGTCCCATTTCAGCCAGACGCTGCCGAGTGTATCCGTTGCCGTGAGGTGATCGACGGTATAGCTGTTTTGCAGGCTCAGGGCTAAGAGGTGCGCCGTATCGGAGGCCGGCCCGCGATTGCCTGCGATGTCTTCCGCGCGGACAAAGAGGAGCACCTTGCTACCGGGAATAGTGGCTGTGCTGTAGGAAATGAATAAGGTATCCCTTCTTGTATATACATACTGACGTGCGGCGGGATTGAAGGTCGTTTCGGTACCTGACCCGGCTGTAGTGAAGATCGTTGCGTAGGAGGCCTTTGGAGTTTCGGTTTTTAGCGGCACCTGGATCCCGGTGGTATACCAGATGACCATGGCGTTGCTGTCGGAAACTACCGAGCGATATTTTTTAAACCGGGGCAGCGGGCTATAGCGGATATCGGCCAAGGCGACCTGGTAAAGTCTCGTTTTACTGCCGTTGACCGATACTTCCAGTCTGTAGCTGACGGCAGGATCGAAGCGGGTTTGTTTCCTGTCGACATACAGTGCGCCGAGCGCTTCCAGTACGGGGACGGTATTGGTATAGATCCCCAGCGTATCCCAGTGCCCCGCCTTCAACTGGGTGTAGAGGTCCTGGCCGGACCTGAGGTGTCTTTTTTGCAGGATCTCGTGTAACAGTGGTGTGCCGAGCTTTTTCTCCAGGTCTGCTGCCGTGAGAGGGAAGCTGAGGGATGTTAGGCTTTTAAAGCCGGCGCCCGCTTTTTCTTCTTTATAGACTGTATAGGATTGGCCTTCGGCGGGGCGGCGCATGTGCATCGCCGAATCGGCGGCATAGATGAATACGCCGTTGGGGCCGGGCATTACGGGGGAGCTGAATACACCCTTGTTTTCCTGTTGGGCGATGGCTTGAATGCAGGTCAGGCATAGGAGGATCGCGGGTAGTGTTTTGTACATAGTCGTATTTATTAAAAGCAGGGGCTTGTGGTCCCACCTGCTCTTGCTTTAAATTTCAGACCGGTCTGTTCGTTAAAGCTGAGGTCTACAGACGCGTTGCCACAGACCCTGAAGGCGCCGCCGATACATCCGTCCCAGAAGCTGGTGACATCGTTGCAACCGGGATTACAGTCGCCGATGCCGAGGCCGAAGGAAAGGCTGGCGTCACCTGAAGCCGTGGCCTGGAAATTCCAGCCGGCCGTGTTGTTGCGGCCTCCTTCCACATGCATGCACATCGAGGCGCTGATTCCCACGCAAGCGATCTTTGCTACGCAGGCTTCTATTCCGAGGGAAAAACCGCCGCCGAAACTGATCCGGTAGGCGTTCTCTTCAAAATTCAGCAACAGGTTGGCACCGTATCCGTAACCGAACCAGGCTTTGGCGCTGACGACGAAATAGTCGAATTCGAGGGCATCATCCGGTGAGATGCCGATATGAGATGAGACATTGATATAGACTCCTGAGAAGCGTTCCTTCATATAATCATCCGGTGCATATTCGAAATAGTGTGAAACCAGGTCTCCGCGGGTCTTGGGGTTCTTCAACCGGACGGCGACGGCCATCTCGCCGTGGTTGTCGATGAGGTCCAGCAGTTTTGCGTGTGTGGCACAGCCGAGGAATACGTATTCGTCGTCTTTTTTTACGCTGATGACGAGGGCGCCCTGTATGGTCTCCTTCGCCAATCCTTCGAGGGGAGACATCTGCTCGTCGATCTGGGCGGTGAAGGTTTGGTCCGGGCCGTTGAAGATGACCGCGGCATGAGCAGTTCTCAACCAGGTGGCTACCACGATGTCCCCAAAACCGCTGAGCACGCCGACACTTTCCACATGGATGTTGAGGGGATCGAGGGCTACTGCGGTACCCATGGCCAGGAAGGAGAGTTTGGCTTTGACGTCCACGCCGAACCCGCCATTTGATCCACCGGCTTTGTAGCTGAAACCGCCGCCGATGCCTTCCAGCGTCACCCCCGAGCCTCCAAGGGGGATGGCAGGGGTGTTTACGTAAAAATTTGCGCCCAGCTCGAGGCCGTCCGCGCGTTTGAAGTATTTGAACCCGATATTACCCTTGATGGGGCAGGCGGGTATTTCGAGGGTTCCATCTCCAGCGAAGCCGTCCTTATCGAAGGCTACGAGGACATTTGTCTTTATTACGGACACGTCCAGTTTTACGCCCACTTTAGAGACGGAGAATACCGGTCCTCCCCCGGCTGGCCGGATAGTGATATCGCCGACTTCGAACTTGATAAAGCTGAGGTCTGCCTGGAATTGTCCCTGGACGACGATGGAAGGGGTATTGTCTTTGGCGTTGATGATGAGATTGGTCATGGCGAATCCGAAGGGACCGACGTTGGTATGATAGTCCGACGGCGCCTGCAAGCTAAAGTCTCCATTTGTCATGATCTCGAAGGCAGGCAGATCCAGTGCCGACTTCAGGATCTCGACATTGACCTTCAGGCTGGCTTTGCCGCTCAGGCGATAGACGGAGCTGCTGCCCACCTGGCCGAAGGTCAGGGGGCTGCGACTGGAACTAAGGTTGGCCAGGGTCAGGATATTGATGCCGCCGTCGGGGATGTCGAACTTGCCGCCGAACAGTCCGGTCTTTGCGATGGACAGGTCTGAGAAGGCAATCTTCGAAAGGCCGGATCTGGGAATTTCCAGCGCCATGCTGCCGCCAATCTTGAATCCATCCTCGTTGAAGATAAGCGCTCCAATCGTGGCTTTCCAGGTGGCTATCTCCAGCACCGGGAGGTTATCCTGTTTTAGGAGTGTGGCGCTGACCGACAGGGCGCGGTTGAGCGAGAAATTATCGATGCCTATGGCTAAGGATTTTATGGGACCGGAGGCGGGCGTGGCGATGCTACCGGTGAACTGTACTCCATCTTTATTCACCGTGCCGGTCTTCAGGGAAATGTTGAATCCGTATAACAGTCCGTTCATGGCGCCTCCTGATCCTCCGAGCAGTGAAAAGCTTTGATCTGCCGGCTGTTTTCCAGCACTGCTGAGGAGCGTGATCTGGCTGGCGTCGGTGGCGCCTGTTTTGGTCAGCGACACAATGTTGTCATTGAGTGACCAGCCGCGATATCCTTGTATGGAATTAAAGGCCACGCTGATCTTTCCTTTCAGCTGACCTGAGCCATTTTCGCCGCCGGTAAAGGTCACGACGTCGGTTCCGGTGAGCTTTACCGGCAGATAACCGAACAATTTCAGCGATAGCTCGGTGAGGTCTGTTTTTACGATGTTATTAGCAGGCTGGGCATTGTTTTTGGCATCGAAACTTACGATGAGATCGCTGAATGGGATACGCGTGTTGGCAGCCATGCTAAAGACGTTGTTGTCTACCGGAGACAGGTGAACAAAATTGCCGCTCCATTTTTCCTGTGTTGTCCCGACTGCGGTCGTCGCATCCAGCTCGATATCGAATCCGAGGAGGGTGAAATAGTTGTGGCCGTTGCCGCCCGTAAGAATGAAGTTCAGGGGTTTGTTGTCTGCCGTTTTTGCATCCGAGCCGACATAACCCTGTTTTCTAGCGCCGACCACGTGAGGACCGGGCGTTGTAAAAAGTGTATAATTACCAAGCTCATCGGTGGTGATACCCGTGTAGTCGTTGCCATCGAGCAGGATCCTTGCGTTGGGGAGGGGCTTGCCGCCAGAGCTGACGTTACCGGAGCTGACGTTACCGGAGATGGCTATTCCTTTCTTTAGTGCGACAGTGATCACCTGTTCCTGACCGGTCTCGACGAGGGTGATGAGTCTTTGTTCGGCGATGTATTGTGTTCCGGCGGGTGGAAGGAGGGTCAGGGTGGCGTTGCCGCCAAAGCCTTCGTAATACCATTCTCCTTTGTCATCTGTGGTATGTGTGCTGTCGAAGACGTTGATGCGGACACCCGCGATAGGATTGTTGGTGCCGTCTTCGAGGACGCGGAAGCGTGCCATGCCGACGATCTTATTCAGGTAGCCGATGTCCTTAAGGTCGAGGGCGAATTCGCGGGGAGCTTCATATTGTGAGCCGGGTGAAGAGGTGGAGACGCCGAAGGCCACGGCGAGGGGGTTGACGGTTGTTTGAAAGGCTCCGGCGGCACCGGCAGGTTTGCCTGCGGCCGGATTTGCGCCGGCGGGATTTGCGGCGGCGGGATTTGCGACGGCCGGGTTGGCAGCGGCTGGGTTTGGGCTTGCGATCAGTGCCTGTTGCGAAGCGGCGATGCCGAACATGGCCGGGGAAAAGGTGTTGCCGCGGGAGACGGAGGCCTGGACTGTTTGGGACTGGCTGATGCGGGTGAGTGTCTGCGCCTGTTTCTGAGCGGGATTCAGCTTAAGCCACTGTGATGCATAACTGTTGTCCTTGTTATTGGTCAGCTGGGGTACGCTGATCGTGACCTGTTTTACTATATAACCTTCCTTTTCCAGCGACAGCACGTGTGATCCGGGAAAAATCCTGAACTCGAAGATGCCGTCGGGGCCGGTAGCGCCAAGGGTGCTGCCGTTGAAATCGATGCGTGCGTTTGCCAATGGCGAGCCTTTGTCGTCCACAACCCGGCCTACCACGTCGGCCACGTCTCCTTTTATGGCAAAGTCTACCCGCCTGGAGGCGCCCTGTTCGGTCGTCCAGGTGGCCTTACTGGTTTTGAAGCCTTGTGCTTCGATAATAAAATTCCGGAAGTCGGCGGGTGTCTTTATCACTTCAACTGTCACGGTGGCGTTTTTTTTCAGCGGCGGTAACATGATATGATAATCACCTAATTCATCTGCTGTGGTAGTGATGGCATTCATGCTGTCGGGAACCGGGTTATGGTCTACTACAGCAGCAACAGGGTCCAATACTGCTTTTGCCGCCAACCCGCTCTTGCCTGTGATGGCAGGCTCTAGCATTACCGGGGAGTAGAGTCCTTTATCGGGAGCGATGCCCCATGCCATGATCTGAAGGCTGGTTGTACCGGGATCATTTACTTCCTGGTCGGTCCATTTGACAACAGCGTTTTTGTCTGAGACGGTGGCTGTGGTGCTAAAAAGAGAATTTAGATCGAGGCCGGGTGCGCGGTCTGATTTATTATAGGTCAGCCGGATAATGGCGCCCTGGATCGGGATCCTGCCTTGTTCGCCCATCCCGAAATAAACATTACCGCTGACCTGTGAAGGCTTACGGGAAAGATGGTATATCACCGTACCCTGTAGTATTTTGCCCGCGGGTATCGGTGCGTTCAGGATGCTGACCGTCGAGGTGCGATCGTTATAATTCTCGGAAGAGGGGGTAAATTTTACATAGAGATTCCCTCCGAAGAAGATCCTGCCGGCGCCTTTGGCTTCCAGGACCTCGCGGGTGAGCGTCAGTTTGCCGGATGATGCGGGGGCGCTCAGGGTTGGAGCGATACTGTCGGCGGCGATCTCGATCAGCTGTCTGCCGTCCACATTCACGGGCGGTCTTTTGCTGTTGCCGATCTGTCCTTCGTTTGCCAGCCAGGGGCGGTCCTGCAGGTCCCCGATGTCGCGATAGATATGAAAGCCATAACCGTTGTTGTTGTCTGTCAGCAGCGAGTCGAAGATAATTTTTGGGAAGAGCCGCAGGGTTTTGGCTAGCAGGAGGTGGTTGCCGACGTCCGCATTGGCTTTGTCCAGCACGCTGAGCGGGACGGGCAGCTCTGTATTCTCGAAATCAACTGTTCCGGCGGAGAGGATGAGCCGGGTGGCCTGGCTATTGGACCCGTAAGCAGGATCCAGGAACTGGAGGGAGAAATTTCCATCGGCGTCGGTCTGTCCCGTTGCCAGGAGGACCGACTGGGTGCCGGCTGTAGTTACCGCGCGGAGTGTTACGGAAACACCCGCGAGGGCAAATCGTTCTGTGGCTGTATCCACTGTTATCGTTTCATAACTGCAATCTGTACTTGTAGAACCTGATCCGGACAATATCCCTGTGGGCAGGACGAGTTGGGGTGGGGGGGTGGCTGCGATGGTTTTGTTTACCTGGGCGACGGTGGTATTTAGCAGTGTAG
>Ga0193716_1001009_pt1 | contig 16732 bp, 12 predicted proteins | sample U2c1metaG_FD_145901 | JGI IMG/M metagenome (GOLD analysis project Ga0193716, IMG submission 145901) | Soil microbial communities from a riparian zone of the East river system, Colorado, United States - U2c1 | ecosystem: Environmental > Terrestrial > Soil > Riparian zone | place: USA: East River...
GTCGAGCCCGGCGTGGTACCGGCAAAGTTATATGTGTTGCCGTTGATCGTGGTGTTGGCGGTAGCGACGGGTGCAGCCGTCACCGCACCCGCACCCAGGGCCACGCTGCCGGCAAACGCGGCTTGCGAGCCTGCACCCAGGGCCATGGCCTGGATGCCGTTGGACGTGGCGTTGGTGCCCAGTGCCACGCCATCGGCGAGGTTCACGGTGGCGGTCTGGCCGATCGCGGTGCCGCCGGGCGCCGTCTGCTGCACGATCGCACCGTTACCCATGCCGATGCCGTTATCGCCATTCACCGTGGTTTGCGGACCGATAGCGACCGATTCGGCGCCCACGGCCAACGAATCAGCCGCGGTGGAGTAGGCGTGGAAGTACTTGATCGGCGTGACGGAGAAGGAACTCATCGCACCCTTCAACTGACGCAGCGTCACCGCATCCTGGTTCTCCGTACCGTCCGCCACATTGGTGATCTGGCGGAAGTCGGTGGCGTTGCCTACCGATACCGCGCCAAGCAGGTTGCGGTCGGTGGTGTTGAACGGGATCACATTGGTACCCACCAGGATGGATCCCGAGGTTGGCGCTATCGCTCGATTGGACACGGCGCCTGAACCCAGCGCCACGCCGCCCAGCACCGTGGTTTGCGTGTTCTGGCCCAATGACGTGCCGCTATCGGCCTGCGCGGTAGCACCCACGCCCGCTGCCAGCGCATTGAGGCCGGTCGCGCCGTCGTTGGCGAAATTCCCACCCTGCGTGCCACCGTCATTGACGCTGTAATAATGCGTCGCGCCGGTGCCGATCTGGTCGAAGACCTGCTGCAGCGTATTGAAGGTGTTACCTCCGTAGGTGATACCGGTATTGATCGTGCCGGTGGTCGGATCGTAGGTGGTGGTGCCGCCATAGCTGGTGGCCACCGAGTTGCCCAGGTTCGTAACGGTATTGCCCAGGTTGGTGATACCCGTTCCCACCGTACCCAACGCCTGGTTGGTGGCGAAGAGCTGCGAGCCGTTGATCGCATCGGTGCTGCTGCCGCTGATGCGCCCCGCCGCGACGTTGGTGATGGTGCGCTCCGTGCCTGCCGCGCCTACGCTTACCGTGCTGGTCGGCGTGGTGCCGACGAAGTTGTAGGTCGTACCGTTGATCGTGGTGCTGGCCGTGCCCACCGCGGCATCGGTGGTGGAGCCGGATCCCAGCGCCACGTCGTTGGCGTTATTGGCGATCGCGCCGTTGCCGAATGCAACCGCGCCAGCCGCCAGTGCGCTGCTGGCGTTACCCAGCGCCACCGAACCCACCCCTTGCGCATTGTTGGTATTGCCGATGCCAACCGCGCCATCGCCGTTGACCGTGTTGTTCGCGCCCATGCCCACGGCGCCGTTGCCGTTGACACTGTTCGGATCGCCGATCGCCACCGCGCCGTTGCCGTTGGCGACCTGGCCTTGGCCCAGCGCCACCGCGCCGGTGCCGCCGGTCACCTGCGAGTTATGGCCGCCGGCAATGGAGCCCGGGCCGGCTGCAGCGGCAACCGTGTTGGTGTCGCCGATCGCGATGGTAGAGGCTGCTTGCGCCTTCGATGTAGACCCGAGCGCCAAGCTGCTGGCGCCTGACGCGGCGCTCCCTTGCCCTGCCGCCACGGCATTGCCAGCCGACGCGGTACTGGAGCCCAATGCAAGACTGTTCCCACCTGACGCAACCGTAAAGTTGCCTAGAGCGACGGATCCCACCCCACTGGCGGTGACATCGACGCCCACACCAATGGCGTTGGTCGCCGTCGCGCCCCTGCCGGCAACGTCCGGGAGCGGCCCTATGTACATCGAATTCAGGCCGCTAGCGATGGCGTTCCTGCCGATGGCGATAGCATCATTCTGGGTCGCTTGCGCCTGTATACCCATGCCGATTGCAAATTGGCCCGACGCGCTCACATCCGTGCCGATGGCAACAGCCGACTCGCCCGACGCGCCAGTCCCGACGGTACGGGCGCCCAGGTAGACCGCATTGAGCGCCGTTGCATCGGCTTGCCAACCAACGGCTGTAGCATGGGTAGCAGTGCTTTGCGACGAAAGTCCAACTGCCGTCGCTCCGTCGGAGGAGGCAAGCGTAAAGGCACCCAGGGCGGTTCCCTGCCCCGTTGTGGCCAGGGAAGACGCACCGAGCGCTACGGAATTGATGGCGCCGGTCGCTTTGGCTGAAGGGCCGATGGCGACGCTGTTGCCGGAGTTGACGTCGACGGAGCTCGATGTGCCGAAAGCGATGGCGTTGCCGCCCGCGGCAAACGATTGGGTTCCAAATCCAATGGAACTGCGGCCGGAAGATGTGACGTCGGTACCGATGGCGATCGACCCCTCCCCGAGTGCCCCTGTGCCGACGGCTGTTCGGGGGCCCAGGTAGATAGAGTTGACCCCAAGCGCGTTGGCTTGGAAACCGACACTGGTGGCGTTCAAGGCTCCACTGTGGGCCGCGAACCCTAGAGCTGTCGCACCGCCGGCATCGGCCGCGGATGACAAGCCAGCGCACATGGCCGAGCCAGAGTAGACATTGAATGGCGGGTTCGCGCAGTTAATCTGAGCCTGTGCCAACGTCGTCCACGCAAGGCCTCCGATAGCCGCGGATGCGCCGACGACGAACGTGCCAAGGCGTTGCGATATCCCTCTGTGCGCAGGCCGCTTGGTCGTTGTACCGCCCGAATGGCTGCTGGCCAGTTCCGACGCCACCACGAGCTGGTTCAGCGCGCGGCTCCAGACTTTCCGATAGACCTTGTTCATGCCTGACTCCCTTATGGCTGATTCGATGCCAGGGATGTAAGTCAGGGCGAAGTGCGGGGCGCACGAATACCACCGCGCATGCGCCGGCCTTGGGCGCAGGACGAAGAAGTTCTGCGCTCACGCTATGGCATGAACGTTTACCTTGGGAAAATCGTGGAACGTTTCGATGTGCCCGGCTACTAGGAACCCCTGCCTACACAACCCCTATTTTTTGTGCGAAGGACTCAATCGAAACGGCAAGGCTGGGGACAAAAGCCTCGATTCGTTTCGCTCTGCTTTGATGTGCGGCACCCGGCTGACACGCCGTTGTCGCGATCAAGATCATCGCACCGCTGGAAAAAACACGGCAGTGGTGAGAGTCGGTTTAAATGAGATTAGCATCACATTTAGCACGATTCATATCGTTGTTTTTATATGACGTGCTTACGCAACTTTTATGTCATGCAGGACGTGTCAGGACTGCAGCTGACGATGGCAAACTAATTTTGCCGATTATGTTTATGGGATGGCCTGCGGAAGCACGGCAGTATTTTGCGAAGCCGCAATTCGCCACACGCCATCGCGGCGTTGATAGACGTGTTTCATGCGGGTGAGTAACAAGCCCGGCGAGGTGGCCACCGCACCTGGCGGCAACGCGCGGAACTGGGTCACGCGGATGTCGGTGTCGACGATGGCGACGTCCGGGCCGAGGAACAGGATTCGCCGTACCGTGCTTTCGAAGTGGCTACCCTTGAATGGACCTGCCAGGACAGCAGCGTGGCGTTCGCGGATGGCCGCGGGGTTCGGCATGATGCCGCCGAGAATATTGATCAGCTCGCCCTGGGGCCAATACTCATCGGCCCACATCTGCGCATCGGCGGTATTCCAGGCTTGCGCGAGGCGATCGAGCGACTGCCGAAGAGGTTTCTCGGCTGGCTCTTCCGCGTAGCTGGGCGCTGCGAGGGTAAAGAACAGGGCGCTCGCTGCAATGAAGGATAAGAAATACCTGCGTGTCATGAGTGGTCTCCCGGAAATCCGTTGAATGACGCAGATTCGGGGGATAGCGGCATCGGATGCCGCTATCCCCCACCGCGTCCGACTATATTCCGAAGCGGCTACCGACAGCCGTGGCGCAGCCCGTCGTCAACAGGTTACCGGCGGGATCGAAGAATTCGATCTCGGCCTTGGGCGTGGTGAATTTGTTCGGGCCAGGCCCCATGTCGATGACCTGGGTGATCGTCTGCGTTTTGACCAGTGCGCCGTCCATCGTGATGAACGCCACGGTTGCTGCGCTGTATTCGCCTTTGTGCCGGCCGCGGCTCCAGACGCCGTGGCCGGGGCCGCGTATCGCTGGAAAGAACATGGAGTTGGCGGTGGTCTCGGTCACCGTTCCCCCATCTGCAAATGTAAGCAACGAGTAGAACGGGGCGCCGACCGGCGCGCCGGACGTACAGTTGCGCAGGGTTATTTGCACCTGCCACGTCCCCGCCAGGTCGCCTGGGTCGCCCCGGTTGTCCGAATCGTGGGCTGCAGCGCCTGCGCCACAGGCAAGGGCAATAACGCCGGCAAGTGCAAGTGCTACCGGCATGGCTCGATATTTCGCGATCATGATTCTTCTCCTCTGAGTGAATTCGTCGGGCACGACCGTTTCGTGCCCGATCCCACTAGTCACGCCATTGCAGCGAGAACCCGCCCCGTGCCGATTGATCCACGGCATTACTCGCCCTGGCTCCGTGCCTTTACGTCATCATGGTGCCTTTATGGCACTCTAGTGCCACGAACACTAATGCTAGAATTTACCCATGTCAACGACCAAATCGAACGATTTTTCGGCAGCCGGGTTGCGCAAGGGTCGTACCAGCCAGAAACTGCGTACGCGGCGCGCCCTGCTTGAAACTGCCGCGGCAATGATCGCCAAGGGGCAACGCCCCACCGTCACGGAAGTCGCCGATGCCGCGGAGGTTTCGCGGCGCACGGCCTACCGCTACTTCCCGACCCAGGTGAAGCTGATGACGGAGGCGTCCCTGGAAGGTCTGCGGCCATCGATGGAGGCTGCGCTCGATTCCGCGCCATCGGGCACGACCACCGGCGCGATCGAGGCACGCGTGGATGCGTTGGTGGAGCAGATGCAGCGTCTGGCGCTGGCCAACGAACCGCTGTTGCGCACGATGATCCATGAAACCGTGCTGCATGCGCCCAGCGACACGCAGCCGCCGCGAGGCACGCGCCGGGTTGAATGGATCGAGCAGGCCATCCAGCCCCTACGCGCACGCCTGGGCCCGACTGGCTACGCACGCCTGGTGTCGGCATTGGCATTGACCACCGGTATCGAAGCGCTGCTGGTTCTTCGCGACATCCGCGGCTTGTCAGCCGCGCAGGCGGTGCAAGTCAGTCACTGGATGGCGCGGGCCTTACTCAAACAGAGCCTTGCCGATCACCAGGCCGGGCAGCGGCGGGCGCGCAAGAAGCGGCGCGACGCCGAGGATTCGTAGTTGCCTTCTGGCCAGCGCTGCTGGCCCGCAACCGACGATTCAATGGATCGCCATACCATCGGGCGACCGCCCAGGCGGCAGCTACCGATGCCAGGAAGAACACCACCAGCATCGGCAACTTCCGCCCGGCGCCCATATCGGCCCTCGGTATGATCTCCTGCATCAGCCCAAGCACCACGATATGAAACAGGTACAGCTCATAGCTATGTGATCCCAGCCAAGCTAGTGGCCCACCGGCGCGCCTGGCCCAGGTGCCTGCCGGCAGCCTGGACACCATGACCAGGAAGACGGCTGCGGCGAGGCCCAATTGAGTCGCCCCGAATGCCTCGTTGCCCCCGATACCGCGCATGTACACCCACCCCATGGCGGCCAGCGAGAGCCACGCCAGCAGCCGGCGATATCCATTGCTTAACTGGACTGACCCTGCTGCCACCGCGGCAGCACAGCCATAAACAAGCATGTCGACGCAGGCCAGGTTTCCGTACATGAAGAAAAGCTCGTCGCTGCGGTATAGCCACCTGTAAGCCGGTCCCACGACGAGTCCAAGGCAGCTGAGCACGATGAGCTGCCAACGGCGCCGGGCGATGACAAGCACCAATGGGTAGACCAGGTAGAACACTTCCTCTACCGACAGCGACCAGTAGATGTTCATCGCGTAATTGAAATAGCCCACGCCCTCCATCAGGAGGTTGTGCCAGAAGGTCAGTACCGAAAGATTGGCAACCAGGAAGAAGCCGTTACCCAGGTCCTTCCCATGGACAACGTTTGAAAAGTTCGGCAGCCCGGCCAGGCCCAGTACGGTGATCACAACCAGCGCAAGCACTACCGATGGGTAGAGGCGAAACAGACGTAATTTGTAGAAATGGATAACGTCCGTATCGGCGAGTGACCCGTAGCGGCGCACGATATTCGTCGTGATAAGGAATCCGGAGATCACGAAGAACACCGAGACGCCATAGTTGCCGTTGAAGAAGATCGTGCGCAGGGTCTGCACAGGGATCCACTCGTTCAGCGGACTCAAGTGCAGCCGGTAGGCAAGGGAATAATGCAGAAGCATGACCAGCATGATCGAAATCCCTCGCAGGATGTCGATATGCAGGTTTCGTTTATCGTTCATCCCCGCCCCTTCCCTGGTGCCAAGTGGGCACGCTCCATCCACGAATTCTTGCCCACCCGGCCAGTGGCGTAAAGCGACGCAATGCGGGGAAACTCCGGCGCAACCATGGGATGCGGCATCGCAGCACAAGATGCCCGTGAAATCTCCAAGGCCTTGAGCCAACGAGGATACATATCCCATAAACTGGTATCGCAACGCAGCACAAGATCGGTAAAAACATGAATATTTTGTTATTACTTTGTATACGAATACCTCAATATTCCTCACGATTCAATCGCAATTTTGCCTTGAGATCGCCACATACACGTCGTTAACTTGATGCAGGTCGCAAAAATCGACCTCGTCGCTTTAAGGCGCCCGATGCGCCGTCTATGCTGAATCCCTCCATCGATCTTTGTCCCCAAGGTCGATGTGGCGAAGGACATCGTGTATTCCACGAATGGCGTCCGCGCGGTCATTGTCATTGCCCGTCGCTGAAAAAAAGACGTCCGCCTCATGTGACTTAAAAAACGCATCTGCGCGATGCGGCATGTGCCTGCGTGTTATGCAGGCGCAAGGCACCGGCTGCGCGAAGCATATGGAACATCCATGAACAAGAAGTTTCCGTGCTTTTCTACCCATTCATCCTAGGGTGCGATATAAACGGCTAGACGTCCATTCATTTCCAGGAAACATGCTGCCGCATGACGACGAAGATTGATCAGGCCCATGACGAAGACACCATCGATCTCAATGCGTTGCTCGGCACACTGCTCGACCACAAGTGGCTGATCGTTGCCATCACCGGGACGTTCTTCGTGGCCGGCCTGCTGTACACGTTGCTTGCCACGCCGATCTACCAGGCCACGGCGGTGGTGCAAGTTGAGCAAAAAACGCCAAGCCTGCCGGGGCTCACCGACCTCACCCAGTCGCTGGGAACCACCGCGTCGCAGGCCGTTACCGAGATCGCGCTGATCACCTCGCGCCTGGTGATCGGCCAGGCGGTGGGCGACCTTCGCCTGGACATCCAGACACAGCCCTGGCGCCTGCCCGTGGTGGGAGATTACCTGTCGCGGGGCCACGACCCGGGCGACCTGGGCGCGCCGCGGTTTGGCCTTAGCCGTTACGGCTGGGGTGGCGAGGTGCTGGACATCTTCAAGCTCGACCTGCCCGAAACCATGCTCGGCAAGAAGCTGGAACTGCGCACGGGTGAGCACGGGCAGTTCAGCCTGTACGACGCAGACGGCAAGCGAATCCTCGAGGGCGCGGTCGGCGAAGTGGTTCATGGCCGGGGCGTGACGATGCAGATCAAGCGGCTCACGGCGAATCCGGGCACGCGCTTCGATGTCGTCGAGCAGACACCGCTCACCACCATCGGCCACCTGCAGACGGACGTCGTGGCGCTGGAGCAAGGCACCGACTCGGGCATCATCGGCCTGACCTACAACAACGCCGACCCCGTGCTTGCGCAGCAGGTGCTGGCGCATATCACCACGGCCTACGTTCGCCAGAATGTCGAGCGCAACTCCGCCGAGGCCGCCAGCCAGCTGCAGTTCGTCAGGGACCAGTTGCCCAAGGTGCGCCAGGACCTGGACAAGGCGCAGGACGCGATGAACAGGTTCCAGACCCAGACCCACTCGGTCGACCTCAGCATGCAGACCAAGGGCCTGCTTGACCAGATCGTGGCGGTGGAGACCAACCTGCAGCAGTTGCACCTGCAGGAAGCGGACATCGATCGGCGCTTTACCCACGATCATCCGGCCTACAAGGCGTTGCAGCAGCAGATGGGCCAGCTGCAGGCGCAAAAGGACCAGATGCAGAAGCAGGTTGGCAGCCTGCCCGACACCCAGCAGCAACTTCTCAAGATCAACCGCGACGTGCAGGTCACCAGCAATACCTACACGAGCCTGCTCAACCAGGCACAACAACTGGATATCGCCCGTGCCGGCACTGTCGGCAACGTCCGCATCGTCGACACGTCCGCCGTGGACAACACCCAGCCGGTACAGCCGCGCAAGATCCTGATCATCGTCATCGCCACCTTCCTGGGCGGCTTCGTGGCGCTGGCTTTCGTCTTCCTGAAGCAGATCCTCAACCGCGGCATCGAGGACCCCTCGATCATCGAGGACCTCGACCTGCCGGTCTACGCCTCGGTTCCCTTGAGTTCCAGCCAGCATTCCCGCTCGTTCAACGGGCACCGACATGGCCGCGGTCCCCTGCTTGCGATGACGGATCCAGCGGACCTCGCGGTGGAGGCCATCCGCAGCCTGCGCACCAGCCTGCATTTCGCCCGGCTCGAGGCAAAGAACAACGTCCTGATGATCACCGGCTCCAGCCCCAACGCCGGCAAGACCTTCATCTCGGCGAACCTTGCCGCGGTGATCGCACAGGCAGGCCAGCGTGTGTTGCTGGTCGATGGCGACATGCGCCGCGGCACCCTGCATCATCTGTTGGGAATCAAGCCTCCCCACGGTCTTTCGGACGTGCTGGTAGGCGGTGCGGAGCTTGCGCAGGTGCTGCAGCAGGGCCCTTTGCCGAACGTCGATTTCATCAGCCGCGGACGGGTGCCACCCAATCCGTCGGAGCTTCTGATGCATGAGAATTTCACCAAGTTCATCGCCAACGTGGTGGCGGCCTACGACCTCGTCATCATCGATACCCCGCCGATCCTCGCCGTCACCGACGCCGCCGTGATCGGCCACCACGCCGGCACCAGCCTGCTGGTCGCCCGTTTTGGCCTGAACAAGGCGCGTGAGCTGGCCCTGGCGAAACAACGCTTCGAACACAACGGAGTGGAACTGAAGGGTGCGATCTTCAACGCGGTGGAGCGTCGTTCGTCGGGCTATTCCACCTATGCCTACTACAAGTACAAGGCCGACCCGGCCTGAACCGCCTCCCTGGGCAAGGGGCACTGCATGAATCGAGCACCATGGCGCGCATCCTGATCGTCGGCAACCATACCTGCGGCAACCGCGGCGACTGCGCCATCCTGCGCGGCCTGCTGCAGTGCCTGGAAGACGTTTTGCCGGAAAGCCGGATCGACGTCACCAGCCGCTTTCCCACCAGTTCGCAGTACCTGCTGGGCCGCGCGCTGCTGCCCGATGTGCTGAACCGCTATTACCAGGACGCGGGAAAACAGCGCCTGGGCTCGGTACGTTCGCGGCTGCTCAGAAGGCTGGTACCAAGATTGCTGCACGGTCACTTGCGAAGACGCTGGTGGAGCCGCTGGCTGAAACTGCCGCGGCATCACCGCCAATACATCGATTCGCTCAAGGAATACGACCTGGTGATCCAGGTGGGTGGTTCATTCTTCGTCGATCTTTACGGTGCCACCCAGTACGACCAGGTCAGCTGCGCCCTGCTCGCGGAACGGCCAACCTATCTGATCGGCCACAGCGTGGGCCCGTTCAACCACGCGTTCTTCCGCAAGGTATCGCAGGACGTGATGCAGCGGGTGAACGCACTTGCCCTGCGTGAAGAAGTAAGCGCACACCACATGGCTGATGGCGGAATCCCGCAGGACAAGGTGCGCTGGACATCCGACACGGCGTGGCTGGTGCATCCGGGGACGCCCACGACGGTCGACACCGCGCAGCCGACGGTGGCGGTGACGTTCCGTGAATTGGCGCCGTTCGACAAGCGCCTTGGCGTGACCCAGGAACAGTACGAAACCGCCTTCGCCGAACTCCTCGATGCGGTGATCGAGGCCGGCTACCGGGTCGCTGCATTTTCTACCTGCACGGCGATCGACGGTTACCCCAAGGACGATCGCATGATCGCGCTCAAGGTCGGGGCACGGTTGCGCCATCCGGAAAGCTTCCATGTCGAGATGAACGAACTCAACGACATCGAGCTCGGACACCGTCTGGGCGCCTGCGTCCTGACCATCGGTACCCGCCTGCACAGCGCGATCATCTCCATGAACTTCGGCACGCCTTCGGTGGCGCTCAATTACGAGCACAAGTCCGAGGGCATCATGAAAAGGCTCGGCGTGGACGACCTGGCGGTGCCGGTACCGTCGTTGCTGGACGGCAGCTTACGCCGCAAGGTACTGGCCCTGCTCCAGGACGACACGCTGCGCGCAAGGGTAGCGACGGCGGTTGCGCGCGAGAAAGCCTTCGCCCGGGAGTCCCTGCTCGCCACGCTTGCGATCGGGCCATGACCGTGCCGATCCTGTTCGTCCTTCCCGAATTCCCCCGGTACTCCGAGACGTTCGTCATCGATCAGATCGTGGGTCTGCTCGACCGCGGCTTCGATGTGCGCATCCTGGCGATCAGCCGGGGTCCGGCGCCCAAGGCCGGTGACATCGTGGCTACGCGCGGATTGATGGACCGCGCCACCTTCATCTTCGATCATTCGGCAAGCGGGGCGGCAAGCTGGCAAATCCTGCTGGGACGCCTGCGCCAGGTATTGCCTGGCCTGCCCCACGCCCGGGTGCGAAGGGCGTTGTCCGTGCGGCGTTACGGCCATAACGCGAAAACGCTGGTGCTTGCCGGCGCGGTACGGAGATTGCGACAGCCGCTCAAGGCGCGGGCGATCATTGCGCACTTCGGGCCGACCGGTGTATTGGCCGCGAACCTGCGCGCGCTGGGTTTGCTCGACGGTCCGCTCTATACGGTGTTCCACGGTTACGACCTTTCCCGCCATAGCGTGCTGGCGCGGCATGGCGGCGACTACCAGCGATTGTTCGCCAGCGGCGAACGGATGCTCCCCATCAGCACGCTCTGGGAAAGCAAGCTCCAGGCATTGGGATGCAAGCCTGAGAAGATCCAGGTGCACCGGATGGGCGTGGACCTGGACAGCTTCCGTTTCCAGCCGCCGAAGGACACCACACCATCCAAAGAGCGCCCATTACGCGTGGTCTGCGTGGCGCGCCTGGTCGAGAAGAAAGGCGTGATCTACCTGTGCCAGGCCGTGGCCCAACTGGCGCAAAGTCGGATCCCGGTGGAGCTTGAAGTCATTGGAGACGGCCCGCTGCAACAGGAGCTGGAACAGTTCGTCGCCGGGCAGGATCTGGGCCGACGGATTGCCATCCGTGGGCGGCGCGACAAGGCGTACGTGCAGGCAGCGCTCGGTCGCGCCGATGTATTTGCCCTGCCCAGCGTAACGGCGGCCGATGGCGACCAGGAAGGCATCCCCGTGTCGCTGATGGAGGCCATGGCAAGCGGCGTGCCTTGCCTGTCCACCGTGCACAGCGGTATTCCCGAGTTGATCGACGACGGTCGATCAGGCTGGCTGGTGCCCGAACGCGACGTCGCTGCCCTGGCCGACAAGCTGGCCTGCATCCAGCGTGGCGACTTCGACCTGCCTGCGATCGCGCGATGCGCGCGGGCCACGGTGGAAACGCATTTCAACCAGAGCCGGTTGCACGACCAGCTCGCCGCCCAGCTCACCTAGGAAGATATCGCAGATGATCTCCGCCAGACGCGATGCCTTCTGGACTGCCGGGTCGGCCATGGTGAGTGCGGCGAGCCAGCTGCTTCAGATTGCGGTACTTGCCCACCATGTCGATGCCCACTTGCTAGGTGCGCTGGCGATCGTCAACGTGGTCAACGCGATCGCCATGCTGTTGCAGGACATGGGCCTGAGCAGCTACCTGATCCATCGACAGGACATCAGCCGTCCGGAGCGCACGTCGCTGTTCATCATCAGCGTGGGGCTCGGCCTTACCTCGGCGCTGGTACTGTTCGGGATCTCCTACGGTGTTGGCTACTTCTATGGCTCGGATGTACTGGGCCACTTGCTCCGGCTATCCACCGTCAATTTCGTGCTGCTGGGGCTGGCGGCGCAATACCAGGCCAGCCTGATCAAGTCGTTCCAGCTGCCCAGGCTCGCGCGCATCGAGATGGTCGGCCGGATATCCGGCCTGGCCACACTGCTGGTGCTGGTTTTCGCCTACGGCGCCTCGATCGAGGCGGCGGTGTACGCGATGATCGTCAACAGCCTGGTGCGCCTGCTTTGTTTCGTCGCCGTTGCCGAGCGCGACTGGCACCCTGGCCGTGGTTTCGATCGCGGCATTATCCGCCAGGCGCTCAGCTACGGCGCATTCCAGCTTGGATCACAGGTAATCAACCAGCTGCGTAGCCAGGCCGACCAGATCATCCTGGGCAAATTCTTAGGGTTGGCCTCGCTCGGCGTATATTCCCTGGCCAAGGAACTGGTGCTTCAACCGACCAAGCTGATCATGCCGGTGGTACAGCGACTCGCCCTGCCGAGGCTCGCCATGCGCCAGAACGACCGGCAAGCGATGCGCCAGATCTACCTGACGGGCCTTCGCGCGGTGTCGATCTTCAGCGCCAGCGTGTTCATCATGCTAGGCGTATTCGCGCCGCCGGCGGTGACGATCCTTTATGGCCATCGCTACACCGGCGTGTCGGAACTCATCCCGTTGATGCTGCTGTTCGGCATGCTGCGTCCGCTCGGCTCGCTGATCGGCGCACTGAGCCAGAGCCTGGGCCGCTCGGACATCGAGTTCGGTTGGAACATAAGGATCTGCGGCATCACCTTGCTGGTGGCCGTGGCCGGCGCGTTGTCGCGCTCGCTCGAGGTCATGGCGGTGGCGCTGGCGGCCAGCCAGGTACTGGCCACGGTGCTGTCGTATTACTTCTTCTCCTCGAAGATCATCAGCCTTACCGCGCGCGAGTTCTTCAGCGCCTGGACGGTGGAAAGCTTCGCACCCTATGCCTTCCTGATGCTGGCCGTGGCCCTGTATCCGGCGGACGACTGGAAGGCAAGCGTGGTGCGCCTGGCCCTGGTGACGCCGCCGCTGCTTTGGGTCATCTGGCGGGGCCGGCATGTGTTCTTCAAACAACAAGCCGATCCGGTGGCCGTCTGAGATGAACGCGCAATCGAACCTGGTGAGCGTCTACATTCCCACCCGTAACCGGTCGGCGCTGCTGCGGCGGGCGGTCGACTCGGTGTTGGCGCAGGACTATTCCGAGATCGAGGTGCTGATCTGCGACGAGGCATCCACCGACGATACCGCGGACGTCGTGGCAGGCTACGTCCGCCGCTATCCCGGCAAGTTCACCTATCTGCGCAACGACACACCTCAGGGAGCGTGCCGTGCCCGGAATCGTTGCATCGAGCAGGCTGTGGGCACCTACGTCACCGGGCTTGACGACGACGACGTGTTCCACCCACAGCGGATCAGCTGCCTGGTGGATATCTATCGCCGCCACTCGCCATCGTTTGCCTGCAGCCGCTTCAAGTACTTCCAGGCGCCTGCCCAGATCGCATCGTTGCTCGGACGGCAGTACGGCGACGCAGAGCTTGGCAGGGTCGATACCATCACCCTGCCCGCACTGCTGTACGCGAACCTCGCCGGCAACCAGGTGCTGACCGAGCTGTCGCGGATGCGCGCGCTTGGCGGTTTCGACGAATCGATGCCATCGTGGCAGGACTACGACATGTGGGTACGCCTGGTTGATCGTTACGGCGCGGCCGTGCGCACGCGTCCTATGCTTTCCTTCGTCGACGACGACCGTTCGCGCGCGCGGATCCGCAACTCGAGCAAGCGCGCCGAAGGAAGCGAGCGCTTCATCGCCAAGCACGCTGGGCTGATGAGCGCCGACCAGCAGCGCAACCACCGGAATATCCAGTATGTGATGAACCGGCAGAGGCCTCCGCTGGCCGAGATCGCCCGCAACATATCGTTCGGTGGCTACAAATCGACCGTGAAAGTCCTGCTGCATAAATTCTTCGGCGTGGCGATCGGCTGATGGCGAAGTCGATGCCCGCCGCCAGGTTTACCAGCCATGCCGCGCAGGCATGCGACGGAGCGTTCCCATGGTGATCAACAGGACACGCGCTGCCGCCATCGTGCTGATGGCCATGCTCTTCGTGCAAATACCCCTGACGCACAGCACCGCCAGCAAGTCGCACATCAACGTCTATCACATCCTGCTGCTGTTGATGCCGATGCTTTACATCCCGGCAGTGCGTTACCTGAAGTTCAACCCGGCGACCGCGTTCCTGGCCGTGATGGTGGTGACGTCACTGGCGGCGGCCGCCACTTACGGCGGAGGCCTTCGCTCCACCCTCATCGTGTTCGCCGCGACGTCCTATTTCCTCGGCGTGGTGTTCGGGCGAAAGCTGCATGACGTGGAGCTGCGCAAGATCTTCATCTGGATGCTCGGCTGCTGCATCGTCTTCCTGATCGTGCGCGATGCCATCTACGCGGGCCAGCTTGGCGCGGTCTATGCGCGCAGCGAAACCGCATCGAGCATTCTTTACATGTCCACGGGCGGACGCAACATCGAGGCAAGCCTCCTGGCATTGCTCTCGATCCTCCTGCTCGGCACCCGCGTCTATCCAATCGCGGCTTTCATCGCCTTGATGACCAGCGCCACCATGCTTTCCCGCGCGGGCCTGGTGGGCGTCGCGATATCGATCGGCATTGCCGCCTATCGCACGCGCAAGACGCGCTTCTACTACCTGTACAGCTTCCTGGCGATGGCGATGGTCGTGCTGGTGGTCGGGATGGTGTTGTCGTCGGTGATCGACATCCCGGTACTGGACCGTTTCAACCTGCAGGCCGAGACGAACCTGGAACACAAGAATGTCGGCCGGCTCGCCTTGTGGACCAGCGCCGGCACCGCCTTGAAGCAGAACATCCTCGGCTACGGCGTGGGCAACGGCGTGCCGCTGATGGAACAGATCTCCGGCATCACCTTCGTCGAGAACAACGTCCACAACATCTACCTGCAGTTCCTCCTCGAGGGGGGCGTGCAGTCGCTGCTGCTCTTCCTGGTGGTGGCGGCGCACATCGTGCTCTGTCCGGCCGAGGGCCAGCAACGCAACATCAAGGCCTTCCTGGTGTGCTACCTGATGCTGGCCTTCATCGAGTTCAGCGGATACGAAGCGTACTTCTGGTTCTTCGTCGGGATGTTCTATGCGCGCAACGATATGCGTGTCACCCAGCTGAAGCTCGATGCCGCCGCGCGGGACAGGATAAGACGGAACAAGTGGCGGAAATTACCGGCCCCTGCACCCAGCCAGGACCCTGCCCATGCTTGACGACTTCCGCGCCGATGTCCGCCGTCTCAAGTCGCTCCCCGGCTTTCGCGGCATGCTCTGGTGGATGCTCGACCAGTCCTTCTGGGTGATCTTCAGTTACCGGTTGATCGCCACCAGCCGCGGCACCTGGCTGCACGCGCCGCTGCGCGTGCTGGAGAAGGTCGCCGAATTCGTCTTCAAGTGTTACCTGCCAACCACGGCCACGATCGGCCCGGGGCTGGTGATCTACCACGCCTTCGGCGTGATCGTGAATGGCAAGACCACGATCGGTGCCAATTGCACGCTGTATGCGCGCGTGTGCATCGGCAATCGCTGGCCTGGCGACGGCACGCCGGTGATCGGCGACAACGTCACCATCGGCACCGGCGCCTGCATCTTCGGCCCGGTGGTGATTCCCGACAATACCGTGGTGAAAGCCAATGAGGTCATTACTCCCTCCTCGCTGCGTGACAGCGCCCAACCCCCTGGAGACCCGTCATGAGCGCGGTAGTTGTGAGGTTGTCGATCATCATCATTACCTGGAACGAGCGGGAGAACCTCGAGCGCTGCCTGCTTTCGTTGATGGACAAGGTCGATTTCAGCCGCGACGAGGTGATCGTGGTCGACAACGGCTCGCAGGACGGCAGCGCCGAATTCGTCGCCACCCTGCCCCAGATCCGATATTTCCCCCTGGAGCGTAATTTCGGCGTGGGTCCGGCCCGCAACCGCGGCCTGTTCCTGTCGCGCGGCAGGTACTGCATGACGCTGGACAACGACACCATTTTCCTCACCCAGGATCCGGGCACGATCGTCGAGGACTTCTTCAAGGCACATCCCGACGCCGGGGTGGTCGGCTTCCAGTTGCTCAACGTCGATCGCAGCCGGCAGGATTCAACCCGGCGCTTCCCGCGCTTCTACCAGCCGATCGCCGCGCGCATTCCCGTGAGCCGCAAGCTGGGTTTCGTGAAAAGGGAGCTGGAGCGGCACCTGATGCTCGACACACCGTTCGACGACGGCAACGATCCGCTCGAGGTGGACTACGTGCTTGGTGCCAACCAGACCTTCACCAAGGATGTCGCGGCCCGGCTCATGGGCTATGACGAGCGGATCTTCTTCGGGCCCGAAGACGCTGAGTTCTGCGTGCGCACGCACAAGCTTGGCCTGCGCAACTACTACTGCCAGAAGATCTCCATCGTGCACGACTACAAGCGGCGCACGCGAAAATTCTCGAAGCTGGCCATCAAACACCTCGCCGGATTCGCCTACATGCTGAGGAAGCACGGAGGCGTCTATCGCTACTCATTGAGCGAACGGCGTTGAATCGGGAGAACCACCATGCATCGTCGGACCTTTATCGTCCAATCGCTGTGGGGCATTGGCGCCCTCGCAGCCCTGCCCTTGCACAACGCCCG
>Ga0193716_1001010_pt1 | contig 16724 bp, 17 predicted proteins | sample U2c1metaG_FD_145901 | JGI IMG/M metagenome (GOLD analysis project Ga0193716, IMG submission 145901) | Soil microbial communities from a riparian zone of the East river system, Colorado, United States - U2c1 | ecosystem: Environmental > Terrestrial > Soil > Riparian zone | place: USA: East River...
AGCTCTAGTCCGGCAGGGTGACCGACCGCGAGGCCCGTTCGAGCCTGCCGGCGAAGCCGCTGCCGAGTCGGGCCAGCACCGGCATCATCCGCATCGTCTGGTTGCGCATCGCGATGCCGCGCCGGGAGCCGGGCAACAGCACCGCCAACCCGTCTCCGGCCAGTCGCTGATTCCGGATGACGTGGGCACGAAAGCCGTTCTCCCACTGGTCGAAGGCGGTCGCCACGTCAGGAGCCGAGTGGAGCTGGTGTGCCAGCAGGTGGGCACCGATCAGCGCCAGCGACGTACCCTGTCCCGACATCGGCGACGGGCCGAACGCGGCATCGCCGAGTAACCCGACCCGGCCGGACGACCAGCGTGGCATGCGTACCTGGGCCATCTCGTCGAAGTAGTAGTCGTAGGCGCCGTCCAGCGCCTCGAGCAGACGTGGGGTCTCCCAACCCATTCCGGTGAAGCGTCGACCCAACAGATCGCACTGGGCCCGTTGATCGGCGTTGTCGATGCCGATCCTGCCGCTGCGGAACAGCAGCACCACCTTCGCGCGCGCGTTGCCGCGGACGGTGAACACCGCGGCGGCACGACCGGGCTCGTTGTACAACATCGTCTGATCGCGCAGGTTCAGGAGGTTGTCGACGGTGTAGATGGACAGGTAGGCACCGAGGTGGCGGGCATAGTCGCGCTCGGGACCGAAGGTCAACGCGCGCAAGGCGGAATGCTGACCGTCTGCGCCGATGACGACGTCGAACTCCCGGGACGGGCCGCGGTCGAACCCGACCCCGACCGACGTCTCCCCCTGCGTCACGGAGCGGATCGCGTTGCCGAACACCACCTCGACGTCGCCTGCGACCGCATCGAAGAGGATGCGAACGAGGTCGTCGCGCATGATCTCGACCTCGCGACCGCCACGCCCATCGTGCAACTGGCGCAGCGCGACTTCGTAGGTACTACGCCCATCGGACCGCACCGCCGACAGGGTCAGAATCCGGGTGCGGGCGTCCCGGACTGCGTCTCCGAGGCCCATCCGGTCGATCACGTCGAGTGCCGTGCCGCGTATGTCGACCGCGTGGCCACCGGTCCGCAACCGGTCCATCCGCTCGACCAGCACCGGCCGATGTCCACGGCGGTTGAGCCAGTATGCGAGCGAGGGCCCCGCGATACCGGCGCCAGCGATCAGAACGTCGAGCGGGCGGTGCACACCGTCGAACGTAGCGATCGCCACCCATCCGTAGGGCGCTTCGTGCGGGGACGCGGACCGGGCGAGCGAAGCGACGGGAAGATCGCTAGCGTGAGCGGATGCCTGCAGCGGTCGGTGTCGTGCTTGCCGCGGGTATGGGCACGCGGGTCGGCGCCGACGGAAACAAGGCGTATCTGCCGCTGGCAGGCCGGAGCATGGTGTCGTGGTCGGTGGACGCCGTCGCGCGAACCCAGGAGATCGACCGCACGGTGCTGGTCTTCCGCCGCGGCGAGCGCAACCTTGCCGAACGCATGCTCCACACCGAGCTCGGTTGGGCCACCGTGGAACTCGTCGAGGGCGCCGACACCAGACACGGTTCGGAGCTCAACGTGCTGCGGTATCTGGCGGCCGACATCGAATCGGGCGACGTCGACGTGGTGCTGATCCACGACGCCGCGCGGCCGCTGGCCGGACCGGAGTTGATGCGCACCGCGTTGGCGACGGCGCGCGAATTCGGCGGCGCGGTGCCCGCGCTCCCCGCCGGTGACGTGGTTAGCGCTGACGCGGACGGTCGGATCTCGACGGCAGGCGACAGCATCCTTGCGCGGGTGCAGACCCCGCAGGCGTTCCGCGCGTTACCGCTACTCACCGCGTATCTTGCGGCCGAGGCGGACGGCTTCGACGGCACCGACACCTCGTCGTGCATCCAGCAGTTCACCGACGTCGACGTTCACGTGTTCCCCGGCGCACGGGCGAATCTGAAGGTCACCTTTGCCGACGACGTGCGCGTCGCCGCACGCCTGCTTGCGCGATCCGATCAGCCGGGATGATGCGTCGCGCTGATCGCGTCGAGTAGTGGTGCGTCGGTGGGTAATTCGGCAGCGAAGGCATCGGCGTCACCGTCCACCGTGGCGATCGACGTGCCCGCGGCCAATGCGGCAGCGAACTCGTCGGCGTCGCCGGTGATCGATTGGGCCAGCACCGCACTCTGATAGCCGCGGGGGTATTGCACTGTGCGCAGCGCGGTGCGATCGACCGTGTCGACCACCGCGCCGCGGTCGTCGACGACCTTGACCGTGTCGGTCATCGGGAGCACGGGCACGACGACGGGATGGTCGGCACGCAGTCCGGCGATCACGCGCTCGGTCACGTCGGCGGGGGCGAGCGGGTGCCGGTGATCGTGGACCAGCACGTGCGACGCCGGATGCGGTTCCCGGCCAAGGTGTTCGGCGGCGGCCGCAAGACACTGACGCCGCGTGCCAGGTGCACCGGAGGTGATCACCGATACCGCTGACAGCCCCGCCGAGTCGAGGCAAGAGCGTGCCTCCGCGACGAGCGATTCGTCGGCGACGACGATGATCCCCGACGTAGGCACCGGCCCGAGCGCACGGACGACGCGGACGAGCGCCACCTCCCCCGCCACGGGCGCGAAGGCCGCGGCGCGCACGGTAGCGGGCAGCGGAACGATCGCGGCCAGTTCCATCAGCGGAACCTACGCAGATACGCCGACCAGTTCCAGGTGGCGAGGAATCGTTCGGCCGCCGCGTAGCCGTTCGCGTAGAGCGCCTCCACCTGGTCATCGGTGATGTCGAAGTCGAGGAACCCGACCTCGGTCGAGTCGACCCGGATGGCGCGGGCGCTCACCCATGGCTGATTCAGGTACGTCTGATCTCGCCCGACCAGCGCGGTCGTGATGATGTCCTCCAGCAGATGCGTCGGCCCGAGCAGTCGCAGCGCAGCGAGCGCGGGGATCACCTTGTCGTTGCCGTCCGGCAGGTTGGGCAATACCGTGACGCCGAAACTCGGCCAGCGTGGCGCTTCGCCGTCGTTGCGGTCGAGCGAGTCGATCGGGAAGTTCGACAAGAGCCCTCCGTCGACCAGCGTCGAGGTGCGGCCTGCGGTGCTGGTGAGCGGGACCGGGCGGAAGTAGAACGGGATGGCCATCGAGGCGCGGACCGCGTCGGCGACGGACTGTTCGTCGGGGTCGAGGCCGTAGACCCGTCGGTAGTCCCACGGCAACCGCACCAGTTGGCCGGTGGTGACGTCGGCGACGGTGACCACCAAGCGGTAACGCTGATCTTCAGGCAGTTCGTCATCGTCGATCGCGAGGTCGCCGAACGTGGTCACGCCGAGGCTGCGCAGCTGGTCGCGGACCCAGTCGTGGGCGTAGTCCCCCTTGTAAATGCCGGACCCGCGGACCAGGGCCAGCGACGGGCCCAGCAGGGGCACGCGTTCCACCACACCGGGATCGAGGAACTTCCGGTAGTCCAATTGCAGCGCAAGCTCTTTCACCTGCGCACCGGTCATCTCGTCAGTCTGGGCCGCGGCCGCGACGACCGCGCCGACGATCGAGCCCGCCGACGTGCCCGATACCCGCTGCGGCCGGTAACCGGCGTCCATCAATGCGACGACCGCACCCACCAGACCGACGCCCTTGACGCCGCCGCCCGACAGGACGAGGTCGGCGGGCTTCGACGAAGGTGCCATGGTGCGATTCTGCAACCAGCGCCCCGAGGGGACCGACGGCGGGGCTACACGGGGTCGAATGCCGAGATCAGCCAGGCGCCGTTCACCTTGGTCAGACTCACCTTCACAGCGCTGGCGGTGAACGAGCCGTCGACGTTCTCCTTGCTGGTGGTGGACTGGTTCAGGAAGACCAGCACCATCGCCGAGTCGGGCTTCAACTCGGCGACCGCCGCGCGGACGACCGCCGCCGACGTCTTGACCGACTTCTGCTTCGCCGCTGGCGTGACGACGTCGGTGGTGAACTTCGTGTAGTAGTCCAGGAAGTCCCCGGTGAGGTGCGCCTTGGCGGTGGCGAAGTCCTTGTCCAGCGTCTCCGGGGTGTACGACAGCAGCGCGACGGTTCCGTCGGAGGCCGCCTTGATCGTTTCGGCGGCTACGGCGGCGTCGGTCTGCTGATCGGGACGGAACTGGGTCAGGTACGCCCAGGAGGCCAGCCCGGCCGAGCCGAGGAGCAGCACCGCGAGCACGATCGGCACCAGCAGGCGCCTGAGTGCCGGGCGGCGTGGCGGCGTCTCGTCGACTTCCTCGGCTTCCTCAGCAGCGTTGTCATCGTCGATCACGTCATCGACAACGTCATCGATCACTTCGTCGGTCACTTCGGTGGTCACGGCACGAACTCGACTTTCGCCAGTTTGATTTGGCCGCCGTCACGGGCCACGTCCACGCTGAGCCGCCAGGACCGGGGAGCCTGCTCCTTGCTGGCCACGTTGGACACGCGGGTGGTCACGGCCACCAGGACGGTGGCGGAGTCCCTGGTCATCGACTGCACGGCGGTGGAGTTCACGGTGGCCTCGGTGATCACCTTCGAGTCCTGAGCCACCTTGGTGAAGTCACCGGCCTGGCCCTCGAAGTCCTTCTTGAAGTCGCCCGTGGTGTTGTCGATGATGCGCTGCACGTCATCCTTGGCGTGGCTGAAGTTCAGCGACATCAACGTCACGACACCCTGCCGGGCCGCGGCGGCGAACTCCGCCGAACGCTGCTGCTCTGCGACGGTCTGGCGGTGTTGCCACATCATCCATCCGCTGACGCCCAGCAGACCGAGCGACAGCACGACCACCAAGGCGGCGGCGGTTGCCTTCAGGCCGGGCCGCCTGAACCGACGACGCCGAGCGGGTTTCTCGCCGACGTCGACGAGCTCGGACTCGTCGGAATCGTCGGAATCGTCGGTGTCGGAGTCGGTCTCCGCGACGACGTCGTCGGCGATGTCGGGTGCAGTCGGCTCGTCGACTTCGACCGCTGCGGTCTCCTCGATCTCGACCGGCTCGGCGACGGTCGCCGCTTCTGCGGCCACCCTCGCCTGCCTACGCAGCCGGATGGCTCGCGCCCTGGCGCGGGCGGCGGCGGCGATGGCCTCGGCTTCGGCAGCCTCCGCCTCGGCCTCGTCGGCCAGCGCGAGAGCCTCGTCGCGGGTGGTTGCCTGGTCTTTTTCGATGTCAATGTCGATGACATTCGGGTAATCCCCGGCATCGCCGTTGAGCACCGACGAGGTTCGCTGGCTAGACGACATGCGACCTCCTGTCCTTCCGTGAAGCACCGCGCACGATGAGAATGGCATTTTCAGTTTTCGGTATTCGCCGACGATACCCCATGTGTAAATAGGTTCACGTGGCTCTGTTGCCTGCGGAAATGCTGTTTCTGATCTGAGCAGGTGATTAACGATGCCGGTCGTCCACAACTGGGCCCGGGATCAGCTGCCGGCCGACGGATCGAGCCTCTGACGCCCCAGTCCCTGAACTGCACCGCGCACGAACGGGCCCCGTGCCGCAGACCTCGGCGAACATGGATGAGACCCGAGCTTCGTCAGCTATCTCATTATGCAATTTCGGAGAATGCTGTTTCCAAAACCGTATGATGCTCACAGCACGTGCCGCGTGCCGAGCTGATTCTGATGGCGGCGAACGGAGAGCGAGCAGATGAAACTCTTGGCCTTGGGCACGGCGCTCGCGGCAACCGCGGTGGCCGCGTTGTCCATGGCACCTACGGCCCACGCTGACATGACGCTCGGCAACTATCAGGTGCTGACCAACCGGTATACCGATGCGTCGTGGATATGGTTCGTCACCACGTGCACGGAGACGAGACCCGGGTGTTTTCAAGTGCGGGCGCGGCCAAGTCCGCGATTCGGCGCGTACTACAACGGCGAGGCAATACTGGCCAACGGCCGCTACACGTTGGTGACCGACGTACCCGACGGCCTGCGGTGTTTCGGCCAAGCGCTGCCCGCCCGCGAAACGTGGTCATGGGATGCGGTCAGCCTGGCGGGGACCATCGAATCGGCCTACGACGTGGGCTGCTCCAACGGCCCGCCAGGGGTCAACACGTGGACGTTCGCCTTGACGCGTTTCTGAATTGGGCCGTCGACGGCGTCCTCGGCCGTTAGCGCCCACTAGGCGCAAATATCGTTCTAGTATCTGGAAATGATGTTTCCGAAGTCGTGTGGTTCGCTGGCGACAATCCTGCCAGTTGCAGCGATGGTGCTCGGCTGCCTCGCGGCCGGCGCACCGGTGGCCACGGCCGACGATCCGGTACTCCATCATGTGAAGTACACCGTCTTCACCGAGCGTCCGTTCCCCAACGCGGAGATCTATTACCGCGACGTCGACCCGCCGTCATTCGCCGAGTACAGCCACAATCCATACGTCTTCAGCCCCAACGTGGAGGCCAACCTCGGGCCGGACAGCATGTGGACCTTGGACGTCACATTGGCCAACCCCGATCAGTGGGCCATGGTGACGGCCACCAGCATGCAGTCCCCGCAGACCCCGAACTTCCACTGCGTCATCGCCATCGACGGTCAGGTGGCAGTCACCAACCAGGGCCCGAAGGGCGTGCTCTGTTCGCTGCGGAACTGGTAGCACGACTCGTTGACTTCGGTTGTGCCAGTAAAGACCTCGCCGATCAGAGGTCGCCGCGCTCCCATGTGGCCGCGCCATTCTGGGCGACGCACGTCAGGAACAGTCCGTCCGGCGCCTGGGCGACCTCGCCCTCCAACGCCGGGCAGAGGGCGTTCTCGTCCTTGACGCCGTGCATCTCCGGCGACCGGAACCACCGCGGTTCGTACCGGCGCGGCGAGCCACAGAACACCAGCCTCCCCCACGACGTCACGCCGAACGAGTAGTAGGTGGTGTTGTCGCAGTAGGAGCCAAGGACGATGTTCGGAGCAATGCCCGGGGTGCAATTGGGGTCATTGCACTCGGCCTCGTCCGCCGCGGCCGGCGAGGCCAGCAGCAGAGCAGCGGGCAGGACCGCTAGGGCAGCAACCAGTGAACGCACACACTTACTCTCTCACAGGCGATAATTATGTTCTCCTTTTTCGCGAACATGGCTTTGCAAGGCACTAGACTCACAGAATGACGTCTGCTGGAGAAGCGGTGACTGGCATGCGGGTGTTCGTAGGCGCGGCGGCAGTGATGACGACGGCGGCCGCCATCGGCATCGCCCCACCTGCCAAGGCCGCCTACGGCATCGAGATGAACGGCACCTACTCAGTGCTGTCGAACGGTGACTGGGCCAAGACCGGCGACGTCTTCATGTCCGAGAAGACCGTCCAGGCGACCTGGACGGTGTCGACGAGTTGCACGGGCCCCTGGGAATGCACCGGACAGGTGACCAGCGACCAAGGCTGGAGCGCGCCAATCAGATTCGACGCGGACCGGTGGATGCTGAAACACGACATCCCCAACTGGGCGCCCTGCCCGCAAGGCCCGCCGGCCACCGGCCACCAGCAATTCATCTTCTGGGGCACCAACCCCCTCAACTCCATGGTCGAGGCCACCAGCACCACTTTGATGACCGGCTGGGACGAGACGACCACCGACAGCGGTTCGTGTGGCGTCAACCGCCCACTCGTCATCCGGTTACCACTGAAACTCACGAAGATCTAACCGCCACCTGGCAACGGCCGTGCCCGATTCGGGGCACGGCCGTGTCACGTCAGGTCGGGAGCAGGTCCTGCCATGACTTCGGCGCCGCTCCCGCAACCAGATTCGTCTGCTGCTCGAGGCGGCCGTCGGCCGTCATGTACTTGCCGGTGGCCGGATCGTAGTGCGCGACGGCGACCGTGCCACGCGACGGATTCCCGTTGAAGGCACTCGGCGCCGCGGGCACCGCACCGTCGACAGGTGGCGGGGGTTCGGCCGGTGGCTGTACTTCGATCGGTTGCCCGTTCAGTGAGTTCCCGGGAGGAGGCGGTGGCAGCAGCGGAGCCTGCACGGGTGACGCGGGCAGAGGGGCACCCGGCGGAGCGTCTGGAGGTGTGCCTGCGGGCACGGCCCCCGGCGGCAACGGCGTGCCTTCGACCGGTGCGAAGAGCCGGTCGCTGGCGTCCACCCGGTCGTCGGGTGGGATGCCCTGTGACACCAGGTTCGGATCGAACGGGTACGGACCCAACACGTGCTGGCGCGTCGCCAACGGCTCGAACGGCTTGTCGCTGTCGCAGATCTCCACCGTTGGTGCGCGCTTGCCCGGGTGGCCCATGCACGGAAAGTTACGTGCGCCACGCACCGAGATCGGCGAATCCTGCGGCAACTTGCAGTACAGCCCATCCGGCGTGTCGACCATCGTGGTGTCCGCTGGGTTTCGCCACTGCGACGGCGGCAGGAAGCCCACGGTGCACGGCGGCGGGTCGGCAACGGTCAGTGTGAAGTCACCCGATGCCAGGCCGGTGGGGTTGTTCTGCGGTAAGCCGAACGCCTGTTGCGCGGCAATGTATCCCGGGAACAGCAACACAGTCTGCTCGAGTGATGCGTTGTAGGTGACCAGTACCTGGCCGAGCGTGGTGAGGTTCGCCAGAAGCACCGGCAGGGTGGGCTTGAGGTCGGTCAGCAGTCCCGACACCTCTTGAGCGAACCCGGGTCCACGCTCCAGGATGGTGCGCACTTGCGGGTCGTTGTTCGCCACCTGCTCGGTGATGCCGGCCAGGCTGCGTGCCCAGGTGCGTATCGAATCGGTGGTCTGCGCCTGCGTATCCAGCAGGGGCCCGCTGTCGTCGATGAGCGATCTGAGTTGATCCGATACCGAGTTGGTGTCGGCCGTGACCTTGCTGCCGGAGTCGAGCAGCGACCCGAAGTCGTAACCCGCACCGTTGAAGGCCGTGTACGACTCGTCGAGGAGCTGGCTCAGCTTCTCCTTCGGGAAGCTGTCCACCAGCGTGCTGAGCTGATCCAGCATCGGCCCGACCGCCTGCGGAATCGTGGTGTCCTGCACCGAAATCACCGAGTGGTTGGCGAGGAACGGACCCGAGTCGGTCCTTGGCCGCAGGTCCACGTACTGCTCGCCGACGGCCGACACGCTGAGCACGTTGGCCTGCAGGTTGCTCGGGATCTTCGGCGAGGTGTCCAGCATCAGCGTCGCCTCGGCCCCCTTGGCGGTCAGCTTCACCTCCGTGACCTTGCCGACCTCGACGCCGCGGTAGGTGACGTTGCCGAAGCGGTACAGACCGCCGGTGGCAGGCAGCTCGAGTGTCACCTCGATGCGGCCGATGCCACGCAGGGTCTGCACCTGGATGTAGCCGAACAGCATCACCGCAACGCCGATCACCGACGCGATCGTGAAGAGGATCAGCTGAATCCGGACGAAACGCGTCAACATCAGTTACCCCCTCCTGGTGCGGGCGCGGCACCGTACGGTCCGGCGAAGATCTGCGACGGGGACGGATCGACCGGAGTCGGCGCGCCCAGTAGCGTCGGCGGCGGCGCCACGGGAAGCACCGGCTCGGTAATCAGCGGTAGTGGCCCGGACGGAGGTGGTGCCTCGTCCAGCACGTCCAGGGCGTCCGGTGCGGCGGGCGGCGGCCCAGTGCCTGCAAGCTTCAGTGGGTCGTACGAGTAGTTCAGGTACCACGGATCGCCCGGCGCAGGTACGAGTTTGGCGTCCTCCTGTCCCCAGCGGGTGCCTGCGAACAGCGTGCGCTTGAGCCGTGGGTAAGTGAGGTCGAAGGTGACGAACAGGTTCATGTAATCACCCCTGATCGCCCGGTCGATCAGCGATTGGCTGTACGGGAAGGTCGTGGCGTAAGCGAGCGATCGGCCCAGATCGGGTCCGACATCGCTGAGCGACCTGAGCGCAGGCTCGAGGTTCTGCAGGTTGCGCACCAGATCCGTCTGCGTGTCGTTGACGAGTTGGGTTGCGGTGTCACTGAAGTCGCCGAGCCGCTCAAGCGCGGTGGTGATCCGTGGCCGCTCCTGGATGAGCGTGTCGAGTGCGGGCGGAATTCGCTTGAGCGCCCTGTCGATGACATCGCGCTGCCCGGCGAACGTGCTCGCCACCCGGTTCAGTTGCTCGATGGCCGCGATGATGTTGTCGTGCTGGGCATCGAGCACCCCGACGAAGTCGTCCAGTCGGGTGAGCAGTTCGCGGATCTGCGGTTCGCGGCCGGACAGCGCCAGGTTGAAGCTGTGGATGACGTCACCGATCTGGCCAAGCCCGCCGCCGTTGACGATCGTCGACAGTGACGAAAGCGTCTGTTCGGTCGACGGATACGTCGACGACTGATTCAGGGTCAGCGTCGAACCGGGTGCCAACGTGCCGCTGGGTTGCTCACCGACAGGTGGGTTGAGCGCCAGGTGCATCGAGCCCAACAGGCTGGTCTGGCCCACGGAGGCCACCGCATTCGCGGGCACCACCACGCCGGGTTTCACCCTGATCTCGACGTTGGCGTGCCAGTCCTTGACGTTCATCGTGCCCACACTGCCGACGACGACGTCATTGATCATCACCGGCGAATTCGATTCGAGCGTAGCGATGTTGGCGATCTCGACGTGGTAGATGGTGGCATCCGAACCACGCCCGACCGCGCCAGGCAATGGCAGCGAGTTCAGTCCCTGAAACGCGCAGCCCGTCACCGTCATCGCGACACAAGAACCGATGACGACGAACCGTCGCACTGCACTCCTCGTGGCGCTCATGGCGTCCCTCCAGCTTCGGCGGGCAGCAACGGCTGGCCGTTGAGTGAGTTGCCTGGCGGGGGCGGTGGCGGGGGCGGAACTGGCGGGCCGGGCGGCGGACCAGGATCCACCCCTCCCGGAAGGAGCATGCCGTTCACGTCCACTAGGGGCCAGTTCGGGAGCGGCGCGCGGGGGAACAACGGCGGCAACGGATCCCCGGCTACTTCTCGCTGAGGCGAATTGGGACCCGGGGCGATAAGAGGCGGAGCGCCGTAACCGAACGGCGGCACGTTGTCGCCAAGACCCGTGTATGCCGATACCGCGGGGGACGGCTCGGGTGGGTCGCCCGCTCCTTCGCCACCGGGTGCCAGCTTCGGGTCGGTGTAGATGATCTTGTCCGGGTCGGCAGACGGCATCAGGTACGCGTTGACCGGGAACGGCAGGAGGTTGTTCACGCTGAGCAACCTCAGCGCAGGGCCAAGGTATTGCTCACACAGCTTCGCGGTCTCCGGCGCGGTGGTGTTCTCGATGCCGCCGATCATGCCGCAGATGAACCACACGGGATTCGAGAAGTTCGTGAGCACGAACCCGCCATTCACCGCACCACTGGTCGGGTTGTAGATGTTCTCCGTATTGGCAATGGAGTTCGGTGCGAGGTGCAGCAGGTTCTCCAGGGACATCTTGTGGTCGACCAGATTCTGGGTCACGTTACCGAGGCTCCGAATCTGTTCGGAGGTCTGCGCACGGGTGCCGGAGACGAACCGCTGGACGTCGACGATGGCGACCGACAGGTCGTCCAGTGCCCCGTCGAGCGAGGACCGACTGTCGTCCACCACGCTGGTCAGCGTTGCCAGCCGATTGTTGAACTGCACGATCTGGGTGTTGCTGTCCCGCAACGCGGTTACGAAGGTCGCCAGGTTCTTGATGACGTCGACGATGTTGCCGCTGCCGTCCGCGAGTATCCGTGCCACGCCGGACAGTTCGGCGAGGGTCTGACGCAGCTTGACACCATTTCCGTCCAACGCGTTGGCGGCGCTGTCGATGAACCGTCCGACCGAGGTACCCGACACGTCGCTCTTGGGACCCAATTCGGTTGCCAGGCGCATCAACTGGGTCTTGACCTCGTCCCATTCGACGGGTACCGCGGTCCGATCGGATGGAATCTCCGTGCCGTCGACCATCGTCGGGCCCTGGTTCCGGTAGGACGGTGTGAGCTGGACGTAGCGTGCCGCGATCAGGTTCTGGGCGACGATGACTGCCTTCGCATCGGCCGGAATCGAGACGCCACGATCGATGCTCATGACGATCTTGGTCTGCGTTCCCAGCGGTTCGATGGCATCGATCTTGCCGACTCTCACACCCGCGACCCGTACCTCGTCGCCAGGGTAGATCGACGTCGCCGTGGAGAACAACGCCGAGATCTTGGTCGGCCCGAAGAAGACCTGACGGGCCAGAAAGGCCGCACCCGCGCCGAGCGCAACGGCCAGGGCGACCGCTGCGACGGTGATTAGTCGTTTCCTCATCGTGGTGGCAGATCTCCTGGCTGAGGGATTCCGTTGACCGGGAACGGCAACTCGGCGCGAGGGCCGGCATTGTCCGGCGGCTGCCCTGCATCGACGCCCCGCCTGAACCCGAACGCGTAATCGAAGAACGGCTGAAACAGCTGAGACGGCTGGATGTTGGGGATGTACGCGTTGTAGTAAGCGCCGTTGGACACCGTCTCGCCCTGCGTGAGTGTGAATTTGGCGAAGCCGGGAATCGCCTGGGCGATATTGTCGCGGTTCTTCTCCAACATGGCATTGACGTCGTTGAGCCGCTTCAGAGTCGGCGCCAACTCCGCTTCGTTGTCGGCCACCACACCGGACAGCTGCCGTGAGACGGCGGAGGTGCTCGCCAGCAGGCCGACGATCGCCTGGCGGCGGTCGTTCAGAACTCCGATCAAATCGTTGGCGTTGAGGATCAACGTGTTCACCTGCGCGCTGCGCTCCGACAGCACGCCGGTGACGTCGCCTGCCGTCCGCAGCAGCTCGCCAAGACCGGCATTGCGATCGTTCAGCGACTTCGAGAACCGGGCCAGCCCGTCGAAGGTCGGCCCCAGTTGCGGCGCGATCTGATCGAGGGTCTGCGACAACGTGTCGAGGGACTGGTTGAGCTGACCGGTGTCCGTGGCCGCGGTGTTGGACGTGACCTCGCTGACCGCATCGGTGAGCGAGTAGGGCGACGAGGTATGCGCGACGGGGATGGTCTCCCCCGGTTTCATCGTTTCGTCGCCCGACGATTCCAACGTCACCACCCGCTCGCCCAACAGCGTGCCCGTCCTGATGTGCGCGGTGGTCTCGGTGCCGAGCGGATACTTGCCCTCCAAGGTGAATCTGACCAGCGCGTCGCCATTCTCCAGCGAAATGCCGGACACCGCACCGACTTTGATACCCGACATCGTCACGTCGTTGCCGACGTCGAGGCCGCCCGCCTCGGCGAACAGCGCCTGGTAGCGGACGGACGTCGCCCACTGCAGGATCCGCTCGGGCTGCAGCCCCACGGCGATGACCAGGATGATCAGGATGGCGCCGATGAAGCCCGCCCTGACGAGTTGAGACCCGCGGTACTTGATCACGAGGGTTCTGCGCACCTTCCAGTCTCTTGCTTGAACCAGGGGAACTGCACGGTGCGCCCCTGAAGGTCGCTGGCGCGGAAGGAAAGTCCACAGATGTAGTACTGGATGAAGCTGCCGTAGGCACCGAGTCTGGCGAGCTTGCGGTAGTTGTTCGGTGCTCGTTCGAGTGCTGCGGAGAGGCGATCCTTGTCATCGTCCAGCAGCGGGGCGAGCCGGTTCAGCTGGCCCACCGTGCCGGCCAACGGCGGCCTGGCTTGAGTGAGCAGATCGGAGAGCGACGCGGTGCCGTCGCTGAGCGAGACGATGGCGTTGCCGATCGGGTCGCGATCCTTCGACAGCCCGGTGATCAGCTGCTCCATGCGATCGATGGCACCGGAGAATTGGTCGCCGTTCTTCGACAACGTGTCCAAGGTGTTCTTCAGGTTCTCGATGAGTTGGCCGACCACTTCGTTGTTGTCGGCGATCGAGTTGGAGAACGACGAGGTTTTGGAGAGCAGCGATTCCAGCGTCCCGCCCTCGCCCTGCAGCACCTGGATCAGCGAGGCGCTCAGTGCGTTGACGTCCTCGGGGTTCAACCCCTGAATGACGGGCTTCAGCCCACCGAGCAGAAGGTCGAGATCGAGAGCGGGAGCGGTGCGATCCTCCGGGATCTGCGCACCTGCGGGCATCACCCTGGTCGATCCTGGCCCGTCCATCAACTCCAGGTAGCGGTCGCCGACGAGGTTGAGGTATCGCACCGCCGCCTTGGTGCCGGTGGTGAGCACGATGTTGCGGTCCGCGTCGAAGTCGACGATCACCTTCTTGTCGGACTGCAGCGCGACGTCCCGCACGGTGCCGACCCTGACGCCAGCGACCCGGACGGTGTCGCCCGTCTTGAGCCGTGACCCGTCGGCGAACACCGCTGAGTAGCCGTTCGTCGACCCGGTCCGCACCTGCGCGAAGGTGAAGAAGAGGAACACCGTGAGCAGCACCATCACCACGGCGAAGATCCCGAACTTCACGATCGTGCTCCGCGAGCCGGTCATCCTGGCTCTCCAACCTGTGCGGAGTTGCGCGCCGGGCCGTCGATCGGGCCGAACAGGAACTGCTTGAGCCCGTCGGAGTTGAGCAGGATGCCCCGGTTGCCGTACTGCCACGGATTGGCACCGCTATCGCCGATGACCGACGGCGGGTTCCATTCCGGTGGTACGACCGGCAGTCCAAGCTCCTGGCAGTACGGGCGCCCCTTGGCGGCGACCTTCGGCAGGTCCTTCGGATAGCGGTAGCGTTCGATGCCCAGGTTGAGGCTGGAAGACACCACGACGCCCGGCAACGGCAGCGGCGGCGATTTGGTGAATTGCCCAAGGCCCCCGATGGCGCAGTACAGGGTCTCGTGATACTTGTTCAGCAGATCGGTCGTTGGCACCAACAGACGCATGACGTCGGTGATGGCTTGGCGGTTGCCACCGATCACGTCATTGCCGACGTCGGCCAAACCGATTGCGCTGACCAGGAATTCGTCGAGCTGTTGCTGTTGGTCGACGATGGTCTGACTCACTCGAGTCGAGTTGTCGACAGTCTTGATCAGGTCGGGCGCCGCGTCGCCATAGGCGTTGAGCACCGGCACCGCAGTTTCGATGTCACGCTGGAGGTTCGGCAGGCTCGGCTCGATCTTGGCCAGCAGGGCGTTGAAGTCGGTCAGCGTCTGACCGAATTTCTCGCCGCGACCACCGACGGCCGAGGAGATGGCTCCGAGCGTCTCGTTGAGCTTGGCGGGGTCGATCTTCGACAGCACGGACACCAGCTGCTGGAAGACGGTGTTGATCTCGACGGTGACGTGTTCGCCGCGCAGCACCTGTCCCTCGCGCAGCGGCTGTCCAGATGGGTCCGGCGGTGCCTGCAGTTGAACGAACTTGCTGCCGAAGACCGTCGATGATGCGATGTCCGCCCTGACGTTCCCTGGAATCAGGGGCAGCGCAGTCGGATCCATCGCGAGGCGCAGAGCGGCAGTCCCGTCCGGCTGGTAATCGATGGAGGACACCTTGCCGACCTCAACGCCGTTCATCTTGACCTTGGCATCGGGGTTCATCACGAGGCCGGCACGATCCGCGATCACCGTGACGGGCACGGTCTTGGTGAAGTCGGCCCGGAACAGGGCGACCGCCAGTGCGAGGATCAACACGATGGCCGCCACCAGGCCGAAACCCGCCAGTGGCCGTGCGTAGGTGCTCACTCCGAAATGGCGTCCCGACGACGCCGCCAACGGCGTTGCCGCGCTGGCGGTCTCGGATCTCTCGGCCGGACCGGGACCGAAGTTCCTAGTCAAGTCTTCTCCCTAGCCCGACAAGTTGAAGTTGCCGTTGGCGCCGTAGACGGCCAGTGACACCAGCAGTGTCACCGAGACCACGACGACCAGTGAGGTCCGGACGGCGTTGCCCACCGCAGCGCCGACACCCGATGGGCCGCCGGTGGCGAAGTAGCCGAAGTAGGTGTGGATCAGCAGGACTGCCAACGCCATCAACACCGCCTGCAGGAACGACCACAACAGGTCGATCGGGTTGAGGAAGGTGTTGAAGTAGTGGTCGTACAGACCAGCGGACTGGCCGAACAACACCACCGTGGTGAATTGCGATGCGAGGAACGACAGGATCACCGCGATCGCGTACAGCGGGGTGATCGCGATCATCCCCGCCACGATGCGCGTACTCACCAGGTACTCGATCGGACGGATCGCCATGGATTCCAGGGCGTCGATCTCCTCGTTGATCCGCATCGCCCCCAATTGCGCGGTCACCCCGGCACCGAACGTGGCCGCCAACCCGATGCCTGCCACCACTGGTGCAGCGACGCGCACGTTGATGAACGCGGCCAGGAAGCCGGTCAGCGCCTCGATGCCGATGTTGCCCAGCGAGCTGTACCCCTGGATTGCCAGTACGCCGCCGGTGGCCAGGGTGAGGAATCCGACGATCACCACGGTGCCGCCGATCATCGCCAACGTGCCTGCGCCCATGGAGATCTCGGCGATCAACCGGATGACCTCCGTGCGGAAGTGGATCATCGCGTGCGGCACCCCTCCCAACGCGCGACCGTAGAACAGGGTGTGGTCACCGATCCGGGACAACACCCCGACCGGTTTGCCGAACTGTCGGGTGAACCGCGGGTAGGTGCCCCGCAACGTCGCCAATGTGCCCATGTCGCTTAGCCCGTGGTCAATCGGATGCCGACGGCCGTGACGACCACGTTGATCACGAACAACGCCATGAACGCGTACACCACCGTCTCGTTGACCGCGTTGCCCACCGCCTTGGCCCCACCACCGGAGACCGTCAACCCGCGATAGCACGCCACCAACCCCGCGATCAGCCCGAACAGCGCCGCCTTCACACACGAGATGATCACCTCGGGCACCCCGGTCAACAGCGTGATCCCTGCGGCGAACGCCCCGGGATTGACGTCTTGGACGAACACCGAGAAGAAGTAACCGCCCAGGATCCCGATGATCACCACCAGGCTGTTCAGCAGCAGCGCCACCAAACCCGACGCCAAC